>UMEM01004339.1_pt1 | contig 29255 bp, 40 predicted proteins | sample 1964761 | NCBI WGS metagenome assembly UMEM01 (sample SAMEA4836021, study PRJEB28245) | human gut metagenome | biome: gut microbiome; material: fecal sample | place: Denmark | collected 2008 | reverse complement strand
CTTTTTGTTCCCTTTAATTAGCCATGAACTGCTTCATGCCCTGTGATTTTGCACCCGGATTGTCGTTGCCGTAGCCCTCCAAGAGGTTGATAACGCCCCAGATACCAAGACCTGCGCCAAGCGCGATTACCAAAGTCTGTAAAACGTCGATTGCAGAATTGAAAAATGCCATAAATTGTCCTCACTTTCTGCCGCGTTGCGGCTGTAAAAATATGAATTGTCTGATTTTGGGTATGAAAAAAGCCGCCTGTGTCTGATAGGCGGCTGTCCCTGCGTCGCTTCCTTGCTGCTTCGCGACGGTATTCAGTTGTCATTGCCCGCGGCTTCCTGCCACGCCTGCCCCATGAGTAGGGGCGCGTACCATGTAGCCTGTGTTGATATTTCTGATAATTTCCTCCTTTCGGCGTGTCTATGGGTTATTCTAAATCAGCTGCGTCCAGTTCGTAGTAGTCAAATACTTCGTCCGGCTTCACGATAGCAGGGCGGCGTTTGATATGATTTTCCATGTCAAAAGCGTTTTTCGGGTCAGCGTCAGAAAGGTATCTGTAATTGGGGTGCTTCGTTATATCGAATTTGTCCGAAAAGAACGGGCGCACACCGCGTAGCTGCAAGATACATTTTCCACCGTCCATAACGGCGATTTCGTCCTGTGTCATCAGCTCTTTTCCTAATTTCTGATAGTTCAGCCCGTAGGATTTCTGATTACTACGGCTTTCGGAAGTGTTGAAGCTGTCAATAGTTTCCTTTCCCAAAAGCTCCGACATTTCCTTTAGCGTGGTTTTCTCCTTACCGCCCAAGAACAGGGTCGTATCGCAGTTACCGACTATGGTATCGGCGTTATCCTTGTAAATTGCCTTTAGCTGTGACTGCGACTGCAAAATAATAGAAGCCGAGATTTCACGGCTTCGTATGGTGGCAATGAGCTTTTCAAATTTTGGTATCTGCCCGATATTTGCAAACTCGTCAAGCAGGCAGCGCACATGAACGGGAAGCCTGCCGCCGTACACATCATCAGCCTTATCACACAAGAGGTTGAAAAGCTGCGTGTAGAGGATAGACACAACAAAGTTGAACGTATCGTCCGTATCAGAAATGATAACGAACAGTGCCGTTTTGCGGTCGCCTATGGTGTCAAGCTCCATTTCGTCGGTTTCCATTAGTTCGCGCAGTTCCCGTATGTCAAACGGGGCAAGCCGCGCACCGCAGGAAATGAGAATAGAGCTTCGGGTCTTTCCTGCGGACAGCAGAAATTTCTTATACTGGCGTACTGCAAAATGCTCCGGGTCTTTTTCCTCCAAGCGTTCAAACATAAGGTCAACTGGGCTTTGAAATTCCGGGTCGTCCTCACGGGCTTCCGACGCATTTATCATTTCAAGCAACGTCGTGAAATTCTTTTCGGCTTCCGGGGCTTCATACCAGATATAGCCGATAAGGGCGCAGTAAAAAAGCCGTTCCGACTTCACCCAGAAATCCTCCCCGGATTTTTCCCCGTCGCCTTTGGTGTTGGCGATAATGGTATTTACCAGTTTCAAAATATCCTTTTCGCTGCGGAGATAGGCAAAGGGATTGTAGCGCATGGATTTCTTGAAGTTAATCGTGTTCAGCACCTTTATCCTGTACCCGCCACGCTGCAAGAGCTTTCCACACTCCACAAGCACCGTCCCTTTCGGGTCGGTCACAACATAGCTACTGTGCATTTGCATGAGGTTGGGTTTGACGAAAAAGCGGGTCTTGCCGCTGCCGCTTCCTCCAATCACAAGGATATTTTTGTTTCTTGCATACTTTGGCTGCTTCGGTCGGCTGCTCATCATCAGCCGTTCCGTCTGTGTCAGCAGTACGTTGTTTGCAAATACCGGGTCAATGTAGGGCTTTATATCCTCGGCGTTGCCCCAACGGGCAGAGCCGTATTCCACGCCCTTACGGTATTTCTTTGCGTTCTTGCCTTTGGTGTAGACAATCAGCCGGATAAGGATAGCTCCGGCAATGCCTATCAGCATATCTACCGAGGAAAAGCTCGGCAGGGGCGACGCAAAAGCAGAAGTAAAGCCGTTCCCGATACCTAAGAGCTTGCCGGAAAGGTCTGCGCCGGGGGCAAGCCGTACCGCCTGTGCTGCTTTGTCAAAAAGATACACAAAGAGGATATAAGGTAGATTTGGGATAATCCACCTTTTCAGATTTCGGTTGTTCATCGTTCACGCCCCCTATCTTTGTTTTTGACCTGCTCTCGCTGCGCGTTCAGTGCTGCCGCTTTTTGCCTAAAATCAGACAGCAGCTTTCGGATAGAGGGCTTTTTGTCCTGCGTCAGCTTCTTTGCGGAAAATTCTTGAAAAGCTGCGGTCAGCACGTCCGCGTCCCGTCCCTTGAAAAACACAAGATAGCGGGGCGGGGTTTCTGTTGTGTCCTTTTTCAGCGCAAAGTCGATATGATACTTTTTCGCGGTGCTTTCAAAGGCTTTGATATTTTCCCCTGTGATTTCAATGTTGGAAACGCCTGCGTTCTGCTTCATAAGCTGCTTTAGCGTCTGCTTGCCGTGGGGTGGGCGGTCTGCCTGTTTTTTTATCTGTGAAAGCAGCTTTTTCATAGCCCGTTGCAACATTTCAGCGGTCAGCTTCCCGGTCTTGATGTAAAGGGCTACGGTTTTCTCGTTTACCTGTTCCTGCATTTCTTCCTCCTTTCATAGGATAGTCGTTTCGGGCAGTCTGCCGCATTAAATCCTTACCCGCAAGCCGTTCAAGTCCTCGGCGCGGACACCCACCAGATACCAGTTTTCGCCGTACTCGATACGGGTCGGCTTCCATTTGCCGCCCGCAAATACTTCCATGCACTCGCCGCAATGCAGACCGCCGTAGTAGTCGGCAAGGTCAAAGCGAATGTCGTAGCGGTCGGTCTGCTCGTCAAAAATCAAAGCTCCTGTTTTCTGTGCCATGTGGTAATCCTCCTTTAGATTTCGCCGCTTGCCATATCATGCGACACAAGCGACGTATAGTAATTGCCAATAGTGGACGGGGCATTGAACAACGCCGCCTTTAGATATTGCTTGATGTTGCGGATTTTGGTTGTGTTCTCCCGCATACAGTCAAGGACAAAACGGATATGTTCGCTGTCAAGTTTCATAAATTTGCTTTTTACAAGCTCTGCCGGGTAGTCGTCCCCGGCAATACGGATTGTCTTTCTTCTGGTGCAGACCGTTTCAAGGATAAGGTCAACGATTTCGTCCAACCTGTCCCTGTCAGCCATATCCTGTATGAGAATGTCATAGTCGATATTGTCCTTGATAATTTCCTCATACACGCGGTATGCGTCATTCCTTTCCGTTCGTTTCTTTTCCGGCGGCTCTGCCGCACCCTCACCGTAAGGCAGGGGATTTAGGGAATGGATAGGAATGGAATGGGTACTTGATAAATCTGTATTTGATTTTTCTTTGTTTGGTAAGTTAGTCTTTGATATATCTTTATTTAATTGCGTTGGATTTTCCGACGTCGGATTACCCGGTGTCGGATTTTCCAATATCGGTTTGCCCGGTGTTGGATTTTCCAATCCCGGTGAATGGCTTCCGGGTGACTGCGGCTGCTCATAAATGGTGTATTCAATCGCTGTCATTTTTCCTTTCTCGTCGCGTCCCTGCCGCCTTGTGATATATCCGGCTTTTTCAAGCTCCCATACCGCAGTACGGATAGCGTCGATACTTTCCCGGTTGATGTAGGACAGCCCCGCAAGGGTATAGTCCCAATCCTCCGGCAAGGACAGCATTTGTGATAACAGCCCCTTTGCCTTTAGGGTCAGCTCCTTGTTGCGTAGGTGGTGGTTGCTCATTACGGTATATCCCGTATTGCGCTCCACACGAAAAACAGCCATTGTTTCATCACTCCTTTGCTGCGGATTTGTTACGCAGTAGAACGGCGATTTTGCGGGTACAGGTATAAATCCTTGTCCGCGCCAGAAATGCGCCTGCAAAGCCGCTGATAGCAAGGGCTTTTACGTCCCTAATGCGTAACAGTAGGTATAAAAAAAGACACTCAACATTGAACGTCTTATTAGGCACGATATTTTATTTTAGAAATGGCTTGTCCTATCATTTTCGACTGTATGTTGTTCTTATGCAGTCGTACCATCCGCAGCAAGGTCCTCGAAGAGATCCGTCACCGGATCGCCCTTCGACTGGAACTCGCAGGCGTTAAAGGGCACACCGCCAGCCGCCTGAGGCCAGATTCCTGTGGCGTGGTCGATATAGTACGGACCAAATCCCTGTTCTTCCAGTTCCTCGGCTGTTAGATTTCTCGTGAGCTGGTGGACGATCGCCGCGACGATCTCAAGGTGTGCCAATTCCTCTGTACCAATGTCTGTCAACACCGCTTTCTGCTCACTGTAGGGCATGGAATAGCGCTGGGACAGATAACGCATGGATGCACCCATCTCGCCGTCGGGTCCACCATATAGCAGAAACCTATAATATTTTCCTTAAAAAAGCAGTCACAAATCCAGAATGTTTACGTTTATATTGGTGAGAGGTTGTGTAATCTGTTGTTTTTATCTTTAGTATCTTTCATGACCATTTAAGAGGCGGATCTTGCTTATGCAGGATGCCGCCTTCTCCCTATTTGCCTACATGCCACACTTCCATCGCTCCATTTGATCTGCTGTGCCAGCAAGCCCCCTGAAGATCTCCATCCTCCTGAAGGTAATACCAGTCTCCGGAGCCGTCAGCCGGATCCACCTGCTTTGTGTCTGGATTCCAGCGGTGCCAACCAGTCCTGACGTAACCGTTTGCTCCGAAGAGGTAATGGTGACCATTGATCAGGCGCCAGTCATTCGCTACCCAAGATCCGTCTTCAAGTTGCCACCACCAGCCGTGCGCGTCGTGCTGCCAGCCCGGAGTGATGGTCTTCTGCTCCGTCGCTGGCCATGTCTTCATGAACTCTTCCGGGGTCTTGTAATGTTTCTTTATCTCACTGGTACTGCTACCCCAGTCTGGCAACTGGAAGTGTGGCTTGTCCACGATGCTCTTCCAGGATCCGCCCCATTCCAGTCCGATCGATACACCGATCGCGCCGACTTTGGAAAAGAATCCATCTGTATCATAATAAGCACCGCAGCCGTCGGCTCTGTAAATATCAAACGCCACTCCCCACTGATGATAGCTGCTATAGCTGCTGCCCTTTGCATTCGTGACGATCTTACCCGGCTTCGATCTCCCCTGCGCGTACAAGGCATCCTGCTCTGCAGTCGTCCGGAGTGTTTCTCCAATTTTAATCTGTAATCCCTGATCAGCACATTTACGGATCAGCTCCGCGGCCAGCGTCTGGAGTCGCGGATGGCATAAAGTAATATCTCTCACGTGATCACCTTCCTATTCTGCAAATACCCAATCATCAGCAAGCATATCCGCTTGTGATGCCAACCATCCCATCTGCACTCCAGATGTGCCCACAAATGCAATGGCTTTGTTGCCAATGGCATCATGCTCGCAATTCACAATCTGCCCGGATGCGTTCACATAGCTGATATTGGTTGCAATCTCAATGTACTGGCTTTTGCCATTCCATCCCTGTCTTGATACTTTTAAACCACGTTTCAGATAGCGGATAGCGTCTGCAAATGAGAATGTAGCAGTACCGCCCAGCACCGGACAGTTTTTCTCATCTGCAATCTCCCATTCTTCAGACTGCATATTCATGAGCGTGTACTCTACACGCTGGGTCTCTCTGATATCAAGGAGATCTCCCTGATCAGCATCCTTCTGTCTGCACCGCATCATAATGGTTTCTTTTTCAGAATCCCAGTACCAGTATCCGCCCCAGCCTGGAAGTTTCACCGTAGCTCCGGATTTCATTTTTTCAAATGCTTCTTTAAATTTCATTTTTTATCTCTTTTCTTTCATAAAAGTTGACAGCCCGGAAGAATATACTTCCGGGTTGTTGCACCGGTGCAACTCTGGTATCAATCGTGATCTTCCGGAATCGTTACCCCGGCATGAATCAGTTTCTCCGTCACCGCCAGTCCTCGGATCAGAAACTCCGGCACATTATATCCACACTCCACTAAATTTTCCAAGATGCTCCGGATTTCATTTACAAGCAACGAGGTCAATGTAAACCAGCCCAGTAATACCAGAAATCCCAGATCAATTCCTAAAAGATCTTTTCCAAGATGAATAAACAATGCCGGAATCAAAAATGCGACGGCAATGATGATCCAGTAGCCTACTTTTTTCGCCGCTCCTTTCAATCCCGCCTTGCTGCTTTCTTTTCCCAGTTTTCTCGACTTATACCATCCAGTAAGCCAGTCCAGAATATTGCAGAGCAAATATCCCGCAAAAACGTACCAGTAGGTTCCGAAAATTAATGTTAAAATCATCACTACTGAGCCTGCCACAGCATTGTAGCGATCAATGAAGGTTTTTGTCATGATTATCACTCTCTTTCTCTAATTTTATAAATTTTCATCTTTTAAAATTTAATAAATGTCGCTGTTTCTGGAGATTTGTATGGCATAATGCAATATCATTCATGATTTTCTCCTTTATTCAAGCCAAATCTCATAAATTTCTCCGAGTATACCAGATACTGCGCTTCCACTACTTGCGCTATACAGTTGGAAATAAATGCGATCATTAAAGCTCTTTGCCGCACTTCTTAAATCGGACTCATAAACCATCTCACTATATGACAGACTAACTTTATCATTTGCCAAAAGATCAAAGTCACTATTTTGTTTTCCAAAAACATTCACGTAAAATCGATCATAACGTGCTGATGAGATTTTGCATCTCATTTTAAATTTAGAAAATGCGCTAAGATCCCACTTACCATTAGTTACCAATGTTCCGCCCGTCCAAGGACTGGATCCAACTTGACTATAAACAATGGCATTTGATGCAAATGTAATTCCCCCATTGTAAGTGTATTCATCACTAACAGAAATTCCTGCGATATTGTTTCCCCTATTGTATAGATATACATGGGTAGTAGTCGCGCTAACATCTGCTTGTATTCCATCATCAAGTCCCGTACAAAAGCTGGTGCAGGAAAAATAGTACTTTGTAAGTGGCTTCAATCCGGTAATATCGGCATAGTTATTCCCATTAGCTTGGTTCGGATTGCTTCCAGCCCCAGTGTAAACCCTTGTTCCGCCGCTCGCCCCCGGTGTTCCGTCAGTAGACATCTGGATGCGGATACCTTCCCACGGTCCCTTTGCCGGGTTCTTCCAGCTGACACGGATCGTATTATGAGAGAGAGCGGCAGCACTAAAAGATATTGCAGACTGAATTTCCATCGTCCCAGTCCGAAGTATCCCATCTTTCCAATACTTCAACCCTTTTTTTACATACTTATCCTCTGCTGTCGCGCCGGCAGTTTGGCTCGCCAAGCTTGCTGTTGTAATTTTGCCTGATCCATTATGTATTCCAGCCGGAATGGTAACAGACTGCCCTGCTAAAAGTCCCGTACTGGACCATGCACCGCGATCTTCCTGTGTTCCTGTAATCGTTTTACCCTTAACAACCGCTGTCTTGCCTTTTCTTATGTCTGAGTCTGCCGCGGTTCCACCGGTCTGGCTTGCAAGGTCTTTTGCCGTTACGGTTCCTTTTCCATCGTGATATCCTCCCGGAACCGTTACAGACTCTCCTGCTGCTAAGGTCTTTTTCCAACCAGACTGATCTAACATTGTTCCTGTTGTTGGATCGTCTCCAGAATCTCCTGTGATAGCTGTATACGGGGCAAGGACATGTTTACGATTGGCTGTGCACTCATCTGATCCGGATCCGGCGGCTCCTTGCTTAACTAAATACGCATCTGCCACTCTTTTATTCCTCCTTCTTATTCTCCTGAAGCCACTTCTCTGTCTTTTTCCTCCAAAGCTTTGGCACCTCTTCAAGTGTCATTTCTCCTGCCTTAATACACATTCCATAAAATCTCGCCATTACGCTGTCACTCCTTCCATCTGCTCTGCAAGGTCACTTGTCGCCTCTCCAAGATCTTTGATGGCTCCATCCTGTGTCGCCTGTCCCTCTTCCAAGGCATCCAGGCGCTTCTCTTCGGCAGTTTTCTCCCGTAAACCGAAGAGAACCTTCACGGTGCCATCTTCCTGTTCTGTAGCCTTAATATGAGGTTCTATAAGAACCATTTCAGAATAAACACCGACAATAAGATCCGCACCATTCTTCACTGTGATCTCCTGAAGATTCTCCTGGGTAAGTCTTTTCCATAACGGGATCACATCATCAGCAGACTGACAGATTACCTGCAACGCTGTGAGAGAAGCTCCCGCCTCCAGTTCGATGGTTGAGCCATCCTTTAGGATCAATTTATCTTTGTTCATATGAACTCCTTTCTGCCCTTCCTTATGGGCATAAAAATAGCCCTGGAATGGGCTTGTCTACGGGTAAATAAAAAGAACCATCACGGTGTAATCACCGAAATGGTACCGCACTTAAGCATCGTTTTGTTGACGTCAACAAAATCGCATCGTCTTCCCGAGGCCGAGAATTAGGTATGTTAATAACAATTTGAGTAATTTCCATTTTTACAACGATATTTCACAACTTGGACTATCAACAGGCGCTTCAATCAAAGATATTCTTGCAAAAATGCCCACTAAGTCAATTGGAGTTCTCTATTGCCTTAGCAAATCTATCACGGAGTTGCCGTTCGATACTCAATGTGTGGTGACGATTTTCAAAAATGGGGATCCTTTTAGAATCGAAGTACAGGATATCTGGTCGGGACGAACTTATGTCGCGATTTACTCTGGCGGAACTGTAGGCAAATTTGTTGAGTATGCCTTAAAGAGTGACTTAATAAATACCAAATACCTTTCAAATGAATTCAATGCATATAATGATACCATTGCTTTGACAAGTACGGCTACTGACGGATCTCAAATTCAGTTGTCAACAGATGGTACAAACTTATATCTCAAAAAAAAGCTAAAGGGAGCAACCGACTGGACTATGGTTTGGAAGAAATAATGGATGTTCACATTTTGTATTCCGGACAGCAGCAATGCCCCAAATATATGCTCGAAGCAACGGTCGAAAGAGTTGGAACGTATATACTGGAAATACAGTAGAAGTTGTTTCGTGACGCAATAACTTACTCAATCAGACTCCTCTCACGTGGTGCTTGAAAAGTCAGTCATTGAAATCACTTTCCACGGACTCCAAATTCCCCATGAAAGTACTCTATAATATATTTTTCCGGCAGTTTTATCGCCCATATCCTCTACGATGAAAGTTAAATATCCGTTAGTCTTTTCTGCATTGGCCCAATATCCAAAAACATGTATCTGTGAGTGCCATGCAGCAACAGGCAATCCCATATTTAATTTATCTTGATTAGAAGCTTTATTATCTTCATGGATATAAAATCCAGGATCAAGTTTTAGAATATTGGTCCCTGTCGTAATGCCCGTGGGAATTCGCACCGTTTTGCGGCTGTTACTCAAATTGTTATTAGTCGTATCAATCAGCTCCTTCAGCGCCTTCCCCTGTGTGGCATCCAGCGGATTTCCTTCCACCGTAGCCAAAAGATTATTGACCACCTGAGATTTCGCCAATAGCTTGTTCGCGACCTGTTCTGCAAGCGCATCAAGAAGCTCCTGAGCAGTGACCTCTCCACCTCCTGCCAGATTCTCCGTATCCGTTGCAAGCATTTTCTCCAACTTTTTAAGCACCACCTGCGCCTTCGGTATACGTTTCAGTTCTCCGCCGTCTTCAGCAATAAAATACTGGCTGTCCGTCAGATCTGCGGCCGGTACCGTACACAGGTTTTTTGTCTTTGTTTCGCTCATTCTGTCTCCTTTCCGCAGGTCAAGTAAACTCCATCATTGTCCACCAGCTGAACCCCTGCATTGTCCGTAAGATAGATATTCAGATCCTTATCTCCGCCACCTTCATCAATCCGGCTAGCCGTCGCAAGAATTCCTCCAATTACGGTCCACATCCCTATGCCCCCTTAATCTTCAGAGGCAGATCCATGGATGGCTTTTCGAAATTACAGTACGCCGTAAACTGCCCTTCTTCTGTTACAATACGATCCACTTTGTCCCATTCTTTTCTAAGCCTTGTCTTCTCTGCTTTTGATGTTATATCAGCCGCACACTCAATGAATGGGCGGTCCGTATCCAGCATTCCTTCAACCTTAATTGTCTGCGCATACGGCGGTGTACTTGTCCATCCTGCCTCCGTCAGCGTCACTGATTTTTCCCCATACAGCCTGTTTACTGCCGTGTTGGTATTATTCATATCCAGTGCTCCGAAGCTCGTACCTTTCTGGGTGTACGTGGTCGCATCCTTTAATGTAACATTCCCTTCCGTATCCGTTGTCATTTTATATTTCCGTTCTCCCTCAAAGAGATCATCCTTGTAATCAGTCTTTAACATCTGAAATCACCTCCTCCCAACGTGAATGCCAAAGACTTTCTTCCCGCAAGTGCTCCGGTGAAATTATTGTGCATGATAAGACATGCCGATTCGATCCGGTTCAGCTCCTCCCATGTGATGAATGGCTGGTTATCCTGATAGGTTTTCCGCACTCCCACATCAAACGGATATGTTCCTTCACAAATATGGTCCACATTCGCCTCAAACCGGTTGATCTCATCAGCGTAAAATCCGTAATCTGTATACGTCTTATCCTCACCCATCTCCTCAAAAGGAAACTCTTTCCACAATTCTCTGGACATATCCCGGAGTTCATTCAGATTATTTTTGATCCGGTTATAATCCTCGATATTCATGAAGTCACTGGCCTTCCAATCTGTCTTAGGAGTCTGCCACATATCCCATTTCCCTCCTTGCCTTTACTGATCCGGAGAATGCTCCGTTAAAATTCAGCGTATGCTCGTAAATTCTGAGCAACAGCCCTGATACATATTTGTTTTCCAGATATGCCAGATCGTTCGCGTCAAGCCGCGGATCCCCGCGATAACTCAGATCATATTCCCGGTCCGCTTTCATGTAGTCCCCGATCCAGTCCGCCAGATCCGCTGCATGAACGATATCGGATACCAGAGGATTTTCCCAGGTCTCTACCGTTCCTGTGGTGCCAAGTTGACGGCTTACTTTCGCCTGCGATATCATGTACTCTTTTCCCGATATGACGACCTCACAGGCTCCCGCTACCCCGGAAAGCTCCACGGTTGCAAAGTAACACCCTGATTCTACAATCTTCGCCGTCTGCCCCTCCTGTGCGTCCGTGATTGCACATGCAAGGTCATATGAAGCATTCGAAAAGTAAAATGTATATCGGTTATCCAATGCTGATACCGCTATCGTTTCCCTCGTGAGTTCTTTCGCTGCTTCACTGCTCGGTCCGTAAATCGTGCGTACCACCTGCAGTTCCCTCACTTTTGCCAGCTGTGTGCCCTTCGGCGTTTTCGCCAGTTCTTCGCCATACTGAAATTCATAATCAGTGCTATCTCCGAAAATCACATTGTCGAGGATCACGCGGTTATATGGTGTTCCCTCTGTAAATTCCATGATCATCTGGTCAAATTCCGGAAATTCATGGTTTACTGTAATAGTCTCATCCAGCTTCGCGATTGTATAAGACTCCTGCTGCACTCCTGCAAGATACGTGTGAATAATCATCTTCTTAGGCGGATTCTGGCCGAATTCCAGCGTGATCCCAAAGCATTTATATCCTGCTTCCATGTCGATCTCCAGAGACGGGTTTTCCGTGAAGCTGCCGTCTGCTGCCGCCACCTGTTCTGATATATAGCCCGTGCTGATTTCTTCCGAAGCCTGACGGGGTAAAAAGTATCTTGTTGATTTTACATCCGTATAGTCTCGCGCCGGTGATGCGTAGGCTCTTCTGGATCCACGCTGCAGGACTCCGGCCGCATTACTGTAATAGGTTTCATTGTCTGATTTTGCCATGGCATCTGGATTGAAACTGGATCCCATGAATATCTTTCCGGTCCGATCCTGATAAAGAAGACACCTTCCGGCGTTTGCAATCAACTGCAAAGCCTCCCGGTGAGACACCGCAGGCATGGGATTTTCTACCAGAATATCCTTTAAGTAGGTATCCAGCCAGTAATCGCGCCGGTCAACCCCCGCATCTTCCAGTACATCGACCGCTAAGTCGTACAGGCTGATTCCTCCCGAATGCAGGATCCCGCCATAGTACGTCCCCGTCAAGTCTTCGAAACGATCCGACGCTGTGAAGCTCATTTCTTCATCATCAGCTGACCACTCCCGAAGATATGCGGTTGCTCCCGGCATCCATTCCACAGAGCCATCATCTAATGTCTGACCATACAGCACTGTGATCTCCTGCCCGATTTCCAGATAGTTCACCGCGGACTCTGAATTCTCAATATCCCAAACGCGGTTCTTGTTGTTGATCGTCAGATCCATGTCCAGAGTCGGCAGTTCCTCCATAATCGGACTGATATGCTCCTTTTTCGTGGCAGATAAGATCTCGCGATTTCCGAAATAAATTCCGATACCCAGTGTGATCTGCTGGAGCCTGAACCGACTTTGCCCATTTACCATCTTTATCGGAGCGAATCTCAGGAATGTCGCTCCAATAAACAACTCATCCGTGGTAAATGCCGCCGTGGTGTTCCCAGTCACTGTGACCGTGTGATTATCCGATTCAATTGTAAAATCAACCGGATAGGCTTTTCCAAAGTCTATCGTGACTCCTTTGATATCATGAGCCTCCGGAAGCCGGATCTCGATAGGTCCCAGAAGTGGTTCACTGACAAGCCCCTGATTCAGCACCACGTCCGCCCTTGTACGGGGAAGAAAGTACATGCTGCCGTCTACAACGCTGTAGTTCTGGTCACACGTCGCATACAGTTCTTCCACCTTATAATTGTCAAGCGGCATCTTAAAACTGCTGTAGTAGGTGTACTTGTCGTGATCCGGCACATACGCAGATGCCTGTGCCTCCTGATTGATCAATCCGATCGATACCCGGATATATCCCTGAAGCCGGAAGCTTCCCTTCATGTGTTCCTTGTATGCGTTGCTTGCTGACTGCATTATTCGATCACCCCGCAATCGATAATATTCACTTTGCAGTCCTTGTATATGGTTGGAAGCCCGTCATCGTCAAACTCAATCGGTGTGGCTGTCCGGTTTCCAGGGTACATCCGGATCGTCTGGAAACGATTGTGTACCATGTCCGGGATCTTTGCCGTCACTACAAACTTATCGAATTCCTGAAGCATAGCGGCCCACGTCTCAGCATTCAGGCGCTTCCACTGTAAGCTGTCTGCCTTATGCTGATCCCGGCCGACTTTCTGCCCTACGAATTCTCCCAGAGCATTCTTTCCTTCTGATACATTCGTTGCTACTACAAAATTCGCTCCGATATCGGGGGCGGGAAATTCCCGCCCGTTGATCGTGATCACTGCCATGTTCCCGCCTCCTTATGTCGTTTTCAATGTGTAGCCAGTCCTCTTATCCAGCTCTGTCAGCTTCTTCTTGATATCCCGCACGTCGATCTTGACTGTCAGGTCCATCGCCTCGATGAGGTTGATGATCTGCTTCAGGAGATCCACCATAAGTGCCAGATACTGGTCACTCATATTGTTTCCGGACGCGAGTGCCACGGCACGGTCTACCATTGCCTGCATACGATCCTCCGGTGCTACAATCTCGCCGTAATGCCGGTTATCTCCGATCATTGCAAGCTGCGGTGTATTTGCCCTCACAAAGCCGCCCTGCGCCAGTCTTGGGAGTTTTACCGTGGACATATTCGGAATATCAAGACCGAAGCTCTCACCGCCGATTCCCGGCACCCAGTCCGGCACGTCAAAGCTCAGGTTATTCAGTGCGTCTATCATCTTGTTGACGCCCTTCACAACTCCGTTTGCCATCTTCTCGACTCCGGAAAGAATGCTGTTGATCGCTCCACGGATTCCGCTCCAGATATCATCAAAGATACTGATGGTCTTCTCCTTTAAGCCGCTCCATACGCTGGTCCATTTGTCCTTGATGCCATCCAGTGCTGTGCTTATCCCGGACTTGATAGCCGTCATGATCGCCGTGATCTTATCACGAATTCCTTCGGTAATGGTCGATACCGTGGTGCGGATTCCGCTCCAGATCTGCTCTGTCTTCGTCTTCACGGAGTTCCATACTTCTGCGATCTTATTGCTGATAGCAGTAAAGATGCTCTCTACCAGTGCTTTTATCGCATTCCAGCAAGTCTCTCCAAAGGCTTTTACCGCATTCCATGTGATCGTCCACTTATTCTTGATTCGGTCTAATGTCAGCTCGATAATGGACCGGATCGCCTCGACCATGGTCGTCACCAGTGCCTTCATCGCCGTCCATGCGCCCGACAGCATCTGCTTTACACCACTCCATGCTCTTTCCCAGTCAAGAGTAAAGACTCCTAACAGGAAGTCAAGAAGACCGTTAAAGATATCAAGAACACCGCTGATCACATTTCCAACATTCGTGAGGAAATTAAAGAATGCATCGATTGCCTTCCCAAGGTGGCTCGCGATCTTCGGGGCTACATTCGCTATAAACCATGCCAGAAACGGCTGGAGAACTTTCTCCCATACTTCCTGAATGCACTCGGTTACTTTTCCTGCAAACTCCAGAAACTTGTCAATTAACGGCTGTAAGGTCGATGTGGTAAAGTCCGCAAAGCGATCAGCAGCATTCTGAAGCACCGGAAGAATATTCGCCTGAAATGTGTCCAGGAATACTTCTGCAAGCTTCGAAATGCCGTCGCTGAAGCTTTTTAAGAGTGGACTGATACTCTCATCATATTTTTTCTGTACCGAGTCAATCAGCCCTGCAAAGGTCGTTCTGATTGCAGATGCAACTGTCTGCACCACGTCCAGAATGCCTTGAAAAGCTGATTTGATCTTTTCCTGATTGTTTATGATCGGTGTCGCAATGAGATCTAAAACATCGCGGCCGAATGATCCCGCTAATGCGGTAACTCCCATAAACGCATCTGAAAAAATTCCGATAAGATCTGCCGTGATCTGCTTCCCGGATCCACTCCGTAATACTGTGAAGATCTCCGCCACTGCTGCCGACAGATTCCCGGCTATTCCTGCAATATCACCACCAATATCAAATATGGAAATGATATAGCCTCTGATCCGGTCCGTGTTCTGCTGCAGATACCGATCTAATCCCCCGAGAAGGTTGTCCGCAATCGACATTCCGATAGATCCGAACGATCCAGCTATCTTCCCAAGGCTGTTCGCCGCAGTAGCCGCAAACTCATCTGCGGACCGTTTTACCTCCGGATCCCCAAAAATACTCTTAACGGACTCCCGGATTCCGTCAACAGACCTCTGAACATCATCAAAGACTGCTGTATCACCGAACCCACTCCAGAAGCCATTCATGAAAGACTGCCGGAGGTCATTGATCTTCTTCTGGATACTGTCCAAACGGCTGTCGATCTCATCGGTTCCTTCGGCGAGGGATCCCATGTCGATGTCTTCGGCACCATAATCCCCACCGGCTCCGCCGCCGGAGTTTCCGCTTCCGGAACTGTCTGAAGGATTGATTATGTTCAGCTCATCGATCCCCGTGGACATGCCTTTCATGTCCTTGGCAGCCTTCTTTGCCGCAGTTCCGGCTCCTGATGCTGCGGATCCTGCTTTGTCTGATGCCGCGGCGACTGCCTCCATTCCTGCTGCTGCCGCAGAGACTCCTCCACCGGATGATTTCTTTCCGGATATCAGCTCCGTAAATGCCTTGAACGCATTCGCCAGAGTCATCAGCTTCCCGATGATCGTATTGATCACCTTGAGCACCGGAGAGAGAACATTGATCAATCCCTGTCCGATTGTTGCCCTCAGGCTGTCAAATTGTAATTTGAGGATTCTTACCTGGTTTGCCCATCCATCGGAAGTTCTCGAAAAGTCTCCGGCCGCAGAGGTCAGCTGATCCTGCACAAATTTATACCGCAGGGCAACCTTTTCAGCCTCGGACATCTTCGCCGTCGTCTTGCCGAATCCATTTGCCAGAGCATAGCTGTCTAATGCGGTTTGCGTCATGACGATGCCCAGATCCTTCAGGCTCTCCGTCTCGCCGGTAAATACCGATTTCAGCTTTGTGTACGCTTCATCCTGACTGATATTGTAGAAAGACGCTACATCTCCCGCCAGACCGGTCAGCGTCGTTCCCATTTCGTACGCCTGCTGCTCACCGAATCCAAATGCCTTCGCCATAGCTCCGAAGGTTCCTGTGAACTTCTTTGCCATCGTCTCCGACAGTCCAAACTGAGCTGCGGAATTCTTTGCAAACTCATTGATCTTCTGATTCATTCGCGGGAACACAACGTCGACGACGTTCTGGACCTCCGCAAGGTCGGATCCGAGTTCAACGCACTTTGCTCCAAAATCTACAATCTTCTTTACAGCGAACGCGGCTGCCAGGGAGGCACCTGCTTTCTTTGCAAGTGCCTGGATCCCTGTCATCTGCTTCTCAAATGTTCCTTTATTGACGACCAGATCCAGCCCGATCTGACCAACACTGTCAGCCGCCATACCTATCACCTGCCTTTTAAGACAGGCACATCGGCACAGCGTCTTAGATTCTTAATTCAAATATTTTTTTACAGTCTTTATTCTTGCACTTAAAAAAGACACCTCTGCACTTGGCGTCCTCGGATCGATTCGCATTGACCGGATGCCCACAGTATGGGCACCGGACTTTCTCCTGCTTTACTTTTTCAATTTTTACCGCCTCCAAACATCTGAGCCATTATCTGCTCCAGAGCAGCCATCTCACGGTCATAGTTCTTTTCCGTCATATTATCGGCCTTACGGTCCCGCCATGCATCGTAAATACGGCGCTGATCCGTCGTGAAATGCTTGATCACTTCCTTATCCGTCTCGGATCGGATGGCTACTACACGCCCCAAAGCGGTATCCGGGGACAGCCCGGCCAGCAGCGACTTAAACTCATCCCAGGATACCGTCTCAAATTCTTTTGTTCGGATCCTAAGCCCGTACTGCGAGAGGAAGCTGGAAATGATCAGGTCCCAGTCCTCAAACAGGTCGTAGTACGGGTCAGTGCTCTCCCGATGTGTCTGTATCTCCTGAAATGGCACTTACCGCCGCTTCTACCACGGTGATAATGTCTGCGAAATTCAGCTTCATGTCATCCAGTACTTTTCTGGATTCTTCAGGGAACACGAGATTATACAGTGCGATGACTTCTTTCGGCGTCGGATCGTCCCCCACCAAGTTCATGACCTTTAACATGGTCGGCGCATCCGCGTTCACCTCGATCTCCTTATCCTTTATCCTCAGCTTCGGATTTCCATCAAATTCCAGCTTGCTTGTAATATCTACTACTTTTGCCATCGTCACTCCTCCTTATAATGTTGCTGCCGCCGTGAATGTCGGTTTTCCATAGAATACCGCCTCAAACTCCAACGTATCCAGATTTGTAGTATCGCCACCGCCCGGGGTCGTGACGTTGATCACCACGATGCCGGAAAGTTTTGCACCGGAGACCATTGTCCATTCGAATTTTGTCATAACGTCCTGCCCGAACTTCCATGCGAGTCCTGCAATATAATCGTTTCCTGCATCTCCCACGGATCTCTTGCCTTTAAAGCTAAAGCTCAGTTTCTTTCCGGTCATTGCGGCTTTCGCCCAACCGGCTGCATCCATTGCGTACCACTCTTCCACAGTGCCATCAATGGAAGGAGAGAAGTTCTCAAGGTCTGACGGCATCGCCATGTTTTCGTCCAGGCTCTCCTGTCCTTTGGTGCCGAATTTAAAAATATTGTTGTGTACCGGGTACACTTTTCCTACTGTATCAGCCATTTTTTCGTCCTCACTTTCTCTGATAGATGAGATCCAGCCAGATCACATACTCATATATCCCGCTGTCATCCGTCCCCACGTCCTGGGGCTCGGGAACCATCAGGCAGAGATACCGGATCGGAGTCTCCCCGATGGTCAGTCTGGTTATCTCTCTTAACTTGTTAAATAATCCATATGCCGCCTTTTCGCTCTCTCCCTTGCTCTTAGTCCAATGGACCAGCAGGGAGATCGGTCTGGTATCATAGGTCGTATGTTCCAGACCGCCCAGTGCGGTATGCGGTGGACCGCTGGATGCGCGGCCATATACGCCGACCGACTTCTGTTTCTTATTGTCCAGCTTGCCGATATAGACGTTCTCATCTTCCGCGATTCCCAGAGTCACGATCCATTCCCGGATCTCCGGTAATGTCAGCATCAGACACCACCTGCTTTCTTATAAAGTCTCTTGAATGCGTTTTGTGCGAAATCTGCGTTAGCACCTCCTGGAAGCCACGGAGCAAACCACTTTCCACCTGCAAACGGGTTCTCGTACTTCTGGAAGTGATATTCCGGATGATAGTAGAGACGGCGCGCATACGGCGTACTGGAAACGATAGATACCTTTCCATTCGCAGACTCACTGTAATCTATGAACGTCGCATCCTCTTCCAAGTGTCCTGTGTCGAACGGCATGACCTGTGCCTGCACAACTTCCGTGTGCAACGCCTCTGCTGTCTGCTCCAACGCCGTCACCGCCGCCTCCGACAGCTGCCGGATCCGCGGCCAGTTTAACTTTACCGTTGATCTTACTTCCATCAAACTACCTCCAGACTGCAGAAGTTCACCGTTCCATCCGGGTTCCTGTTTTTGCAGCCCTGCTCGATCCGGCGCTCTGCGCCAAATACCGTCAGGGTCCCACCGCTTAATGTCGGCATATCCGGGGCGATGTCTCCTGGGAACAATGCGCTTCCCGTGATCTGCACCAGCTTCTTCTCAGCTGTCAGGATCGTTTTTGCACGGTCCTGAAAATTGCATATCAGATCTGCGTCAAGCACATACTTCGGTTCTCCGAGGTTATTGATCTCCTCAGATTCCAGATGGACGTGCACAGGCGTCTTGCACAGCCGTTTCGGCACTAAACATGGGTATTTCATCGTCTCACCTCGCTAATCGGCAACACAGGCCCGTCTGACACAGCAGGGCGTACACATCGCGCTTCATGGCTACTCCCTTATCTGTAAACACATTCCAGGAACTTCCAAACTGAGAGGTCACGCCGTTGATCGTGTAGCTCTGAAGAATCGTGTCGATCTCATCTGCGTTCTCCGTCTCGAAATCTGCCTGCTGGCATATGACTTCGCGGATAACTTCCTGCTGAAACTCTGTCAAATTATAAAATCCCTGGCCTACGATCCGATTGTAGGTCAGGGAATCAATGTGACGGGACGCCTGCCGGAGGGCTTTTGTCAGCTTCTCCTCCGGCACGGTCTCCCCGCCATATTCGGTCTGGTAGTATTCCTTTGTCACATACGGTTCGTATGCCATACTACTCACTCGCTTTCTTCTTTCCTGCTGTTTTCGCCGGAGCCTCTGCTGCCTGTTCCTGTACAGCCTCTGCTTCGATCTTACGGTACTCTTCAAGTGCCTCTTTCAGTCCCTTGTTTTCAGCACAAACTTTCGCGAATTCTTCATACGGGACACTCTTTCCAGCTCCATATGCAACGATTCTTCCATCATCATCGCGGATATCATAGCCCTCTGTGCGATACGCTTCCATCTGTTCCTCGGTGATCATATAGACTTTATTCGCCTTTTCTGCTGTCATATTCTTCCCTACCCTTCTGCCTCTGCATTGATCGCAACGCCGCAGGCTTTGTTTTCGATCAGGAATGTATCTGTGTAGTAGCGGTTCTGGTATACATACTTATCTGCAGTTCTGGAGTCTGTTCCCGGAGTAAATAACTTCATATAAGCGTACTTATCACGGGAGATCACACAGCTCGGATGTACCAGGATCGAATTGATCTGTTTGGCTGCTGCCGCGGCCACACATCCATTCGTGAAGTCGTACTTTGTCTTGAGGCGCGCAGACGGCACGTTTTTAAGTTTTACATCATCGAGGGTATGCACCCGGCGGTCGATCACGCCTGCTGCACCAACACTAAATGTTCTCGTGATTCCTTCCGCACTCTTTAAGAGCTTGTTAAACGCAGATGTAACATAAAGGATTCTGCCTTCCTGAGGAACAGAAAGATCATCCATGATGGCCATCTGCTCATCGAACCAGTCCAGGACATTGGTCTTATCCAGTGTTGTGTTATCGATCACTGCACCGTTTGATTTGTAAGTCTTTGCCTCTGCGTACAGCTTGGAATAACGATAGCTGTCTTTTTCCGGGATCGCCTGCTCCGTCTCGAACACATTCTGAATGTTCGCAACTTCCAGAACCAGGTTCGTCTCATCGATATCCATCGGATCGATCGGAATCTCGATATCACGGTCATGGGCAAGCTTTTTCGGCTCCCAGTCATTTGTGATGGTTCCTGTGTTGAATCCCATGCTGTTGCGGTTATGATCCTTGTATCCCGATACAGTCATTCTCGGGATCTTGATCGTCTGTGCGTTTAAAAACTTAATTCCCGGGTTCGAGAGAGTTAAATCGTAAGATGTCAACTCTCTTGCGTACTTCTGTGCAAGTTCCCGTTCGAATGTCTCTGCGTAACTATAAACTGCCATATTCTGTTTCCTTTCTACTTCTTATCGTTGCCGAAGATTGCCGCCAGCTGGTCTGCCTGGCTTCCAGCCTGTCCGCCATTATCACCTCCGGATGCTCCCACCTGGACAAATCCGGATGCTCCTGCGGTCTGCGGTTTCAGCGCCGGAACGTCTTCCAGTACTTTCTTCAGCGCATTGTTTACGGTTTCTGTGTTGATTTTTCCATCTTCTCCTACTGCCTGGCTGAAATCCGCAAGTTTTAAGACATACGGAATCGTCTTCGCATTGATTCCCAGCGTTACTGCCGCCAATGTCGCCGCTGATTCGATCTGTGCCTGTCTTGTTGCCGCCTGCTGGCTTGTGATCTGTGCCTGCATTGCTTCCACGTCCGGCTGGTTCTTTGCTTTTTCTGCTTTAAAAGCTGCCATGGCCTTCTCGGCTTCTTCCTGAGTAAGTCCCTGCTGTTTGAAGTAAGCTTTCAGCGCCGTGTCCTCTTTTGCCGCCAGCGTTCCATTAAGCATCTGCTGGATCCTGGCATAATCGATCTGCGGAGCCGATGCGCCTGGCTGACCGGTTCCCTGTCCAGTTCCTGCTGCCGGATTCTGCTGACCGGTTCCAGTGCCTCCCGCACCTTCTCCTGTTCCACCCGCCGGATCTGCGAAAAGCTGTAAGTTCATGGAAAATCTGTTCTTTTTCATATGGTTTCTCCTTTCCATTTTGAGGGTGTCTCCCTATCATCCATTTTCATCGGTGTCGCCGGCCGCGCAGAGTTTAACGCCATACTCGCGTTTGGGCATAAAAATAACACGCAACTGTTTCTGCGTGTTATACTCTTCATATACGATTATGTGAGGTGAAGCTTATGTATCTTTCAAAACGGTCCCGCAAACTACTCCGATCTGCCTGCAAGACAGCTCCAACCGTTCAGGGAAAATATTATTCTGGTATCGAGCTCGCTCGAAAATTCAGAATCTGCACCGACGGAGAAGCGGTCCTGGTTGTCAAAAACCTAAAGGACAACTTACTGGTTGAAATTCCCTACGACACCTGCCCCGACTTATTTTATTTAACGGAACCGGGAAAATCATATAGTGAATTCTGTCTGCATGAATTTTGGGAATTCTTCAAATGCTCTGTTCTCTGCCCTATTATCGTAACCTTCATTACAGAGGCAATAATACATGGACTACCACTACTGTTACAACTGATATCACAACCGGGACAATGAATTCATAATAATATTCTTTCACGCCTACCTCCTGCTGTTGCACCGGTGCAACTCTACTGTAAATAAAAATCTCACCAGTTTATTTACTGGTGAGATCTACTCTACATTCTCGATTTTATCTGCTATCTCATTAAGGCTTTTTCCATCAAAAAACGGGGTATTCATCGCTTCTGACACCGACGCTGCTGTCATCGTGTCATCTCCACACCACAAATCGATCTGATCCAGAGCAAGCGGATCAACGCCACATGACTTCCCATGAAAATCGAATGTGACATGGGAACATAAGCTTGCAATAAAGTCTCTTAATTCATTTGCACTCATATAATATCTTCATTCTCCTTTCTTTCCTGTTCTGTCAGTTCTCTTACCGGACGCCCTTTCAGCTTTCCTTCTTCGTCGTAAATATAATCATGTGCATGTTCTCCATGCTTTCCATACGGATGTCTCTTCGGGTTTCCATGATCATTGTTGCTGATCTGCTTATTTTGCTTGCCATCAGCTCCATAATAGTTCCGATCAATTCCACCACGTTTTCCAACGACCTCTGTTATGGTATTAGGTTCTGCTGTAAGAGTTGTCTTACTTACCCTTATTATATCAGAGCCACGCATATTTTCAACGGGTTTCGCTCCTGCTGCCTTCATTGCATCGAAAATGACCTCTGCGATCCGATCCGGAATCCTTTCTCCCTTCTCCATCGCCAGAAAGCCCTCTGCGAACGTCTCATATGGATTTTCTGTTGCATACTCACTGATCCGGGCCGCTTCGACCTTTGCCTCCCTGGAATATTTTACATTTCTCTCATAAAACCAATCGCCTCCACTCATTTTTCCACCGAGCTCTTTTGCCTTAAATATATTCTTTTTCTGAATGTTATTTTGGTCCCCACTCGCATGGCGATGGATAAAATGACCATATTCATGCATTAGAACGTCATGGATATTTTCACGCACTCCAAACCGTTGCGTGTTCAGCATGATCTCAGCCTCTGCTTTCTGTAGCAACGCCTGTTCCCGTTCATATCCCTGGACTGTCTTATCAGCAAGAATCTTCTCGGCTTCTTCCAGTCTCTCTTTTCCTAACTGTTTTATATTGTAATGCTCCCTGTATGCCTCGTGGGACTCCTCTACTTTTTTTATAAATTCAAGATATTTCTCCGGATCCGTTATTTTGTTGGAAAGATAGATCTTATCATCGATCCAGTTATAACTTGCTGTTGCATCAGGAACTTTAAGCGGGCTGAATACGATTCCTTTCGGCATTACTCCATACTTCTCTTTCATATGCCGCAATGTATTCTCGATCTCATCTGCCGCTTCCGGCGTCATTTTATCTGACAATCGTACTTCTTTGATGACTCCGTCTTTGATCAGACGCTCCTCGACCGCTTTCCGGTAAATTCCCTGCTGTTCCTTGATCTGGTCTTTTACTGCCTGAATCTGACTCTCAAGCTCTTTTTCATTTTGAGAAATAGACTGCAGTCGCCCCATTTCTTCCTGTGTACCGGTTAAATCAAAATATACCTTTTTCTCAAGCTCTTTTCTCTCGGAGGCGAGCTCATCTTTCTTCCGGATCAGCTCATCTCGTTCGTTCCGCTTTGCAGATATCTTCTCTTTGACCGTCTGTATATTCGGTCCTTTTTCTTCTTCAGCCTTCTGCATCGCTGCACGGCGGCGTTTTTTCCATTCTTCCCGTCTGGCCGCATAGCGTTTCTGATTTTCATCATCCAGTGAATATTCTTCCAGGCGTTCGTACTTCTCTTCCTGCCTTTTCGCGTACTGCTGCCTGGCTTCTTCCTGATTCGCCAGTCCGACAGCTTCCAGCTCTTCCCTGGTCCATGTATCATCTGCCGTGGAAATTCCCGGGAAATAGGTCGTGTGGCTGTCCTTGCATCTGGGATGATACAATCCCTTGCTGATTGCATAACTCATCAGCGGATACTTCTTCCCTGTTTCCGGATCCACGCCGTCGCTTCTTCCTCCGCTCCACACATCATCGATCAGGACCTTTCCGACAAACGGCAGGCATTTCGGGCACGGATTCCCACGTTTCGCCATAATGACCGTTGAGATCCCCCACTCCTGCCTTTTCTCTCCTTCTCCCTGAAGATATGCCCTCTTGCTGGCCGTCCGGATCGCCATGTCCGCGTAGTCTTTCAGCGTATGCTGTGCCCCATTTGCAAAGGTCACACAGCTGAGCCCCCGTGAGAGCATGTCCCGCGTTGCCATGTCGACCGCCTTTTCGTAGGTTCCGGCTCCCGTGTTCGCGTAAACCTGGGCACTGTAGATCGCTCTCCGGTAATCATCGTCTGCCTTTCTGAGAATTGCAGTCTCAGCCTTCTCCATGTCCGATACCGTGGCTTTTATGAGTGCATCGAGTTTTCTATCGTTTAACTTGAAAAACTCTCCTGCTGCCCCTCGTGTGACTTTCTTTGCCCCCTGGAACCCGTTCTTGATCGCTTTCAGGATTCGGATCTCCTGATTCATGTTTCCACGTGATCTCGCCTCCCGGATCAGCATCTCGATCGATGCATTGATGCTTTTAAACTGCTTCTGGTACTTTTTCTGATTCTCTTTCTTGTATTTCTCCAGGGCTTTCAGCTGTTCTGACTGCCACATGGACCATTCATAGCCTTCCTTCGTCTCTTCCGCCCTGTGACGGTCCATGTTTCTCATCATGGACTCGATCAGCTCATTTTCGATTTTCCGGAAGGCCTCTGTAATATCATATTCATCACGTTGCACTCATCAGCGCCCCTTCCGCAGCGTCCTGTGCGGCCGCCCTCGGCGGTATTTTTCTATTTGCCAACACTTTATAGCCCTGGGATTTAAAACCGCGTGTAAGAGCTTTCAGTTCGGTTATGCTCCTGCATTTATCACTTCTCAGCTCTGCATAATCGCCTTTTTCAACCGCGTAGATTCCAAACGACACCTGCTCACTCGCTATCTCCAGAAGTCCCTGGTACTCCTTCCGGCTCATTCTGTATACCCGCTTCATCACCTTGACCTGCATTTCCATTCCCTCCTACATTGACTGCAAAAGAACCGGCGGCCATATTGACTCCCGGTTCTTCTAAATCCACAATGCCCTGTTCCGCTTTCAAACGGGTCACTTCTTCTTTCTTCCACTCATCATCGCGCGAATCCCCATAGAGTTCTTCCACCTGGGCCTCCACGCTCATCAGGGCTACTCCTGGCCTTGCCTTTGCCATCGTCTCCACCTGGCTCTCAAACGACGGGTTTGCATATTCTCCGAACGGAATGTCTACCGTTACCTCTTCTACCGGCTGTTTCAAAAGAATGTTATACGCATTGATCGCGGCGCTGATCACTTCCGGAAGTGTTTCCTGCAATGCTTCCACGATCGCATTTCTGGTATACAGTGTAGTCTTTTCTTTTTCCCGCTGCGCTTCTGCATTGTCCAGCTTCTTCGTATCAATTCCGAGTGTGCTTGGGCTGATGATTCCCTGAAGACACAGATCTAATGCCGTGATGTATGATGATGTGTAACTCTCATGCGGAATGTTCGGCTGCTCCGTTGCGATCTGGTTCTTTCCATCCTCAGACATATTATTGTCACCGGCAATAAACCGGTTATCAAATGAGTTGGGCTTCATAAGTTCACCCGTTGCAGGATTTCTCGGAATGTATGACTCCGGAATGTAAGTTCTTGCCCTTCCGGCTCTTAATGCATCCATCCACTGGCTCCATACTTCATCAAATGCATCAAAGCTATCCAGCTTTCCGTCAAAAAGTGATCCGCCCCGGCCTTTCCACTTGGAACTTTCATAAATCTTGATCGGGACTGCCAGAATGGTGTTCTTATCGAACACAACATCCCGCAGGTTCTTTGTTGCTTCAACCGTACGGAAATCCACCAGTGTATTCCCTTTGTAAAGCTCATTCCGGATATAGCCATATCCATAGTATTCATACAGGACATATTCCTGGCGGTGATCTTTCACGGGCGTTTTAAAAATGATTTCGTGGATCCTGCTGCGGTTTCGGATGATTTCAATCTTTTCTCCCGAATACCATTCCAGGATCGGATATGGGCTGATTGATGTGTCGATTGTCAGCTTATATGCTCCATCCCCGATGAACAGGATTTCTTTCAATGCTTCCTCGAAATTCTTCCGAAATCTGTTTTCTTTTTCGATTTTCTGCCAGATGTCTTCCTGAGTAGGATCCTCAAACTCGAAGTCGTTCATATCTGCCATGATGATCGCCGTAAGCACACGGACCAACAGTCCCGGCAGTCCCGTATGAATCTTTCTCATTTCCATCCCCGGCGTACATCTTGACGCCCAAAACTTATACTTGTCCACCATTTCCGGGCTCTGCTGATACATCTGTTCCAGTTCATTTCCGTCTCCCCGAAACCAGATCCGGTTGCGGATCGCAGACAATTCAAAATCCATGGTCTCCTGGATCTGGATCGCCGTCGGGCTTGCCTCCTGGACATTCAGCCAACTTCGAATTCCTCTTGTAATGTTATCGTTCAACTTTGATATCCACCCCACTTCTATTCCTCCTCAAATCCGATCATGTTCTTATACGGAATCCACGCATACTGATTTGCGTTGATCGTATGGTCGTTCCGGTCTTCCGGCTCATCCTTATCTTCTTTCCAACTATATTTTTCAAGCTCTGCCAGATGCTCCGTGCAAGCATCCCGCACCAGATAGCATCCCTGTTGGATCCATCCGAGCTGTAGCTTAATACGATCCAGGATCGTCAGTTTCTTGTATGCGTCCCAGAAGTTATACAGGCAGCTATGAAGCCGCTTGTATTTCTTTAGTTCCGTGATTGTTGCCTGATCGGCGTTATCTACAAAGACATCTCTCGCCAGTCCCCACTTCTCACGGCACTGCTCCAGGAAGTTGATCAGCTTCACAGCCGTGTCACTCGGTGCGATCGGATTTTCCATATCAGCGTTATTGTAGACACGCTCCTCCAGCGTGATCAATCGCCGATCTTCTGTGATTCCCTGGAAGATCATGGCGATCGTATCCGGAGACTTTGACGAGTAGGCGGTGTCTACTCCGACCGTGAACTTCTTCCACACGAGTTTTCCGGCTTTCATCTGCTGCCGGATCCACTCTTCTGTTACAACATGTTTCTTCCGGTCAAAGTTCACGAACACAAGTCCGGTCGCTTTTCCTCTAAGACCCTGGATCTTATTCTTCCAGATCTTCGTGCCTCGCGGCGTATTTGCCAGGATCTTGTCCAGCTTTTCCTTCGGTAAACCTAAATTATGGTTAAAAGAAAAGAACCAATGGACCCATCCGGGCTTTGGTTCTTCCTTCAATTCATCTCTGATCTCCTGCGGTGTCTCTGCCTCCCACTCTGGAAGAGGGCGGGAACAGTTGATATACTCCTTATACACATCCAATGACGGATCGTCCGGGTTCAGCGTAGCCATGAGATAGTCACAACGCATGGCCGCCTCCCGCACAAAATCAATATCTGCTGTGTTGATCTCATCGATGTACAGGCACCCATACTGACCTCCAAGAGCCTTCTGCCACTTCTTACGGTCTCCATATCCCATAATATAGATGATTTTGTCCCCACCGGACGTATGGAACAGGATATGAGGAATCTTGTCATCCTTCGTTCCATTTCCGTTGTACACCGCTAGTTTTCCGAAGTCATCAATAATTCCAAGATCTTTGTTGATAATGTTCTTTTCTGCCGTTCCCGTATCCTTCGCCGCAAGGATATGCAGCTTTTTGGGTGACTCTGCAACCTTCAACATGAACTTAAACAGTCCGACCGTTGTCTTTCCTGCTGCCGTAGCTAGGTCCCCTCAAGAAATTCTACCGGTGCATCGCACTTCAGGAAAGCTTTGTATTTCTCAGATAACAATAATCGTTCAGAACTCATGAGGAAGGATCACCTCCCCTGAGCTGCTTCAGCAGGTCATCAAGCTTTGTCTTTTCATCCTCTACTCCTCCCGAAACCTCTACTTTCTCCTTGAACATTCCCAAATGTTTTCCTGCAAGTTCCAATGCCCGGAGCTTGTCATATAATTTGACCTCTCTCTCGACTCCATTCTTTCCGCCTTTTCCGGGAATTGTTTTAATTTTCACAGAAGCGACCGCCGCCAGATCGTCCTCCCTGGCATCTTCCAGTATTTTCGCATTCTCAAAATCGATCACATCCCCGGCATTCACCAGTGCAATCTTCGCAAGCTCCATTAAAATGCGATCCTGATTGATCCCTATCCTTTTGGATCTTTCAGCCATCTTTTTTTCAATTTCTGCCCGAACCATAACATTTGATAACAGGCGGCTTGCCTGTTCCTGTGCTGTTTTGGGTGAATATCCGGCACGTATTGCCGCCTGCGTACCGTTAAGATCGATCAGGTATTCATCGACAAATCTCTTCCTCTGCTCCGACAATGGCATGCCAGATCACCTCCTCGTTACGATTTTTCTCCGGGCATGAAAAAAAGACACCCACTCGAATTATGTGGATGTCTTCCAAAGGAGACTCAAAACATGAATCTGAATCAACAGCCAGGCTATGGCACCTGGCTATCGCGTATGAAATTTCCGGAGGATTGATGAGTATTATGAAAGGGTTTCATTTACCTTCCGTCTGATCCGTGATACCATCCTACTATGTTTCTTCCCGACATGAACCGACATTTTCAAAAAATCTTTGATTTTTTCTCCAAAGATTATCGTCCGTATATTTCACTCTGCGTTTTGGAAACATGCTATTCATACGGTGTGCAACCTGTACCCATGTAAGCCCATCAATGTAATACAGTCGAAACATGATCCGTAACTCTGACTTCGGAATACTTTCTATGTATTCCTCTGCTCTTGTAATCAGTTCCAGGAGCTCCGCTTCCTTGGTTTCCAATAATCTCTTATACCGGTATCGAGAGGCTTCTCTCCTCCTGTACAAGGGATCAGGAATCCCACTTACCTTAATCGGACCAATCGTAAGATCACTCCTGCTGCCTGTTACTGTATCTGCCACAATAGGCGGTTTCTTCAGGAATTTATCCAGCTTCTCTATTCGCCTTCTAAGATCTTTTATCTCTTCTCTCATTTCCTGACATTGGGTGAGAATCTCCTTGTCCAATGGATCCACCTCCTCCTTTTCTGTGTCTCGATCCGCTGATCGATGTTCCTTCATAGGCCGGATGTCCTGCACTCCAGCTCTTCGGCCGCGGGTCCGCGATCATGGCTTCATACTCGCCTTCCCGTTTTCTATGCACGAGATTCTTAAGCGCTCTATGCTCATTCTTCGTCTTCATGCTCCCACTCCCTTCTTAATCGCACACATCGTACACAATCCACGGGCTCCCTGCTTCTCTGCGATCTCTGCCAGTGGGATCCTCCAGCATTTCGCCCCACACTCCGGACACTGTGTGATTCTCCATCCCGGCTTCCCATGCTGGATATTGGTGTACAGTGGCATGCAGTAGTATCCTCCCCGATCAGTAGCCTTTCTCGGCCTTATCTTTACTTCCATCCTGTTCTCCTTTCTCAAATTTCAGTTTGATACAGATTCATATGATTCTTTTAAATTTTCATAATCAC
>UMEM01006419.1_pt1 | contig 29580 bp, 24 predicted proteins | sample 1964761 | NCBI WGS metagenome assembly UMEM01 (sample SAMEA4836021, study PRJEB28245) | human gut metagenome | biome: gut microbiome; material: fecal sample | place: Denmark | collected 2008 | reverse complement strand
ACCGGATCTTCTGATTCTGTTTACAAATACCGTATCCCACAAGATGGTGCGCTGCGTATTAGATGAGGTGGATGAGAACCGTACCGATATCGTCCGCTGTCATACAAGCAGCGGCACAGCACTTGCTGAGATTCTTGAAAAGCACAGTGCATAAACTGGAACTGCCGGGGGATAATGTGATGAGAAAACAGGCAACAATCCGGCAGACCTGCACATTTACTGTGATGACAGTAAGAAAGCACAGGCCGGAAGGCACGGAATCATTATGATGGAAAGGCGGTAAGACGCATGAGCGAAGAGATCTTCGGGGCAGTACAGAAGCTCCCGGTCAATGGAACGAAGAAGCAGGTCGTTTTACAGTGCGCGCCGCTTCTCACAGGCATCAAATTGTCCAACCTTTTAAATGTGCGGGCGGACCAGAAAGAAGAAGTGTTCAAGCTTTTTGAGGGATCAAAGATATGCTGCCGGGTTCTCTATGAATTCCGCGGCAGATTGTCGATCCTGCTTTATCGCCCGGGAATGCTTGCTGCATATCTGGAACGGGCTGAAGTTAAAAAGCTGATGGTGTCCTTCGGATATGGAGACCTTGAGCTGGAGGAGATATTAGACCGCATCGCGGACGGCTATCAGGAGCACATGGACGGAAAAAGGGGCTTCCCTCATGAGATCGGTCTTGTTCTCGGATATCCGCCGGTGGATGTGGAGGGATTCATCAAGAAGGAAGGCAGAGATTTTCTGTATTCCGGATATTGGAAAGTATATGGGAATCTGGAAGATACGTTAAAAACATTTGAAGCGTATGACCGGGCGAGAGATTACGTGATCTGCATGACCGGAAACGGAAATGAAATCAGGGATATTCTGGCGGCATCTTAAATACCGTCGGTTCCAATCATAAAAAACGGCGGACGGCGAAGTCCGGGTTACCGTAAAACAAATTTCAGGAGGAATTTAAAATGGATAAGGTTATTGTTGCATACTGGTCACAGACAGGAAATACCGCTGCTATGGCTGCAGCAGTCGGTGAAGGAATCACAGAGGCAGGCAAGGAAGCTGTTGTTACAGACATCTCCTCCGTTTCCATGGATGATTTAAAGGAAGCTTCCGCATTCGCACTTGGATGCCCGGCAATGGGAGCTGAGGTCCTTGAGGAAGGCGAAATGGAGCCGTTCGTAACAGAGGTTGAGGCTTTCGCGGCCGGCAAGAAGATCGGTCTGTTTGGTTCCTATGGCTGGGGAGACGGTCAGTGGATGAGAGACTGGGAAGACAGAATGAAAGCTGCTGGCGCTACGGTTGTAGGCGGCGAGGGTGTTATCTGCCAGGAAACTCCGGATGATGAGGCTCTTGAGAACTGCAAGGCACTTGGAAAAGAGCTTGCTGCATTAGCATAAGAGATATTTAAATAAGAATGTTCTGACATGAACATAAAAAAATGCCGCCGGGAAAGGATGCAGTCCCGGCGGCGTTTTTTATGGTGCTATATGTCTGAAAGAAGCTGCTGATCATCACGAGTGACCACTCCAGCGCAAAAATGTACTTTGACATACTCTTACAGGTGATACAAAAGACCGCACCCCGCATGAAATGTGGCGGAGCGCGGTCTTTTATAATAGCCTAGAAGAATGTCCGTATAAAGTTGTTCTTGCAGAACCGGTACTGCCTCGTCGGCCGTCCCTTGCCTTCCTGCTTCTGGGATTCGATCTCTTCTATTAAATTGGAGTCCAGAAGCTGCTGTAAAATACGGTTGCAGCTGCGGCTCGTGATGTTGAGCCACTGGGACAGGGATGCAGCTGTCATGATCGTGTCTTTATCCATCTGGAAGAGACCGACGATCTTTAATAGGTTGCTCTCGTTGATCCCGTTGCTCTGGGAGTAGTCCAGAGCCTTCGTGTTGGAATAGCTGTAATTTAAGGATCTCGTAAGAGAGAGCGGGCCGGTGAGGGCATTGTCCTCGCCGGAGATGACAAAACCGTCATTCTTTCCGTATTTGACAGCTTCCTGCAGGGCAAGGTCTGCCTGATAATGACTCTCACCGAGTGATTTCCCGAATCCGGCGCCGAGGCGGAATTCCAGATCGCCTTTCTGATCCAGAAAAGCGATGAGATCCTGGATACGGCTGAAGCTGCTCTTGTAGAGATCACTGTCGAGGGCCAGCTCGAAACGGTTGGAGACTGCGTGAAGTGAGAAATCATAGGAAAACTCTTTCCTGAAATCGAGAAGGTACTTGTGAAGTGTGATCTCCAGGTATTCCCGATCCTGGGAGGAAATATTGTCCGGATAGACGAGCTTTATGAGGATCACGAGCTTGTTGAGCTGGTTCTTCTGCTTTAAACGGATAGAATTTATTGCGTGCCGGATGGAATCGCGGACCATCTCCTCCGTGGGGAGAAAGTGGATATAGGGGATCTGAAGCTTGTTGAGGACCTCCAGCTGGTTTGTGGTCCGCGTGAACATCATGTCGATCTTTTTACTTTCCCAGAGCTCCACAGCCCGCTCTTTTAAGGTTTCATAGTTATAGACAGGATTTTCAAAGCAGTAAGGCATATGTTCCGGATCCAGATATTTCTTTAAATTCATAAAATCATTTACCGGAGTCAGAAAATCAATATAGAGTCTGTTTAACGGAACATCCGGGTAATGGATCACAAAGTTTAACAGGATGGACAGCAGAGTCTTTTCAGTATAGGAGATAAAGGTACATGGGACCTTCAGATCATCCACATGGGTCAGAATATAGGAGTATCCAAGTTCCCCAGAGAAAAACAGCACATCGGAGATGTCCTTACACTGTTCGTATATGTCTTTAATTTCCTCCAGATTTTCGTAAACGTACCTGTGAAACACACATCCAAAGTCGTTGTGTTCGATCGCTTTATCGATGACAGCCATTGATTTTAAAGGACTTATGATACTGATGCTGATCATGGCCGAACCTCCCCTTTTTTATATAAGGACATGCTATTAATGACAGGCATGTCGATAAATCAGCTTTTATAAGAATCGTACCACAGATTGTTGACAAAGTCAAAAGGGTATGTTAGAATAAAGTCAAATAAAGGACGTAAGCAAAATGAGTCCCAAATAGATCAAGAGATTTGTAAGATTTGTATTGAGGGAAATGCGAAAGCTTCCAAATCGCGAGATACAGCAAGAAATCCTGTATACATAGTGAAAAACAACGTATTATATATGGTATTTAAACTATATATACAAAAGATACAAAAGTTTTCTCGGAGATCCAATTAAGGACTTAATTTGGGATTCATGAGCAGGGAGAGTCTTTTATTGGTGCAAAATGGCACAGGGGTTTAAGAACCAACATTTAAGGAGGTATTTGCGAGATGAGCAAGTATGTTGAGAGGGTAATTGAGGACGTAAAAGCTAAATATGCTAACGAGCCGGAGTTCTGCCAGACTGTAGAAGAAGTATTATCTTCCTTAGGTCCGGTTGTAGACGCACATCCGGAGTATGAGAAGGTTGCCCTTCTTGAGAGAATGGTAATCCCGGAGAGAGTTATCGAGTTCCGTGTTCCGTGGGAGGATGACAACGGAAACATTCATGTAAATACAGGTTACCGTGTACAGTTCAACGGAGCAATTGGACCGTACAAGGGAGGTTTAAGATTCGCACCGAGCGTAAACCTTTCCATCATGAAATTCTTAGGTTTCGAGCAGACATTCAAAGACAGCTTAACAACACTTCCGATCGGCGGCGCTAAGGGTGGTTCCGACTTCGATCCGAACGGCAAGAGCGATAGAGAAGTTATGAGATTCTGCCAGGCATTCATGACAGAGTTATATCGTCACATCGGTCCGGATGTCGATGTTCCGGCTGGTGACCTTGGTGTTGGCGGACGTGAGATCGGTTATCTGTTCGGTCAGTACAGAAAACTCAGAGGTGCTTACGAGAACGGCGTATTAACAGGTAAGGCTCGTTCCTTCGGTGGTTCCTTAATTCGTCCGGAAGCTACAGGTTTCGGTGCTGTTTACTACCTTGACGCTGTTATGAAACATGAGAACGATACATTACAGGGCAAGACAGTTGCAGTTGCTGGTTTCGGTAACGTAGCTTGGGGCGTTGTACAGAAATTAGCTGAGTTAGGTGCTAAGGCTGTTACACTTTCTGGCCCGGATGGATACATCTACGATCCGGATGGAATTACAACAAAAGAGAAATTCGACTTCATGCTTGAGATGAGAGCTTCTGGACGTAACAAAGTTCAGGACTACGCTGATAAGTTCGGCTGCAAGTTCGTAGCTGGAGACAAGCCGTGGGGCGAGAAAGTTGATATCATCATGCCGTGTGCTACACAGAACGATGTAGACCTTACACAGGCTAAGAGAATCGTTGCTAACAACATCAAGTACTACATCGAAGTTGCTAACATGCCGACAACAAACGAAGCTCTTAGATTCTTAATGGATCAGAAGAACATGGTTGTTGCTCCGTCTAAGGCTGTTAACGCTGGTGGTGTTCTTGTATCCGCTCTTGAGATGAGCCAGAACAGCGAGAGAATCTCCTGGACAGCTGAAGAAGTTGATTCTAAACTTCATCACATCATGACAGAGATCCACGATGGTTCTGCTGAGTGTGCTGAGAGATATGGTCTTGGCTACAACCTGGTTGCAGGTGCTAACATGGTTGGCTTCCAGAAGGTTGCAGATGCTATGATGGCTCAGGGTATCGCTTGGTAGTTTGAAGCGAGCCTCAAATATGACAGCTTCCGATTTGCGAAAACTGCATAAAGAGCATTAGGTTCTGAATATTGGGGATGCTGTCGGGGAGTGTGTCCGGCGGCATCCCTTTTAAGTTGCTGGTGTCTGCAAGAGGGCGTTGGCAGCATGACGACTATTAAGAAAATAAATCATATTCGCGAAAATGCTTTACAAAATTAGTTCGGTTTTGTAAAATATAATGAGAGCAGGGAAATTCCTGTTCACTGAGGGTTTGGGGAATAATTTCATTTCTTGAAAGGAGAATTTTTATTATGAATTGCCTTATCATTGATAAAGTATGGGGTGGTATCGCTGAGGAACTCAGCAAATGCATGAACGTTAAAACAGCTGACAATCTTCCGTCCAGCAAAGAGCAGCTTATCGCTGAGATCGGTGATGTTGATGTACTGATCATGCGTGTAGATCCGAAGATCGACAAAGAGATCCTCGACGCAGCTAAGAACTTAAAGGTTATCGGCGTTTGCTCCGTTGGTTTAAACCATATCGATATGGAATATGCGAAATCCAAAGGAATTCAGGTATTCAACGCACCGGGCTTAAACGCAAACGCAGTAGCAGAGTTGACAATTTCCAAGATGTTAGACATCTCCCGTGGAACCTTTACAGCAAACTACGATGTAAAATATAACCATGAGTGGGATAAGTACAAATTCGAAGGCCGTGAGTTAAGAGGAAAGACTCTTGGTATCATGGGATTCGGCCGTATCGGTCAGCGTGTAGGCGAGCTTGGCCGTGCATTCAAGATGAACATCGTTGCTTACGATCCGTTCCTTCCGGACGACGTATTTAAGCAGCAGTGCGCAACAAAGGCTTCTATCGACGAGCTGATCAAGGTTGCTGATTTCATCTCTATCCATGTACCGCTGACACCGGAGACAAAGGATCTCTTCAATAAGAAATCCATCGCTGAGATGAAAGACGGCGCTGTTGTTCTTAACATGAGCCGTGGCGGTATCGTAAACGAGGCTGATATGTATGAAGCTCTGAAAGAGGGCAGAATCGGCGGCTACGCAGCAGACGTTATGGAGAACGAGCTTGCAGGCAGCGGCTTAACAGGTAATGATACATTCGCAAGCCCGCTGTTCGAGTGCGATAACTTCATCGTATCCCCGCACATCGGTGCTCAGTCTGTAGATGCTTCTAAGGACATCGGTGTTCATATCGTTGCTAAAGTTAAAGAGGCTCTTGGTTTATAATTCAGAGAACTCAGAAGAACCCGGAGACGGACTGTCGCCGGGTTCTTTTCATTAAGACTTCAAAAATAAGGAGGACATAAAAATGGGCACAATTACGGAGTCGGCAAAGGCTTTCATGCCGAAATTATCTGAAATCAGAAGAGATTTTCACATGCACCCGGAGGTTTCCCAACATGAGGAAAGAACCGGAAAGAAGGTTGCAGAGTATCTGAAGGAGATGGGATGCGACGAAGTATATGAAAATGTCGGCGGATACGGTGTAGTCGGAGTTATCAAGGGAAAGAAACCGGGTAAAGTCGTTGCTCTCCGTGCGGATATGGACGCATTACAGATCCAGGAGATGAATGAGGTTCCTTATAAGTCTCAGAATGACGGTGTTATGCATGCCTGCGGACATGACAACCACATGACAGGTCTTCTTGGCGCTGCAATGCTTCTCTGCGAGAGAAGAGAAGAGATCGCCGGAACGGTGAAACTGATCTTCCAGCCTGCGGAGGAGATGTCTCCGGTTGGCGGATCCAGAGGAATGCTCCATTCCGGATATATGGATGATGTGGAAGCTGTATTCGGTCTTCATGTATGGCCGGATCTTCCGCACGGCAAGATCGGTGTGAAGGCAGGTCCGTTAATGGCTGCAACAGACCACTTTACGATCAATATCCATGGTAAGACTGCCCATGGCGCAAAACCGAATCAGGGTATTGACGCTGTTGTTCTCGGTTCCCAGTTCGTTATGGCCGCACAGACCATCGTCAGCAGAAAAGTTGATCCGCTTGACAATGCTGTTGTGACATTCGGTATTTTTAACGCAGGAACAAGATATAATATTATCGCAGGTGACTGTACACTGGACGGAACCGTTCGTACATTAAATGAGGATACCCGCGCGATGATCGAGGATTCCATGAGAAAGACTCTCGATGGTCTCTGCTTACAGTCCGGCGCAACTGCTGATATCAACTATGGTCATGGCTATCCGGCACTTGTAAATCATGAGGAGGACGCTGAGCTGATCCGCAATACAGCAATCAAGCTCTTCGGCAAAGATGATGTTGTGGATGTAAAACTCCCGGCTATGCCGGCGGAGGACTTCTCCTTCTATCTGAAAGAGAAGAAGGGCGCGTTTGTATGGCTCGGTACCGCTAAACCGGATCAGGATCCGGTATGGCCGTTACATAACAGCCGTTTTGATGTGGACGAGGATATCCTCTGGAGAGGTTCTTCTCTGTTAGCGCAGACTGCGATTGATTATTTAAATAAATAATAAGTGATTTCAGGGCGGCGGTTGGAGTGAAACTCTGGCAGGCTGCCCTGTTTTGCCTGACAGGTGGAGGAAACGATATGACAGCAGGAAACGCGATCCTCATCGTTGCGATCGTGACGGGGCTGGGGCTGATCGGAGCTCTCTTTTTTGTGATGTATAAGATCCGGCAGATTTCGCGGGAATTTTTCGGAACCTCGAGTCTGATCGAAGGGCTGAAACGTCAGGAAGCACTGGAGGACGATACACCGAAGTCGGTATCCGGAATGACGAGGGTGGAGCTTCCGCGGATCGAGAAGGATTTCCCGGAGTTTCACTGGCCGGAGTGGAAGCAGAGGTGTGAGAATCAGTTAAAGGGCTTTCTGGAGGCACTGGAACACCGGGATCTCTCTTACCTCGGAAAGGTGTCTGTGTCCTTAAAGGATCAGGTGCGGCTGAAGATCGAGGAGATGGAGGAGAAGGAGATCCGGGAAGAATTTGATGCGATCCATGTCCATCAGACGGAGATCTCCAGATACGACAAAGATCCGGGAAAATGCCGGATCCGGATCCAGTCCTCAGTGGAGTATCTGCATACATTAAAGACCCCGGATAAAAAGAAAAATGTGGAGCGGGAGAAGGAACAGCACCGTTTTAATCTGGAGCTGGTCTATATTCAGGATATCACAAAGATCCGGGACGGAGAGACCGCCATCAGCGTCAACTGTCCGAATTGCGGCGCTCCGGTTACTGACCTGGGAGAACGCGTCTGCCCATACTGCGGCGGCGCTGTGGAGCCGGTGAATGTGAGAGTGTGGGAACTGCACCGAATCGAGGAAGTATAAAACGAAATGAGATGGAAAAGACTCTGGAATTCTGATATGTTTGATCAGAAGATTCCAGAGTCTTTTTGTTACCCAAATAGATTAATTCGCTTTCGCAGTTTCCCGCTTTTTGATCTCCGGTAAGATCAGACCAAGTGCTGTGAGCACTACCGGTGTGATCACGTTTAATGCTGTGGAAGCGATATCGCCTTCAACATACATTCCAAGGAGACAGCAAGCTGCGGTTACGAAGAAGCACCAGCCGCCGGCAACAAGGGCAACGGTCTGGTTCTTTGTAAATTTGTACTCCGGGTTGAACTTGTTGAGGGATTTTCTGAGAGCAATGTATGCTGCGAATACCCACAAGTAACGAAGCGGCATGGTTACAGAGTTCAGTTTGTTTAACTGAGTCAGAACGGATGCAGCACCCGGTACGAAGGACTGGATCAGGATGATGCTGCCGGATAAGCAGATAACCATCTTGATACCGTTGATGTATGCGCCATGCTCATTCTTCTTTAAGAGGCCGGACGGAACGAACTGTCTTGCGTCCTCGTTGTCAAGAAGCATACGAAGCGGAGCGTCGATACTTAATACAAGTGTGGAGAACTGACCGATGGCGTTGCATGCTGCGTAGATAACGAGCAGGAGGTTGCCAACATGGTAGTACTCACCGAGCTTCTGGAAGGACCAGTAAGCGCCGTTGGAAACGTAGGACTTGAAGCTGTCTGTGCTCTCGTTGATGACAGCAGGATCAAACATCATGCCCATTGCGATACTTCCGAGGATCGCGCAGACCATAACCATAACGGCTAACATGATCATACCCTTCGGGAATCCCTTGGACGGATCTTTTACCTTATTTACATAAGGGGAGATCTTCTCGCATCCGCCGACTGCGAATACAAGGATAGAAAGGGATGTGAAGTAGTTCACGTTGAACTGCGGGATCAGACCTTTTACTGTGTAATCAGCAGATACGAAACCGCCGTTCGGGTTGATGACTGGTGCTGCGAACATCATTAAGATGAACAGGATGGACATTACGAACATACTGGAACCAGCGATCGTTGCTAATTTCTTTAATGGGTTTAAGCCGCGGCTTGCAACCCAGCAGAAGAACAGGAACACAGCGAGTGTTGCCATCTGTACAGCGATCGTCGGGAATGTGTCGTAAGTGGAGCCGTTCTGGAATACCATCCAGCTTAATGCCTTTAATCCGCCGCTTCCTTTACTTGCGATGTAAGTTACATGGCAAGCCCAGTAAGTCCAGCCAGCGTAATAAGCGCATTTCGGGCCGATCGTTTCGTGGATCCAGGAGCTCACGCCGCCGCCGGACTGTTTGAACGCGGAGCCGAGCTCACCTACCATCAGGGCATACGGCACGAAATAGAGAGCGAACATCAGAACCCAGCTGAAGATTACCTGTACTCCGTTGAAGTAAACGAAGCCATTCAGCACGTTTCCGAATCCCCAAACCGTGGAGAATGCCATGAAGGCCAGGGTGTACCAGTCAATTTTCTTGGTGTTTTCCATAAGAGACCTTCCTTTGATATAAAAAATATTTGTCCGTGTGACACGAACTTGTCCAGTATAACATATTATTGTGAAAAAATGAACAATTTATTATAAGAAAAAAACTGGAAATCAATTAAGAAAATTTGGTGAAACTCATAAAAATGCATAAAAAAGGTCTGATTGGAAAAAAATCTAAAGAAAAAGGGGGAAACCGAGAGAAAAATGAAAGGATCGAGGGAGCGAGACTGCGGCGTAGGAGCATGAATGAAAAGCAAATGTCTTTACATGACAGACAAATATGACAAAATAACGGAAAAAGCGGAGAATCCGCTGTATATTTATTCGAAATATAAGATGCAGGGGGTGCGGTGGGAGATGCCCTTATTTAAACAGGAAAATATTGAAAAAACGAAATAAAAGAAATGTATTCTATATGATAGAGAAATGTGGTAGTATATCTGGATACATGTTCTGCTTTTTTATGGAAGCAGGATGAAAAATAAAAAAATTGATATGAAAACGGGGAATGAAAAAGCGGAAGACAGTATTCCGGGGAACAGATGCATAAATGAGGCGGTGCTTCCGGGAAAACAAAAAGAAAAAACAGGAGAGGATAGGTACAAAATATGGGATATACAGGATTTGAGCGCCTGTGGCTGTTCTTTGCGTTCAGCTTTTTCGGCTGGGTCCTTGAGACTGCAATGGCGGCAGTGCGGAGAAGAAGGCTCGTAAACAGAGGACTTGTGAACGGGCCGCTCTGTGTGATCTATGGTATTACGGGAACAGCGCTGCTGGTCGTATGCCGGGAACTGCATGGAATCTGGCTGTTTCTTGGCAGTATGATCTTTTCGACACTGGCCGAGTGGATCGCAGGTCATGTGATCGAGAAAATGTACCACGAGCGGTGGTGGGATTACTCCGGTATTACAGGCAATCTTGACGGATATATCTGTCTGCCGGTGTCCATTTTCTGGGGAGCTTTGGGAACCATTACGATGCGCTGGGGCGCACCGGTTCTTGTTCGGGTATTCCGGATGATCCCGCGGACGCCGGGACATCTGCTTATGTGGATCCTGACCGGGGTGCTGGTGCTGGATATCACGGCGACGCTTTGCATTCTGTCCGGAAGAAGCCGGAGGATCCGCCAATGGGAAGGTGTGGACTCCTGGCTTACAGGTGTGAGTTCCAGACTGGAACGGAACATCTATCGGTGGGTGGACCACCGTATCCGGAACGCGTATCCGGAGGCGGCGTACCGGGAGGAGCTTCAGGCGGAGGCAGAGCAGAGAAAGACGACCTTCGCCTATGGACTATGCTTTTATAAGATCGTCCTGCTCCTCATAGTCGGCGCCTTTCTCGGCGATCTTGTGGAGACGATCTTCTGCAGGGTGACGGCTGGAGTGTGGATGAGCCGCAGCAGCTTTGTCTGGGGACCCTTCAGCATCGTCTGGGGCGTGGCTCTGGCGGCGGCAACGATGCTGCTGTACCGCTATCGGAATTATTCAGACCGTTTTTTATTTTTTATGGGAACATTTCTTGGCGGTGCTTATGAGTATACCTGCAGTGTCTTGACGGAATTATGTTTCGGAAAGGTGTTCTGGGATTACAGCAAGATTCCCTTTAACCTTGGCGGACGGATCAATCTTCTCTACTGCTTTTTCTGGGGGATCGCGGCGGTCGTATGGATCAAGGGTATCTATCCGGTAATGTCTGCATGGATCGAAAAGATCCCTATGAAATTCGGAAAGGCGGCGACATGGTTCCTACTTGTGTTCTTCTGCGTGGATATGGCGGTTTCCGGACTGGCGCTTGTGCGGAGCAGCGAGAGGGAAAAGGGGATTCCGGCGGATTCTGCGTGGCAGCAGGTGATGGATGAGCATTATGGAGATGAGGTGCTTAAAAAGATCTATCCGAATGCGCTGAAGGCAGAAAGCCCATCGGGCAGCCGGTCAGGTGCGCGGACAGAATAGAAACGGAATGACAGGAAAACGAAGCGGCTGGTACTTCAAATCGAGTACCAGCCGCTTCAGTATTTTAAGCTTCCGCTTTCCAGAGTCCGTGAAGATTGCAGTATTCATAAACGGCAGTAAGCGTTTCGCCGTCAGCGAGGAAGAATTCAGCCTCCGGTTTGTTTTCGTGAGTGAGATAGCGGCAGTGCGTACCGAGATTTGTCTCGATCAGAATCCACTGGATATAGTGCTTTTCCATCATCGGATGTTCCACCGAGCCGACCTTTACGGAGACTTTATTTCCGTTTACTTCAAAAGCCGGAACATGTTTCTCATGGGCTCCGTCAGAAGTACCCGGGATCAGTTCCGTCATCTTTTCGCCGCAACAGACAACCGGGACGCCGGAATCGTTCATTTTTGTAATAATGTTTTTGCAGTGATTGCAGATATAGAATTTAACACTCATATGAGACCTCCTTATTACTTAAAAACAATAATAATAACTGTTACTGATATAATAGCATATTATTATCACAATAGCAAGCAGATTTTTATATATTTTGCAAGATCGATATTTTGTAGGACTAATATTTTGCAGGATTAATATTTTACAGGGTAAAAATATTACAAGGTAAAAAATATTACAGGGTAAAAAATGTTTCAGAGCACATACGGGCATCTCATGCGGCAGTTTGCGACAATCTACATCTTCGTGTGTGTAAAAAAAGAGAACACCACACATGACATGCGGTGTTCTCTGAATTTTATCAGCGTATGAAGCGAAAACCGTCAGCCGATCAGATCTGCGGGCCAGCTGCAACGAGGGCTTTACCAGCTTCGTTGCTCTCGTATTTTGCGAAGTTCTTGACGAATCTGCCTGCGAGGTCTTTTGCTTTCTCCTCCCAGTCTGCTACATTTGCGTATGTATCACGCGGGTCGAGGATCTTGGAGTCAACGCCCGGAAGCTCGGTCGGAACTTCGAAGTTGAAGTACGGGATCTTCTTTGTCGGTGCGTTTAAGATATCGCCGTTTAAGATCGCGTCGATGATTCCGCGGGTATCTTTGATGGAGATACGCTTGCCGGTTCCGTTCCAGCCTGTGTTAACGAGGTATGCCTTAGCGCCGCTCTTTTCCATCTTCTTAACAAGCTCTTCCGCGTATTTTGTCGGATGGAGCTCCAGGAATGCTTGACCGAAGCAAGCGGAGAAGGTCGGTGTCGGCTCTGTGATTCCGCGCTCTGTACCAGCAAGTTTTGCTGTGAAACCGGACAGGAAGTAGTACTTTGTCTGCTCCGGAGTAAGGATGGATACCGGCGGAAGTACGCCGAATGCATCTGCGGAGAGGAAGATCACGTTCTTAGCTGCCGGACCTGCGGAGATCGGGCGAACGATATTTTTAATATGGTCGATCGGATAGGATACACGGGTGTTCTCGGTTACGCTCTTGTCAGCGAAATCGATCACGCCGTCTTTATCAAGTGTTACGTTCTCGAGAAGAGCATCGCGCTTGATCGCGTTGTAGATATCCGGCTCGGATTCTTTATCAAGGTTGATAACTTTAGCGTAGCAGCCGCCCTCGAAGTTGAATACTCCGTTGTCGTCCCAGCCGTGCTCGTCATCACCGATCAGGAGACGCTTCGGATCTGTGGAAAGAGTTGTCTTACCTGTTCCAGAAAGTCCGAAGAAGATCGCTGTGTTCTTGCCTTCCATATCTGTGTTAGCGGAGCAGTGCATGGATGCGATGCCCTTTAACGGAAGGTAGTAGTTCATCATGGAGAACATACCTTTCTTCATCTCTCCGCCGTACCAGGTGTTGATGATAACCTGCTCGCGGCTTGTGATATTGAAGACAACGGCTGTCTCGGAGTTTAAGCCAAGTTCCTTGTAGTTCTCAACTTTTGCCTTGGATGCGTTGTAAACAACGAAATCCGGCTCGAAGTTCTCAAGCTCTTCTGCAGTCGGCTTGATGAACATGTTCTTTACGAAGTGTGCCTGCCAAGCGACCTCAACAATAAAACGGATCGCCATGCGGGTGTCTTTGTTTGCGCCGCAGAATGCGTCGACAACAAAAAGTCTCTTGTTGGAGAGCTCTTTTAATGCGATATCTTTTACTGCCTTCCAGGTTTCCGGGGAAGCCGGATGGTTGTCGTTCTTGTACTCGTCAGAAGTCCACCATACAGTATCTTTGGAATTTTCATCCACAACGATAAATTTATCTTTCGGTGAACGGCCGGTGTAGATACCGGTCATAACATTAACTGCTCCGAGTTCGCTGACCTGTCCTTTTTCGTAGCCTTCGAGTTCCGGTTTCATTTCCTCCTCGAATAACATCTCGTAAGACGGGTTGTAGACGATCTCTGTGGTTCCGGTGATGCCATACTTGCTTAAATCAATCTTTGCCATCGCTTATCTAACCTCTTTTCATAAATTTGGTCCCGACTGCAGTGGGACAGGACTATCGTCTTGTACATGTTCAGGGTTGAACAGGTACCATTACCTGGAAATTTTACAGGCAATAATGATATCTTTCACTTCCATTATACATGAAATTTGGACAAAATCAACAACAAAATGGCAGACTTTGTTAAAATAATATCATTCTTTTGCCGGATGCTGTTTTTTATACTGAAATTTTAAGAAAATAAAGTAAAGACATTTTTTTTGAAGAAAAAGCAGAAATAGGAGGTTGACAAAATTAGATAGTTGTACTATCATCCAATTTAGATGATGGTACAACTATCTGGAGCAAAATTGTGTTAAAGTTTGCACAGTGGTGAGACAGGACGGATATGAACGAGGGAGTCCGCCGGGATTTACAATATTGTAATTCTATGGAACAGGAATAAGATACGCAGATAGTGTGAAGCCGGGAGAGCAAAAGTAAAGCGATATTTGGAGGAGACTTTATGGACCAGACTGGAAGAAAGATCACAAAGATCGCCCGTGAGGTTGGAAAGTTCACGGTGCAGACCATGAAGGAAGAGGGGATCGGAACAGCGGAATTCGATTTTATCCATCTCGTGCGCCACAATCCGGGAATCACCCAGACGGAGGTACGGGAGACTCTTAAGATCGATAAGGGCGCTGCGGCGAGGCGGGCGGCAAGCCTGGAGGCAAAAGGGTATCTCGAGAGAAAGCCGAATCCGGCGGATGGAAGAAGCCAGCTGCTTTACGCGACAAAAAAGGCGGAGGCATTAAAGAATTCGAAGGCGAGTATCGAGGCGGTCTTTTATGAGTGGCTGCTGGCGGAGCTGCCGGAGGAGGAGAAAAACGCATTTTGTGAGACGCTCGACAAACTGTACTGGCGGTCGAAGAATGAGCGGAGAGCTGGATTTGTGGATGTAGCGGAGTTAGTGGAGAAGCATAAGGAAGAGAATATAGAGGGTGCAGATGAATAAAAAAAGATATAAAAAATAGAACTGTTTGAAGCTAGGATCTTGAAAGCAGCGGTGATAATAAAGAGAATGAGAAATTCTGGGTCTGGTGCAGAAAAAAGATATTTTTGAAGAAATTGCAGCAAAAATTAAAATAGACACTCCAGAAGAAGCTGCTTCAGAGGGAAATCGGTAACGCGGAAAAGTTTATAAGACTTCAGGAAAGAACAGCAATGGAAAAGAAAAATTTTCGCCCAGATAAGATTATGATGTATTTCCGGGCAGAATGGAAGGTTCTGGCGTTGATCACAGTGTCGGGATTGATCTATAACCTGGGCCTCATGGCGGGGCCATGGTTTGAGGGAAAGATGGCGGGCTGCCTGATGCAGATCCTGACAGGGACGGAGCGTTTTCCGGCGATGCTCCGGCTGGCGCCCGCCTATGTGATCGTGATCGGAACGGTGCAGCTGGCGAGATATATCAAGCGGTTCTATGTGCGCCGGTTCGCCAACAATGTAAACCGGCGGATGAAGCGGATCCTGTACCGGACACTGATACATAAATCCCGTGTGGAGCTGGAAAAAGAGGGCGCCGGAAATGTCATCACGAAGGCGATCTCCGACGTGGATGACTGCGTGGAAGGTATGAGAAAGTTTACCACGGAGATCTTTGATACAGGTGTGGCACTTTTCGGATATGTGTGCATGCTGCTCTATTACGACTGGAGACTGGCGCTCTGTTCCATGATCTTTCCCCCTTTTTCCTATATTATAGCAGAGAAGATGAAACGGATCGTCCAGACAACGGGAGCAGCTTACAAGAAGCAGACCGGAAAGCTCAACGCGGTGACCCTGGATCGGATCACCAACGCCATTACATACCGTGTTTTCGGATGTGAGAAGGAGCGCGGGGAGAACTACGAGGTTCACTTAAAAGAGTATGAACAAGCAGCTGTGAAGGCGAATATCTGGAACGCGGCTCTGCCGCCGGTCTACAAGGTGATCGCCATGGCGGGAACTGTGATGATCCTGTATTTCGGTTCAGAAAATATCCTCGGAATGGGCTGGACGTCATGGGATGTGGCGGCATTTACCACATTCCTGGCATGTTACGCGAAGCTCTCCGATAAGTCCTCGAAGGCGGCGAAGCTCTTCAATGCGGTCCACAAGGCGCAGGTTTCCTGGAAGAGGATCCATCCGTACATGGAGCGGGCGTCTGAGGCTGTGGAGAAAGATGAGATCGCGGCGCAGAATGAAAACTACAGTGCTGAAAGCTCCGACAAGGCTGTGAAGAATGGACCGGGAGGCAGTGCGGTGCATAAATCCGGGCAGCAGTCAGAAAAGAACAGCGTCAAAGAAAACGTAGCCGTGGCTGATCATCTCACTTTCGCCTATCCGGGCAGTGACCCGATCTTTAAGGAGATTTCCTTCACCGCGAAACCAGGTCAGATCGTCGGCATCACGGGTCCGGTGGCGTGCGGAAAATCTACACTGGGAAAGAGTTTTCTCTGCGAATATCCGTATGAGGGTCATCTGACTTACGGCGGCAGGGAGCTTTCCTCCTACACGGAAAATGAGCGGAGCCGGATCATCGGGTATCTTGGACATGATCCGGAGCTTCTGGGAGACAGCGTGGAAAACAACGTGCTCTTGGGGGATGATGACAACGTCTGGACATGGCTTAGGGCTGTATGTTTCGACGAGGAGGTCCGGGAGATGGAGGAGAAGGAGAAGACCGTTGTGGGAAACAGTGGCATCCGTCTCTCGGGAGGGCAGGCGGCGCGTCTTGCGTTGGCGAGAACACTCTGCCATGGAAAGCCGGTGCTGGTTCTGGATGATCCGTTCTCGGCACTCGACAGAAATACAGAAAAACAGGTATTTGAGCATGTGAAGGAGCTCTCGAAAGACAGGATCGTGTTCCTGATCGCCCACAGACTATACCTGTTCCCGGAGTTCGACCAGGTGATCTGGATGGATCAGAAGATGGGAACATGCAGCAGCCATGAGAAGTTGATGGCGGAAAATCCGCAGTACGCGGAGCTTTACAGGGCGCAGGTTTCGGAGAAAGATGAAAATATTCTGTCAAGTGAGAAAAAGGATCATCCTGACGGCGCACAGAAATATGAGGATATTGAATAGACAACGAAAAGAAGCGGAAATCGCGGGAATCCATCAGGGAGACAGCGTGAAAATTCTGGGGAAAGGAGATGGAAATCATGACTGCAAATAGACGTATCAGCGCGGCATCGATTATCGGAAATACCGTCGCGCGGGAAAAATGGCTTTCCATCGGAATCATTCTGACGGTGACGGGTGCCGTTGTCATTTCCCTGCTTCCGCCTCTCGTTCTCGGAAAGATCATTGACCGGATCGCCGGCGGAAATTTCCCGGGATTTTCCATGGCAGCGGAGTATTTTCTGCTGATCTTTTTGTCGGGGGCGCTGGAGTCCTTGAGAGAAAGTTTCCTGACTGTGTTTGGACAGAAGATGACCCATGCGTTCCGAAGCGAGCTTTCGAAGAAGCTTGTCCGGCTGAGCGCTGACACATTAAATAAGGAAGAGCCGGGTGCTGTGGTATCCAGGTTTGTGGGCGATGTAGATACCGTGGAGGCATTGTTTACCTCCGGAATCATCAGCATGTTCGCGGATGCCTGCAGAGTCATCAGTATCTTTGCGGTGATCTGGTTCCAGAACCGGGGACTTGCGCTGCTTCTTGTTGTATTGGTTCCGGTGATCTTTGCGTTCACGAGAATCGTCCAGAAGCAGATGCTGACGGCGCAGTTAGAAAACCGCGCGGCAATGAGCCGTGTCACAAATCATGTTCCGGAGACAATCCGGTGTATCAGAACGATCCATACACTTGGAAAAGAGACGTATATGGAGAAAAGGTATGATGACTATATCGGGGAGAGCTATTCGGCGGTCGAGAAGACGAACTTTTACGACGCTGTTTACTCGCCGTTGATCCTGTTCCTGAATGCGGTGGCGGTGGCGATCGTCATGCTGCTTGCGGCATCCGGAAACGCGAAGATCCTGGCATTGTTCGGCATGTCTGTGGGAAAATCTGTCGCAGTCATCAACTATATTTCTCAGGTGTTCTCGCCGATCGAGAACCTCGGCATGGAGATCCAGACGATCCAGTCTGCGGTTGCGGGTGTTTACCGGATCAACGAGTTTCTGGCGAAGTCGGAGAGGGAGATGGTAGAAGAGAGAGCACTTGTGGATTCCAGACATACAGTTGGAAAGAATGGCGCTGTACAGGAATTAGAGAATGCGCAGGGGAGAGCGGAGAATAGTTCCGGGGACACCAGTGCGGCGAGTATAGATTTAGACGCGGCCAAGGTAAATGATAGCGGAATTTTCGAAAATACAGAACCATGCGTGGAGTTTAAAGATGTCACCTTCGGCTACGACGACCACATCGTTTTAAATGACATGAATTTCGCAATCTATCCGGGCGAGCAGGTAACGCTGACGGGACGTACCGGTGCCGGAAAGAGCACGATCTTTAAGCTGCTTTTAGGACTCTATCGCCCGAATTTAGGTGAGGCTCTGATTGAGGGCGAGGCGGCATATCGGCTCTCTGACAAGGAGAAAAGAAAGAAGTTCGGCTATGTGGAACAGTCCTTTCATATGGTTCCGGGCACGGTCCGCGACCAGATCACACTGTTTGACCCGGCGATCGGAGACGAGGCGGTGCAGGCGGCCGCGAAGCTCGTGGGACTCCATGGGACGATCGTGAGCCTGGATGATGGCTATGACACATTATGTAAACCGGAGATGTTCTCCCAGGGTCAGTGGCAGCTCTTATCCATCGCGAGAGCCGTTGCCGGTGAGCCGAGGATCCTGCTTCTCGATGAGATCACGGCGAACCTTGACGCGGAGACGGAGGAGATGGTGCTCCGGGCATTAAAGAGCGCGTCGGAAGGACGTACTGTTATCTCGATCTCCCACCGTGTTTACCAGAAGGACGGAACTGGGCGGCTCATTACCGTGTATGGATAGGGATTTTCTGAACTGAAAATCCCGTACAATACAGTTATGGCAGCGGATTTTGCCGATTTGGAATGCGAAGCATCGGCAAAATCGGTTACAGTTCATGTAAGCATGAACTGTAACACCAGATCAGGTATTTAGCGATTGGGAGCTGATTTATATTTACAAATGTTGACAGTGGGAATATAATAAGCCGAAGAAATCCTCGAGATTTTGTTTGACTGGAGGCGAAATCATGTCAATTTTATTTGCGATCATATTTCTTGTCGTGATCTTTAAGTGCGTTGGTCTTGTGCTTGGCGTATGTGGAAAACTTCTCGGCGCGGTGCTGAGCTTGTTTGGATTTATCTTATCCATCGCTGTCGGAGCAATCGTATTCGGAATTTCCACGGCATTTGCATTGGTGCTGTTATGCATCGCGGCGGGATGGCTGTTGATCAAGCTGATATTTTAAAGATCGTGTGTTCAGAATGGACACAGAAAGTGTGAGACTCCGGGGTGGTGATGCCGGCCTGCAAAATCCGTCCCGGAGTCTTGACAAACATGGAAAAATCCATTAAAATCCATCATATATGCATATCAGACAGGCATTGAAGAGGGAAAGTAGATGAATGGCGGCATCCCAGAGAGGAAGCAGACGGTGAGAGCTTCCATGTGCGCGTTGTTGAACCGGCCTCGGAGCTTTGTGCGAGAGATGTGGAAAACGGCAGTGAAAACAGATTGCCGCAGTGAATGACTACATTGCTAAGTACAGCGTAGATCCGGCGTTAACGGATATCAGAGGAGAGTTCCCGTAAAGTGCGGGAGCTAATTTGGGTGGTAACGCCGGCTGTCGGTCCCTTTTGTGGACGACAGCCTTTTTTATATAACAGGAAATTCCGAGGAATTCCCTGTTGCATAAAAAGGCACATTCTTTTTCGTTTCCACGGGGAGTGCCCTGGAACGGAACAGGCGTCCTGCATCCTCAGAAATTTTAGATGTATGCAATCCAAGAATTCATATAAAGGAGAAAAGCAATGGCAAGAGAGAAGAAACTTGTGGAATCCATCACTTCTATGGAAGACGATTTCGCGCAGTGGTACACAGACGTTGTAAAAAAAGCAGAATTATGTGATTATGCAAGCGTAAAGGGCTGCATGGTCATCAAACCGGACGGATACGCGATCTGGGAGAACATCCAGCATGAACTGGACAAGCGCTTCAAAAAAGCAGGCGTAAAGAATGTTTACATGCCGTTATTCATCCCGGAGAGCTTACTTGATAAAGAGAAAGACCATGTAGAGGGCTTCGCGCCGGAAGTTGCATGGGTAACACAGGGAGGTCTTGAGCCGCTTCAGGAGCGTCTCTGCGTCCGCCCGACATCCGAGACCCTGTTCTGCGATTTCTACCAGAAAGACATCCACTCCTACCGTGACCTTCCGAAGGTATACAACCAGTGGTGTTCCGTAGTAAGATGGGAGAAGACGACAAGACCGTTCCTCCGCTCCAGAGAGTTCTTATGGCAGGAAGGCCACACCGCACATGCGACAGCAGAGGAAGCTCAGGAGAGAACGATCCAGATGTTAAACCTCTATGCAGATTTCTGCGAGGATTTCCTTGCGATCCCGGTTGTTCGCGGACAGAAGACAGATAAAGAAAAATTCGCAGGTGCTGAGGCAACCTATACCATCGAGTCCTTAATGCATGACGGAAAGGCCCTCCAGTCCGGAACCAGCCACAACTTCGGCGATGGTTTCGCAAAGGCTTTCGGCATCCAGTATTCCGATAAGGACAATCAGTTAAAATATGTTCACCAGACCTCCTGGGGTATGACGACCCGTATGATCGGTGCCATCATCATGGTACACGGTGATAACGAGGGCCTTGTTCTTCCGCCAAACGTAGCTCCGACTCAGATCGTGATCGTTCCGATCCGCCAGCAGCAGGAGGGCGTTCTTGAGAAGGCAAGGGAGGTTGAGGAGGTTCTCTCCAACTTCCGCGTAAAAGTTGATGATTCTGATAAGAGCCCGGGCTGGAAGTTCTCCGAGTCCGAGATGAGAGGAATCCCGGTCCGTGTAGAACTTGGACCGAAGGATATCGAGGCAGGTCAGGCTGTATTAGTACGCCGCGACACCCACGAGAAGATCACTGTCGCTTTAAGCGAGATCGCAGAGAAGGTGGATGAGCTCTTAAAGACCATCCAGCACGACATGTACGAGCGCGCGAAAGCACACCGTGACGCCCACACCTACGACGCACACAACATGGAAGAGATGAAGGATATCGCTGACAACAAGCCGGGATTCATCCGTGCAATGTGGTGCGGCTGCCAGGAGTGCGAGGACAAGTTAAAGGAGCAGGTCGGCGTTACATCCAGATGTATGCCGTTCAAGCAGGAGAAGCTTGCTGAGACCTGCGTATGCTGCGGCAAACCGGCAACCAAGATGGTTTACTGGGGCAAAGCATATTAATGAAGCAATGGAATATCAGGGATCTGACGCTCGGAGGGCTGTTTACAGCCCTCATCGGCGTCGGAGCTTTTCTTAAGATCACGATCCCGGTGCAGCCAGTGCCCATGCACTTTACGCTGCAGTTTTTCTTTGTGCTGCTTGCGGCGCTTTTGCTTGGATCAAAAAGGGCATTTGCCAGCGTGCTGACATATCTGGTGATCGGATTGTGTGGGATCCCGGTCTTTGCCACGGGCGGTGGTCCGGCGTATCTTTTAAAGCCTACATTCGGCTTTTTGATCGGATTTGCGGCGGCGGCCTATGTGACGGGACGTGTATATGAGATCAGGAAAAGTACATCTTTTTCCTGGCTTTTATTTTCTGCATTCTGGGGACTTCTCGCAGACTATGGCTGCGGGATGATCTATTTTTATGTGTGCAGCAATTTTGTCCTTGGCGTAAGCGTCGGATGGAAGGTCGTGTTTGTCAACTGCTTTCTTCTGACGGTCGGTGAGGATTTTATTTTATGTGTTCTGGCGGCAGTTTTGGCGAAACGGCTGATCCCAGTTCTTAAGAATCTGGGGAAATGATTACTAATTTATAAGGAGGAAACCGGACCGGTGAGAATTGAGATGCCCTATGAGGCGGAATGGATCATTGACAATATACGAAGCCATGGATACGAGGCATTTATCGTCGGAGGCTGTGTCCGGGACGCAGTCCTCGGGAGAATTCCGGGTGACTGGGACATTACAACCTCCGCAAAGCCGGAGCAGGTGAAGGAGATCTTCGGGAAAACCGTGGATACAGGCCTTAAGCATGGAACGGTGACGATCATTAAGCATGGAAGCGGCTATGAGGTCACCACATACCGGATCGACGGGGAATATCTGGACGGAAGACATCCGGAGACGGTTGAGTTTACGCCGGATCTCAGGGAAGATCTAAAGCGCCGGGACTTTACGATCAATGCCATGGCGTACAGCCATGAGACGGGGATCGTGGATGAGTTTGAGGGCATGGAAGACCTGAAGCGCCGGGTGATCCGGTGCGTCGGCTGTGCGAAGGACCGGTTTACGGAGGACGCGCTGCGGATCCTCAGGGCAGTGCGGTTTGCGGCACAGCTGGACTTCGTGATCGAGAATGAGACGTACAAGGCCATCGCTGAGATCGCGCCGAACCTCGTCCATGTGAGCAAGGAGCGGATCCAGGTGGAACTCACGAAGCTTCTGCTGTCGGATCATCCGGAGAAGATCTGGATGGTGGACGCGACGGGAATCGCGGAGTATGTGACGCCAGGATTTACAGAGGTGTTTGAACGGGAACTGGAGAGCAGAAGTTCCAGGGATCCGTTAAAGGAATGCTGGGCTGGCATCGCTGCGCTTCCGGCGGACAAATCCCATAGATGGGCCGGTTTCCTGCGCCATATGACAGCGGAGCAGGCGGTGAAGATCCTTCGCGGATTAAAGCTTGACAATGATACTATTGGAAACGTAAAGAACATGATCACGGCATTCCAGGCACCGCTTGCGGTCGATAAGGTCGAGATCCGGAGACTTTTAAGCCGGGTGACGGAGTACCAGTTCCTCGGAGCCATGCAGCTAAAAAAGCTGGACGGAGATGAGACAGTTCCGGGGATCCTGCGGCTTTTTGAGGAGATCAAAGAGGCAGGAGACTGTGTGAGCCTGAAGCAGCTGGCGGTCAACGGAGGCGATCTTCTCGCAAAAGGTCTGGAAAAAGGAAAGCAGATCGGCGACGGGCTCATGTACCTTTTGAATCTGGTGCTTGAAAAACCAGAATTAAATAAAAAAGATATATTATTAGAGAAAATCAATCAATTTAAAGAGAAATAAAAATGTCAGTAGGGACATCTGCAGAGAATTTTGCAGGTGTCTTTTTTATGCAACAGGAAATTACGAGGAATTCCCTGTTGCATAAAAAGGCACTAACGTGCCAAAGATGCGCACTCGCGCGAAGATGTAGATTGTCGCAAGCGACCGCGCGAGGCGCGAGAATGTGCCAAGGCACATTCTTTTTTATTTAACGGCGGGCGGCCAGAAAGCAGGAAAAAACGTACAGGCAGTATTCTGGAAACAGGGGAATAATCCCCCCTTTCATTTCATATCTTGTGCAGAAGGAAATTCCGGCAGCAGGATGAGGGCCGGAATTGCTGTCGATGGAAAAGGTCAGAGCAGGATATGGGGGGATAGAATCGTGATCGACTGGAAGGAAGAGGCGGAGAAGACGTACGGATTTCGGGTGGATGTGCTGCGGAGAGGACGAGGATCCTGGATCCTTGAGACGGATCTGGGACTGCGGCTTTTAAAGGAATATCGTGGAAGTGTGAACCGCCTGGAGTTTGAGGAGGCGGTTTTGCAGTCTTTGGATGGAATGGATACTCTGAAGGCGGACCAATATGTGAGAAATTCTGAGGGGGAGCTGTTGTCGACGGCGGAGGATGGGACCAGATATATCGTGAAGGAATGGTTCGCGGACCGGGAATGTGACCTGAAGGATGAAAGAGAGGTATTGTCGGCGGTGCGGGCATTGGCGCTTCTGCATCGGCAGTTCCGCATGATCAAACGTCAGGAAACGTGGAATATGAGATCTATGATCTCACTGCCGCTCTTTGAGGCCATGCGCCGCCACAACCGGGAGTTAAAGAAGGCGAGGACATTTATCCGCGGAAAGCGGAAGAAAAATGAATTTGAGCTCCGAGTAATCGGAAATTTTGAAATTTTCGCGGCCCAGGCCGTGGAAGCAGAGCGGGGCATGGAAAGGCTGTATGAGATTCACGGAAAAGAGATCGCAGATGGGTACGCGGTCTGCCATGGGGAGCCGGATTACCACCATATCCTGATCGGAAACGGGTACACGGCGGTGACGGAGTTCAACCAGATGCACCTGGGTGTCCAGATGGAGGACCTGTATTATTTCCTCAGGAAGATTATGGAGAAGCATGACTGGAATGAGCGGTTGGGGCGGCAGGTCATGGAGTCCTACGAACGGGTGCTGCCGGTCTCGGAAGTGGAGCGGCAGGTGCTTTATTACCTGTTTTTATATCCGGAAAAGTATTGGAAACAGATCAATTTTTATTACAACGCCAACAAGGCCTGGGTGCCCGCGAAGAGTACGGAGAAGATCAGAAAGATGGAGGCGCAGCAGGAGACGAGAGAGAGCTTTATACAGACAGTTATTCAAGGTGTGTAAGGAAAAAGCCAGAGTTACTGTACATGGGTATGAATTTTCTGAACTGAAAATTCCGTACAATACAGTGGTGGTGGATTTTGCCGATTTGGAATGCGAAGCATCGGCAAAATCAGTTACTGTTTGCGCAAGGCGTGAACCAGTAACAAGCCAGGAGATCGGAATTACGGATAAAGAGTAAAAGACTTGCGGAACCAGAGGATAGTGTGATAAGATATGGTATAAAAATGCGGCCGTGAGCGGAAAAATAGTACGGTCGGCAGCAAAGGAGGAAGTCCCATGAAATGTCCGTTTTGTGGTGCCCAGGATACAAAGGTCATCGACTCGCGTCCGGCTGATGACAACAGCTCGATCAGACGCCGACGTCAGTGCGAGGAGTGCGGAAAGCGCTTTACGACATATGAGAAATTAGAGACACTGCCGCTTATGATCATCAAGAAAGATGATTCCAGAGAACCGTACAATCGTGCGAAGATCGAAAACGGAATTCTTTTGTCATGTCATAAGCGTCCGGTCTCCTCGGAGCAGATCACGAAGATGATCGACGAGATCGAGAAGCAGATCTTCAGCATGGAAGAGCGTGAGATCCCGTCCGTGACCATCGGCGAGCTTGTCATGAAAAAACTCAAGATGGTGGATGAGGTTGCATACGTCCGTTTCGCGTCTGTCTACAGGGAATTTAAGGATGTGAACGCGTTTATGGATGAATTGGCTAAGTTCTTAAATAATAAATAACAGCAAAAGAGGCGGTTTGGCTGTGTACCGGTCTGCAAAAGGGTCAATGAATGACATTGTTCACCCGGATAAAAACAGGAGCAGGTATGGCTGAAGTGCTGAATTAAGGGTAATATTATGTTTGAAACATTCTATCCGGGGAACTATGTGGACAGCGCATATGAGATCCCGTACGAGAAACTTTATGAGAGAGGATACCGGGGAATCATCTTCGATGTGGACAATACCCTGGTTCCCCACGGGGCACCGGCGGACAAGCAGGCGATCGAGCTCTTTGAGCGGCTCCGCGCCATCGGCTTTTCCACCTGCATCCTTTCCAATAATAAGGAGCCGCGGGTATCACCTTTTGCGGATAAGGTGGGAAGTTCCTATATTTTTAAGGGTGGGAAACCGTCGAGAAAAGGCTACGAGCGGGCTATGGAGCGGATGAAAACGGACCGTGATACCACTTTTTTCGTCGGCGACCAGCTGTTTACGGACGTCTGGGGCGCAAACAGGACAGGCCTATATTCGATCCTTGTAAAGCCTATCAATCCAAAAGAAGAGATCCAGATTGTTCTGAAACGGTATCTCGAGGCGGTAGTTCTCATGTTTTACAGGAAACGATTGAAAAAAACGGGGCGGACAGCCGGGGATTTTGCAAAAAATAGTTGAAAACCGTTGGAGAATAGTATAGAATAGGATAGAATCAGCGATAAGCGTGAAATTTGAAATGAAATAATTGGAAACAGTTTTAAGGAGGATTATCATTTATGGTATCAGCAGGTGATTTCAGAAATGGCGTTACACTTGAAATCGATGGACAGGTTGTTCAGATCTTAGAGTTCCAGCACGTAAAACCGGGTAAGGGTGCTGCTTTCGTTAGAACAAAATTAAAAAACGTTATCAACGGCGGTGTAGTTGAGAGAACATTCCGTCCGACCGAGAAATTCCCGGCAGCAAGAATCGACCGCGTAGATATGCAGTATCTGTATGCAGATGGTGACCTTTACAACTTCATGGATGTTAACACATACGAGCAGATCGCATTATCCACAGATGTTGTAGGTGATGCATTAAAGTTCGTTAAAGAGAACGAGACAGTTAAAGTCTGCTCCTACAACGGCAAGGTATTCTCTGTTGAGGCTCCGTTATTCGTAGAGCTCGAGATCACAGATACAGAGCCGGGCTTCAAGGGCGATACAGCTACAGGCGCAACAAAGCCGGCTACTCTTGAGACAGGCGCTCAGATCAACGTTCCGTTATTCGTTAACCAGGGTGACCGCGTTAAGATCGATACACGTACCGGTGAGTACCTTTCCAGAGCTTAATCCACGCAGTATTAAAACCCCAGGAAACCTTATGTTTCCTGGGGTTTTCGTTCCATAAAACGCTGTAAAATACGCACAACCAGTAACGTAATAGTAACAAACTAATGACACTGTGTTTATGAACGCTGCCAGCCCATATTCTGGCGGTTTTTTTTATCTTCTTCACGAAAAACTGCGTAACCGGTTGCCAATTGGGTAAAATTTTCTTATAATGGAAAGCACAGAGAAAGGAAGTGAACACATAATGGAAGGTCGAAGTCATACGATGGAAGCAGACGCACACCCTGAACCGGTGGCAATATGCATGACAGGGACGATCTGTTATGTGTATTGCCGAATTTAACTGTACAGGAGCTTGTGGACCGGCGCAGGGGAAATGCGGCGGCTGCAGGTGTCTTTGCTTCCATAATCGCGTGAAAAGATCGGCAAAATGCTGAGCGAAAACAACTGATTATGGGGGAAAAGAAAATGCCGAATGATGGAAATGAGACATTTGACATGGAGCATCTTCTGGAGCTGGCGAAGGAGAAAAAGTACCGCCTGTTGAAGGAAGAGCTTGTGGAACTGAACGAGGTGGATATCGCGTCGTTCATCGAAGAACTGGATTCCGAGCGTACGGTCATCGTGTTCCGGATGCTGCCGAAGGCGCTGGCGACCGAAGTGTTTGCCGAGCTTCCGGTGGACAAGCAGAGTCACATTATCAACAGCATCACCGATAAAGAGCTTTCCGAGATCGTGGAAGAGCTTTATGTGGATGATGCCGTAGACCTGGTGGAGGAACTCCCGGCAACGGTGGTCCGCCGTGTCCTTCAGAACACGAAGCCGGAGACGAGAAAGCTGATCAACCAGTTCTTAAACTATCCGGAAAACACAGCCGGAAGTATCATGACGGCTGAGTACGTCGGATTAAAGAAGACTATGACGGTGGAACAGTGTTTCGCCTATATCCGTCATCACGCGGTGGATTCCGAGACGATCTACACCTGCTATGTGATGGACGAAAAACGAATGCTGGACGGCGTTGTGACGGTGAAGGATCTTCTCCTTCAGCCCTATGAGCGCCTGGTGGGCGATATTATGGACACCCACGTCATCAAAGCCCAGACGACCGATGACCAGGAGCAGGTGGCAGACACGATGAACAAGTACGGTCTGCTCTCCATGCCGGTAGTTGACAGTGAGGACCGCCTTGTGGGGATCATCACCGTTGACGATGTCATGGAAGTCATGGAAGAGGAGGCCACCGAGGACTTCGAGAAGATGGCAGCGATGCTGCCGAGTGAAAAGCCGTATCTAAAGACCGGCGTCTTCACATTGGCAAAAAACAGGATCCCGTGGCTTCTGATCTTAATGCTTTCCAGTACGATCACCGGCGGAATCCTCGTAAAATATGAGAATGCCTTTGCGGCAATCCCGCTTCTTGTAAGCTTTATCCCGATGCTTATGGATACCGGCGGAAACTCCGGAAGCCAGAGCAGCACCATGATCATCCGTGGTATGGCTATCGGCGATGTGGAGCCTTCGGATATCCTGAAGGTCGTGTGGAAGGAAGTACGGGTCGGCGTGATCGTTGGATTTGTCCTGGCGGTGGTAAACTTTATCCGTCTGATGATCCAGTATCCGGGCAACACGATGATCTGCGTGACCGTCGTGATCAGCCTGTTCTGTACGGTCATCGTTGCGAAGACGATCGGATGCACACTGCCGATCGGGGCGAAGGTCTTAAAGCTTGATCCGGCGATCATGGCGTCACCGATGATCACGACGATCGTGGATGCGGTGAGTCTGATGGTGTACTTTAATCTGGCTTGTCATTTATTAGATATGACGGTATAGAAAAAAGAATGTCTGTCTGCGGAACTATCCGCGGATAAATATATATCAACAGGAGATATGGATTATGGAAAAAATCAGAACAAGATTTGCGCCGAGCCCGACCGGCCGGATGCATGTAGGTAATTTAAGAACAGCTCTTTACACATACCTGATCGCAAAGCATGAAGGCGGAGATTTCATTCTCCGTATTGAGGATACAGACCAGGAGCGCCACGTTGAGGGCGCTGAGGGAATCATCTACCGCACACTGGCAAAGACTGGACTGATCCATGACGAGGGTCCGGATAAGGACGGCGGCTATGGTCCGTATGTCCAGAGTGAGCGCCAGAAAGCCGGAATCTACATGGAGTACGCGAAAAAGCTTGTAGAAAAAGGTGAGGCATATTACTGCTTCTGTACCCAGGAACGCTTAAATTCTTTAAAGAAGACCGTAAACGGTGAGGAGATCATGGTTTACGATAAGCACTGCCTGCATCTTACCAAAGAAGAGGTAGAGGCAAACTTAAAGGCAGGAAAGCCGTTCGTTATCCGCCAGAACAACCCGAAAGAAGGAACCACAACATTCCACGATGAGATCTACGGAGATATCACGGTAGACAACGCAGAGCTCGACGATATGGTCCTTATCAAATCCGACGGATACCCAACCTATAACTTCGCAAACGTTGTGGATGACCATCTGATGAAGATCACACACGTTGTCCGCGGAAACGAGTACCTTTCTTCCTCCCCGAAGTACAACCGTCTCTACGACGCATTCGGCTGGAAAGTTCCGGTATATGTACACTGCCCAACCATCACAAACGAGGAGCACAAGAAATTAAGCAAGAGAAGCGGACATTCCTCCTTCGAGGATCTTCTCGAGCAGGGCTTCTTAACAGAGGCGATCGTAAACTTCGTTGCCCTCTTAGGATGGTCCCCGACAGACAACCAGGAGTTCTTTACTCTTGAGGAGCTTGTAAAAGCGTTCGACTACCACAATATGAGCAAGTCCCCGGCTGTCTTCGATATGACAAAGCTTCGCTGGATGAACGGCGAGTACATCAAGAAGATGGACGATGAGAAGTTCTTCGAGCTTGCAAAGCCGTACCTTGAGGCTGCGATCAAGAAACCGTTAGACTTAAAGAAGGTTGCCGGAATGGTGAAGACAAGAATCGAGACACTGTGCGATATCGCGGATCAGGTCGACTTCTTCGAGGAGATGCCGGAGTACAGTGCGGATATGTATATCCATAA
>UMEM01013019.1_pt1 | contig 29949 bp, 30 predicted proteins | sample 1964761 | NCBI WGS metagenome assembly UMEM01 (sample SAMEA4836021, study PRJEB28245) | human gut metagenome | biome: gut microbiome; material: fecal sample | place: Denmark | collected 2008 | reverse complement strand
AGGATTTCTACATATCCTTTCTGTGTAGTCCTACCACAGTCTCCACATGGCACGACACCTTCTGATTGATGTCAGGTATTGTGCCCGTTCGCGGAAACATATCATGTCAAAACGGAAACATGTCCACACCTCTGATATCGCGCATTCACAGCTTCAAACAGATGCAATCTGTGGCAAAATCGACATCCATATCCAGGTCTTGACCGTTGAAGTCTATGGGAACAAGTCAGTATAAAGCCTTTGCTACCTATATAATGCAAGGCAATTTTACACTGCTGCTCCCTGCCACTGTCTCGACAGTTGAGACAGTGAAAGCCGCTCAACTTCTACACAATTCATTCGCTCTGAGCACGAATTTACCATACACTCGCAGGGAGTTGAGTTGCCGGATTTTACCGTCTCGACCTGGTATCTGGTCATTATTTCTTTGCACTTTCTTCTAATTCCAGCATAAATTTATCGAAGTCAGACATAAACAATCTATCTTGAATCACACGGTATTTTTCAAATTCTGTCTCGGCATGAAGCTTTGCAATTTCCGCTGTCACCTTGCCTGCATCCTGTAAAATACCGTAATCAAACATTTCAATGAAGCTGTTGAGCCTCTTTTCCCAGTCCTGCATCGTAAGCGGGATATGTCGTAAGGTCATATTTTCAGCAAAATCCAGGTATGCCGTAACCATTCGGTTTAGCTGTTTCATTTCATCCTGGCTCAGATAATTCTTCGCAACCGTAACATCACTTTTCTTAATCTTTCCGTCAGGAGCATCTGCCCAGGTGGTTAATCCCATATGCTCCTTTGTATGATCGGCTCTTTCCACGATCAGCTCAGCCGCCGTATGTCCATGAACTGCGTAGTGCATCTTATTCTGAACGGTCGCGTAGAATCTTCTCGTCGTTGCAGAATTTTTATCATAGTCAATGGCTGTAGCATACAGGTCGGTGATCTTCTGATAAAACTTTCTTTCGCTGGCACGGATCTCACGGATGCGCTCCAACTGCTCATCGAAATACTTCTCCGTCAGATACGTTCCACGCTTCAGCCGTTCATCATCCATGACCCAGCCTTTGATGGTATAGTCCTTTGCGATCTGGTTTACCCATTTACGAAACTGTACGGCCCGCTCAGAATTGACCTTGAAGCCTACGGCAATGATCATTTGAAGGTTATAGTGCTTGGTATCGCGTGTGACCTGGCGAGAACCTTCGGTTTGAACTATTCGGAAATTCCGAATAGTTGCGGCCTCTTCCAATTCACTATCCGCATATATTTTTTTAATATGTTCATTTATCGTCGGTAAACCAACATCATACAATGTGGCCATCATCTTCTGTGTCAGCCATATATTCTCATCCTCATAGCGCATCTCTATGCTGTCCTGTTGATCACCTACAGAGGCAACATAAGTCAGGTATTCCGCTGCGCTGGAACGGATGGTTATTTCATCTTTTTTCTTTGCCAAATGAAGTGCCTCCTTACCTTGTCATGATATCAGCAATAAAAGAAGCAATTTATCGCTCTAATAACTCTGTCTTATTTTCTTTAGCTAAAATTGATTTTGCCTTCTCTATTACTTCTGAAGGAACACGCTTACTTTCTATTATCATCCGAAGCGCATCTTGTTCCTGTCCCGCCTCAAATATATGCCTTGCTCTTGGTATTCTAAAATTTTGATTATCTGATTTTGAGCCAAGATTCAGCGTAAGAATCTTTTGAGCCAATTCATCCTTTGAGATAGAGAAATCTTTGAAATCATAATAAAAATTCACAAATACAGTTTTCCCAACTGCAGCTAAAGTTTTATTTAAATCTTCATACTTTGAATCCTTCAAATTCATCACCTACTTTTCAAATTTCTTTTATTCCAACATGCTTCAAATACTGATATGTTCCTTCGTAATACTCCGTTAATCTTGATGGGTCTTCCTCGTCTCCCTCAGGAATATAAATAATTAATCCTTGTCTTGCACGTGTCATCAAAACACGATATGCATTTTTTAAGTAGTGTTGCCTTTGTTCCTGGTTAACATGGTTCCACTTGGTTCCTCTAAATTTGAAATAGTCAAATCCATTTGACGTATATCTTAAGTCTGCGTCCCATGCCAGAACAGCATAATCAATCTCTAATCCCTGAACTTTAAATTCCGATGCGGCAACCTCTAGGTAATAAGACGAATCGACGTTGTCTTTTTCATTCAAAAACCATCCAACATGATTAATTTCCGATGGTACCCATATACCTTCTGCTCTTAATCTTTTTCCTTCGGAGCTCGCTAATAACCCATATCGTTCCGTTCCACGAGCTTTTTTCTTTACCCAGTTCTTAGCGACATCAAATTTTCGCGTTATAAGAACAGGATATGATTTTTTTAATTCTTCAAATGTCTCTTTGGCTAATTCTATTTCTTCGTCCAAAAGACACTTTACAAAAAGGGCCAGTTTTTCACTTCTAAAAGATCTTAAAGAAACTCCTAAATGCAAGTCCGAAATACAATGATACTCTCGATTATGAAGCATAGTAGAAACGTCTGAATTACCAACATACTCTGAATCAGTAATCTTGTCTGAGAGATAAATTTCCCAATCCAGGTATTTTTCAGACAACGTACTAAACCAATCTTGAATTCCTGCTTCACCGTTGTATATTTCTTGTCCTCCACCAACAAGACATATAATGACGGCCCAATCCTCATGACGATCCATAATACTTATCAGAAATTCCGGTTCCGATTGATTAAATTCCGGAATTCCTTTTTTTCGTTTCATGAAATCTGTTAGTGATTCTTTATTCCACGCACGTTGGGCCTCATCAAATATTGCAACTTTTTCTACCGGAGCATAGGATGTTGTCAATGCTTCATCCCTAAATTTGTGGATAATTTGGATAAAAGCTTTCGTTTCTCTAAGTGCATTAGACTTAGTTATTTTTTCTCTTTTTGCTCGATCAATGGCCAGAGCATTTTGCAGGACATCAACAAGAGGCCCATTTCCGGAAAGAAAGACAGCGTGCTCATCTTCATCGAAATGATGTCTTTCATTTGCAATATTCAAACCCGCAAGTGTTTTGCCTGCACCTGGGACTCCTGTAACAAAGCAAATGGCTTTCCTATTATTCTTTTTGCAATCCTCTATAATATTAGAAATAGCCTTTGTGGTTATCGTCAGATTTTTCGCACCAGCATCATTTCTGGATATATCATCTACACCATGATTCCGGTAGAGTGACTGAGCTGCTTCGATGATAGTGGGAGTCGGTGCGTACCTGGAATCTATCCAAGTACGTCCAGCTAACGTCTTATCCCGAACTTGCAAAAGAATATTGTGGATATTGTCTCCTATATTATTTTCGTTACATAAAATTGCATTGTATATCCCATCGGAGCAACAATTGTACTCATTTTTCTGCACTGATGCTTTGGTGGAAACACATATCGGAACAATATATCTCCGCTTACTTTCTTCGTGAAAATACTTCAAATCCAACGCATAATCCATCACCTGATCTATCGTAGTTTTTTTGTATTCGTTATCCCCCACCTTGAACTCAAAAAGAAAAATGATTCCCTCGATAATACATACTGTATCAACTCTATGTCCCATTCTAGGTATTGTATACTCAAAAATAACATCTCCACGGAATTCCTCCAGCTGACGTTTTAGTATTTGAATTTCAGCTTTCCAAGCTAGCTTCTGAAGGTCTGTAGTTTCAAATTCATCATGTATTAACAACTGACCAAGGACATTTTCTTCATCAGCAACAATAAAATTATTTATTGAATCGATATAATACTCTCTTCGGGTCATGAGTCCTCCTTAGCCTTGGCGTCCAATGCTTTACTTAACTGAATCGCCAACTTTTTAGCTATGGCTTTTGCCATTATTGGTGGAACCGCATTCCCAACTTGCTGGTATTGCTTATCTTTTGTTCCGCAAAAAACAAAGCTATCAGGAAAAGTCTGTAAACGTGCCGCTTCTCTAATACTAATAGCTCTATTTTTTGTAGGATGAACCCACATAGACTTGCGAACATTAACCACTGTGCCAGAAGGTTCATTGTATTTCAAGCGTAAATAAATCGTATTCTGAGTTCTCGAAATATCTGTATAGGTATTAGTCTTAAGCTCATCGGATAATGAATGGAAATTCTGTCCCTGCTCCAAAGCCATAAAACGTTCCATTGCAACATCTGTTGTTTTTGTTATGATGTGATTATGTAAGATGTTTGTATCACGAAGGGATTGTGCCAAATCACTTAATCCTGTTTTCTTACATAACTTAATGCCATACTTATCGTCAGAAACATTAAATACAGGTTCAACATCTTCCAGGTCTTTTATAGCATCCTCAACAGTTCTAAATGGCCCCTTCTTGAATTTTCCTTCCGGCAATTTAACTTTATCGGTAATGCTTTTTCGAATTCCCATGACAACGAAACGCATCCTCTTTTGTGGTGCGCCAAATTGTGTTGCCGACAATACATCTGCCGATATCACATAACTGTCTTTTTCACTATCATCGCAAAGTTTAGCCTTTAAGTAGTCAAAGACGGCATATGATCGTATATTTGCAATCAGCCCCTTCTTATCATTATAACTGTCTACGATAAGGTCATTATCGAAGATTTCCTCCGCTTTACTTATCATCCTCTGATACATAATTGCAGGTTCAATCAAAGTCCTTATCTCCGATTCTTCTATACTTCCTTCATAGTAAGCCAGCATCGCTCGAAACGCTTCATAACCCGCACTGAGAATAGTATCTCCTTTTTCAAGGCACGCATGCTTCTCAGCAATTTTAATGATTCTACCTTTATGCTTCTCCAACACCCCTTTGAATTTATTTTTATTTTGTGAAGCTTTATAAATAACATTCAACTCCAGGTAATCGATATCATCCCATTTATATTCTTTTACGATTTCTTTAGACTTAACAACTTCTATCGCGCCATCGAACACAAACTTTTCTTCAAGTAAAACCAGTTCTGTATTAGAAGTCTCTATTTTTTCTCCATCAACCAGCTCCTGATCATCCTTGCACAGATAAAACCTATGCACATCAGAACGAAGCATGCTTACATTTTCCATCACAAAAGCTTTGGGCTTAAGCTCTAATATGGCTCTTATATATTGCTTGACCAAGGAATTATTTTGACTAATTGCATGATTCTTTTGCCTATTCGCATTAGAAAAACCCTGGCAGGGTGGTCCTCCAATTACAACATCAATCTCTCCATATTTTTTTCTAATCTTGGAATAATCCGCATCTCTAACATCGCCAAACACATCCACTCCTGGATGATTTTTTTTGTACGTCTCTTGCATCGCAGGATTGAATTCATAAGCAACCTTTATATCATATTTTTTCGTTTGCATAAATCCTAGGCTCAATCCACCCGCCCCGGCAAATAAATCTATCGTATTAAACATATTCCCTCCATCTATGCTTCAATATTAAAGCCTTCTGCGGAGGCCTTTTTCAGCAATGCAAGTAATCTTTTGCATTGGTATGTATTCGGAATTTTAGAAGGCATTTGACATGCTATCGTCAAAGCGGAGACATCTGTCGGTGTAACCATGTGATTTCTTACAACAAATTCCGATAATCTCTTCCACATATCAACTGGATAATTCACCACCGTCGCCTGTACTTGTATCTCGTTTACAACCTTCTGTTCCTTCTTCGCAGATTTCTGCGCCGCCTTTTGCTCGTCAATTGTAATTAAACAGCTTTCAATTCCGGCCGGTATATCTAGACTAATTTTTTTCACTTCATCCCAGCAATCGTTTCTCTTACACCACTGTGTAACATTCGCTACCTTTCTTGATGGGTCTGTTATTTTTAAAAGCACCAATTCTGCAAGTGCAATTAATATTTCTCCCACCTGCTCTGGCACACTTTGTCTATTCCAAATCAACATCAAATCAAGATCCTGGCCCGGATATTGGTTGTGTAACAACCTTCTAAACTGGGCAAGCGTATAATAAATAATATTGGCTCGGTATCCGCCTTCATACCACGGCTGTTTTGTAATATTCTTTTCTAAGTACTGAAACATCAGAATCAATGCTGCTGTTGTTTGAAAATATCGTTCGTTAAACTGCTCATCATTTAAGTTCCATTGCTCATCTATATATTCAGCAAACGCATTAAAGTTGGTTTGCGCGCCTTTACTTACAACCTGTGGAAATCCTCTCCACGTATTCTGAACTTTAGCCAAATCAGTCTTTTTAATCACTTTATTTTTCGGATTTTGCAATTCAAACTGTCGTTTTTTAGCTGGAGTCAAACGCATCTGTTCTTGCAAATACTGTCCTCTCGCTCTTTCATAAAACCACTTTGTTTCATATTGAGCTCCATCGGAAGCCGGTGCAAACATATGCCTGGATATCTGTTCCATGCGTCTATGAAATGGATGTGATGCAAAAAAGTCTGCGTCGCTAACTTTATTTTGACTATTTGAGGATCTAGATATGTTTCTGATTAATTCATCTGACTCCTCAGGTGTTGTTTCATCTATCGAAGTCAGTTTCATTTGCACAAAAATCGAAGACAAATCTGCTTTGTCTTTATATCGAGCATTCGAAATAGATGCCGTTGTCTGGCCTCCGTTAATGATCTGAAAATCTCTAACAAATGTAATAAATCTCCCATGATCACTATCTTCAATTTGCACATCCATTGCTGTTGCAGAAATCCCATTATTAAACGCAAAGAACATTTCCGGATTATTGAGAATTGTTCCTCTTATTTTCTTGTTAACCGCCACTTTTGTTGACAAAAATGAACGAACATTTCCTTCCAACAATTTACTACCAAATTTATCATATATGTCAGCAAGTACTGTCCCCGGAATAACCCCTAAATAGCTACTATATTGTTCTGTTGACGCTGAACTCGCTTCTATACAAGGTATTCCTTCACCACAGTATTCTTTGAAATCGATTTCGATAATTTGACGCCCTTGTTCTGAGCAACACACTCTGAACAATCGATCTATATCCCAGATCTGACCCTCAACAGGGATTCCATTGTAGTCCTCAATTTCAATATTTTTTATTGCTGCACTCATATCTGCGTCTGTGAATATAATCAATCTATATTTACGAACATTTTTTTTGTTATATCGCAAAAGATCAACTAAATCTGCACAAGGCGTACTCATTTCTATTTCTTGATACAAGTCAGTTGTTAATGCTGCATCAAGGAATTTCAGCAATAATCCAAAATTTTTGTTTGCTGAAGTTCCAGTTAATCGACGTTCTAAATCGTTTCCATCAAAGTCCGCAATGATAAGATTCATCGTATTATCAAATTCATCAAATGCATACCCGTCTACCCTATAGTTATAGCGCCCATTTTTTCCAGTATAGAAGGACGGTGCAAAATCAGCCAGGACTTCAGCATCAATAAGATATTGAGCCATATTATCTACAAAAGATGCACATGACCCCTCTCCTGTTACTGCAGCTGCAGTCTTTATACTTTCTATAAAATCTTTTTTGAATTCAATAGCATTCATATTGCCGTCCTCCTATAGCTTTACTTCTCCCAGTTCTTTATACTAGGAATACTGATCTGGTATTCCATCTTTGTAATTTCTGCAGGAATATCAGACCTCCTCATTCGTGGAAATAGCGTATCTACACGATAGACCTGTTTCGACGACAAGCAGTAATATTGTCTGTCGTATTCTTTCATATCGATATAGCCAGCTGATCCAAGTTTTAAAACAAATTCATCAGGCGTCCATCCATTTTGCAAAATCAACTCTATTACATTGTGTACCAATCCATATAAAGTAAACGCCTTAGGTTGTTCTGGTGCACATCTATCAATACGATAAACAACCAACTCGCCTTCATCATTTCTATCTAATTGTTCAATAGATGAAATTGAGACCTCTGTCGAGGACACCCCTGTTGTTTTAATCTCATGCCAGCAATCCGAATAAACAAAATCTTGATCCGCACCTTCAGGTCCAACCCAACCAGACAAAGCAATAGATGGTGAAATTCCAGACAGGATTTTTTCTTTAAGAAATAGCACCTCACCTATTAATCCCTTCTGCATATTGCTTCCAAGAATTGCGCTATCTTTATGATCTAATAATTTCAACCATGCATTGTATCTGCGTATTACTTTCAGCAAGGCAATATCAGCCGTGTCAACGTTTGAATACTCGATAATATCACCAGCCATCGTTATAAAAACGTCTTCCTGCTTTTTATCAATCAATGTAAAATCTATTGCATAATTCCCATCTTTTCGTTTATTACAAGATGCCTCGATACATTTCGACGATTCAATCTTATTTATTGCTTTTGGACTAACTATCACAATTGACTTGTGTTCCGGCGATACATAACGAACATACCATTCAAGCGGATGTTCAACAGATAATTTTAATGATCCGCCAGAATAATAATTAATGTTATTCCATTTTTCTCTTAACTCATTTTCCTTAACACCCATTACATATCCTCTTCGTCATAGTTATCATAAACATCTACCCAATTTCTTAATTCAATCAAATTCACCTTATAATTTGCTGTTTCGGTTGAACCACTTGTTTTAGGGAATCCAACTCCCAACGCAAACAAAAATTCAGGCAACTCTTTGTTCTCGGACTTTGAATAATCCCCTTGGATTATATGTAGCATTAAAATCGGCGCCCTATTTGATATCAAATAGGCCTTATCTGGGACATTTACCTTGTTTTCGTTCCCAGGTATTGCTTTATATGCTTTTTCCGCTTCGATGATTTCTTCTTTCGTTAAACCTATTCGAGTACATCCTCCGGCTCCTACACGAAGCTTTGTGCCACTGACGCTAATCATTTTCTTATCAGCCAGTATTTTTCTCTTTTCAGTCCCTTCGATTGTTAAATTCTCATCACCGCACTGTAATCCATCCGTATATTCACTTCCTTTTCCTGTCCTCATTAGAACGACATCCCATCCGCCATTCCATTGATGACCTTCAATGAATTCTGCAAGTGCTCGTCCATTAAAGCTCAAATGCCACGGATTTGTTTCAAAATCCAATAAAAGCTGCGCTACATTATCGCCTGGAACATTTTTCCAGTAATAGTGGCCTTTAGTACGTTCATCATCTGTAAATCTTGTACCTATCGTGCTCAGTGAATCCACAAAGGCTTTGAATACCTTTTCATTTGAATCTAGGATATTTTTTGACGCCTTTAACCTTGGTGTTTCTAGTAAATTACCTGATACAGTCACCGGACAAGTTAAATCTGTTGCTGTTCTCATCTTATTGCGGGCAGTTACTATTAAAGCGCCTGGATCCTGTCTTACTTTCAAGCCAAAATCTCTTGGAGTTTGATGCGCATTTCTCATTTTGGCAATTTCTTCTTTGAGTTCTGCTGTAGCCCTTGTTATCTGCCCATACCAATCTATCGCTTCTGGAGTCATCCAAACCTTCACTATATCATCATAATTTGGCCTATATCCAAACCAGCGCCCCATCTGTAGCAAAGTATCATACATTTTAGTGTTGCGATGGAAATATGTAACGCCTAATCCTTCTAATGTAAGTCCTCTAGACATGCTATTTCCACCCACGGCAATAACACGTAAACCATCATTCTTATGATTAAAATAATCCAAACTAGCTGCACCAGTTTTCATGTTAACCGCACGCACCTCAATAGGCGCGATTGCTTTATGCAAATAAACTTTGAGCAATTCTTCCCATTCTATTCCGACTATTCCACTCAAATTGTACTTATCCCATACCAAATGTAATTTTTTGATATTCCTTATTTTATCACTTTGGGTTAATGGCAACTTTGCATAATTACGAACGTCTGATTTAACTTGATCCAACCACACATTTAATAATTCCTGAATCTGATTCTGCACATTGGTATATAAGCTAATATGTACCATCATGGATCTATGTTCTGTCAAATCACCTCTATAATCACGAATGGCATTAAATAGCAAAAAATAATATGCCGCCTCATATAAATCTTCTGGTAGTTCTTCTACTATAAAATCCTTTTTGTGTCTTGGCGGAAAGCAAGCCTCTAACTCCTCAATATCAATTTCTCGAAGCATATAGTCACTATCAGAATTTTCTCCAAATATCCTGTCAGCACCGATATAATTTGTCGGAGCAGATAGCGCATAAATGAAGTCCGCAGGGAAAAGATCATCATCATTTCCTGGATCGATAAATATATTTGCAAACGGTGTTGCCGTAATTCCCAAATATGTTGTTTTACTAAAAAGATTAAGTAATCTTCTTATACAATCGTTGATTGCTGCTGGCTGGGAATCCTCGTCTTTTGTATTCACTGAAGCATTATCAGCCTCGTCATCAATTAGCATAAGCGGAAGATTTATTTGTCCCTGTGCATTTTGGGTATTGTTGTCTGATAACCATTTAATTAAATTATTAAGAATTCTTTTGTTCTTCTTAATAACCAAAATAACAGGACAATTAACGTTTTCAATACCTAAATTATTATTTCTAAGTATGCCACTATCGAAATCTTTAGTTACTGATGTAAATGCAACGATTTTCTTATCAGTTCCATATCTTCCTACCCCGACTGGCTGATTTTTTATTCCCTGTTCCGCCTTTGGATCTAGATAATACTCACTTTTTCTTCCTGTGCATTCCGCATCCAATCTTTCCTGTGTTTGCTTACGCAAATTCTCCTGCATGCCTGCCAAAACAATAATTATTCTATAACCTGTATCTGCAGCTTTATTGCATATAGCCGTATAGTTAGCAGTTTTTCCTGACTGTACATCTCCCAATACCAACCCTTTTATTGCAAAACGATCTTCTGCTGGATCTCCGCATAAATCCAATATCTCATCAGAAACTTTGCCCAAATTAGTTGTAACTCTTGGGTTCCAATGCTTTATTTCTTCAAGATATTTTTTGTATCTGTTCCAAAAGAAAAAGTCAAAATCTGCTCTTTTAGCAGGAAGCCAAGACTGATGTCCGTTGTTACGATCATTTATATAAACGCCAACATCCATCTGAATAACTAGCGACTGCTTAAGCCTAGCAATAATTTCTTCAAACTCACTGTCAGTAACATGCATTATTAAATCATTTGCATTTCTCAATAACGTAGCCTTTTCAAGGAACTCTTCCTCTGTTGGTGGAATTTCCTTGTACATATTATTTATAAATGCAGAAATAATATTTTCTAACTGTTCAACACAAGGATTAATCATTCTCGCAAATCTCCTTCTTTATTTCTTCTACAATTTCAGGATGCATCGAATATGGTTCAATGCTCGATAAAGAATCCAGCAAATTACACTTTTCTTGTATTCCTTTACACATTTCAAGCATTGACTCTAATGAACTTTTTAATTCTGTATCAGGTTGCTCTCCATCATTTACTATCTGCTCATCATTATTCAAATCTACATATAATTGATTAAGCGGTAGCCCTAATTCTATCTGCTGCAACAAAGCATATATCGACTTTTCCATTCCTGGACTTGCTTTTATCAATTGTTTTACAAGAGGATGATCTCTGTTTACCTCATAGTAAAATCCTCCATGCTTATTTTTCATTCGGTTCCATACATGAACTTCCGAATCACTTACCTCTTTCTTTCCTCTAAAAGTCCACGTTCTTTTGCTACGCTCAGCAATTTGATTAATTATTATTTCCAAATTTTTCCTAACTTCTGCAGGTGGCAATGCTGATGATTTTTTAATATCAAGTGTCCATAAATCATCCAGTGTATTAGGGATATCGACTCTTATTCTTGCTAATTTTGACAGATCTCCCTGCCGCATCATTCGAAACCAAGTCCCCCACACCAACAACCTTTTGTTTCGATAAACATAAAAACCTTGTTGTTTTCTGAGTCCTTCTTTACCACCGAGAGTTTTAATTTCATCTGGTGAAAGCTTTGAAATATGAGGAAGGATATATGGTCTTACCAAAATTTTATTGCCTTGAATAACTAAAGTTTCATCATCCATAGCTTGAACACTTTTTTCTGTCAAGAATGGATCCACAGGTTTTATCTTTTCTCCATTGATTGACAACTTCAGTTTAGTTATTCCAGATTCACCCGCCAAATACCTATGATAAACCAGCGATAAATGTTCCCTAACCGTATCAATTTTTCGACCAAGTGCTAGTTCAAAATTTATTTCTCCAGTTTTTAATCGATCTAATTTCTGCCAGATCACCAGTGTTCCCGATTGATATTTTTTTAGTTCATCTATCTGGGGGAGCTGGCTCATTTCATCATCATCTAGGATAATAAGCGACCAATCTCCCATTTCTGAAACATGATCTATATCCCATCTACGTCCTTCCAGTTTGTCGTCTTGCTTTGATACAACAGTTAAACATCTGCACTGAGACAATGACGCTGTCTTTAATCCTAATCCAAATCTTCCTAGATCTTTTTTGTCCCTTTGCTCTGTAGGATTTTTGCTCCCATATTGCATAGCTAGATCTATCTCATTTTCAGACATTCCACGCCCATCATCGAGAATGGCTACATATGCTACGTCTATTGGGAAGAAATAAATATCTACATTTTTTGCACCTGCAGCAATACTGTTGTCAACAATATCTGCTATTGCCGCTTCCAAAGAATACCCTATTGCTCTTGTCGATTCGATTAATGTAGGGGCATAGGGTGGTAAACTTTTTGTTCTCATTTTGCTTAGCCCTTTCTTAATTCATCAAACCTTATAAAAGCCAATCAGCACATTTTCTCTTCATCCGGAACAAACTCCATAATGTCTCCGACATCGCACTTCAGCTCATTGCATATCTTTGCTAAAACTTCTGTAGTGACATTTTCATCTTTTCCGAGCTTAGCTAATGAGGAAGAGCTTATCCCTGCATTTTTTCTCAGATCAGACTTTTTCATCTGCTTATCAATCAACAATTTCCACAACTTGTTATAGCTCATCTTCATTTTCGTTCACCTCTTTATTCCAAGACCTACCGTAAAGCTCATTTCCATCATTTGATAGACAAATTACTGCATTTTCTTCTAATATTTTCTTAGTAGCAGGTCTGCAATCATCCTGCTTGTCATATGCAATAAATATCTGCTTATTCTTACAACTGTCATAGATACGGATAATCCCATCCTCGACATCCTTTTCTAGATTCTTGAACAATAAAGAATCATGCGCCAAAGCTGGTAATGCCGTACTTTGCAATATTGCCAGATCATATACAATCATGCCCTTGAAATTCGATCCAGTTCCAGTATCATCAGGAGTTTCAAATTTATAGCTGTCATGCTTTCTAAACTGAATATGTGGCGGTTTCCTTGGTGTACTGAACAGAGAGTCATTGATTTCTTTCATTTTTGTATTTAATTTGTTTTCAATTTCTCTCAGAATATTTTCAATCGCCTGCCTTAAAATTTCATCAGCCTCAGCTTTTGCTTCCTGTAAACTTTTTTGCAAAAGATAAGCCTTGTTCTGTTCTCTAAGTGCATCTATTTCGCCCTTTATCTCCGAATGTCTATCCAGAAACTCTTTAGACATATTTCCGATGAAGCCAAGCTCTCCTATTTGCGCATTAACCAAGGCAAGTTGTTCCTTCAGACTATTAATTTCTGCGTTTACTGCTTCTCGCTCAAGAGCAAATTGAGAGTCTAATATCTGCGCTAGCTTCTTATGATACTGCTCGACCTCATAGAGTTTTCTTAAGTTCACATCTGGAAAAAACTCCTGCAACGCCGTCATATCAGCCTCAGTTGGATATAAGCCATACTCCAAAGACATATTTACTAGACGAAGACGCATTTCTTTTGATTGTATATCTCGTTCAAGATTGAGCTTCTCGTTCCGAAGCTCCACCTTCTTTTTATTTTTCTCGATGTCCTCTTCTGAGTGGCCTTGTACCGCTTCTTCTACCAGTGTGCTCAGCTCCAATTCTTTGCTACGAATTGTTGCAAGATTCTCTTCATATTTTTTATTACCACCTACAAGATCGGATATAAAGTTATATTTTCTCGCTGCCTTATAGGCTTCCAGCTTTTTCTTTTCCTCGACCACACGATCCTTGTAGACTTCAATTTCTTTATACTTGTCAAATAGAGCCAGAATCGATGTAATCGATTTGTCCATGTTCTGACCAGGAATTCCCTGTAGCGGATTCAATTCATTTGTATTTTGCTTTCCATATATTCTGAAAAAACTACTAAGCGCCACTCTGAAAGAGAGTCCTTCAAAATCCATGTGATACTGCTTTTTCAACCAGTCTGCAAATTCCTGCTTGCTATAACTATTGCCGGTGACATTATAATCTGCATCGCAGATATAGATTGTATCTGGCGTTGCTGTGTTTCTGGCAAAGTAATACGGTATGCCATCAAACTCGAAAGTGAAAAAGATCGTGTGGTATCCCTCTTGCTTTACACCATCACTCCTAACATATGTATCTCCGCCAAAGACAAAATCGATTGCTAACAGCGTAGATGATTTTCCAATAGACATCGCACCATCATTTTTTCCTAGGACAACGTTCAATCCTCTTTTAAATCGAATGGGCGGTCGTTCTTCCGTTTTTATTTTAAATGCTAATGATTTGATCTCTACAAGCACAAGAACACCTCCCCTTGTTCATTAATGTCGATTGCACGTAACGCATATGCACAATCCATAACCGACATGAAATCTGTCGGATCCTTGAGTCCTTGACGCATCATGTCATAAAGTTCGATAACGTCCATTGGTCCTTCTTTCAATACAGTTAGCACTCCTGGAAGCAAAGCCAGGGTGCTGTTTTTATACGAATATAATTTATTAGGTAGTTGCATCGAACACCTCACAGCTTTGGACAAAATAGGAAACAACGATCTGACAGTAGATTTCTTCCTGTAGGCTAACCTTATGGATTTTCTCTGTTATCTCGTTAAAGATTTCTACATTTGTTTTTTTTGCTTTCTTTAATCTTCTGTATATTGCCTTCATCTGATCCTGCAGCACTTCGTAATCTATCAAGCCAGACTTATCTGCATTCGTCATGATTTCGCGAAGTCGAACGTAATAGGCCGTAACATAGGCGTTTATCGTCACATAAAGTACCATGTTGTCAGCCGGGGTAAGCTTCTGCTGTATTTCCTTCGGATCCAGTGAAGCCGTTGCCAGGTCCTTTTCTTTGAGATTTTTTATCTTCTTTAATACACCTACAACACCCTTTTCCAGAGGCAACTCATCCAACAGCTGTACGCTATTATAATGTGCCATCAAGATTTTCTTTACTCCCACAAGCTCCTTCGTAATTTTTTTATTATCATCTATCGAATATACCGCGTAACATCGTGGGCAGAGCGCCAGTAGATTTTTGATCTCTGGTGCTTTTTTCTTATCTATGAGTGCCACATTAAAAGAATCAACACTTTTTCCTGCCCCTGAAATTGTAAGCATGCGTCCGCAACCAGGAAATGGGCATGTGTGATTTTCTTCGCTAAGAAGATAAGCACCAAATCTATTTCTTAAATCTACTTCCGCATGCTGTAATCGCTGCTTTTCCAGTACTGTAGGCTCTACGAGTCCTGCTGCTCTGCGAATAATCTCAACAAAGCAATCTGCTAGCTTCTGCGCAATATTTTCATCTGTAGTAGCTGGATCGTAAGGCTTATAGTCCTCTGCCAGTAATTTAAGTACCGCTTGCGGCCTGCCATTTAATGACACAACAAAATCTTTAGGGCTGAGCTTATATACAATGCTTTGCGCAAATTTCTTAGTAATGCCTCTCTTGGCGTAAGACCTCAGTGTATTCTCAGATGTCAGTTTGGTCGACGGGTCCTTCGGAGTATCCCATGCTTCTTCTGGAACCTCTGTAATCATTGCAATTAGATCCTTAAAGAAATAAGGGATATCTGCGCCATCAGATATTCGATTTTTCATCATTGAAAAGAATTCCTTAAATTCCACGCGCCTTATCTCCTTTTCTGCCTTTGTACCATCATGTACCACGTTGTACCAAACTATCCCCAGATCACAGTAGTCGATTTTCTATACTGATACTGACAAAAGGGACAGAACTTTCTGACTTTAATAAGTATTTCAATTATATCATTCACATGTCCTTTTGTCAAAAATTATATTCGCGTTAAGGACTAAATTCAAATATTACAGACTTCCTGATCGTGAAAAGGTCCCGGTTATGACATTAAACTGACCTTCCATCTGATCGTTCACTTTGTCCTGGCCAGGAAGTGTGTTCGTAACTTTCAGATGAACACAATTTAATACCGTGCCAGCTTTAACGAACGAGCTGGTCACCAGAAATGAAGCGGAGTTATCCGCGAAAGGTGACCAACTATGACAAATATTACTGGCAGCCATGATGTGCATCTCCGCTTCGGTTTGAAAGCCGAAAGGAGAAAAATATCATGGCAATCAAAGACAATCAGAGTAAAAAACGCTACTATCCACTTCGCGACGCGATCAATCCTTACAAGGTCACACTCGTTGAAATCACAGAGGCTCAGTACAGAGCTTTGTATCCTGAAATCTGGGCTACCCAGAAGCGCGAACAGCATCATCACCGCTGTATGTGCACCAGAAAGTATCTCTGGAAGTGCGATGGTAATTGCGACTTATGTGAATATCATGCTGCCGGAGACATGCTTTCCCTTGATGTTCCGACAGAAGACGGTAACGCAAATATGTACGACACTATTCCCGATACTGCTCCAACCATGGAGGATGTTCTTTCTGATGCAATGCTCCTGGAGCAGCTCATCACAAGATTCCGCGAGCTTGATCCGGATGCAGACCGCATCATTGAACTGCTGGGGGACGAGCTTTCTGATCGTAAGATTGCAGAACAGCTCGGCCGCAAGCATCGCACCTTCGCTGATCAAATGAAGAAAATCAGAACGGAGCTCCGTAAAATCCGCGGTTATTAATCCTACATATTATATGTAGAAATTCATCCCTCTTGGCATCCAGCAACCGATGCCCGGAGGGATTTTATATTTTTCAACTTTTCTCCGCTCAAATCCCCCACTCATCTCCAGTGGAAGGTGTAAGGCACGAAACAACAAGCCTTAACCATCACAGAAACGGAGGTGAAGCACATGAAGAAGTCCTACTTCGATTCAGGCGGTAACGACACGGAGCTGATTGCAGTACTGAATGCAATCTCCCACGTATCCGCAAGAATGGCGAGAAACATGACAATCCTCGCACAGCAAAGACAATCAGAGAAAGGAGAACGTCGCTATGAGCAAAATGAGCGATATGGCTATGACCATCGAAGAGCTGCGCAGTGCAGCCGCTGCTATTAACGAAGCAGCCAGCTGGTTAGTAGAACAGTTTAGTGGCACTGCTGACAGCGCACCTGTCGAGAAGCCTGCTGCCAAGGAAGAAAAGAAACCGGAGCTGAAGTTTGAGGATGTACGAGCTGTCTTAGCAGAAAAGTCCCGTGCCGGGCATACCGCTACTATCCGTACATTACTTCAGAAGTATTGTGCTTCCAAGCTATCTGCTGTTGATCCGAAGCACTATGACGCCTTGTTAAAGGATGCGGAGGTACTTGACGATGCCACCTAAAGGACATGCTATCTTATCCGCTTCCTCTTCGGACCGCTGGCTCCACTGCCCGCCTTCCGCAAGGCTCTGCGAGACATACGAGGATAAAGGCAGCGATTATGCTGCGGAAGGCACTGATGCTCACGAGCTTTGTGAGTACAAGCTAAAGAGGGCCCTGGGGATGGATACCAGTGATCCGACGGAGAATCTCACCTGGTACAACGAGGAAATGGAGGACTGTGCCAATGGCTATGCCGCCTACATCCTTGAAATGGTAAAGGCCGCCAAGGAAAGCTGCGCTGATCCGAAGGTTCTGATTGAACAGCGTGTAGATTTTTCTCGCTGGGTGGAGCAGGGCTTCGGAACCGCTGACTGCATCATCATTGCAGATGGCACCTTGAGAATATGCGATTACAAGCACGGTCTTGGAGTCCTCGTAGATGCGACCGATAATCCGCAAATGAAGTGCTATGCGCTTGGAGCCCTGGAGCTCTTTGATGACATCTACGACATTGATAATGTCAGCATGACCATCTACCAGCCAAGGCGTCAGAATATTTCCACCTTTGAAATTTCCAAGGATGCGCTGTACAAGTGGGCGGATGAAGTGCTGAAGCCGACCGCAGATCTTGCCTTTGCCGGGGATGGGAACTTCCTCTGTGGCGAATGGTGTGGTTTCTGTAAGGCCAAGCACGAATGCCGTGCCAGAGCCGAGGCCAATCTCACACTGGCTCAGTACGATTTCAAGCTTCCACCTCTTTTAGAGGATTCGGAGATTGAATACATCCTCTCCCGTGCAGATGAATTAGTCGCCTGGGCATCCGACATCAAGGAATATGCTCTGCAACAGGCCATCAGCGGTAAAGAATGGGCTGGCTGGAAGCTGGTCGAAGGTAGATCCAACCGCAAGTATTCCAATGAGGAGGCAGTCATCCAGGCAGTTACAGATGCCGGGTTTGATCCATATGAAAAGAAGCTCCTTGGTATCACTGCCATGCAGAAGCGTCTTGGCAAATCCAGATTCGATGAGCTGCTTACCGCCTATATTGAAAAGCCGCAAGGTAAACCGACGCTCGTGCCGGAGAGCGATAAACGTCCGGCAATGAACAATGCAAAAACTGATTTTATGGAGGAAAATTAAATGAACAAGAATGTAAAAATCAACAATCCTATGAAGGTAATCACTGGTCCTGACACTCGTTGGTCTTATGCCAACGTCTGGGAGCCGAAATCCATCAATGGAGGTACACCGAAGTACAGCGTATCTCTGATTATTCCGAAGTCTGATACCAAGACCATCGCCAAGATTGAAGCTGCCATTGAGGCCGCTTACAAGGAGGGCGAGGCCAAGCTCAAAGGCAATGGCAAGTCTGTACCTGCCCTCTCTGTCATCAAGACTCCGCTTCGTGATGGCGACATGGAGCGTCCGGACGATCCGGCCTACGCCAATGCTTATTTCGTAAATGCCAATGCAACCTCTGCTCCTGGCATCGTGGATGCAGATCGCAATCCGATTCTTACTCGCTCCGAGGTTTACTCCGGTGTGTATGGTCGCGCCAGCATTAGCTTCTATGCATTCAACAGCTCCGGTAACAAGGGTATCGCCTGTGGACTTAACAATCTGCAAAAGATTCGCGACGGTGAACCTCTTGGTGGCAAGGCATCTGCTGAGTCTGATTTCGCATCTGATGAAGATGACGATTTCCTGGATTAAGCTCATCAAAATAAATCCAAGGAGGTGGTGGGAGCAATCTCACCACCTTTTTGGTAGAAAGGACAATCTATGAAAACCTTATCGATTGATATCGAGACATACAGCGATGTGCCGCTTTCCAAAACCGGTGTGTATCGATACTGCGAATCTCCTGATTTTGAAATATTACTCTTTGGCTATAGTGTCGACTCCGGCTCTGTTCAGGTGGTGGACCTTGCCTGCGGTGAGAAGATCCCTGAAGAGATTATTGCTGCTCTGGAGGATGAGGCCATCATCAAATGGGCCTTCAACGCTTCCTTCGAACGTATCTGTCTTTCCAGATATCTTGGTTATCCGACCGGTGAATACCTTGATCCGGAAAGCTGGCGTTGCTCCATGATCTGGGCAGCAACCATGGGATTACCGCTTTCCTTGGAAGGCGTCGGTGCCGTGCTGGGACTTGAGAAGCAGAAGCTCACAGAAGGCAAGGACCTCATCAAATATTTCTGTCAGCCCTGTGCTGCAACAAAATCCAATGGTGGCAGGACCAGGAATCGTCCCTTTCATGCGCCGGAGAAATGGGCAGCCTTCAAGCGCTATAACATCCGCGATGTAGAAACTGAAATGGGCATCCAGCATAAGCTTCGCAAATTTCCGGTACCGGAATCAGTCTGGGAGGAATACCATATCGACCAGGAAATCAATGATCGTGGTGTCCGACTGGATATGGAGCTGGTGCATCAGGCCATCGCAATGGATGCTCGCTCCCGCGAAGAGCTGACTGCTGCCATCAAGAACATGACGAAGCTGGAAAACCCGAACTCTGTACTGCAGATGAAGCAATGGCTCTCTGCCAATGGTGTAGAAACCGACAGTCTTGATAAAAAAGCGGTAGCCGAGCTCCTAAAGAATGCTCCTGAAAAGCTCGCCTCTGTTCTCACTCTTCGTCAGCAGCTGGCCAAGTCCTCTGTCCGCAAATATCAGGCAATGGAAAAGACCGTCTGCAGCGATGGCCGAGCCCGTGGCATGTTCCAGTTTTATGGAGCCAATCGTACCGGTCGCTTTTCCGGTCGAAACATTCAATTACAAAATCTCCCTCAGAATCATCTGCCAGACCTTGCTGATGCTCGTGCATTGATACGCTCCGGGGACTTTGATGCAGTCTCTCTTTTGTATGAAGATGTGCCGGATACCCTATCGCAGCTGATCCGAACTGCATTCATTCCACGTGAGGGTGCACAGTTTCTGGTTGCAGACTTTTCTGCCATCGAAGCCCGCGTCATCGCCTGGTTTGCTGGGGAAGAATGGCGACAGAAGGTATTTGCTAAGGGTGGGGATATCTACTGTGCTTCTGCCAGTCAGATGTTCAAGGTCCCAGTAGAGAAACACGGCATCAATGGACATTTGCGTCAAAAGGGTAAAATCGCAGAGCTGGCGCTTGGCTATGGCGGCTCCGTCGGTGCACTGAAGGCGATGGGGGCTATCGATATGGGGCTAACTGAGGATGAGCTGCCTACCCTTGTAGATGCCTGGCGTCAGTCAAACCCACACATTGTGCAATTCTGGTGGGATGTAGATCATGCTGTCACCGAAGCCGTGAAATATAAACACACAACTACCGAATACGGCCTTACCTTCTCCTGCCGAAGCGGCATGCTTTTTATCACACTTCCTTCCGGCAGAAAACTGGCCTATGTGAAGCCGAAGCTCGGTACAAACAAGTTCGGTGGCACCTGCATTACCTATGAAGGCATCGGCCCAACCAAGAAATGGGAACGTCTTGATTCCTACGGACCAAAGTTTGTGGAGAATATTGTACAGGCTACCTCCCGTGATATTCTTCTCTATGCCATGAGAACCCTCCGCAACTGCTCCATCGTTATGCACATCCATGATGAAGTAGTCATCGAAGCGGATCCCCGCATGTCCTTGGATGCCGTCTGTGAACAAATGGGCCGCACACCTCCTTGGGCGAAGGGACTTCTCCTTCGTGCAGATGGCTATGTAACCCCTTTTTACAAAAAAGATTAAAAAGATCCGCTCAACTCAGGCGTTCATCTCCAGTGGAAACTAGAGGTGGACGCTTTCTTAGCATCTGCCTGAATACAGAAGAATATCAGGAGGCTTAAAGCTATGTATGAAGTCAAAGAAAACAGACGCAGATTGAAGGATGGAACAGAAATCTCTACCTATACCCGTGATGTTGTGAGCTGCAACATTCTCGAAGTGGAAGCTGGTACCACAGGCTATAGAGGTGGCGACACTGGTCACGGCGGACGCACCTATTTTCGCATCAAGGATGCAGCCTGCACCGACATGGATATCCATGTTATGCGAGATCGCTTTGGTGATGCAGAAGGCTTCGAGGTCATGCTGGGCGGTGATTGCGAGCTTGAAACTATAATCCGTGCACTCAAATTCATCACAAAGGTTCTGGAGGAAGAAGCTCAGGAGGTGTACGACTGATGTTTACCATTTACAGCGCGGACGTTACCGGTAATCCCGGTAACTGCTCCTACCCTCATAAACACATCATCCTGGATGAAGCCAGCCTGAAGGCGACTGTCTGTCATGATTACGTGTGCGCAGAATATAAGAACAGCTATCGTAATGGTGACAACTTCATCGGCAGTGACTGTCTTCCAGTTGACTGTGATAATGATCATTCCGAGAATCCGGAAGACTGGATCACTCCGGAAGATGTCTTGCAGGCCTTTCCAGGTGTGACCTTCGCAGTCCATTACAGCCGCTTCAATAACAGAGTAAAAAATGGCAAGTCCGCAAGGCCCAAGTTTCACGTTCTCTTTCCGATTGATTATGTGACAGACGCAGCCTTTTACAGCAACATGAAAAAGCTGGTCAATTCCATCTTTCCCTATTTCGATACGAAGGCCCTGGATGCAGCTCGCTTCTTCTTCGGCACTGCTGCCGCAGATGTTGCTTTGTATCCAGGACGCTTGAATCTGACGGAATATCTCAATGAGGATATTTTCGATGAGGATATGCCGGAAGGTCAATATGATGGCGCAACGATTCCCGAAGGCAGCCGTAATGCAACCATGTCTCGTTTTGCCGGAAAGGTCATCAAGAAATATGGCGACGGTGACACGGCCTATCAAGCATTTCTTGATGAAGCGGATAAATGCAATCCACCGCTGGATGCTGCCGAGCTTGCTACCATCTGGCATAGTGCCCAGCGCTTCTATGCCCGTGTCCAGCAGGAGGAGGGCTATGTTGCACCGGAGCTCTACAACGATCCTTCCTGTTATAAACCGGAGGATTACTCCGATGTAGGACAGGCTGAGGTATTAGCGAAGTACTTCTCAAACGAGCTTCGCTATTCTCCCGCCACCCACTTTATCCGCTACTCTGACCACTACTGGCAGGAATCAGAGCCGGGTGCTCAGGCCGTGGCTCACGAACTTACCCGTAGACAGCTAAAGGAAGCAAACCGAGATCTCATGGAAGCACTGGATAAAATGAAGAATTGCGGTGCACAGAACATTCTTGATAGCACATCAAAGTCAAAAGCAGAACAGCTTATGAACGCTCAACAGCTGGAGGTCTATCGTGAGCTCTTAGCAGCCAAGGCTTATCAGGCATTTGCCATCAAGCGCCGTGATTCTAAGAATGTTACTTCTACATTGAAGGAATCCCATCCGATGCTGGAGATTTCACCTCGTGACCTGGACGCAGACTGCTTTGCGCTCTGTACCCCGGAGGCAACCTTTGATCTCCGTCAGGGTATGGCCGGAGCCAGGGAGCATTCGCCGGAGGACTTTATCACCAAGATTACCAGCGTTTCACCAAACCAGAAAGGTATGCAGATTTGGCTGGACAGCTTGAATCTCATCTTCCAGCACAATCAGGAGCTCATCGATTACGTCCAGATGATCTGCGGGCTTGCTGCCATCGGTAAGGTTTACGTGGAGGCGCTGATCATCGCCTATGGTGATGGCCGCAATGGTAAGTCCACCTTCTGGAATGCCATCTCCCGTGTGCTTGGCCTTTACTCCGGGAACATTTCTGCGGATACCCTGACCGTAGGTTGCCGCAGAAACATCAAACCGGAAATGGCCGAGGTCAAGGGTAAGCGACTTCTCATTGCTGCAGAGATGCAGGAAGGTGCAAGGCTTAATGACTCTACCGTCAAGCAGCTCTGCTCTACCGATGATGTCTTTGCAGAGAAGAAATATAAGGATCCATTTTCCTTCAAGCCCTGCCACACGCTGGTGCTGTATACCAACCACCTGCCTCGCGTCAGTGCATCCGATGATGGTATCTGGAGGCGACTGATCGTTATTCCTTTTAATGCCAAGATCACCGGCAGTAGCGACATCAAGAATTACAGTGAGTATCTCTATGACAATGCTGGCGGCGCGATCCTCTCCTGGATCATCGAAGGTAGCAAAAATGTGATCGATGCTGACTACCACATCCCAGTTCCGACCTGCGTGCAGAATGCCATCGATAATTACCGTAGCCAGAATGACTGGTTCGGACATTTCTTAGAGGATAAGTGCATCATAGGTGATGAGTATAAAGAAAACTCATCTAGCCTATATCAGGCCTACCGCAATCACTGCATCGATTGCAATGAGTATGTACGCTCCACAGCGGACTTCTACTTTGCTATGGAAAATGCCGGATACGAGCGTGTCACCTTGAGCCGAAAGCGCTATTTTAAAGGACTTCGCCTGCGTACTGAGGACGATTTTGATGAGGAATTTTTAGACTGATCGAACCGAATGACAAGGTGTATCAATGTCTCTGTATAAACTTTTCTATAGGCTATAAAAAATCATATATAGAAAAGTTATGTAAATACCATTGACACACCTTGCACATAAGAAAAATAACCACTGATTGGAGAATGACAATGTTAGAAAAACAGATAGAAAACAAATTAACCCGGATGGTAAAGCAGCATGGCGGCATCGCTGTAAAATTCGTGTCTCCGAGCTTTGCGGGAATGCCGGACCGTCTCGTCTTATTACCTGATGGGATCATCGCCTTCGTAGAGCTGAAGGCTCCTGACAAAAAGCCTCGCCCTCTTCAAATAGCAAGGCACAAGCTGCTACGTTCACTTGGCTTTCAGGTCTATGTGATTGATGGCGTGGAACAGATTGGAGGAATGCTTCATGAACTTCTCACCCCATAATTATCAGTCCTATGCTATCAACTATATCGAAACGCATCCTATCGCTGCAGTTCTCCTCGATATGGGTCTTGGCAAGACGGTCATTTCCCTGACTGCCATCGCAGACCTACTGTTTGACAGCTTTGAGGCACATCGTATCCTGGTGGTCGCCCCTCTTCGAGTAGCCCGTGATACCTGGCCTGCGGAAATTGCAAAATGGGAGCACCTGCAGCATCTGACCTTCGCAGTCTGCGTGGGGACACCGAAGGAACGACGTGCTGCACTTATGTCCGGAGCCGACATCACCATCATTAACCGTGAGAACCTTGGCTGGCTGATAGATTCCAGTGACTTTGATTTTGATTACGATATGGTCGTCATTGATGAGCTTTCCTCCTTCAAGAATCACAAGTCGAAGCGATTTCAATCTCTGATGAAGGTCAGACCTAAAGTAAAACGAATCATCGGTCTTACCGGCACACCTTCCTCCAATGGTCTTATGGATCTGTGGGCCGAATTCAAGCTTCTGGATTTTGGAGAACGTTTAGGACGCTTCATCACCCACTACCGTAACAACTACTTTATCCCGGACAAACGTAATGGTGAAATCATCTACTCCTACAAGCCCATGGCTTATGCGGAGGATGCCATCTACCGGAGAATATCGGATATCACGATTTCCATGAAATCCACTGATCACCTGCAGATGCCGGAGCTGATTACATCACAATACGAAGTGCAACTATCCGAGGAGGAAGAAAAACGCTACGAGGAACTGAAGGCAGACTTTATATTGGAGCTCCCGGAAGGAGAAATCACGGTTGCCAATGCGGCTTCTCTCACCGGTAAACTCTCCCAGCTGGCCAACGGTGCCATTTATGATGATGACGGCAATATCATCGAGTTCCATGATCGGAAGCTGGATGCCTTAGAGGATCTTATCGAAGCCGCCAATGGCAAACCACTCCTGGTAGCTTACTGGTTCAAGCATGACCTGCATCGAATCAAGAAGCGCTTTGATGTCCGGGAGATAAAATCCAGTAAGGACATCACCGACTGGAATGCCGGAAAGATACCGTTCGCAGTCATCCACCCGGCCTCTGCCGGTCATGGACTGAATCTTCAGGCTGGTGGATCAACACTTATCTGGTTCGGGCTGACCTGGTCTTTGGAGCTATATCAACAGACCAACGCTCGTCTCTGGCGGCAAGGCCAGACCTCCGGAACCGTAGTGATAGAACATATCATTACCAAAGGCACTATTGATGAACGTATCTTAAAGGCGCTTTCCCTAAAGGAAGTCACACAAAACGCATTAATTGATGCGGTAAAAGCAAATCTATGACAATCTACGACAACATAGGTCAATCCGAGGGAATTTCATTATTCGGAGGTACGCTATGAATGCAAAAGAATATTTATCCCAGGCTCGTAACCTGGATCAGCGCATTATCACAAAAACCCAGATGATTGACTCCTTAAACGATTTGGCTACCCGCTGCACCGCTACTTATTCGGATATGCCTAAGAGCCCAAACCGTGGTAACTCCCGTCTGGAGGAATGTGTCATGAAGATCATCGACCTGGAGGAACAGATTACAGAAGATATGGAAAAGCTGGTGAATTTGAAGAAAGAAATCACTCATGCAATCCAGTCCGTTTCTAATCCGGAATATCAGGATCTTCTGGCGAAGCGCTACATCTGCTGTGAATCCTGGGAAAAGATCGCCGTGGATATGAACTACGAGCTTCGCTACATCCACAAGCTCCACAGCCGGGCTCTGCAGGAAGTAAAAATTTCTGAGCCAACTGAAGATGGGCACGAAAAGACATAGAATGACACCATCAACTTCTGATAGTATTAGACTAGCAAAAAAGAAAATCACAGAAGCCTTGTAGGATCTATTTCCTGCAGGGCTTTTCTTATGCCACAAGGAGGTGAAACTGATGCCGAGAAAGCCGAAGCGTCCCTGTTCTTATCCAGGCTGTCCTAATCTCACGGACGGTCGCTTCTGTGAGGAGCATGCCAAGGAGGAAGCCAGGCGCTACGAACATTATGATAGAGACCCCGCCACCAAGCGTCGCTACGGTCGTGCCTGGAAGCGAATCCGTGACAGCTATGCCGCTGCTCATCCGCTTTGTGAAGAGTGCCTTGCGAAGGGTGTTTATACACCAACCGAGGAAATTCATCACATGCTTCCACTGTCTCAGGGTGGAACTCATGACCGTGAGAACCTGAAAGCCCTGTGCAAGGCCTGCCATGCACGCATTCATGCGGAACGCGGTGACCGCTGGCACAACAACATAAAGCGGATGCATTTTCTTTGTGCATCAGCTCCCCCAGGGGCGGTCTGAATCTCTACGGCGCAGCTGCCGTGGAACGGGCGTGGGGTCTCACGCACAAAAACGCGTTTTCAAACGGGGTAATAGGCCCCGAACAAGGAGGTGAAGCATTTTGGCTAAGGACGGAACCAACCGTGGCGGCGCTCGTATCGGTGCCGGAGCCAAGAAAAAGCCCTTAGCTGACAAAATCACTGAGGGTAATCCGGGCAAGCGAAAGCTGACTGTCATCGAGTTTGAAGATCAAGCTGCAGATTTAGAAGGTCAGCAAATGCCCAAGCCATCCAAGCTCTTATCCGCCACACAGAAAGACGGTAAACCACTTGTGGCTGAAGAAGTATATAAGGCAACCTGGGAATGGCTGGCAGAGCGCAGGTGTGCATCGCTTGTTTCTCCCCAGCTTCTGGAACGCTATGCCATGAGTGTTGCCAGGTGGATTCAGTGTGAGGAAGCAATCACAGATTACGGGTTCCTCGCCAAGCACCCTACAACGGGAAACGCCATGCAATCTCCCTACGTAGCTATGAGCCAGAATTTTATGAGCCAGACAAATCGGCTCTGGATGGAAATCTATCAAATCGTAAAAGAAAATTGTGCGACGGAGTACAAGGGTGAAACGCCTATGGATGATGCGATGGAACGCCTGCTCCGTGCAAGGAAAGGAAACTGATATGGACTATCGTGAATTTATGAATCTACTGAAAAGCTATCGCAAACAGCTGAGCTTTCAGCAGTTCAGCACACTTCGTGGTCAAGCTAAGGCCGGTGATATTGATGGTGCCTACAAGGGCCTACAGAAATTACTCAGGAGGAATGCACCATGCTAATCGAAAAGAAAAATGTCGCTGAGCTACTTCCTGCTGATTACAATCCCCGTAAGGATTTAAAGCCCGGCGATCCGGAATATGAAAAGCTGAAACGCTCCATCGAGCAGTTTGGCTATGTAGAGCCAGTCATCTGGAATGCCACTACTGGTCGTGTGGTTGGCGGGCATCAGCGCTTAAAGGTTCTCCAGGACATAGGCATGACGGAAGTTGACTGCGTCGTTGTAGAGCTTGATGAGGAACACGAAAAGGCATTGAATGTTGCGCTCAATAAAATCAGCGGCGAATGGGACAACGACAAATTGGCACTGTTAATCGCAGACCTGCAAGGTGCTGACTTCGACGTCTCTCTCACTGGTTTTGAGCCCGCCGAGCTGGACGACCTTTTTAAAGAGAATGTGAAGGATGGCATCAAGGAAGATGATTTTGATGTCGATGCCGAGCTTGCAAAACCTACCATAACTAAGTCCGGTGACCTCTGGTGCCTTGGTCCGCACAGACTTCTCTGTGGCGACAGCACGAAGGCTGAAAGCTATGAGCTTTTGATGGCTGGCAAGAAGGCAAACCTGGTGGTCACGGATCCACCTTACAATGTGAACTATGAAGGCTCCGCTGGTAAAATCCAGAATGACAACATGGATAACGATTCCTTCTATCAGTTCTTGCTGGACGCCTTCACCAATATGGAAGCAGTCATGGCCGATGACGCATCCATCTATGTGTTCCATGCTGATACAGAAGGCCTGAATTTTAGAAAAGCATTCTCTGATGCAGGCTTCTATCTTTCCGGCTGTTGCATCTGGAAAAAGCCCTCCCTGGTGCTGGGCCGTTCACCATATCAATGGCAACATGAGCCTTGCCTCTTTGGCTGGAAGCAAAATGGCAAGCATCAATGGTACTCCGGTCGCAAGGAAACCACGATCTGGGAATTTGAAAAGCCTAAGAAAAATGCTGATCACCCAACCATGAAGCCGGTGGCATTGATTGCCTACCCGATCATGAATTCAAGTCTTACAAACTGCATCGTGCTTGATCCCTTCGGAGGCTCCGGCAGCACGCTGATCGCCTGCGAACAGACCGGCCGCATCTGCCACACAATTGAATTAGATGAGAAATATGCAGACGTCATCGTGAAGCGCTACATCGAGCAGGTAGGCACTTCCGATGGCGTTTCTGTTATCCGTGATGGTCTGACTTACCAATACGATGAAGTCGCTATCTCCGAAGAATCCATGCAGGCATAATACACACGATTTACTGCTATTTTCCATCGGATCTTTGGTACATATATTCGCTCTGAATCGCTTGATAATATGTGCCTTCAGAGTGATATATGTACTACCAAAACAAAGGAGGATTCCACTATGGAGATCAGATTTAACGTAACAGGAAGCGCCAGAAAAGAGCTGGTTGGGATTATTTCACAGGTAACCGGATGCAAGCAGGTTTATAAGGGAATGCCAAGCGCCGCCTACGAGGTTGCAGACATTACCATCAGCAAGGATGGCACTGTAAGCTACGACGAGCGAACAGAGGAAAGCACCATCAAGGCGATCCTTGAACAGACTGCCGTTGCAGGTTTTGCCGCAGAGTTGGATGAGACACCGGCCACAGAAACACCAGAAGCACCCGCTACAGCAGAAACGGACATTTCAGCGGCCGCAAAGGACACTGGCCTGGTGATTTCCTTCCCGGCTGACACGGTTAACCTGGAAAACCTGCGAAAGCTTCTGGAGAGCAAGTCAGAGCTCATCAAGAAAGCCCTGGAGGTTGAAGCCTTCCCGATTGAGGAACACGACGATCAGGTCAGCTTTCCTTGGTGGCCTAGTATGCCGGACTTCGATGCCATCACCGCCTACACAGCATTCCTTTCTGCCCTTTGCAAGATGAGTAAGGAACAGAAGCGTATCACAGCGAAGGCAAAGCCGATAGATAACGAAAAATACGCCTTCCGATGCTTTCTTCTTCGCCTCGGCTTCATCGGAGACGAATACAAGCAAAGCCGCAGGATCCTCTGCAGATACCTTTGCGGCAACAGCTCCTACGCAGGAGGTGAAGGCCATGTTATTCGCTAACAGAGCGCAGGTTGAACGCCTGCGCCTCCGCTATCCCATCGGTACCAGAGTGGAGCTTGTAGCGATGGACGATGCTCAGGCACCGCCCATTGGCACCCAGGGAACGGTAACCGGTGTGGATGATACCGGTAGCCTCCTGGTGGACTGGGATAATGGCTCCGGACTGAATGTAATCTACGGTGTGGATCGGGTGAAGGAGGCTCTGGATGAATAAAAAATATCAATATCTCGTAAAATTTGAACATATAGATTCCAGGAAATCTCGGATTTACACATTCACCACTTATAGCCAAGCGCTCAATTTCTTCCGCCCCTACTATAATCCGGAATCCGAGAAATTTTATAAAACAATT
>UMEM01002710.1_pt1 | contig 30587 bp, 25 predicted proteins | sample 1964761 | NCBI WGS metagenome assembly UMEM01 (sample SAMEA4836021, study PRJEB28245) | human gut metagenome | biome: gut microbiome; material: fecal sample | place: Denmark | collected 2008 | reverse complement strand
AATGCCGTATTCATGCGGCTTGTGGCGTTTCGCAAACGCCTAAAAATAAAGGTATAAAGAAAGGGGTTGTTCCTATGAAGATGATATTGAAAGTATTTGCACTCCCGGTGCTATTCGTTGTAAAAGCTATTTGTATCCTCGGAAATCTGCTCACTAACATTTCCTCTTATGTGATTGGACTGTTGCTATTGGTCATTGCTGGGTGTGCGATTTACTGTATCGTACAGGCGATGTGGACATCGCTGGCAATCCTTGTAGGTATGGGACTGGCAGCAATTCTGGCAATCTTCCTGTTGGTTTGGGTGGTTGTGAAAGCAGAAAGCATTGGAAATTCTCTTGGAGAGTTTATCCGGTCATAATATAAGACACTAAGGGCTGTCGGTTGACAGGCCTTTTTCGTATCGAGATTTGCGGTACATTCTATTGACAAAACAGGCTTGTGATGATAGAATAAAGTCGTAAGGAGAAATGCGGTACATTTTTATAATTGAAAGGAGAAGAATTATGGGTAGACCGGGTTACTTATCTTTATATGCCGATGAAAGAACTCAACAGATTTTTGATGAGTTCGTAAAAATCAAGGGAACAACAAAGTCCACAGCACTGACTGAGATGTTGGAAATTTATATGTTATGCACAGATGAGGACTTATATCTTGAATTGAAGAAAAAATATTTAGGTGTAGAGGTTGCAAAACAATCACTGGTTCAGAGAACGGATTCAAAAGCGATTAACGACTATATTTTCATCAAGTTGGGAACTGCCTATGATTTAGAAGGGAATCCACTTGATGGCAAGGAAACGCTCGAAGCCTATATGAGAACCAGCGAAGAAAATGGTCTGGGCTATACTTGGTTCTCTACCCAGTCTCTTCATTTTGGTATGGCAAAAAAGAAAGTCTCTTATTATAACCATCTGATTGCAAAGGGAGAGACCGTGAGAATGCTATTTGCTATCGGTGGAGAACTGAACGATATTTATTGTTCGGCGGTAGTGCAGGAAATTGTTTCGGATAAAGATTTATCTGGTTGCCCCGGTGAAGCTGGAAGTGTGCCTGAAGAATTTGGTGACGAAGAAAAAGCGAAGATTTGGATTAAGATTACGGATATTCAAGAAGAAACCAGTCTGAAGGCTGCCATGTTCAAAGTCAGAAGCACAGATGCTAATTTGAAACAGGTTATTTCCAATTCACAGTTCCACTTTGGGTATGTCTATATACCAGAAATGGAGGACTAAATGCTTTATTCTATTGACTCAGGAAAATATGTAAAAACCCTTCCTCACAAGAAAGACTATGATAAATGGTGTAAACATCTGTCGGATGGAGATTATGCCAAAATAATTGATGAGTTGGGGAAAAGAATTGATTCACAGGAAATCAATACTGCTGGTTGGATTCCTGGACATGATTGGACGGGCACAGTATTTGAGCCTATATATTATGCGTGTGGAAGAAATGAGCGTCAAGCAGGAATGTTTTTCGGTCTTATCCTTTTTAATTATTTAATGCATAGACCAGATGGTGTTTGGGGATTTGGTCGTTTCGAGAAAAACGGTGTACCAATTGAAAGCACAACCTACTTTGAGTTAAAGAACCCTCCGGCAATGGATGAATAAATCATAGTGAAAGGCACCTGCTTGTTGAAAGTGTCTTTTACTATGGCTAAGAAAGGATGTGATGTGAATGGCAGCAACAAGATTGATTGCGCTCCATGTGAACAAAGGCAAAACGGTAGCTCAGTGTCTGGCTGATCGTACCGACTACTCTCAAAACGCAGCCAAAACCAATGACGGCGAATTTATCAGCTCCTATGAGTGTGATCCCAAGACTGCCGATGAAGAATTCCTTCTTTCTAAAAGGCAGTATCAGCATATCACCGGCAGACAGCAAAAGAATAACATCATTGCCTATCAGATACGCCAGTCCTTCAAGCCCGGAGAAGTAACCCCGGAAGAAGCAAATCAAGTAGGTTATGAAACGGCGATGCGCTGGACGAAAGGAAAACACGCTTTTATCGTTGCCACCCACATCGACAAAGCCCATATACACAATCACATCATTTACAATTCTACATCTATCGACTGCTCCCGGAAGTTCAACAACTTCTTCCTTTCCGGGCTGGCGGTTCAAAAGCTGAGTGACCATGTATGCGCAGAACACGGACTTTCCATTATCACACCGAAACCTTATCGGGAACGCCAAAAAAGAACTGTTTTTCCTAAGAAACGAACCCAGCGTGACGAGCTTTGCGAGACCATCGACTTGGTACTCAAAGAGAAACCTAAGAGCTTTGAAGATTTTGTTCAGGCTCTTGCCAACATGGGATTCGAGTTCAAGGATGGAAAACAGCCTGCATTTAAGGGAAAGGAACAGAATCGATTTACACGTCTGCGTTCTTTGGGTGAGGGGTATAGTGAGGAAGAAATCCGTGCCGTTATTTCCGGAAAAAGGCTGCACAAATCTAAGGGCGGTTCTCGTCATGCTCCCGAACAGAAGCAGTTCCACCTTCTCATTGATATTCAGTCTAAGATGGCGGAAGGAAAATCGGTTGGGTATGAGAGATGGGCAAAGAAGTATAACCGAAAAGAAGCTGCCAGGACAGTTTGTCTTTTGAAAGAAAAAGGCGTGGACAGTTATGAGGATTTGGTTGCCCTCACGGATAAGCTGACCTCTCGCTTTTCTAAACTTTCCGATTCCATTAAGGCGGCTGAGAAGCGGATGGTTGAGATTGGAGCATTGCAGACGCACATCAATAATTATTCCAAGACCAGAAAGACCTACGAAGCATACCGCAAGTCCGGGTACAGTAAAAAGTTCTTTGAAGAACATCGTGACGAGCTGATGCTCCACAAGGCGGCAAAGCAAGCCTTTGACCAGCTGGAGGGGAAAAAGGTTCCTTCCCGTCAGACTTTGCATGAGGAGTTTAACCGGTTATTGGTTGAGAAGAAACAAGCCTACGCAGAATATCGTCAGGTGAAGAAAGAGATGCAGGAATATCTGATTGCCAAGCAGACTGTTGAGACTATCCTGAGTATCGACAAGAAGAAGGAACAGGAAAAAGAAGAAAAGAAGCCCCTGCGTTAATTAAAAATGCCACGGTTTATGCTCTGAAAAGGGCATAGACCGTGGCTTTCTTTTTATGAGTTTGAAGTAAAGGAGAATTTATTGACTTCTCCAGGACGGTATTCCGGACAAGATCTGATGAATTTCGCAAGCTGCTTCACAGTGCTATCAAAGTCTTTTTCTTTGATAATTCCGCTGTCAATCATGTCATAGCATTGGTGTTTTACACCACCAATGAATGCGAAGAATTCAACAGAGAAACTTTTGTCGCTGATATTAGCACGAACCTCTAACTTTTCAGCATTTGGCACAAGCTGCATCAGTTGACTAATAACATACTTTTCTAAATCCGTCATTTTCTCGCCTCCTATTCTGCATCAATGTACACTTTAGTTCGATGGTTTGTACCATTTTCGTCAGTGTATGTAATATTTACGGTCGTTTCGGTAAGTTCTCCGTTTTCGTTATATTCCTCTTTAATCGAGGATATTTCACCATTTGTGTCGTTGAGTTCTTCTTGAACAGCATCTTTTCCGTTCTCAGGAACCTCATCCTTCAAGCCACCATCAAGGTTGTTATCGAATTTGTAGACGGTTTTAACTTCGTCAGCAGTTACGGTTACGGTCATAGTGTCTGGTCGTTTAGAGTCACCAGAGTAGCTTATATCGGTAGTTACGGTAACGTCTTTGCCCTCATCCAAGGCAGCCTTAATATCGTTTTCCATTCGCTTGTAGTCGCTTTGGTTTATCTTGGAATCCATTGCAACCAAGTTGCCAGCACCACCATCACCATTAAGATCACGACCAACAATATGTCCACCTTGGTCTGATGGACGACGATCTTCGCCACCCGCCTGAAGCTGGGCATTTACATCTCTTGGGTTCTCAGGACTCCTTTTGGGCGTAGCTTCACAACGAATGATTCTACCTTGCTCATCGGTTGTATAGGTATTACCATTCAATTCGTAGGTTGTATTTGGTTCAAGCTCTCCATCTTTCAAATATACAGTGCCATTATCATCTGTTTTGGTCACGTTTTCATAGGTTTTTGCATCAGGAAGTGTCACAACAGTACCATCATCAAGTGTCACTGATCGAGGATTGCTTTCTTCCAGCGGAGTTGTTTCCGAAATATCTTCTTTCATAGATACACTGTCTGGCGTTTCTGCTTTGAAAATATCTTCCAATTTGCTTTTAAGGTCATCCAGCGTTGGAACAGAGGGCTGGTCTCTTTGTTCCATCCGTTCCCCGGCTTCTGGTACTTTTATATCATCGGGTCTAAATGATTCTTGGAAACTACCAATCATTTTACCATGCCCTCCTTTCGTCCCATTTCAATCAAATAATTAAGAAGATTCTTAGTCAAAGCACTTTCTGTAATGTGGGCATTCCAGTATGTGACTAAGTACAGAATGAGCTGGCTACACTGTTCCGGGAGTGGAGCAACAGATGGTGTAAGATGTTCAATGATAAAACGCTTCTGTTGTTCAAAATCATATTTGGTTTTTGCCAGTGTAGAAAATGCGGTTTCAGCAGAGAATAGCTCATAAGCAATCGCAGCAGCCAAGTCAAACTTTTTAGAGTTCGGTGCCGATGCGTAGTCAAACAGTCTGCATTTTGCCGCAACAGGAATGTTTGAAACAATGAGTTCTTCATCAACGGTATCAATCAAGTGCATTAAATCTTTCGCAATCAGGCGACTAATAATCTCACCTTTGATGTCACGATACTCTGCGGTTTCTTTTGTTTCAAACTTATATTCTGGGTCATCACTGGAATACATTTTAACCTTACACAAAACGGATTCGATCCAGTCATTTTGATAAATGGCTGCAACACCCTTGTTGAGCTTAGAAAGTTCAACAATTTGTTCATCTTTCAAACCAGCAGCTCGACCAACAAGTTCACGATCAGAGTATTCAGGCAGACGCATGATGATTTTTGTGTTTGTATTACGAATAACCGCCATATCCAGCATACCCGGCGCTTGATCCGCAATGATAAAGCCCTCTCCATAAGTTCTCATTTCTGCGATTGCGTTAGTAAGCATTTCAACAGACTTTCCTAACAAGTTTGACCCTTCGGTAGACTGTTCGGTAGATGTCCTCTTTAAAAGGTTGTGGGCTTCTTCAAGAACTGTAACATGGTTGAGGGCTACATTCATGCCATCACAGGTTGCAATTCTGTGTTCCTGGAGCTTCATAACCAGTAATCCCATTATCAGCGATTTTGTTTCAGAAGAACCAACTCGGCTCAAATCTATAATGACATTTTTATCGAACAATTCCTCTGCAGGGATTTCGTCGGTAGTGAAAACAAGCCCGTTAATTCCGTTTGTCAGAGAACGAAGTCGGGTGCTTAATGCTCCCTTATAGTCGCCCTTATTGTCACTTGAATACTGAGACATATCCATAACTTCATCAATTTGCTGAAGGACATCAATGAAATTTGGGAAGAGTCTCTCATTATATTTGTTTTTGGATTTGCGTAAGTCCCATCCGGCATTGATATAGGAACGCTCAATAGCGTCCTTTAAGATGGCGGGCATAGCTGCGTACATTGGCCAGCATACATTAAATATCTCAACGAGCCTGTCCAAATGTTCGTAGATATGAACTTCTTTTGGAAAACTGAATGGGTTAATTCTTAGAAGTTCTGTAAGTAGCGGATTAGTTCCATACACAGAGACATCACTTCGTCCACCGAATACATTTTTGTATTCGCCTTTAGCCGGTTCGATGACTAAGAACCGAACCCCGTTTTTAAGAAGTTCGGACAGAATTTGGTAAACAGTATTGCTTTTACCTGAACCGGTTGACCCTGTTATAAAGGTGTGCATAGAAAGGCTTTCCAGATCCAGCTCCACCTTTGTATCGGTATCTTTTCCAAAGTGGCTAACAACACCTAACTCTATATTTTTTTCCTCGTCCTCCGCATGGTTGTTGGAAAGCACTTCCTGGGCAAATAAAGCGTGTTCGATAACCGGAAGTCCTTTTACGGATTTTCTCGGCAAGCCGAGCTGGATGGCAAGCTCGTTTGTGCTTGCCAGTGCCGTTGCATCTACAAAAGTTTGACGATTTACGACACTATCCGCAAATTCGTAGAGGAAAACAGGGTGCATGAAATTTACTACATACTTGGAAATGCCTTTAACTCGTTCTTCATCTGTCCAGGTATTAACAGCGGCAATTTCCAGACCGCTTTGATTACCGGAAATGAGGGAACGATACATACTTGCAGCTGTTTCCGCTTCAGCCGCACTTTCACCAAGAAAATATGCGGCAAAGTCCCACATACCAATGCTTTCACATTCATCAAGTCGTTCAAGTTGTTTTTCAAGTCGCTCAAGTGTGTTTATCAAAGATTTGTTTTGTACATTGAGGGTAACAGCCTGAGAATTTCCAAAAGTATCTGTAAGAGCCTTGGTGTGTGCGTAATTAGTGGATATGCTATGACCTTCATTTTCGCTGTACTGTGTCCCAGACCCAATAGATCGAGTTTTGGTAGAGCTTTCGTTTTCGCCTACGGTATCTCCGATGGACTTAGAGGAATTAATTCCAAAAGTCAGATTCTGCGAAATAGAATCAGAGATTGAATCAGTATGGGAAGTTCCGTGTGTTTTACCACGGGAAACACTGGATGTAACGCCAGCATTGGCCTTAACAGGACCGACGTCACCGCCAACACCTGCATACGTTCCTACTGTTTTTGTTGTGGTTTCAGAATCAGATGTGCCTTCTGTTGTTCCAGTAGTATGGCTCTTTCCGAGTCCAACAGATGTGCTATTTCCTTCGGTGTCTGTTGTTGTATGGGCTAAATTTGTGCCATGAGTTTTTGCATCGGATTCACTCAGGTTTGTGCTTGTGCCTGTCGTGATTCCGGCAGAATCTGTGTTAGTTTCCCCTTGAGTATCGCTGTCAGATGTGCTGGAACTTTTGTTCAAGGCATAGTTGTACTGCATATTTGCGAAAGGGGACATGAGCGTATAAATACGCTCATATTCCTTTCTTGTATTTACTAAGTCGTGATGTTCAAGGTTATTAGCAATGCAGATGGCGGTAAACGCTTTTCCTTGCATACTGTAAATGAACTTTTCAAGACCCTGGATAAAGTTCTTATTCTCGAAAGAGTCCTTGTCTTGCTTATAGTCCGCAATACAAGTGACACTTGAAATGGCCCCAATATCCAGTTTGTCGAGATCTGCCCTCATATCCTCGTTAAAGTAATCGTCAGTTTTGCTCCCAGGAAATAATCCTAAAAGGCTTTGTTCAAGCAACTGACGCATTGTACCACCGGAGAAGCGGCTATTTCTGGAACGAACTCCGAGATAGAAGTCGTTCGTCTGACCGTCGCTCTGAATCATCAGCACCAATGTACAAGGTTTGTTAGAAAGAGCGTTGAAGATGGTAGCCAGTTTATGAACAGAAAACTCATCTTCCTGATATACAAGTTCTGAAATACGGAAGAATTGAATTTGCTCAAGGGCAGAAATAGTTGCATCATCTATCGGTACAACAGAACAGTTTTGGAGAGAAGGTACATAATTCTTCATTACTTCGTTATCAACGATAGAAAGGCAGTTTTGCAAATTGTTTTGCAGCGTAATGAAATTAAAGTCTCTTGGCGACTCTGCATAAATAGCAGCGGGTCTGGCAGATTCAACTATTTCTACACTCTCTGCCTGTAAAGGCTCTGCTTTGGGTTGTAGAGTCTCGTTTTTCCACTTTGCCAATTCGACATTCACCTTCCTTTCTTTTCGTACTTCTCAAATGCGAAATACAGTCTTTCGTTTTCTACTGTTTGATAATCACCATAGAACGCTCTGGAATAAAGCATATATCCACGAAGGTATCCCTGAGAAATTAGTGCGTAAACATCATAGGTTTTATCGCAGAATGCAGCTGGAGTTCCAAGCCTTCTCTTTGGTGATAAAAGTCGAAGCCGTCCAAGCTCAGGATCACCGTTTCTTACACGCTTAAAAACAACAATTTCAATGACCTCATTCGTAACAGGGTCAAATCTATATCGGTACAGCTTTTCGAGTGTAGATGATACATTGAAAATAAATTGTTCGGTTTGAAAAATCTGGTGTAGCGTGTTACCTTTAACTAATGGTAAAGCATCTGTTTTTCTGTCTACAGGAGCGGACTTGACTAAATTACCTCTTCGATTTACTTGCGGCGAAGCGGGATTATCGTTCCCTGTTCTGCGGGATTGCGTTATTTCAGGAGCAGGATAAGAACGACTGCCACCGTAACCGCCGCCACTGCAATCCCTATCGCTTTTTTTGAGAATCCATCTCCAGTCTGAGACTGTGGCTGTATCTGCATACGACGCTGCTGTTCCATTCTGGCTGCTCGTTCTCTGGCTTCACGCTCTTGATGAGCTTTGTTTTCCGCTTCCAACTTGCGCCGCTCTTCTTCAAGTTGCCGTGCCTGAAGTTCTGCTTTAGAAATAGACGGTTCCTTCGGTGTTACATCAGGCTTAGGAGTGATATTCGCAACTTTCTCTGTTTGAACAGGCTCAGCCTTTGGAGCAACGCTCTGCTGAATCGTGTTGTTGGCGGCACGCTCTGCAAGGATTCTTTGAACTTTATCAGCCAGAAAGACCTGTGCCACATCACGCATATGAGACATTCTCTTGTCAGAGAAATTTTTGATGAGATCCATTTTAAGGCTTGTCCAGTATTCTTCGGTCCAGTTAGCCTTGTTCTCGCTGAAAGGAGTCAGTTCAACATGAGGTTCAAGCAAGCCGGGTATGGACTTGCAGTAGTTGTATTCCTCCTCATATCGAACAAAGGTAGGATCGACATCAAGAGAGTCAACGAAAATGTACTTTAATGATTTTATATCACCGGAATCGGCGAATTTTTTGATTTCCGTATTCATTTTGCCCTCACTTTCTTTACATATCCAGGATAGAGTTGATCTCGTTCATGTTGGTTTCAATCCATTCGAGGATGTCCTTATTCTTCTGGAGAGTCTCTCGCTTTTCGGATTCGTCAGTAGCACACTTTTCAAGTTCTGCATACTTGGAAGCAATAATCTCATCCAGTTCAGTGAAGATGCGAGAGAATTGCGCCTTCATTGCTTCAACCTGCTCCTCAGCAAATCCCAATGCGCTTTCTGTTCCTTCGTCCAGATTGCGGCGCATCTTGGCGATAAGTGCCTGCTGAATCAATGCGGTAGAAACGCTGAATTTTTCAATATGCTCAGTTTTTTCCTCAAATACATCTCTCATGATCGTCTTGTATTCGAGGACTGTCTTATATACATCTTCATCCTTGTAGTCATCGACGGTTTCATAAACATCTTCCTCTTCATAACCACCGCCGAAAATTCTGGCAATTTTTGCAAAGAAGCCAGATTTCTTTACTCGTCTTGTACCAACCTTCTCTCTGTGCGAGCCAACTTTGACCTTTCGAGTTCCAACTTTTTCCTCATGAGAGCCAACAACAATTTCTTCTTCTTCCTGACCAACCTTTTCGTAATAGGTTCTTTCCTCGTAAGTGGTTTCACCAATATCTTCAACGGTTTCAGATGCGAAGTCATCGGTTGTCCAGCTTTCGGCAGTCTCACGCATTGTGTTCAAAGCGCCCTTGATGAGGTCGAGTGTCTGGAAATCAAGCTGCTCATCGTTGGAGGATTCATCAAATTTGGAGACTTTCTCCTGATACTCCATAAGCAACCGTTCGCCGGTGCTGACAATTTCACGATTGATTACGCTTTCCAGTTCGGAAGTCAGTTCTGCCATTGCATCAGAGCTGAAAGTGCTGAACTGATTAACAAGCCGCTTTGCTTCGTCACGGCTGGTCAAAGTCTCGCCATAAGGTCTGAAAATCTTATTAGACTTGGTTGTAGCATTCTGCTTCAGCTGCTCAGCCTTTTCAGTGATGATAGGCATAGGATCAAGATCGGCGATTTTCTGCTTAAAGACTTCAGCTTCCTCGCCATCAGCAATTTTCTGTCTTACTGCCGCTGCTCGTTCAGCACAAGCCTTAGCAGCCTTTTCATCGGTGGCAACACGGGTTTTAGCCTTGACAAGAACTTCGCTGCTTTCAAGAACTTCCTGGAAAGATTCAACCAGGTCTTTAATCTTTTTGGTTTTGGCGTATTTCTTAACATAGGCAGTAATAGCAGCTTCAATGGAATAGATACCGGAATGAATCAATGCCTGCTCCTTGGTATCACCGGATTCAATCGCCCGACTCAAACGGAAATTCAGTTCCTGCTGGGCGCTCGGAGAGAGTGTGGAGTATTTTTCAAGGTGCATAGACTCAAATTCCAAGAATTTGTCGATCATAAGGAGCGTATCTCTTGCAGAGATTGGAAGCTGGCGTTCCTGCGCTCTTGTTAGATTGTCAATATCAATTCCGGCAAGATCGGTTTTGATATTCAAAGCCGTGAACGCAGAACAAGGGAACAACTGGGGATCGTCAATGCCATAAGAAGCAAGGTATCTCTTGGCGGAGAGAATAGCTTTTTCAATGCTTTCCTCCTGAGGATTGAACTGATCCATCTTGTTGATAACAAACAAGAATCTATCTCGAACCTGTTTGCCGCCTTTTTTAATTTGATCTGCGACATAGTGGAGCAGAGCGGCATCATCATTGGTACTCAGCTGAGTTCCGTTCAAGACATACAAAATGAGATTATTGGAGTCATTGTTAATTGCTCTGTATGTGGTGTTCTTATGGGCCTGATTCTGAGAGTTGTTGGGACCCGGAGTGTCAACAAGCATAAGAGCGGTACTCTTAGAATCAAGGAAAGGAATATCACCTTCGGTCGAGATACGATGAACATTCGGGTTGTCATTGAGTTCGTTCATAATTTCGTAAGTCAGATGAGGAACTTCCTGAAGAACAACATCATCTTCATCATAAACAACCGCTGCAAAAGTAGGATCATCAGCGTCAAGAATTTCTGTGATAGTAGCAGTACACGCTTCGTTCTTGGAAGGCATGAGCTTTTTTCCAAGCAACGCATTGATAAGCGTAGATTTACCGGAACTCATCGTGGCGATGACATTTACGGGGAAGATGGCGTTGTTTGTGTTTTCAAAAGCCTTAGTCAATTTGGCATCTCTAAAGTCATCAAGAGGACCTTCCTGCAAATCCTGAAAAACTTTGACGATTTTCTCGTTAATGTCTTCATCGCTCTTTCCTGCGATGTATTTCATGTTGGAGACTTTGATAATGCCTTCCTTCTGTGCCTGTTCAAAAGCATCTTCAAAATCGTCCCAGTCTAATGCCATGCCGCAATATTCCAGAGAAAAATCCAAAGTATTCAGTTCCTCACGAAGCATTTTAGGAAACTTGCCAATCCACTCCTGAAGACGTTTTCCTTTTGTGACTTTGTAGAGGATGCTGTCAGTGGAAACATCTCTACCATTTACTTTTACTGTTGTTTCAAGTCGGTACGGATTGTACTTAACATATACCTGTGCCATTTGCGTTCCCTCCATCGTATAGATTTGCAATTATTTTTTCAAAATGTGCGAACCCGCAATTTACAAACAGTGCATCTACTTCATTGGTCGTTGAAATATGCGGACAGCCGAGTTTTTCTTCGTAATAGTCAGCCAATCTTTGTGTTTCAAACTTGTCCATGTAGTTTTCCATCTCTCTACGCTCAATTCTACTAAATTCTTCTGTTTTACTCTTTTTGACCAAGTAAGCAGCACGAGAAGAAACCGGACAGATTACTGGATTTTTGAATCCTTTAGACACAAGAAATTTTCTTTGGTTTTCAATAGAATCAAGGTAGTTATCATCCTCAGAAATCAGCTGGTCAACCTTGTTCATAACGAAGATTATCTTAGTTCGTCCAAGTCTCTGCTTGACAACTTCGAGATGATGTTCCTCATCAGTGGTGCCAAGTTGTGTAGAGTTAAGAACATAAATCATCAGGTGGTATTTTCGAGATTTAATCATTCGTTGACTAATTTCGGTATGCTCTACATTTTCGCTTGAATTTACCCCTGGAGAATCGAACAGAATAATTCGTTTGCCACCAAGTTCTCCATTGAAGAATGTGCCAACGGTTATTTTGTAAGATTTATTATCCTCGTTATCACTTAACAGATCTTCCTTTGATGCGTCCATAGAAAGATCATGATCATATTCACTCGATACACCATCTTCGATAGGTTTTGAAATGATGGTGTGTATTTTACTGGTGCAAGCCATATTTTGCATTAGGCTGATGTTTTTGCCTACCAGCGAGTTAATGAGTGTTGATTTGCCAGCACTCATTGTTGCTGTAATCAAAATGTTGTACGGTCTTGCGTTAATAAAGCTGGTGTTTTTCTTGACAAGTTTCAAATAGCGTTTGAATCCTTTGGTCAAATTGTTTTTAAGTACATCTTCCCAAGCCGATGGGCTACCGAGTGCAGCTTCAAACTCTAAAGCAAAGAATGCTGCATGTTCTTTTGGCAAGTCAAAGTCTGAAATAATTCTGTCGATTATTGTTTTAACCTTTTCTGATTTGACGACTTTTGAGTGAAATCCAAGCATTACCGCCAGATCGTAAGGTAGCAAGTAGCAAAAGCGAGGATCAAATGAAATGCCCATATTATATACAGGCACTTCTTGCTCATCACATAAAGCATCTTTGTAAAACTTAATCTGTGCTTTTGTGTATTTCCTTTTATCCCATCTTACAACCCGAATCAATCGTCTGAGATACATGAAGTATTGAGTTCGTATGTCAGTAGTTTCTTTTAAGATAGGGTTAAAGGTAATGATCTGTGTGCTTGCAAAAATGTCTTGTTGATTCACATCTTTTACCTTTTCCTTTCCTGCTATGTTGTAACAGTGTTTGCCACAACTGCATTTATTTGAACTGTTTCGCCAGCTCATTCAGTGAGGCTTTTGAAATCTCTAAAACAGCATTTTCCTGATATTTTGCAAAAATGATATATCCATCGTCGGAAAGATACACAAATGCAGATTTTCCTCCGCCCATTTCAGCATGAGGTTTTCCGTAAGCTCTAATCAGCTTATCTACCGTATCAGGCTGCTTTGGCTCGATTGTATTATTTGAAACAAGGTGTATCCCGGTTGACCAAAGATGTTTCAAATCTGAATCGAAGAAGCAAACCGCTTTAAGTAAAGAATGAAGCTGATTGCTGTTTCGTTCTTCTTGGAAATACAGAACCATCCAAAGGTCGTTTTTGTTGTAAACAACAAATGACTGGAGTGAGAAAGCCGGAGTTCCTAATTGTGAAACCACGATGCGTTTTTCTGTATTAAGTAACATTTGAAATTTTTCATACATTGCTTTGTCCTCAGCCACAATAAACACCTCCTTACTTGTCCTTGATTACATAGAAGCCAATGAAGCGAGAGTACATTCCTCGATTACATTTAGAAGGATCTTTGATTGTGTTACCGGATTCATCAAATATTGTTGGGTTAGTGGTTCCTGGTTTGTGTGACCAATAGCCGTTTTTGTCTTTTACATAAAAGTGGAAGTCAGAACCGAAGCCAGGAATACGAGGAGATGTTACAAGAGCAAACATTCTCTCATTCTTTTGTGGCCGATAAGATGCAGAATCAACTTCAACCATCTTTTTCCCCAAAGCATCAAAATCCATTTTCATGTATTTCTCGAAAACAGCTTTAACTTCCTTGTCAGAGCCATACTCCATAATCGTCCCTAATTCTTCGGAGGTGTCCAGACCGGCAAAGTGACCAGGAGACGGTTTTTGCTTATAAGCTGTCCCGTTTAGTTCTTTAGGCATTCCATAGGCATACGCCATGCAATTTGGACCCGCCCTTTTGCTGGATGAGTATAAGCTCTCATCAGTAAATTCATCAAATGCTTCAAAAAAATCAAGGTTGTTTGAGCCGATGATTGGAGATTCACTGCGATATCTGAGGAACATATCTTTCGGATCAAAACCAAATTCGGCAAATAGGTCTCGATGTTTGCCAACATCGTTCCGAATAGTTGACGAGAGAAAATGTTCTTCTTTATAGCCAAAGGGAGCAAATATTTCTTCATGTGATTTTTTTCCAGTCCCTGTGAAGGAAACTTCTACAGAAGTCCCATCTGCCAGAGAGATATGCTCCTTGGATTGTCCTGTGTAGTCCGGTTCCGATGTAGAAAAGAGTTGCTCAAGGCTGTCTTTCAATGTATCTAAACTGGGAGAATCATTTTTGCCTTTGTCCGGCATCTCTGGTACTACTTCGCATAAACCGATTGTTTCAAATTTTTGATTCATGCCAAGCTCCTCATTGAGTATATTTCTACAAATTATAGTTTGCGTTCATTTTTGAGATTTCAATTTTCATTTCTTCAACGAAATCTTCAGGTGCCGTTACTTTAACACGGCGACCTTGACTTAGAAGCCACATCTTAATACCATCTCCGTAAACTTCTGCTTCAATGGTATAAGTTCTGCCGTTTCGTTCAATGACTTTGGCAGTAGGGAGTTTATCAAGAACTGCTTGGATAGCAGAACCAGTAAATTCAAATTGAATGGTTCTCAGTTTACCAGGCCACATGAATAAACTTCTCTGTCGAAGGAGTCCCTCATCAAATTCGGGAGCTTCATTACAAGTGAATTTCTTTCTGTGTTCAGTTATGTACTTAATCCTGTCTACACGGAAGTATAATGGCTTATCAGGATCACCTTCTGTGTTAAAGGCTATCAGATAAAAGAAATTGTCAGTGAACATCACAGAAGCCGGGCGTATGCGATGCGTTTTCCATGCTCGGTCTGCACGATAATATTCAATCGTTATTTCCTTTTTTTCTGTGATGCAGTTTACAAGTTTCCAAAGTGTTTCCTGGACGCTAACACAGTCATGTTTGATTTCAGTGTAGTGGTACAGTTCTTTACGGATTAAATCATTTAGCATCGGACGATCTTTTGCGGTTGTAAAACTTTTGAGTTTGTTAGTCAGTGTTAAAAGTTCTTCTTTAGAAAAGGCTCTCGCACCAATCATCACTTCAACCAAGGCGAATAATTCCTGATTGGTAAGAAACTCGTCCATGTATAAGCGATAGCATTTCGCCTGACTCGAGTATGTTAGCTCAGTATTGCCCACCAGCTGCCTATGATCTGCAAGGAAAGCCTTTAGATCGTTAATATCTCGGCTGATACTTTTTGTTGAGACATTATACTCCTCAGCAAGTCTTTGAACAGATAGATCTTCACCCCTAAGACTCCTGAAAAATATTTCCAAAAGTCTATCATGTTTTGTGCTTTCCATAAAAACCTCCATTCCCGGTCTGCTGGATTCCTCTGTTTTTGAAATCATTATATAAAAAGTGGTGGACAGATGTATGTCTCAGCAAACCATAACAGAGGATCATTTTTCGGGTTCTTCTTGTTCGATAACAGCATCGTCGGGTACAAAATCCATCATATCTCCGGCATTGCAATTCATAACCTCGGCAATCTTCAGAAGTGCAGAAAGATTTACCTCCTGATTTCGTCTTAGTTTTGTAAATGTGGCAGAGGATAGTCCAGTCCGCTTGCGAAGTTCGGCTTTTCCGATTTCTCGTTCCACACACAAATACCACAGTTTCTTATAGCTAACTTTCAAAATGTATCCTCCTTTTCATCATATTGTGTCTATTATACTCCATGGGCGTTGTAAACTCAATAAGTTCGCCGCAAAATAGGTTGTTTTGACGAAAAAAAGATTATCTTGTTGTAAAAACAAGAAAAATATGAACTCCTTTGAGAAAAAGCCAAAGATTATGCACCAGTTATGGAGAATAACCTTTGGCTCTGGCTTATTCGACAAGTTCAGCACTTTCTGCCATTTTGATAATCTCAGAATCATCAATTTTGCTTGGAGTGTATTCCAAAACATAAGTGACTTCCGGAGAATAAGTCCAACAGAGAAATGCCGTGTCGTCTTTTTTGTAACGAGCGCCCGGCCAGTCCTGAATCATCATTTCCTCGCAGCTGTCCATATTGCCAACCGGGAAAAGCACTCCCAGGGCTTCCGTATGTAATCCGGTGACTTCCGTAGGGTCTCCTTCGTAAAAAGTTGTTTTCAAAATACGGTAGTAGATGTTATTGTCCTCATCGTTTTGATCTCCATAAGTGAGTGTTGCTGCAAGTTCTGTCTTGGATACTTTCTTTATATCTTCTCCCAGAACTTCTTCTGCACTTTTCTCAAAACTGTCTGCAAATTCATCAAAAGTAGGCGCTGTTTTTTTATGTATCGCATTGGCTATGCAAACTCCAATTCCAATGAGAACTAAAATTGATACAACGATTAAGACGTTCTTTTTCTTCATGTCCATCCTTCCTAATTATTTAATGTTTGTGGCTGGGTTTACGAGTTACTTTGCAAGATTGATAATTTGCAAGCCTTTCTTTTCAGCGTATCGCAAGGTAGTGTAGGCCCCACCAAAATCTCTATATACAAACGCTACAAGCCAATCGCTTTTGTCTACCATCCAGCGGTTTCTTTTTGTAGTCGCAGATTTGAAGTGAGTCCCGGCAAGTTCGATTGGAACAATAACGTCGTCATAGCTCGATTCATAATAGTCTTTGTTTTTGTTGAGTTCCTTTGTGAGATACGGCAAGACAAGCTCCAAGGTAATTTGTTTGTCAGGGTACTTCCTCTTTGCTCGACGGACTGCTGATGAACACATTCCATCAAAGTCGCCCATGCCACCGGCAAGAAAACGAAAGCTATCATCGCTCTCTACGATTTTTGAAATAGCTTCATCCAACTTGTCAGAAATATTCGCTTGGTATACTTCTCTGTGACCGGCAAAAGTACATACCGTCACCTTACTCACTTCCTCAAATTTTACTCAGATAAATTATACTACAAGGTCATAAAATGTGCTACAATATAATTCTTGGAAGCGATTAAAAATCGTATAGCCATCATCGCAGATGATGTTCAAAGGGGATTGGGGACGCTTGCCCCAACAAGCAAATTTGCGAAGATTGCACCAGAGGGAAAATCGAGGAAATGAGTGAACCTGTACAGGTTTACACTGCTTGCCAATTTGTGAACCCTCCATAGGCGGTCTCTTGATACGTATTCATATGAGAAAAACTCATATCTGCATATTATCTTTAGTTTTATAAAGATATTTTCCAGTTTACTCGAACTAAGATTGTGAAATCTGGAGGTCTATGATATGATAGAGAAAAATGTATAGCTCCAGAATTGCTAAGTGAAAGATATTGAGGTGAGTGTATGGCGGTATGCTACAAAAAACTGTGGAAGCTACTGATTGACAAGAACCTAAACAAATCAGACTTAAGAGCCAGAACGGGAATCAGTACCACTACAATTGCTAAAATGGGCAAGGATGAAAATGTCAGCATGGATGTAATTTCAAAAATCTGTGCCACTCTCAGCTGCGATGTCGGTGACATCATGGAGTATGTACCCGATAAAGCTGAGAACTCTTGAGTTTGTGCATTGGGAGTCCAAACTATGGAGAAGCCCATGTACTATAATGGAGAATAGAGAAACAGTAACCTTTAACGGAGGAAGATAAAATGCCAGAGAAACAAATGATAGATGCGATGTGGGATGATAGCCCCGTTGATGTATCGACCGAAGTAAATTTTATCTGGTCCATTGCCAACAAGCTGCGTGGAACCTATCAAAGTGACAAATACAAAGATGTGATTATTCCAATGGTGATTATTCGTCGCTTTGAGTGCGCCCTTGCACCCACAAAGCAGAAAGTTGTAGAGAAATTCAAGGGCAACCCGGCATATCCCGCCAAAGCTATGTACCGGATTTCTGGTTATCAGTTTTACAATACAAGTGAGTTCGACTTGGCTGAGTTGGTCAACGATACTGACCATCTGGCTGCAAATTTCAAATCCTACATTCAGGGCTTCTCTGCGAACATTCAGGATATTGTCAAGAGTCTGGACTTTGATAAACAGATCGATAAGATGGACAAGAACAACCGTCTGCTTTCTGTGGTCAAAGCATTTTCCGAGTTGGACTTAAATCCGGTGACCATCGACAATGTGAAGATGGGCTATATCTTTGAAGATTTGATTCGGAGATTTTCTGAAAATGCAGAAGCTGGCGATCACTACACTGGTCGTGACATCATCAAACTGATGGTCAATATTCTGTTAGCTGAGGGTTGTGACGATATTTTCGATGATGGAAAAGTCATCACCGTGCTGGATCAGGCCTGTGGAACCGGCGGTATGCTCTCCACCAGCTACAACTTCATCAAACGCTATAATCCTACAGCCGATGTGCGTCTGTTTGGTCAGGAAATCAATCCGGAATCTTACGCAATTTGTCTTGCCGAGATGATGATTAAAGGACAGAATGCGGAAAATATCTGCTATCAGGACACCATGAAAGCTGACCGTTTCAAGGGAACCAAGATGCGGTTTGTCATCGAAAATCCACCGTTCGGAACTCCGTGGGGCGGCAAGGATGCAGCAGAAGGCGTGGAGCAGGCTGTGAACGCTGAATATCAGAAAGGCTTTGGTGGTCGCTGGGGGGCTGGACTTCCTGGCTCCGGTGATATGCAGATGCTTTTCGTTCAGTCAGCCATTGACAAAATGGATGACAGGCTCGGTCGTGCGGCGATTATCGAAAACGGAAGTCCGCTTTTTACTGGCGGTACAGCATCCGGTGAAAGTCAGATTCGCCGCTGGCTGCTGGAGAATGATTTGATTGAATCCATCATCGGTCTTCCTACTGATCTGTTTTACAACACTGGCATTGCAACCTACATTTGGGTGCTGTCAAAAAACAAGCGACCGGAACGTAAAGGAAAGATTCAGCTGATTGACGCATCCTCTTTCTCTCACAAGCTGCGCAAAGCGCTGGGGAATAAGAAGAATGAAATTTCTGCGGAAGATCGTTCCGCTATTACGAAGCTGTATGCGGATTTCAAAGAAAATGAGTACAGCAAGATTTACGACAATACCGAATTTATCTACCGTGAGTATGCTGTGATGCAGCCACTCCAGAGAAGCTACACTATCACAGAGGAACGAATCGAAGCGATGCTGTCCAAGGGATGCTTGTCCTCTCTTTACGATGAAACTAAGGTCGCTGAGTTGGAAAGTGCGGAAGAACTGACCGGAAAGGAATTGAAAAAGCTGGAATCCTACCAGAACAATAAGCTGGTTTACGATGCAATTCTGTCTACGCTGAGCAGCGCTGTTTCTGATGTGGTCTATTATTCGCTAAAGGCTTTTATGCCAGTTCTGACTGAAGTGCTGGCTGATGCCACTGTCGATAAAAAGTTGATTGAGAAAATTGCGGATGGTCTTTCCGTGATGGACAAGAAAGCGGAAATCCAGCGAGACAAAAAGGGCAATATTCTGTACGATAAAGAAACCAAGGATATCGAGATCGTCAAGTACGAGGAAGATATTGAAACCTACATGGCTCGTGAAGTGCTTCCTCACGTGCCGGACGCCAAATGGTTCTTTGAAGAAAATGCGGGAGCAAAGAAACCGGTTATCAAGACAGGTGCAGAGATTCCATTCACCCGCTATTTCTATAAGTATCAGCAGCCTACACCAAGTAAAGAACTGGAAGATAAGTTCCTGGAGCTTGAGCATTCTGTTTCGGAACGAGTGTCCAAGCTGTTTCACTAAGGCGGTGATGATATGAGAGAGATGAAAGACAGCGGTATTGAATGGATTGGTAATATTCCGCAAGAATGGTCATTAAAAAAATTAAAATATATTGCATCCAAAATTGAACGAGGTACAGCACCTAACTATACAAATGTTGAGATGACAAGAGTTGTCAATCAGGCAACTTTCAGTAAAGGATATTTTGACTGTTCGCATATTCGTTTTTCGACTAAGCCCGCTCATCTAAGTAGAGGATTACTAAAAAAACATGATGTTTTATTGGCATCTACGGGCGGCGGCGTACTCGGAAAAGCTCATTATTTTACCGAAAGTGATGAATATGTTGCCGATGGTCATGTAACTATTACCCGTGTTCTGCCGGAGTATATCAACAGTGCTTTCCTATATTATTTTTATTCCATCAATTTTGATACATTTAACTCAATGATGGCTGTTGGCTCTACTAATCAGCTTGAACTGCAAAGAGACTTATTAGCAAATATGATTGTTCCGCTTCCGGTTATTAAGGAACAAGATTGCATAGTTACATTTCTCAATACAAGGTGTTCTGAACTTAATGCGCTGATCGCAGATATTCAGGTACAGATTGATACACTGGAGCAGGAAAAGCGTTCAATAATTTCAGAAGCGGTCACAGGAAAACTGATGGACAACGTAGAACAGGCGGACAGTGGATTGAACTGGGCAAGACAATTACCAAAGCACTGGCATACGATTCCGTCCAAATACCTGTTCCATAATTCTGATCTTAGAAAGTTCCATGATGACGAGCAGCTAACAGCAAGCCAGAAGTATGGAATTATCACACAGAAACAGTATATGGAAAATGAACAGGCTCAGATTGTACTTGCTACGCAAGGATTGGATAAATGGAAACATGTTGAGCCGAATGATTTTATTATCAGCTTGAGAAGTTTCCAAGGCGGTCTTGAAATGAGCGAGATAACCGGCTGCATTACATGGCACTATGTCGTGTTGAAAGCGGCAAAACCGATTGTCCCTCGTTTCTACAAATGGCTGTTCAAATCTTCTGTTTACATCAACGCTTTGCAGGGAACCTGTAATTTCATTCGTGACGGGCAAGATTTGCGGTTTTCTAATTTTGCACAGGTTCCTCTGTTTGAACCTCCGCTTGAAGAACAAGAACAGATTGCAAATTTTCTCGATGTGAAGTGCGGAGAAATTGATGCAATTATTGCAAAGAAAAAAGAGCAGCTTTCTGTACTTGCTGATTACAAGAAATCGCTCATCTATGAGTATGTGACCGGCAAAAAAGAGGTTCCGCTGGCTGTATCTGATATGGCAGTTGCATTTGATCCCCATATCATTATGCTGGGTATTGTTATTGATAAACTGGGTAAGGAAATTCGAGGCAAAATCCAGCTTCAGAAAATGCTTTATCTTATGGACGAGCATATTGGACTCAACCGTAGCACTCAATACTATCGGTACGCTCATGGGCCTTATGATCTGGAATTGGATCATTATGTAGAGATTTTAGTCAGCAACCATTGGTACGAACAGAAGCACCAAGGGGCTGATCTGCTTGTCCCAGGAAAAAACCACGCTGATTTTGTGAAAACCTATCACGATGCGTTCAGTGATCAGCAGAAAGAAATCGACAAGCTGATTACATTCTTGAAACCGATGAAAACCAGTCAGGTTGAGCGTATTGCAACGCTGTATGCGGCATGGAATGATTTTCTGATTGATGGAAATGTAGCACCTACTGACAGCCAGATCATTCATGAGGTAATGACAAACTGGACGAACAACAAAGCGAATACAAAGTATTCTACTTGGCAGGGAACTTTGGACAAGATGAAAAAGAACGGCATCATTCCCAAAGGATTAGGACTTCATACCCTTCCGAAGATGTAGAAGGAGGATGGCAATGAATAACATACTTTCAGAAAAAGAATATCAGAAATTCCTCCTTGAGCGTCTGGAGCAGGACAATGGTTATCTCATTCGCAAGTCATCCAACTATGACCGCTTGTTTGCAATGGATCGGGAGCTGCTGATACAGTTCCTGAATGCCACTCAGCCGGAGACAATGGATTATCTGCGTAAAATCTACAAGGATGATTTGGAGGATACCATTGTCGGCTTTATCAATGCGGAAACTACGAAGTCTCGTGGAAGTCTGATTGAGGTGTTGAAGCATGGAATTGAGATTTCCAACCAGAAGCTGGAACTGATGTATACTAAACCGGCTACCTCCTTCAATCCGGAACTGACAAGAAAATATGAGCAGAATATTTTCTCCGTTATGGAGGAAGTTTGGGCAAGCGACAAAGAGCGCATTGATCTGGTCATCTTCCTGAACGGTTTGGCAATTATGTCCTTTGAACTGAAATGTAATATCGCTGGACAATCTTATCAGGATGCTATCTATCAATTCCGTACCGAACGCAATCCCAAAACCCGACTTTTTCTGTTCAAGGCTGGCACCATTGTCAACTTTGCAATGGATTTAGAAGAAGTCTATATGACCACAAAGCTGGCGGGGGCTGCTACCTTCTTCCTACCTTTCAATATGGGTAATGGCGAAGGCGTAACTGCCGGTGCGGGCAACCCTGCTTTCCCGGATAAATATAGCGTGTCCTATATGTGGGAGGATATTCTAACTAAAGATACCGTGCTGGATTTAATCAGCAAGTTCGTTTTTGTCGAAGTCAAGGAAACTGAGGACGAGCAGACCGGTAAAATCAAGCGGTCAGAGAACCTGATTTTTCCCCGTTATCATCAGCTTGATGTGATTCGTAAGCTGCTGGCCGATGTGCATGAAAATCGGACAGTGCAGAACTATCTGATTCAGCACAGCGCCGGTTCGGGCAAGACAAACTCTATTGCATGGCTGGCTCATCGACTGACTTCTTTACACGATGCAGAGAACAAGATTATTTTTGATAACATCATTATCGTGACAGACCGTGTTGTAGTTGATCGCCAGCTCCAGAAAGCCATTATGGGTATGGAGCATAAGGCTGGTCTGATTCGTGTAATGGATGATAAGTGCAATTCAACCGATTTGGCGATTGCCTTGAATAGCAATACCAAGATTATTGCAACAACAATCCAGAAATTCCCGTTTATCGTGGACAGCGTAAAGAATTTGAAGAACAAGCACTTTGCGGTCATTATTGATGAAGCCCATTCCTCCACCGCTGGCAAAGATATGGCGGCGGTGACAATGGCTCTTGGTTCCGGTGAGCAAGAAGTCGAAGCTGATGTGGAAGATATGATTTCCTCAGAAATCAAGCGTAATGGCAAGCAAGCGAATGTTTCTATCTTTGCATTTACTGCCACCCCCAAGCCGACAACCATTCAGCTATTTGGTCGCCTGAACACGAAAGGACAGAAAGAAGCGTTCCATGTTTATTCCATGAAACAGGCTATTGAGGAAGGCTTTATTCTGGATGTTCTCCAAAACTACACGGAATATTTGACCTTCTACCAGATCAACAAAGAAATTGAGGATGACCCCCGTTGCAAAACAAATGAAGCAAAACGGCAGATTGCCCGTTTTGTTGAACTGCATGACACGAATATTGCTCAACGTGTAGAAGTTATTGTTGAACACTTCCGTACAACCATTATGCAGGAATTGGGCGGTCAGGCCAAGGCGATGGTGATTACCGCTTCTCGTCAGGGTGCGGTAAAATACCGTCAGGCGTTTGAGGACTATACGAAGAAAAAAGGCTATGATGACATCAAGGCTCTGGTAGCCTTCTCCGGCAAGGTAAAACTGCCAGATGATGATAAAGAATATACGGAATCGGCTATGAATGGTTTCCCGGAAGATCGTTTGCCGAAAGAGTTTGATTCTGAAGATTATCAGGTGCTTCTGGTCGCAAATAAGTATCAGACCGGCTTTGACCAGCCAAAGCTCTGTGCGATGTATGTACTAAAGAAGTTGAAAGGTGTGAATGCGGTACAGACTCTTTCTCGTCTGAATCGCATCTGTCCTCCATATGATAAGAAAACCTTTGTACTTGATTTTGTAAATACCTATGACGAAATCAAGGCAGCGTTTGCTCCTTATTACACTACAACTCTGCTGGCTAACTCCGTGACTCCGAATGCGGTTTACGATTTGGAAGCGAAAATTGATGCTTATGCGATCCTTGATCCGGCAGATATTGAGGCTGCAAACGATATTCTATACATTCAGAAAGTTACCGGTAAGCAGAAACAACGTCTGACCTTCTTCCTGCAAAAGAGCAAAAAGCTGTTGGAACACTATGGGTACGAAACCCAACGGCAATCCGTGGCTGATATGCGAAGTTTCGTGCGATTCTATGAGTTCCTGCTTCAAGTATCCAGCTTCGAGGATACGGAGCTGCATAAAAAATACAATTATGTAGCTTATTTGTTGGCGTACATCAATATTAAGCATCCGGGTGGGGGCTTTAATTTGGACGGAAAAATTCGGGCGTCTAACTTCGTACAGAAAAAAGGCGAAGAACATAAAAAATCTGACCTTGTAGCCGACCCTGTTGTGAAGTTACCGACAGCGGAACATTTTGGTTTGACAGAAGATAAGGAAAAGCGGTTGTCAGAAATCATTGATGAAATCAACAGCCGCACCGGAAAGAACTATGACAATGATGTTGTTGTAAAAGCAATGCTGCAGATTCGGGATATTCTGATGAAGTCCGAGAAATTGAAAATCAGCGCAAAAAATAACACCCAAAAAGACTTTGAGTTTTCCTATTTTGATGACATTGACGATGCACTGATTGAAGGATTGTCACAGAATCAGGACTTCTTCTCCCTTCTTCTGAATAACGACGAAATCAAGCGTCAAGTGCTGGGAATCTTTTCGGATGAGATTTATAAAAGCCTGAGGAATGCGTAATTGCATAGAGTCTGAAGTCGGTTATGAAACAAGATTTACGAAAGTGACAGCGATAAAACGAAATGACCAGACAAGAACTATTTGACTGGTGCAGGCAGCAATACGGCACAGAGCCGGATTACCCGTGGAATGACTGGAACGCTGTCCTGCGCCACACAGACAATAACAAGTGGTATGGCGTTGTCTTGGAGGTTAACCGAAGAAAACTGGGTTTGGCTGATGAGGGTATTGTTGATATTTTGAATGTGAAGTGTGACCCTGTTATGATTGGTTCCCTCCGGATGCAGAACGGTTTCTACCCGGCGTATCACATGAACAAAGATAAATGGATCAGCATAATGCTGGACAGGACAGAAGCGGACGAAACAATAAAAGACTTACTTTCCCTGAGTTATGAACTGACTAAGGGGAAATCGAAAAATCATTAAATCATTGAATGGAGGGCTTGGGACTATGGATACCAGAATATTTCTTTGCATAGATCTCAAGTCCTTCTATGCTTCCGTGGAGTGTATCGAGCGTGGGCTTGACCCCATGACCACAAATTTGCTTGTGGCAGATGCTTCCCGAACAGAAAAGACCATCTGCCTTGCAGTCTCTCCTTCTTTGAAAGCCTATGGTATTTCAGGCCGTGCCAGACTGTTTGAAGCAGTGCAGCAGGTCAAAAAAGCAAACGCAGAGCGTTTGAAAAAAGCACCGGGACACAAGTTTACCGGAACATCAAGTGATGCAATAGAGCTGGCTGCTCATCCTGAATTGGAGCTGTCCTATATTACTGCGGTTCCGAGAATGGCTCATTATATGGAGTATAGCACAAGAATTTATAATATCTACCTCAAGTATATTGCTCCAGAGGACATCCATGTTTACTCCATTGACGAGGTGTTTATTGATCTTACACACTACCTATCTTCTTCCGGTCTGAATGCTCGTGAATTTGCAAAACGGATGATTCAGGATGTTTTGGAAATGACCGGTATAACCGCAACAGCTGGTATTGGTACGAATATGTATCTTGCCAAAGTTGCTATGGACATCGTTGCAAAGCATATACCGGCTGATGAAAACGGGGTTCGCATAGCTGAACTGGATGAAATGAGCTATCGCCGCCAACTGTGGAATCACCGTCCCCTCACCGACTTTTGGAGAGTTGGTCGGGGATACGCAAAGAAACTTGAAGAAGTCGGCTTATTTACGATGGGCGATATTGCCCGCTGTTCGGTGGGTAAATCGAATGATTATTACAATGAAGATTTGCTTTACAAGTTTTTCGGCATCAATGCTGAATTGCTGATAGATCATGCCTGGGGCTGGGAGCCATGTACGATTGCGGAAGTGAAGCAATATAAGCCCGAAAGTAATAGCGTCGGCTCCGGGCAGGTGCTGCATTGCCCCTATGACTTTGAGAAAGCACGATTGATTGTTCGAGAGATGATTGATCTTCTCGTGCTGGATTTGGTGGACAAGGGATTGGTTACTGACCAGATCGTGTTGACAGTTGGCTACGATATAGAAAATCTGTCTGACCCTGTACGCCGCAAGGCATACAAAGGTCAAATAACTACTGACCGTTATGGACGGCAAGTGCCGAAGCACGCACATGGAACTGCCAATATCGGCAGATATACTTCCTCTACCCGCTTGGTTACAGATGCAGTTTTGGAACTATATGACCGGATTGTAGATAAATCTCTTTTGGTACGCAGACTCAACATATCCGCAAATCATGTGATTTGTGAAGCAGATGTGCCGAAAGAAAATAAAGTGGAGCAGCTGGATTTATTCACTGATTATGCTGCTTTGGAGAAGGAAAAAGAGAAAGAAGATGCTGCGCTGGAGCGTGAAAAGAAAATGCAACAGGCAGTATTGACGATAAAGAAGAAATTTGGAAAGAACGCCATTTTGAAGGGAATGAACCTTCAGGAAGGTGCAACCGCTAAAGACCGCAATGCACAGATTGGCGGTCACAAAGCATAGCGAAAAGAGGGATACGATGTACGATATTGAAAAGGCAAAGCAATATGCTTGGGAACAGGCCGACTGGATTGCTCATAGCAACGGATACTTTCTGATGAAAGACTGTGTTTTCTTCTACCATAAGGGGGATGTGGTTTTTGACCCTTGGAATGACGTGGACGGAAATGCTATTGACGATCCTTTCTCCTTCTATGGCAAAGACAAGATGGATGAGTTTTGCAGACGGATTCTTGCGAAAAAAGAAGGTTCCACTCCGTCCCTTATGATTTCTGTCGATAGCAAGATTCTGGACTTTTTGAAGATGCTCTACTTTGGTGTAACGGATAACTCCTTTGAAGCTGCCAGCAGGAGCGCATATACGGATATGTGCAGAACGATTCGATTTAATGGCAAGAATGGGGATATGTTGAGAAAAGCGGTAGATGCGCTTTTGGAAGAAAGAATCCCTGAGCTTGTTGCCGTGAATGATGCTGAGGATTTTACAAAGTGGCACCACTCCATTTGCGAAGAAATTGTTGCGATGTATGAAGCGGAAGGAATCGAGTTTTATATTGGACAAGCGCAGAAATGGGTCAACATGACTTTGAAATACTTGTATGTGCTGGTTTCTGATGTTGTAGAACCGTTTTACCGTTTTTTACATATTCCGCTGGACAACTACATCATCGACATTGCGAAGAAGCAGTATGGCATCCCTCCTCTGCCCTGTGCATGGAGCAGAATATCAGATTATCAGGATTATCTTGATTATGAGGAAATGCTGATGGAAGTGATTGATGAGGTGCCTTTGGACTGGGAGTTTGCGAAATGGGTTGAATCAGCTCGCAAGCAGAAAATCGAAAAAGGCAGATAGGTTTCAGGAGGTGCGCTATGCAGATACATTACTTTCAGCGATACCATTCAAAAGAAAATGTGGACACATCCAACACCATGTTGATGCTTTCCCGTTTATATAATTACAATGCGGATAAATTTTTCTCTATGTTGAACAGCCTTATTCTCGGAGAGGATGAAAGCCCTGAAATCACATTTGACTTACAGGTTGCCGGCGATGAAAGCGTTCCGGATGCCGTAATCAGCCAAAAGAGCTTTAAGATCGTTGTCGAGACAAAACTCTATAACCAGTTCGATAAGCAGCAGCTTGTAAATCATCTGGAGCAATTCGGCGCAGAGGACATCAAGGTTCTGCTGACTATCGACCCCAGACCGATGAAGCCGCAGCTGTTTGATGAAATGAATGCGGAACTAAAAAAGTACAACAGTGAGAATCTGGATCGCCTGATCCACCCTATCAAGCATGTTAATTTGACTTTTGAACAGCTTGTGGAGGCGATGGAAGATATTATTGATGACAGAGACACGGAGATTATTTCTGTGCTGGATGACTTCAAAAAGTATTGTTTTGATGAAAAGCTGATACCGGATGGTCATAAGTGGATGCGAGCAATTGTGGCAGGAACAACATTCCAGGACAACATGGATTTGAGTTTATTCTACGATCAGGAATCCCGCAAGTTTTCAGAGCATGGGTATATTGGACTCTACAAAGATAAGAGCATCCGTGCGATTGGCAAGCTGAAAAAGACCATTGTTGCGGTTGAAGTTGAGGGGAAAATGACATGTCGGGCAGAAAGCGGCGAAGCGCCAACACCGGATGAGATTTGCCGCATTAACGAAGCAATCCGACGTGCAGAGGACTACAGCTATAACCTCCGCACAATCAGTCACAGATACTTTATGGTCGAGAAGTTCTACCCGATTGACTTTAGGAAAAGCAGCAAGAATCCCATTCAGAAAAGCAAGTTCTTCAACCTTGCGGATATGTTTGGGTACAAGACGATGCCTGATACCGAGAAGATTGCTGCTGATCTAAACGGCAGAACTTGGGAGGAGTTTTAATCGTTTTCAGGAGGTGACAGCAATGGAATATTTGAAGCAAGTCCATGATTTCGCCACAAAATGGGTTGATAAATTCAGAGATCAAAAAATCAACTACATAGAGCTTGTGGATCACTACATGGCTGATGACTGTGAAGCTCTTGGGTTTCAAATGGATTGCGGTCACGCCTTTTCAGAAAAGTACGGGAATGCCGCAAGCAAATACGATGAATTGAATCGAGTGATTGACGAGGTAACGGACATCAGTTTGCTTGGTTCCGCAATCTACTCGCAATGGCGATACTTCAATCACTGGGCGTATGATGCTGCTTCCATTTTGGAATCGGAGAATCGTTCCTGGTTTATTTTGGCACTGAGCCGTTTGGCGGTGCTTTCCGGAGAGAATCCTTTTATATTCACCGGTGAGTTGAAGAAAATTCGTATTGTTTCTAATCGCCTTGGCTATGGCCCCTGCCCGGAACCGGATGAAGAAGTCGAGCAGCACATTACGATCAATTCGGAAGGACGGGTGCGTTTTTCTGCGTATGTGTTCGGACAGCGCCGTGATGGACATTATGAAAAGGCCAGAACACAAAACCTGAAAGTTGATAAAGCTGTTGTGGAAAGAATTATGTCTGCTTTTTCAGAATATTTCAGCAACGAATATACAGAGGTATTTGCAACAGACATCGGTGACTGGAATATGGAGCTGACGAATACGGATGGCAAGACCTATCAATTTCGTGGTTCCTTGTGTTCCGAGTTTATAGTTCAAGGTGTTGACCTTTCAGATTTACTCCGCAACAGCCTGGATATGCCTGATTTGTATGTCTTTGATGGAAACAACAAGCCGGACATTGTGAATCGGATCGAAGTGTTCTATCACCGCATCACAAAGATAAAACCGAAGGAACCGATCTCGGAGCATACGGAATATGCTGTCTGGGATTACACAGAATCTTTGATCGTAGACAGAAACAGCGAAAGCATTGAACACATCCAGAATATCGGCACAGGTTGTTCTGTCACTCGCAGGTACAAAGTAGAAGGCGGTATTGAAAGCCTGCTCGATGATTTGGATATAGACACCCTGTTTGAACATATTGAAGGAAATCCACCTGATGTAGTTGAAAATCCACTTGAAAGCAAAGACTACACCATCAAGGTTGTCACAAAAAAGGGTGTTGAAAAAGTAATCCAAGGAACCTACGATAAGAAAGGTTTACCGGATGATTGGGCTGAGTTCATGGAGTCGGTGTTTGACTTTATGGCCTTCTACGGTTGGGGCGAAATTATGAATCCAGCCGTTTATGGAAAGGTGCGGCGGTGTGACAATGACATTATCTATTGTAGCGTAACCTTTGACGAAGGATATAAGAGCTATTATTACATAGCCGATGACGACTCAATCGAGGTTGGTGATTATGTGATTGTTCCTGCCGGTAAAGACAACCACGAAGCTGTCGTTGAAGTGGTGAAGAAAGAATATTTTGCGGCGGACGAAGTACCGCTGCCGATGGAAAAGACAAAGCATATTATCCGGAAATGTACGGATGATGATTTTGATTTACCTAAAGAATAATGAAAATTTGAATTTGAAAGGATAAAAATAAATGGAGAATGGAAGAATCATTGTAATTACTGGCGCACCAGGAACGGGAAAAACCACAGCATCAGCTATTGTTGCAAAAGAATCCACTATGGAAAAATCTGTGCATATGCACACGGATGATTTTTACCATTATCTTAGCAAAGGGGCAATCCCTCCACATTTGCCGGAATCTAATGAGCAAAATCTAATTGTGATTGAGGCTTTTTTAGAAGCCGCAAAGCGTTATGTCCGTGGAGGATATGATGTGATTGTAGATGGTATTATCGGTCCGTGGTTTTTAGAGCCGTGGTTGAACATTGTACGAGAGGGGTATGAAGTTCATTATATCGTTTTGAGGGCTGATAAGGAAGAAACCATGAAGCGGGCGATTGAACGCTCAAAATTAGATAGAGAAACTAATATTGAATTAGTAGAAACCATGTGGGAGCAATTTGGTAATTTAGGGGCATACGAGAAAAATACTTTGGACACAACGCAACTTTCAGTTGAAGATACAGTTTCTGCTATTAAAGGAAGAGTTGCAAATAAGGCGACCTTACTTCTTGAATCGCTTTAAAAACAGTAATACAAATTATTTCGTGAACAATCGGCGTCAGGACAGAGGAAAAA
>UMEM01009028.1_pt1 | contig 31283 bp, 25 predicted proteins | sample 1964761 | NCBI WGS metagenome assembly UMEM01 (sample SAMEA4836021, study PRJEB28245) | human gut metagenome | biome: gut microbiome; material: fecal sample | place: Denmark | collected 2008 | reverse complement strand
TGAAGTAAGCCGGAACTGTGATAACTGCCTCTGTTACCTTCTCTCCGAGGTAGCTCTCAGCATCTGCTTTTAACTTCTGAAGGATCATCGCGGAGATCTCCTGCGGTGTGTACTTCTTGCCGTCGATATCTACCTTGTAGTCGGTACCCATATGTCTCTTGATGGAGGAGATGGTTCTGTCAGCGTTTGTTACTGCCTGACGCTTTGCCGGCTCGCCCACAAGTCTCTCACCTGTCTTTGTAAAAGCAACGATAGACGGTGTTGTTCTAACACCTTCTGTATTGGCGATAACTGTTGGTTTACCGCCTTCCATAACTGCTACGCAGCTGTTTGTTGTACCTAAGTCAATACCAATGATCTTACTCATAATGATTTTCCTCCTCTAAATTTGGAATATTAGGAATGAGTGGTCGTCCAGCAGTCTCTGCCGGATGATCACATTGTTTCAATGTTAGTTTGCAACCTGCACCATGCTGTGACGGACGATGGAATCCTTGTAGGTGTAGCCCTTCTGGAGCTCCACTGCCACAACATTCTCGCCGAGATTCTCATCCTCCACATGCATCACTGCGTTGTGGAAGTTCGGGTCGAACGGTTTTCCGACTGCCTCGATCGGCTTAACGCCCATATCATCGAGTGTCTTTACAAATTGCTTATATATCTTTTCCATTCCGTCTGCAAACGCGGATCCTTTCGCGTCTTCCGGAATGGAATTAAGACCTCTTTCAAAGTTATCGACGATCGGAAGGATCTTTTCGATCACATCCTTCGCACCGATCTCATACATTGCGGACTTTTCCTTGTCCGTTCTCTTGCGGTAGTTATCAAACTCCGCCATGGATCTCTTGAGCTTGTCATTTAACTCATCGATCTTCTCGTCCTTCGGATCTTTCTTCTTTTCAGAAGCTTTTTCCTCTTTTTCGGACGTCTCTTTATTTTCTTTTTCGGAAGCGGCTGTCTCTTTGGTTTCTTTTTCCTCAGAAACGGCTTTTTCCGTTTTCTCTTTTTCTAACTCTTTCTCTTTCACTGCTCTCTTCACCTTTCATTTTTAAACGTTTCGTTCAGCTGCGCAACTAACGATCTCAAGGTCGATACAACTTTTTCGTAGTCCATTCGTTTTGGTCCCACGATACCGATCGTTCCGCGCATCCCATCGCCGAGCGCATAATTTGCGGTTACGATGCTGCAGTCTTTCATGCTCTGGACCGGAGTTTCATCTCCGATATAGACCTGAATTTCATTGTCCGGATCATCCGTTTTATTCTGCTGCTGCCCATCGATCAGTCCCCTGAGAAGTTCTTTATGTTCCAAAGTACCGATCAGCTGGCTCGCTTTTTCCGTATCGGAAAGCTCCGGGTATTTGAAAATATTGGTTGCCCCGCTGGTATAGATCTGGAGATCTTCGTCCTGGGAGCGGATCACTTCACTGACTTCATTCAGTACCAGATCCACCACTCTTCTGTGGGATCCGGCCTGTTCTTTCATTTTTGCGATCACGCCAAGGTTGATCTCCTCGATCGTCAGACCGTTCAGGCTGCTGTTTAAAAGAATATTTAAATTCAGAAGCTCTTCATCACTGAGTTCCTCATCGATCGTAACAAAGGAGTTTCTTATAATATTTCCTTCCACAACGACTACCACCAGAAGTTTGTGTTCCTCCACCTTCGAGAGCTGGATAAACTTTAACTTTGTCTGGTTGTAACTCGGTCCGCTGATCAGGGTCGCATAGTTCGTATTGTTGGCAAGAACCTTTGCAAGCTGCTTCAGAAGCAGTTCCACGCGGTCTACCCGCTGGATCATAAGTTCCTGCATATGCTCGACCTGACTATCTTTTTCCTTGATGATCTGGTCAACATAGAAACGGTAACCTTTATCGGAAGGAATTCGTCCCGCCGAGGTATGCGGCTGAATGATATAACCAAGCTCTTCCAGATCAGACATCTCATTTCGGATCGTCGCGGAGCTGAGCTTCAGATCCGAGTATTTGGAAATCGTTCTGGATCCCACCGGCTCACCGGTCTCCAGATACGTCTGGATAATCGCTTTTAAAATTTTTTCTTTTCTCTCATCCAGTTCCAAAACTCTCACCTCTTCTCTCTTCTTTATTAGCACTCTTTATTGAGGAGTGCTAACATTTACAGTTGTTACTATATTACTTAGTGTGTTGTTTGTCAAGGGCTTTTGATAATTTTCACATTTTTTTCACTATTTTTTTCATCGCCTTTTTCTACCAGGATTTTACAGGATCCGCCCGGCTTTCCCCTGGATTTTCCTGTGAATCCCGGGGGCTTTACGTCACATTAAGAACATTTCTGCCATATGGGGGGACTGTTTGCGTCCTGGCAGTAATACCCAAAAACTTGACAAATTTGGAAAATCATGTATAATACATACTTGTTTCCAAATTGTTACATTTTTATTACATGTCTGCATATGATTTGTAATAGATATGAAACAAAAAAAGAAAGGATTGTTATATGAAGAAATTTAGATTGACCATCTGTGTTTTACTGACCGTCATTTCGATGCTCTTAAACACCGTATGTGCATTCGCAAGTACCCCGAAAAACTCTGGCCACCTGGACAGCATCGATGGAAATAAGGTTTCCGGATGGGCGTGGAACTCCGCTGCCCCGGATACCCCGGTCTCCGTCACCGTCACTGTGGCCAACTCCCATACAGGCGAGTCCCTTTTATCTGAGACCGCCGAAGCTGATATCGAGCGCAATGACTTAAAGGAAAGCGGCATCGGAAACGGTGCCCACGGCTTTGAGATCATGATCGACTGGTCCTCCATCCCGGATGATACCTACATGATCAAGCTCAGCGTGAACGGCACAGCACTTCCGTTAGCTTACCAGTACGATACCGCAACAAAGATCATCAAAAATGCCACCCTCGTTTCCTTAGGTACATTTAAGACCACAGCTTACTGCCCATGCAGAAGCTGCTCCGAAGGTTACGGACGTCTCACAAAGACCGGAACCCAGGCGACCGCAAGCCGCACCGTAGCCGTTGACCCGCGGGTCATTCCGCTTGGAAGCCACCTTTTGATCGATGGTGTCGAGTATATCGCTGAGGACGTCGGAGGCGGCGTCAAAGGAAAACATATCGATATTTTTTACAACACACATTCCGAAACAAGAAATCACGGTGTGGAACGCTCTGAGGTCTATCTGATCCAGTCGTAACCTCGTCGGTATGTAATTTTAAATTTCCAGTAACTGTCCAGTACCTTCAATCCGATGCGTTACTGCGGTCCGCGCAGCAGGTGTGCAGATCCGCCAGACAGTTACGATTTCCAGACACATAAAAAGGGAATCCTTCTAAAGCATATCACATGCCTACGAAAGATTCCCTTTCCTATTATATGTATTCTGTCACTTCATTCAAAACACAACCCGTATTCGCAGGATCACCCATTCTCTTAAACGGTGTGTCCCTTCGCCACATAAAACGGCTGTGTATCCGTTCCCTTCAGCTCCTGACCGACCTCAATCGTCACGTTCTTGTCAGTAACAACATAATCCAGCCGTGCGCCTGCTTCCACCACAGTATCCTGCATCAGGACACAGTTTCTGATCTTTGCGCCCTTCGCGATCTTAACACCTCTAAAGAGAACACAGTTCTCCACATCGCCTTCGATCACGCAGCCATCAGCCACAAGGTTATTTTTTGTCTTACATCCGTTAATATATCTTGTCGGGTTGTCATCACGGATCTTTGTGTAGATCTGGCCGCCGGTAAACAGCGCGTCCAGATTCTCATCATCGAGAAGTTTCATATTCTCATCGAAGTAGCTCTTTAAGCCGCAGATCCGCGCGTAATATCCATCATATTTATATCCGCGGATATTGTACTTCTCAAGACGCGGCGCAAGGATATCACGCTCAAAATAGGAGTAACCACGAACAAATGCACCATGGATCTTCTCGATCAACGCTTCTCGTTCCATAATATAAATATTCATCGAAAGATTCTGGATCCCAGATTCCTCGGAATTCATGAAGATCCGTCTGACGCGCCCGTCTTCCAGACACAGTGTATAATACATATCCTCATGAACACCGGCGCTTATCAGCTCCTCCGGTATTTCCTGCTCCGTGTACGCGATCGACACATCCGCTCCGCTCTCAATATGTTCCTGCAGCATGGCACCAAAATCAAAGTCAACTGCAATGTTGGCATCCGTCATGATCACGTATTTTTCCTTTTTGCTCTTTAAAAAAGGAAGAATACTTTCAAGTGCCTGAACACGGCCGCTGTAAACCTTCATATTTTTTTCCGCATATGGCGGGAAAATACTAAGACCGCCATTTTTTCTTAAAAGATCCCATTCACGACCGGATCCCAGATGATCCATCAGGGAATGATAATTCTCACGGACAACAATGGCAATATCACTGATGCCGCAGTTTGCCATGCTGGAAAGAAGGAAATCGATGATCCGGTAACGACCCGCAAACGGAATGGATGCCATCAGACGGTCTCCGGCAAGCTCCGGGATCAGATTATCATAACTGTTCGGGAAAATGATCCCGAGCGCATTTACGTTGGAATTTACCATTGTTCCTCACCATCCTCCACATTTTTATTGACCATGGCATTCGGACCGATCTTTGCGTCCTTTCCAATGGTAATTCCGGAACCGATCGTAGCGACTCCGTGGCTGCCATCCTTCGGCATTGCACCGACCGTGGCATGTTCCCCGATCACCACTTTCTCTGCAACGATACAGTGTTCCACAACGGCTCCCGCTTTTATGACAGTACCGCCCATGACAACGGCATCCTCGACCCGCGCACCCTTTTCTACTTTTACGCCGGAAAACAGGATTGAATGCTTTACGGTTCCATTGATCCGGCAGCCGTCTGTGATCATAGAGTTCTGAATCACCGCATCGGAGCCGACCTTATGTCCGGTCATTCCGCTGTTACGGCTGTAGATCTTCCAGTTTTCATCAAAGAGGTTGATTCCGCTGTGCTCCGGATCCAGAACCTCCATATTCGCCTCCCAGAGAGAGGAGATCGTTCCAACATCCTTCCAATATCCCTCAAAGTGGTACGCATACATCTTCCGTCCGTCTCTTAAGAGGTTCGGAATGATATTGTTTCCAAAATCATTCTCAGAATTCGGATCTGCTTCATCCTCGATCAGGTACTTCTTTAAGATATCCCAGTTGAAGATATAGATTCCCATGGAAGCCAGATTCGACTTCGGGTTCTTCGGTTTCTCCTGAAACTCTGTGATGCGGTCATTTTCATCCGCAACCATCAGACCGAAACGGGATGCCTCCTCCCACGGCACCTCCATAACGGCAACGCTGAATTCCGCACCTTTTTCCTTATGGAAGCGCAGGAAATCACTGTAATCCTGTTTGCAGATCTGGTCACCGGATAAGATGATCACATACTGCGGATCGTAGCGCTCAATAAACGGAATGTTCTGGTAGATCGCATTCGCGGTTCCCTTATACCAGTCGGAACCGGATGCCTTCTGATACGGCGGAAGTACATGGACTCCACCGTAAAGACGGTCAAGATCCCACGGCTGACCATTTCCGATATACTCATTTAATACCATCGGCTGATACTGGGTTAAAATTCCCACCGTAACGATTCCTGAGTTTACGCAATTCGAAAGCGGGAAATCAATAATCCTGTATTTTCCACCAAACGGAACTGCAGGTTTTGCAAGCTTCTGTGTCAGCGCATAAAGTCTGGAGCCCTGTCCACCGGCAAGAAGCATTGCGATCATTTCTTTTGCCATATAAATATCCCCCTGTGTTTTGGATATGTCTCTCCGTGCAAGCTTCCGTGTCATAAGGCATGCGGCAATCTTGCGTTTTCGTAACTGTTCAGTGCCCTCGCAGTTACCGTTTTTCTCAAAATATGTCTCACGGATTAGTTAAATTATAGCATAGTTTTCTGTTTTTTGACAGTTTTTTATGTATTTTTACTATTTTTTCTTTTCTCATATATTCCTTTAGTGTATTATAAGATCGGCTTTTTTTTAATGTGCCTTTGTGTAATAGGGAACTCCTCAGAATCTCCTGTTACATGATAAAGCGCAGTCTCTGAAGGCTTTTATCCCTGCAGAAACTGCGCCATAATATAATTGCTCACATCAAGTCCGTAATCTGTCAGCACAAACCGGTCTCCCCGAAATTCCGCTGCCTTTTCCTTCACAAATGTTTCCATAAGTCCCGGATAAACCTCCTTTGCCGTCACACCGAATCTGCGTTCAAATTCTGAGAGTGACACACCCGCTGTCATCCGGAGTCCTACATAGAAAAATTCCTCTTCCATGTCTTTCTTCGTAAGCTTCTCCACATCTGTAAACGTCCCCGGCTTTTCTTCCAGATACTGCTGCATATCGGAACTGACCGCAAACCTGCTGCCATTCATATAGGAAGATGCCCCAAGACCCAGTCCAAGATACGGCACGCCGGTCCAGTATCCGATATTATGGCGGCACTCCCGTCCCGGCTTCGCGTAATTAGAGATCTCGTACCGCTCGTATCCGCACTCCCGCAGGAATCGTTTCGTCTCATGGTACATCTCCCGCTCGGAATCCTCGTCGGGAAGAAGTTTCCGTCCCTCTTCGCTCCCGTACTTCTCACCGAAAGGAGTTCCATCCTCAATGATCAGGCTGTACGCCGAGATATGTTCCGGATTCAGGTCCGTGACCCGCTTTAAGGTGTCCTTCCAGGACTCGCGGGTCTGTCCCGGCAACGCTGACATAAGGTCGATATTGATGTTCGTGAACCCGCACTCCCGGGCCAGATGGAAGCTCTCCAGGAATTCCGCCCAGGTATGGATCCGGCCGAGAAGCTTTAGCTCTCTGTCATTTGCTGATTGGAGTCCAAAGCTCAGGCGATTGATCCCGGCCCGCCTGTAATCTGTGAGTTTTTCCCGTGTAACGGTCCCCGGATTTGCTTCCATGGAGATCTCCGCTCCGTCACTGATCTGAAATGCACGGTTCACATGCTCCATAAGATCCACGATCAGACGAGATTCCGGTACGGATGGAGTCCCTCCACCGATAAAGATCGTATCGACCGGAATATCCCCATATTCCTTTCCCATACAGTCAATATCTTCCATCAGCCGCTTTGCATACTGTCTCTGAATCTCCTGTCCGGATGGGAATGAAAGGAAATCGCAATACGCGCATTTTTTTACACAAAACGGAATATGGAGGTACAGCTCCATTCCGCCGCTCATCTGAGAACCTCATCGAGCATCTCGATCTCATCCTCAAACAGACAGTAGCCCGGATCCCTGGCCTTCACCGCTGCAAGGACATCCTCGATCTTCATCCATTTTACAGATTCGACTTCTTCCTTCTGAAGTACGAGTGTCTCGATCTCTACGGGCTTTTCGTATACGAAGACACGGCTCTTTTCATGATTCTTAAAGATCCGCCCATGAAACTCTCCTTCGTAGCGCCCATCATGGACTCCGACAAACCTCAGATCGTCCGGTTCTGCCATGATCCCCAGCTCTTCCTTTAACTCCCTGAGCGCCGACTTCAGATAATCCTGTCCCGCCGGGATATGTCCGGCACTGGAGATATCGTAACAGCCGGCGAAGGAGTCCTTTTCGCTGCTCCGCTTCTGTAAAAGAAGGTCATGTCCTCCGTCCTCCCGTTTCCTTACGACCCAGACGTGGCTCGTCCGGTGCCAGTCGCCGTGAAGATGGACCAGTGTGCGCTCTCGCACCTGTCCGGACGGTTCCCCCTTCTCATCGAGAAGATCTAAAAGCTCCATCGGCTTTCCGTTGAGGACCGCCTCCTTTAAAAGATCATCCCGGTAACAGAGTTTTAGGGAGAAAAACATCGCGTCCTCATCAAGAAGATAGTGGAAGATCCGGTCTCCTTCCCACAGATTCAGGCTGTCGATCTGCTCCTTTGGGACCCACTCCAGGGTTCCCTCATTGCAGTCTGCCAGTTCACCGGTGAAATCGTCCGCTGTGTAGAGGAAAATATATTCCATCTCATCATCGTCATCGTTGTACACGAAAGTCAGAACACCCCGGAGTCTATAGCTTGTGAGCGTCAGGCCTGTTTCCTCTTTCGTCTCACGCAGAATGCAGTCCTCCGGACTCTCACCCCGCTCGAACTTTCCGCCGATTCCGATCCATTTATCCTTATTCACGTCATGTTTCTTCTTGACACGGTGGATCATCAGATATTTGTCATCTTTTTCAATATAGCATAATGTTGTAAGTTTCATATTATTTACCATTCTGGCACGAAACAAAGCCGTTTCTGGAGTTTTTTGCCATAGAACCTTTCCTACTGTACAAAAAAGTCCATTTCTATATGATCGTCTGAAATGGACTTTTTTCTGTATATCAATATTTTAATTATTCTTCATCCAGCTTCAGAACGCTCATAAACGCCTTCTGCGGAATCTCTACGTTTCCGACCTGACGCATGCGCTTCTTACCTTCCTTCTGTTTCTCAAGAAGCTTCTTCTTACGGGAGATATCACCGCCGTAGCACTTCGCGAGGACATCCTTTCTCATGGCTCTCACCGTCTCGCGGGCAATGATCTTACCACCCACAGCAGCCTGGATCGGAATCTCGAATAAATGCTTCGGGATCTCATCCTTCAGCTTTTCGCACATCTTTCTGCCGCGCTCGTAAGCGGATCCCTCAAACACGATGAAGGAAAGGGCATCCACAGTTTCCTTATTGATCAGGATATCGAGTTTTACAAGCTGTGACTGCTCGTATCCCTTCAACTCGTAGTCGAAGGACGCGTAACCGCGGGATCTTGATTTCAGCGCGTCAAAGAAGTCATAGATGATCTCGTTTAACGGGAGCTCATACTTTAAGAGTGCACGCGTCTCTTCCATATATTCCATGCCGAGGTAAACGCCGCGGCGCTCCTGGCATAACTGCATGATCGCGCCCACAAATTCTGTGGTCACCATGATCTCTGCGGAGACGATCGGCTCCTCCATATATTCGATCTCGGACGGATCCGGCATGTTGGACGGGTTCGTGAGGTCGATCACCTCGCCGTTCGTCTTGTGGATCCGGTATACAACGCCCGGTGCTGTCGTCACGAGGTCAAGGTTGTACTCGCGCTCCAGGCGCTCCTGAATGATCTCCAGATGTAAAAGACCTAAGAATCCACAGCGGAAGCCAAAGCCTAACGCAACCGATGTCTCCGGCTCAAAGAACAGGGACGCATCGTTTAACTGAAGCTTTTCCAATGCGTCACGGAGCTCCGGATATTTTGCTCCATCTGCCGGATAGAGTCCGCAGTACACCATCGGAGTTACTTTCTTATATCCCGGGAGCGGCGCCGCGCACGGATTTAAGCGGTTTGTCACCGTATCACCCACGCGGGTATCTTTCACATTCTTGATGCTGGCTGTAATGTATCCAACCATGCCGGCCCTAAGCTCATCACAGGGGATAAACTGGCCTGCACCGAAATATCCGACCTCAACGACATCGTAGGAAGCTCCCGTCGCCATCATCTGGATCGGGGTGCCTTTCTTCACGGTTCCCTCCTTCACACGGCAGAATACGATAACGCCGCGGTAGGAATCGTAGAGGGAGTCAAAGATCAGCGCCTGAAGCGGTGCCTCCGGATCTCCCTTCGGAGCAGGGATCTTATGGACGATCGCTTCCAAAACATCCTCGATATTGAGTCCCATCTTCGCGGAGATCCTCGGTGCGTCGTGAGCCTCAAGTCCGATCACATCCTCGATCTCCTCCGCCACACGATCCGGATCAGCGCTCGGAAGGTCGATCTTATTGATGACCGGGACAACATCAAGATCATGGTCAAGGGCAAGATACACGTTTGCAAGGGTCTGGGCCTCGATACCCTGAGCCGCATCTACAACAAGGATCGCACCGTCACACGCCGCAAGACTTCGGGACACCTCATAGTTAAAGTCCACGTGACCTGGGGTGTCGATCAGGTTAAAAATATACTCCTCGCCGTCCTTTGCCTTATAAACCGTGCGGACTGCCTGGGATTTGATCGTGATTCCACGCTCTCTTTCAAGATCCATATTGTCAAGGATCTGAGCCTGCATCTCACGACTCGTCAATAGACCTGTTTTTTCGATAATACGGTCTGCCAATGTGGATTTACCGTGGTCGATATGGGCAATGATACAGAAATTTCTGATTTTATCCTGGGAATAATGAACCATTCATGTTCCTCTCTTCTATTATTTTTCTTCATTTATATGATCTATTTTTCTGCCGCCGGATTCGAAAGTTCTGCATAATACCATATAAAAATGATTTTATCCACAGGCGTTTTGCCTGTAAGGGGCAGAAATAGCAATTTATCATACTAAATATAGCATTTTTTAGGTATCTGCGCAAGCAGTACTATGAAGTTTGCGCTGTATAAAAAATAGACACAAACGAGACAACTTGCGGCGCTATTATGTATTCCGAAATCAATTGACATTCTACCTGTTCTGATTTAGACTTTAAATAACATCTTGTCACGTATTTTCAGGACATTTCTTTGTCCCGTCACCCGTTCACCTTTTCTATCAGTACAGCAGCTGTCCGGCAGGTTCACAGATCCTGCATCCTCTATGCTCTGTCTACGTCCGCCGCACAGCTCTCAGGAGATGATAACATTTATGAATCAAACTCAGAAAAAGAAGCAGTCCCTGGACATGACCTCGGGCTCCATCACGAAACTCCTGATCATGTTCGCGGTTCCTCTCGTGATCGGAAATCTCTTTCAACAGTTGTACAATACTGTGGACAGTCTTGTCGTCGGGAACTTTGTCGGCTCCCATGCCCTCGCCGCCGTCGGTTCAACCACCAGCATCATCAATATGATCGTCATGTTCTTTACCGGAACATCTATCGGTGCCGGTGTTGTCATCAGCCGGTATTATGGAGCCCACGATGATGAAAAGCTTCACATTGCCGTTGAAACCACAATGGCGGTGACCTTCATCTGCGGAATCATTCTCACCGGTCTTGGGATCGTTGTTGCCCCCTTTATGCTAAAATTCATGTCCACACCGGAGGATGTCCTGCCATCCGCTTCCATATACTTAAAGATCTATTTTTCCGGTGTTTTCGGACTTCTTGTATACAATATGGGAAGCGCGATCCTGCGTGCGGTAGGCGATACAAAACGGCCTCTGTACTTTCTCTGTCTCTCCAGTGTCATGAACATCGGCCTTGACCTTCTATTTGTAGTGGGATTCGGCATGGCCATTGAGGGGGTTGCCTACGCGACGATCATATCCCAGTTTGTTTCCGCAATTCTCGTACTCATCGTTCTCACCAGAAGTAAGGAAAATTACCGGCTGACCTGGAAGGATCTGCGGATCGACAAAAAAATCTTCCGGCAGATCCTCATGATTGGACTTCCGACAGGCTTTCAGCAGTCGCTGACCTCATTTTCCAACGTGTACGTTCAGTCCTATATCAACACCTTCGGATCCAGCTGCATGGCCGGATGGAGCAGCTACTCCAAGATCGACCAGTTTGTCTTCCTTCCGATGCAGAGTATCGGACAGGCATCCACGACCTTTATGAGCCAGAATCTCGGAGCCGGGAATCTGCCCCGCGCGAAAAAAGGGACCGGCGTGGCTCTCAGGCTGGCACTGCTCATCACCTTCGCCAGTGCCGGAGTTCTTTTCCTCTTTGCGCCGCAGCTTGTCGCAGTCTTCAATCAGGAGCCTGATGTCGTCCGATACGGAACGTTATTTCTACGGATGAACGTATTCATGCTGGCGTTCTGCTGCCCGAATCAGGTCGTTGCGGGTGCAATGCGCGGGGCCGGAGATTCCAGAACCCCGATGCTGATCATGCTGTTCTCCTTCGTCCTGTTCCGTCAGATCTATCTCTATATCGCAACTTCGATCTGCAATACAGCCGCTGTCGTCGGCTTCGGATATCCGGTGGGCTGGATCGTAGCCTCCGTCCTCGTAGAGATCTATTATATGTCCGGAAAATGGGAGAAAAAGATCAATATGTAACCACTCCCTGCGTTTTTTCTATTCTCCTGTAAGTACCTGATCCAGGAGATCGGCTAACGGCACCATCGCCGCTTTCGCCTCCGCATACGTGTTTGTCTGGGCGCCCACCTCAATGAGGGCGGAACGCTCCCGGACATGCTCGTTATAGCGGAGGCCTTTTAAATAGATCTTTCTTGTGAGCCCCGGATATTTTTCTGCAGCCAGAAGCTGCATCTGGAAGCTGAACGCCAGATTTTCCTTGAGATTTGGGTTCGGGAGATACTCGATGGGACCGTCCGGGCTCATGGATGTCCCGTTGAAGAACATGATCTTCGCGGTCTCCGTCCCATCGATCTCCGTCACAAGTCTCGTCCCATCCGAGACGCCGTCCCGGTGGACATCTAATACCACCTCGATAGACGGGTATTTCTGTAAGAGACCAGTGATCCCGTCGAGGGCGTAGGTGTATGCCGCGCTGCGGTCCAGCTTTCCATTCCGGTAATCATAGACGCTTTCATCATGATACACGTTGTACCCCTTTTCCCTTAGAAGCTTTGCCAGATACTCCCCAAGGTGGACCACGTCCGCCTCCGCGTTTTCCGGGTAGTCTGTATAAGTCTCCTGGGAGTGGGTGTGATAGATCAGGATCTGGGGGACGTTGGCGTTTTTTTCGATGGAAAGGTCCGCGGCGAGGAAATTCTCCGCCCGCATCAGGTCCCGGCTCGCCGTTGTTGTGGGGTGGATATTATAGAATTTTTTCATCAGATAGTCGTAATCGTTGAGTTTTTCTAATATGATACCGGAATTTCCGGTGTTGAAGGTTCCTGCTGCGAACAGGCCCGCGGTTGTCGTCTTTTCATTCTGGGATGATCCGTTTTCTCCAGTTCCGCTTTTTCCCGCATTCCCCCACTCTTCTGAACTTTCTGTTTTTGCTCCGTCTTGTGCATTTTCATCCGCATTTCCGCTTCCCCATGCATTCTTCCCACGATCATCTCCGTAAACTCCCTGATTTTGTTCCCTGTCTGCGATCCATTCTGCCCGCAGTACTCCATTCTCATTCTCGATCCCAAATATCTCCTCATACTCCTTTGTCCGCCTGCTGCCATTTTTTCTGCTCTCCAGATAAAAAGCCGTACCCTCATCCTCCTTCCACGCCGGAAGAAATCCCCGCACCACATCATCCGCGATCCGCACCGCGTAATTTTCATAGAAATCCTTCCATGCGCCCGCACACAACCCACGTCCGAAATACAGCGCCGCCACGCAGACCACCGCCAACACGATCCACCGCCCGGCATACTGGATCATCCTGATGATATTTCCGATCAACTGCACAACAAACAGGCGGTCCGCCTGAAGCATCCGCTTAAAATAGTACCATCTCCGCCTCATATCTGCCGCCTGATTCGCCGTTTCTTTACAGTTTATGTGAATATGCGGTTATTCAGTACCTGCGCAACCATACTGCCGCCGCAAAATCCAAACCATATCAGCCAGGCACCAACAGCCATTTTCGAATAAAAAATGCAGAGTTTTTCACATATATCACGCAAATCTATGCAGTTCTGAACAACGCCTCATGGATCGCCTCCGAGATCGTAAAGCTCAGAAAATCCACCCGCTCATCAATATCATGGGGCGTCACATACATGGGACCGAGGTCCGGCTTTAAGAGTTTCTTAACAAGCTCATAAGATTCTTCTACCCGAAGAATTTCCAGCTCCTTCTCTCTCGATTTTCTTTTCTTTTCACCATTTCGATCCCTGTCCGAGTCCTCTGCTTCCATTACCTCATCATCTTTTTCCAAAACATCACACCCTATCTTCTCCCTCAACACCTCCGTCATCGCTCCAACCGTATCATACACGATCGCCGCCGCCCCGACGACCATCGGGATCCCGATCGCAAACACAGGAATCCCCAGTGTCTCCTCCGTCAGCCCGCTCCGGTGATTCCCGACCCCAGATCCCGGCTGGATCCCCGTATCGGATAGCTGCACCGTGACTCCCAGTCTCCCGGCACTTCTCGCCGCCAACGCATCCACAACGATCACTGCGTCCGGCTCCGTCTCCTGCACAATGCCTTTCACGATCTCCGCCGTCTCCATCCCCGTCTGCGCCATGACTCCCGGCGTGATCCCGCTTAAGATCGGATACCCGTGCTTCCTGCAAAAATCCGTCCCATACTCCAGCTCCAGATGCCTCGTCGCCTGAAGATGCTCCAAAACCTTCGGGCCCAAAGCATCCGGCGTCGCCTCCGGATTTCCCAGGCCAACGACCAGAGTTCTCACCGGCCGCCCCATCTTCTCCGTCTCAAGCCCATGCTCCTCAAGCATCCCCCGCAAAAGCCCCGCCAACTCCTCCGAGACCTCTCTGTGATAATCATCATCCTTCTTCGCCAGCGAAGCCGCCTCCACCGTCAGATACATCCCCACCGGCTTTCCCAGCGCCTTCTCTCCTCTCTCATCACACACCGCAACCTCCGTCACCCGGATCCCAGCCTCCTCCTTCTCCCACTCCCGCACCCGGATCCCCGGAATCTCACTCCCCTGTACCTTCTCCCTCTCCTCCAGCGCCAGATCCGTCCTCACCGTAAACTCCACATCCGCCTGTCTCATAAACACGCCTCCTGTCTCAGCTTTCAAAACAGCTCCACTGGATCATTCCCTGCTTGTAACTGATTCATTACCTTCATAGTTACTCTCCTTATTTTTCTCGCAAAAAAGTAATTTATTCTCGCAAAAAAGTAATTTATGTATTGACATACCGTGAAATATTCGCTAAAATACAATAGTATGTTTACATTGAACTGTCCGTGTCCAGGCTTTGATGCAAAACAAACAGAGATAATTTTTTAAAATAATATGGAGGTGTACAGATTGGCTAACATCAAATCTGCAAAGAAAAGAATCGTAGTAGCAGAGACAAGAGCTGCTAGAAACAAAGCAATCAGATCCAAAGTGAAAACTTTCGTTAAGAAGGTAGAGGCTGCAATTACTGCTGGTGACAAGGCTGCTGCACAGGCTGCACTTCTTGCTGCTACAAGCGAAATCGATAAGGCTACTTCCAAGGGCGTATATCACAAGAATACCGCTTCCAGAAAAGTATCCCGTTTGGCTAAAGCTGTAAGCGCAATGGCTTAATTTATCATCGAACTGGATTATTACGCATAAATAAAAAAGAACCGCTGTTTCCGAGGGTGTGTCAGAAACAGCGGTTCTTTTTTATATCTCAGCACCGATCGGTGCACCCAGCAGGTTCGGAGACTCCTGCTCGATCTTTCTCACCGGATCCAGCTCCAACACCGATCAGTATCCCCAGCTCCAATCAGCGTACCCAGCTCCATCCAACCCCCAGCGCAGGCCTGACTTCGGACCCGGGTGCCTGATTGCGGGGGCTCTGGCTTCCTCTTGGCTCGCAGGAAAATGCGTTGGAGGAAAGGTGACACTTGTCTGAGCGAAGCGAGTTGTGTCACCTTTTCTCCGCCTTTAGCATTTTTCTGCAAGCCTAGAGGAACCGCCCCCGAAATCCACCAGCACCCGAGTCCGAAGCCAGGCCTGCGCGTCCTTTTGCCAAGTTGATCCAACCTTACTTATACTTCTTCGCAATCAGTAACTCCACCGCCAACCGATCCGAAAGTCTTCCCGTCTTAACCGCTTCTTCAGCATCCACACAAAACTCCACATAAGAAAGAATCTGCTCCCTCGTAAACGCCCTCGCCTGCGCCATCAGCTTCCCCGCCACAAACGGCGGTACCTTCACCCTGGACGCGATCTCACCCTTCTGCGCCCCCTTTCCCGCCAATTCCTTCACCTGCAAAAGCTGATTAAACTGCTTCGCGATCAAAAACAAAATCCTCATCGGCGGCTCCTTCAAGGTCAGAAGATCCTCATAGAGATCCATCGCCTTCCTCGTATTCCCCGCCACGATCGCCGTCACCATCTCAAAGATCCTGTTCGTCACATGAACCGTCCCGACTGCCTCAACATCCTCCTTCGTGATCACCTCTCGCCCCATGGTATAACAGATCAGCTTCTCCAGCTCCATCCTGATATTCTCCATATCATCCCCGGTCCGCTCCATAAAATACTCCATAACCTGGCGCGTGATCTTCTTCCCGTCCTTCGAAAGGATCCCCGCAGCCCAACGCATCAGCTGGTCCGCGTCCTGTTTCTTTAATTCCGCCGCATACCCGTTGTCCTTCACCTTTTTGTAGAGCTTATTTCTCTTGTCGACCTCACTCTCTACAAACACCATACATGTAGACTCCGGGATCTCCGGGATATAATTCACAAGCTCCTCCGGTGCGCTGCTCTTAAAAAATCCGCTGCCGCCGACCAGCACAAGTCTCCGCTCAGCAAAAAAAGGCATGGTGTCCGCGAGACTAATGATCTCCTTCACATCCGGCCCCTTGCCCTCAAAATAATTATAATTCATCGTGTCATCCCCGGTGATCGCCTCCCGGAGACGCTTTTTATAACTGTTCACAAGAAACGGCTCATCCCCAAACAATAAATAGACCCTTTTAAATGTCTTATCCTTAATATCCTGGTTTAATGTCTGCATAGCCGCCTCCGTAAACTGTCATATTGGTATCATTTTGAAACTTTTCTAATTTTATCAGATATACAAACACTGGTCAAGCTGCGCCTTATGCATGCCAGCAAACAACAGAAAAACGACCATATCTCAACAATATGATCGTTCCTGTACTATCTCAATATTCTCAGCGTTTTCTCAGCACATACCCAAGTCTGTCCACATCAAAATTGATCACCCGCTCTGCCGGAAAATCAAGCTCTCTTAACAGCGCCATGGAATCCTCAAAATGCCCGATCTCATAACAGATATGGCTGTCCGTGCCCATGAGCACCATAGTATGATACTTTCTGCACGCCTCCAGCACCTTCCTGATATTCTTCGGCCCGTTGATCCTCGTGGACAGCGGATTCAGCGACCCGTTGTTGAGCTCAATAGCTGTGTGGTTCTCCGCCGCAGCCGCCGCCACCTCATCCGGGTCGATGGGATACCGGTCATCATCCGGGTGTCCGATAACTGTCACATTGGGATTCTCCGCCGCCCCAACAAGCGCCGCCGTATTCTTCACGATCCCGAGATTCGCTATACACGGCGTATGAAGGCTGGCGATAATGTAGTCCATCTTCGACAGAATCGGCTCCTCCGCATCAATGGAACCGTGCTCATCAAAAATATTTGCCTCGATCCCGTTCACCAGGCGGACACCGTCCACCTCCTTCGGGATCACCTTAAAATTCTGGAAATAGATGAGCGGTGCCGTCCCCGGCATCATCCGCGCGTGCTCGCTGGTTCCGAGGATCTTAAGCCCCATCTTCTTCGCCTCTTCCAAATTCTCCTTAAGCGTACTGTACGCATGTCCACTGGCCAGGGTATGCGTGTGCAGATCCATAAGCGGTCTCATTTCCATATCATCCTGCCTTCTTTCTCAGATAGATCGTCTCGCCCTCATTGTAAACCTGTCCCTGTCCTGTGTAGACATTGTAGATCGCGTCCTTCGTCCGGACCGCATAATGGATCTCCCGGCCGTTGTACTGGCGGTTTACGATATCCCCGCAGATTCCGTTTCCGTCACGGCTGATCTCAAACTCTTCCGGGCGCACCGGGCAGATTCCCTTGACGAGAAATTCTTTCGCCGCCGGTTCCGTCTCAAACACGACATCCTGATTTTCCACCTTGAACATATTTCCGAGCCATTTTCCCTTCACAAGATTGCACTTGCTGACAAAAGTCGCCGCAAACTCCGTCCGCGGATTGCAGTAGACCTCCTGCGGGATGTCAAGCTGCTCGATCTTTCCACTCTTCATGATCAGGATCCGGTCCGCCATGGCGAGAGCCTCGCTCTGGTCATGGGTCACATAGACGATGGTTGCCCCTGTGAGCTTATGAATGTTCTGGATCTCCCGGCGCATGCTGATCTTAAGCTCCGCATCCAGAGCGCTTAACGGCTCATCCATCAAAAGGATCGACGGCTTCGCCACGATAGCCCGCGCCAGCGAGACACGCTGCTTCTGTCCGCCGGAGAGCTCGCCCGGATAACGCTTTTCCATGGTGGAAAGTCCCACCGCCTCGATGGCCTGGTCCACGGCTTTCCGCTTTTCCTCCTCTGTCATGGTGCAGCGCTTACTGTTTAACGGAAACTCCACATGTTCCCGCACGGTCATGTGAGGCCAGAGTGCGAAGGACTGGAACACCATGCCGAGATTTCTCTTCTCCACCGGCACATTTTCATCCTTGGAGGAAAACATCTCCCCGTCCTTTAAAATACAGCCTTCCGTCGGCGCCTCAAATCCGCCGATAATTCTCAAAAGCGTTGTCTTTCCGCAGCCGGACGGCCCCAGGATCGCCAGGAACTCTCCGTCCTGGATCTCCAGCGAAATATCATCTAATGCTGTAAAATTCCCGAATTTTTTAGTAATATGATCAATTTTAAGACTCATGTTCTTTTCATCTCTCCTCATCATGTTTCTGCCGCCGCATATGCTCTGGTCAGGCTATCTATACTCCCTGTCCCACAGCATGTTCCCTTACTTCCTCCACACTGCTCTCCTGCATCTTCGGGCGCTTCGCGTCCTCCTCATCCTTTTTCTTCACGAGCGCCACCAGGCTGTACACGAAGAATACGATGAAGACGATCACTGCGGACATCGCCGCTGACAGGCTGTAATCACCGCCCTGCTGCAGGTTGAAGATCGTAAGGCCGATGGTCTTCGTCCCCGCGCTGGCAAGCATGGAGGACAGTGTCAGCTCCGTCAGGGATGATACAAAGATCAGGAAGGAGCTGGAAAGGATCTGCTTTGCCATCACCGGGATCATGATCTTTCTCCAGATCGTCACTTTTCCTGCCCCAAACACTCTTCCGGCCTCCTCAAGTGCCGGTTCCACAGAGAGCATGGCTGTCGTACTTCCCTTGATCTGTAAGACCACATATCTTGTGGCGTAAGCGATCATTAAGATCTTCACGGTTCCGTAAACTCCCGGAATGATAGTCCAGTGGAAGATCATGGCAAGCGCCAGTACGATTCCCGGCAGCGCGTATGTCAGGGATGCCGCGGACTCAAACATCTTTGCCGCCTTCGAATTCTTCCGGACCTTCAGGTACGCTGTCGCCGTTCCCGCGATGATACAGACGATGCAGGTCACAACAGCCAGCAGAATGCTGTTCATCACCGCCTGACGGACTCCCGCATTCGTAAACACGAACTGGAAATTTTTGAGGGACAGGTTCTCCGGACGGAATTTCGTGCCATAATTCTTCAAAAACGCGCTCATGATCATGGAGATCACGGGAACCACCGTAAATCCGGCGAGGACTCCGAGACTTCCCCACTCCAGGATCCGTCTCCACTTTGTCGACAGCTCATAGCGGACGGAGATGTCCTCCTTTACACTCTCAAGATTTGAATTCTTTCTGATCAGCTTTCCCTGAAGCAGTGTGCCGCCGATGGCGATAAAGGAAAGGATCACCGAGAGGGATGCAGCCTTGTGGAAGGAATCCGGACCGAAGCTGATGGCCTTCTCATAGATATAGGTGCTGAGCACTGGAATTCCGGAAGAGATCCCGAGGAACGCCGGAATGCTGAAGTTGTCGATGGAAGCCAGAAATGCCAGCATTCCGCCGCCCGCGATGGCCGGCATGGCCTGGACCATGGTGATCTTCCGGATTGTCTGAAGTGGAGTATAGCCGGATGTTCGTCCTGCCCACTCCATGTCCCGCGGGATCTTTCTGAGCATTCCCACCACCAGGAGATATACCACCGGGATGTTGCAGATCCCCATCACCAGGATGATTCCCGGCAGCGTGTAGATATCGATCACCGGAAATCCCATGTTCTTTAACATCGTGTTCACGAAGCCCCGCTTTAAGAGCAGGCTGCTCCAGGACAGTGTGATAATGTAGGACGGGATGATATACGGTGCGAGGACCAGAAGCTCTAAGATTTTCTTTCTCTTTACATTCGTATAGGCGTTTAAGAATGCAAAAAAGCTTCCCGCCGCCACCGCGATGGCTGTCGATGCCACCGATATGATGAGCGTATTCCGGATTGCCTTCGCCGTTCTCTCCTCATGCAGCATGTCCGCATAGTTTTGCAGACCAAAGCCTCCGTCGGTCATCAGACTCATCCGAAGGAGGCTTAAAATCGGCATAATAAATATGAAGCACACTGCGAGGAAAAAGAGGATCCGGCCTGCAATTGTTTTAATTTTACTTGATTTCATGATTTTTCCTCTTATCGATCTTATTCGAACATCTTAGAAAATGCTTCCTTGTCAGCATCCCTTGTCTCCACCAGTGTCGGAAGATCGTAAGTCAGGTTTGTGATCTCATCCGCGCTCTTTAAACCTTCCGGAGCCGCAACACCTTTTCTGATCGGGGTGTAGCCGATCTCAGCTGTGGCTTTCTGTCCGTCCTCAGAGAGGATAAAGTCTACGAAGGACTCGGCTGCCTCCTCATTCTTTGTTCCTGCAACGATTCCAATCGGCTCTGTGACGCAGAGGGAGCCTTCCGCCGGGTATACGAACTCGACCGGTGCCCCGTCATTCCTGGAACGGATCGCCATGTAGTCCACGAGAAGTCCAAGACCGTTCTCGCCTGCAACGACCGCCTTCTGGACAGCTCCGTTGCCCTTGTCGACCTTCACGCCGTTGTCCTTTAAGCCCTGATAGAATTCCCAGCCAAGACCGTCGGTTCTCGTAATGACACCAAGGTTGTATGCGGCTGCTCCGGAATACAGCGGGCTCGGCATGATCAGCTCGTCCTTGTACTCTGCCTTTGTGAGATCCGCTAAAGACTCCGGAACATTGGAGATCAGGTCGGTGTTCACCGCGATACCTGTGGTGATGATCTTTGTTCCTGTGTAGGTGTGTTCCGCGTCATAGAAGCTCGGATCGATCTCGGCAAGCTCCGGGGACTCGTAGCTCATCAGGATATCCTTTGCCTTTAAGGACTCAAAGGTTGCCGCGTCGGACACGAGAAGGACATCCGCGAGAACGGAACCTGCCTCTTTTTCTGCCAGAACCTTGCTGACAACTTCCTCTGTTCCGCTTCTGAAGATCTCAACCTTCACATCCGGATAAGATTTATTGTACTCTTCCACCAGTGACTGGATATCCGCCTCCGGCTGGGAGGTGTAGACCGTCAGGGTTCCAGACGCATCCTTCTTCTCTGCCGCTGCCGTTGTCTCCGCTGCGGTAGTTTCTGCTGCTGTCGTCTCAACTGCTGTTGCTGCTGTCTCAGCCGCTGTTGTCTCAGCCGGTTTACTGTTGGAACTGCAGCCTGTAAGTGCCAGGATAGCCGCTGTTGTTAAAAGTACGTTTAATTTCTTCATTTCTTTTCTCCTTCAATGCTTGTATATAATGGATATTTTCTGTAAGCGCCTCGTAACGATCTCCCTCTTCATAGCCCTCGATGACCATCGGGAAGCCATATGCCAGTAATCTCGGGTAGATCTTCTCAAAATTAAAATCGCCGTCCGGGATCGGTGTGTGAAGTTTTGTGCCTTTCTTGTTCGTCAGATGGACCTTTGAGACACGTCCCATGATGCGGATATTCTCGAAAAATTCCTCCACCGTGAGACTGTGTGCCAGATCGATGGTGTAGGTCAGCTTTCCGCTTAAGTCCCCCACGATTCCGAACGTTCCTTCCGGCGTTGTCGCCATCTCCTTCGGAATGTGTTCCATGATCTCCATGGAAATATCTACGCTCCGCTCCTTCGCGTACTCGTAAAATTCCCGGATACTTCTGTAAGCCCGGTCTCTCGCCGCCCCATCTTCTTTCAGGGTGTATCTCGGCGGGTGTACCGTCACCTCATCGGCTCCCAGCTCAACGGCTAAATCCACCGATGACTTGATCTCCTCAACAGAAGCTCTGCGGACCGCATCATTTAATGCCGCGTAATTCAGATCCCAGCTCTTTGCGTGGATCACGATGTTTAATCCAAACTCTTTCTTCAGCCGGCGGATCGTTTCCAGATCCAGTTTCTTCGTCTCCGCATGCTGCGCCCACAATTCGATTCCGTCAAAGCCATTCTTCGCTGCCGTCCTCATGAGCGTCTCTGCATCGGCGTCCCACATGAGCGTCGATGAAAAATAGAATCCTTTCATTTTGTTTCCTCCAGACAAAATGCATTATAAAAACGCAATGTAAAATTCAAAACGGACTCTTTGTAAAATCCTTGTAAGCAGAAATTAAAACTTTTCCTTCCGATGTAAAGTAAAGTCAGTCTGTGTCAAGCGGAAGCATCGTTTTTATTTTGAGTTTTTTTCCATCGGTTCGGACCATGACAGCACCGGAAAGTCCTGTTTCATAGAGCTTTGATCCATGTTCTAAAAGTCGCTCCCGGACCTCTTCTGCCGGATGCCCGTACCGGTTCTTTCTTCCGTAGGAGAGGATCGTCACGGATGGGGAGAGTTTTTCTATAAACTCTTCGCTGGATGAGGTGGCGGAACCGTGGTGTCCGGCTTTTAAGATCGTCACCGGGGTCAGTACGCCGGAAGTCAAAAGTGTTTCCTCCCCGTATGTCTCCATATCTCCCGTGAGGAGCATGGAAAGCCGTCCGTAGGTCAGACGGAACACCAGGGATTCCTCATTCCGGTCCGTAAACTCTGTCCTGCCCTCCGGCGACAGGCATTCCATGGACATTCCTTTTCCCGGAAGGTCATTCCATATATCCCCCTTTTTGGCATAAAAAACAGGAATATCCCTTTTTTTCGCAAGCTCCGCCATCTTCCCGTAGATCTCATCCTTTCCCGCCTCCGGCATCACGAGACCTCCCATCCGGATTCCCGATTCCGGGTGTTCCAGAAGATACTGGATCCCGTTTATGTGATCCTGGTCCCCGTGGGTCATGACCGCAAGATCCAGACGCGTCACCCCCAGGCTCTTGAGATACGGCACCAGAACCTTCTCCCCGATGGATTTCTGCTGGCTGCTGCCGCAGTCCACCAGGATCGTATGGGATCTGGAGCGCAGGACGATTCCGTCGCCCTGACCTACGTCTAGGAATGTAGCGGAGAGTCCGGTTGGGCGGGACGGGAGCAGAAAGAGGAATGCCGCAAGCCAGGCGGCGCATAATAACACCAGGCGATGTTTTTTATTTTCCATGATCTCCATCCCTCTCTCATAAACAAGCGCTCCGAATATCATTAATCCATAATAACACCCGATTTTCCATATTTCCGGCTGCCCCAGCACCAGCTCTGCCCCCGGAAGCTCCCCTGTCCAATTACATATCACCTCATAAAATTTCAAAATATAATGCGCACCTCCAAGCATCGCACCCCCAACCGATTCTGATAAAAAAGACAGACCCAGTCCAAGAAATCCCGATACGACCACATACGTCATAAGTGGGATCACAATTAGATTTAAGAACACCCCGTAGACCGGCATCCCAAAAGAATGCCAGAGAATGACCGGCGCTGTCACCACCTGGATCGAAAGACTTGTAAAGAACGCGGACGCTGCCGCAGATATTTTTTCATCCGTAAAAAGCTTTTCCCCCCGCGAAGAAAAGAACCTGCCGGGATAGATCAGTGATGTCACCGCAAGAAAGGACAGCTGAAAGGACGCCTGGGTCAGCAGATACGGATGGGCAAGCAGCAATCCCGCCGCCGGAATACACATCGCCGTCGGAAGATCGTATGTCCGCCCTACAGCCGCCGCGAGAAAGGAGAGCCCTGCCATTGACACCGCCCGGGCCACAGACGCGCCGCTGCCCACCATCATGCCGTAGGCGCAGAGAAATCCCCCTGCGAAGATCCCGGAGATCCAGAACCCCGCCCCGCCTTTCCTGAAAAGCTTCCAGATTCCCAGCCCCACAATGGAGACATGAAGCCCGCTGATGGCAAGAAGGTGGGATATCCCATTCTTCCGGTAAAGTTCATAAATCTCACTGTCCAGATCGTCCTTCTCCCCAAAGAGAACCGCCGACAGAATTCCAGCGTCCTCCGGGAGAGCGATCGCCTTTAACCGCTCAGAAAGGCACCTCCGGATCCGGTACAGGCTGTCCGAAAATACATGTACCTTCCCGCCAGTCACCGTATATCCTTCCACATAGATGATCCCGGAAATTCCGCGGGATCTGCAATACAGACGGTAGTCAAACACCCCAGGATTTCTCGCCGGATCTGCCGCTTTTCCCTCTCCGAAGACTCGGATTTTCTCGCCGACAGCGGGTGATGGTTTTTGCTTCGAAACCGCCTCAGCTGCTTCCCCTGTTTTATTCACATCCAGATAACATAAAACTCTTCGAAACTTCTCACCAGACTCCCCATCTTTGCCTTCCATTGCGCAATCCCTAAGCACGACCTCCAGCGTCCCATCCTTCTCCTTCACCGACTGGACAGTTCCCTGAAGAACCACGCCATCCTCATGTTCCTCCCAGAAAAATCCCTCCTCCCGGGAGAAAACCGCCTGCTCCGCTCCCATCCGAAGACATCCGGCAGACATTCCCGCCACAAAAAGAAAGACCGGCAGCCCGTATCTGCTCTTCCGGCGAGCAAACACGCACACCAAAAAGAGCAGCCAGACTGCCAGTCCAAAAATCATCTGCTCTGCCGGGATCCACAGGTTCAGTGCCTCTCCAAGTACCAATCCCCCTGTCACACACAGCAAAGGCCTTTTAATCGTTTTTTCCTCCTACGATATAATCGTAATTTCGTTCAAATACCGTGCTTAACGGAATCTGGTCCCGGAACACATCGTCCTGGGATCCGTTGATCCGGATCTGCACACGGCTCACCGTCGAGAGCTCCGCAAGGGAATCCACGATGGAATAGATCGGAATATATGCCGCCACATCCAGAGTGCTGTTTAAAAACGCCGCGTCAAGGTTGATCGAGCAGACCGAATCATTGACGGACACATTCAAAAGCTTCACATCTGACGGGATCGTCGCATAATGTCCAAGCTCCTGGGGACCTTCGATCAGCTGTTCCACGATGAGGCGCTCCAGGGATGTATTGCTGTTCTGCATAACTTCCCGCTTTTCCTCCACCAGCTGGTCTCCCGCCTCATTGGCAAAATACAGTGTCAGCTCCGTCCGCTCGAAGGAGTTGACATCGCGGATGCTGTCCACAAAATCAGAGGCGGAAAGCATTCCCACCGGGTTTCCCGCAGCGTCCGTGATCGGCTGCTCCGCACAGTAGATGCTCAGATACTCGATATCCGGAATCTGGGTCAGTGTTTTCGTCAGCGCCGCCCGGCACAGGATCTCCTGCACCGAATTCATCAGCGCATAGTTGGCATCTGCATATAAATACAGAACATTCCCCTCAATCCGGTAGGTGATCTTTTCGATCCGCTCCGGCAGCGCTCTCTGACAGTCGAGATCCGCCGGCACATTTCCCATCTTATCGAGAAGTTCCCGGACCAGTGCATCCAGGTCCGTCGTCTCCGTCCGGTACTCGCTTCCAACGAGCTGGATCCCGGACGTGTTTAAATAGTAGATCGTATAGGCATTTCCGTTCTGCTCCACGGTCTTTTTTTCTGTACAGCCACTCAAGGCGAACAGGACCGCGAAGAGGAGGAAAAACGCCCGAAACATCTTAAATTTCTTCACTTTTCTCCCTCCTACGGAATATAGATCAGCGGGATCCGCACCATGAAGGTACTTCCCTCGCCCTCAACGCTGTCCACACGGATCGCGCCGTGATGCATCAGGATCACGCTTTTCGTGATCGCAAGTCCAAGCCCTGTTCCGCCGGTCTCCCTGGATCTCGCCTTGTCCACGCGGTAGAAGCGTTCGAACACGCGCTCCTTAAACTCTGCAGGAATACCGATTCCGGAATCCGCAACCTTTAAATAGAAGAACTTGTGATCGGCATCCAGTGTGACCCGGACCCATCCGTCTTCCTTATTATATTTGACCGCATTCTCCACCAGGTTATTCACCGCTAGGGAGAATTTCACCTCGTCAATATCCGCTGAGACATCGCGCTTACTCTCGAAGATCAGCTCGATATTCCGCTTTCTGGCGATGGGGCGCAGGCGTTTTAAGACCATCTCGATCAGTCCATTGATCTGGACCTGGCTGCAGGAAAGTCCCGAGGACGCCTTGTCCATGCGGACCAGAGTCAGAAGATCGTCGATGATCTTACTCTCACGGTCGATCTCATCGGAGATATCGTGCATGAATTCCTGGTAAAGTTCCTTCGGCGCGTCCTCCATTCCCATCAGGGAATCCGCAAGGACACGGATTGACGTGATCGGAGTCTTGAGCTCATGGGAGACATTGGAAACAAATTCCTGTCTCGACTGGTCCACGGCCTTCAGCTTCTCCAGGGTTTTATTGATGGTCTCGGAGATCTGCTTTGTCTCCCGGTACGCCTCCTCATTGACATCTTCATCCAGATTTCCCTCACCTACACGCCGGATCGACGCAATCAGGGTTCCAAAGGGCTTCATGATAAAATGGACCGAGAGGATCGCAATGATCAGCAGGATCACGAAGATCATCATCTCATACAGGGATGCCTTATCATTCAGGCTCTCCTCCAGGCTGTACATGCTCTCCGTCGACGCCGTCACGATCATCACGCCCGCGGTCTTTCCCGTTGTGATGTTCCCCGTCTCCTGCTCAAACTCCGGAATTGGGATTGCCAGAACAAAATAGTGTTTCAGGCTGTCATACCGGCTCGTATTCTCACCCTGGAAGCACCTGATCACCTCATTGGAGATCAACGTCTTTCCCTCCGAGAGGGAAAACGTATCCTCTACGATCTTAAACCCGGAGTTTACGATCAGGATCCGTCCGCTGAAGATATCCGAGAGCAGGGAGAGCTCCGTATCGACGGCGGCGTTGTCCACCACCGAGTTCGTGAGATATCCAGTTCTTGACATCTTATTGCTCAGGATCTGACACTGGTTCTGGACATCAATGATCCGGCGCTCCACCTGACTCTGTCTTGAGGAGCTGGCAAGGATCCGGCTCTCCACGAGAAGCGGGATCATACAGAACATCACCATCAGGATGATCAGGGGAACCTTGACGCTCGGCGTATGCTTCCGGTAAATTTTCCGGATCCTTTCCCTAATTTTTCTCATGTTCCTCTTCCATCTTTCTCGTTGCCGTCACAGCAAGGCTGCCCGGTCCGATATGGCACGCGATGCTTAAGGAAAGCGGTGCCATGTATACATCAGCATTCGGGAAGCGCTCTTCGATCTCTTTCTTAAACTCCAGCGCTGCTTCCTCGTTGTCGGTGTGGGCGATTGCCAGATGGCAGTTTCTGCACTCGCTGTCGTGAAGCCTCTCGTCCAGTTCTTTCTGGATCGCGTTCATCATCATGGTCTTTGCCTGCTTCATGGTACGGGCTTTCGCGAAGGAATCAAGCTTTTCTCCTAAAATGATCAGCACTGGCTTGATTTTTAAAAGTGTGCCGAGAGCCGCTGCAGCCGGTGTGATCCGGCCGCCCTTTTTCAGATATTTTAGGGTATCGACGGTGATGAAGATGACGGAATCAGCCGCAGTCTCCTCCAGACGCTTCTTGATCTGCGTTCCGTCCATCCCCATAGCTACCAGCATCTGCGCGTCCTTTACAGACTGATACTGGGTCACAGAGATCCGTCGATTGTCAACGACGAACACTTTTCCCTCGTACTCATCCTCTCCCGCCAGCATCATCGCTGTAGAGCAGGATCCGGAAAGTCCGGAGGACATCGGGATATGGATGATCTGGTCATACTCTTTTAAGAGCTTGTCCCACATCTTCAGGATAGAATCCGGTGTGGGCTGGGAGGTAGCGATATCAGCATTGTCCTTTAATCTCTGGTAGAACTGCTCCCGTGTCAGTGTGATATCTTCGTAATATGTTTCTCCATCTATCATAAACGGCATTGGCAGAACCGCAACTCCCATCTCTTTTGCCTGAGCCTGGGTGATTCCGCTGTTGCTGTCTGTTACAACTGCAATTTTCATACAAAACTGCCCCTTTCTGTTTCTCTTTCGTCCGCCCTCTTTCTCTCCATTCCATACGGACAGGACTCGCTCCTATTTTAACCGATTTCCTACCTAAATGGAAGTGCAAAACTGCCCAAACTGTGGACGAAATAAAAAATTTGTGATATGCTGAGCAGTAAGCGAGTGAAAAACATGCTCGCATGTTTGGCACGAGCGGCGAAGCAGATTACGGCAGCCGCGAAGCAGCGCTTAGTGTAAAAGCGCGGACCGTAATATGCGATGTATTTTTAATATGGGGGTACAGGTTATGCCTTATTGTCCGAAATGCGATATGGAATTTGTCGAGGGAATCAAAGTCTGCAGCGATTGCGGCGGTCCCCTCGTGGAATCAAAAGAAGTGGCGGAAGCCATGAAAAAGAAGGAACAGGAAGAACAGCTTGCCGCCATGGCGCAGGAGATGGATCCGTTTTCCGGTGAAGGGACTGATACGCAGTTCTCCGGGGATAATCCACCCGAGAAGTCTTCCCCGGCCGCTGAGCCGGTCCACGCCTACGTGGATAAGGGCCAGCGCTACGATGACATGAGTTCCTCCGCATCCGCGTTCTTCTTAGTCGGCGGGGTACTTGCCATCGGCGCGGCACTCTGCCTCCTGGAAATTTTCCATCTCCCAATGGCAGGATTCCAGAAATATATGTTTGAAGGCGTTCTCGTTATTCTCGCCATCGGCAGCTTTGTCGTTGCAGTCTCCTCAAGGAAGCGCGCTGCCGAGTTAAAGGTGGAAGCCGACGATGAAAAACGCCAGACCCAGGAGATCATCGATTGGTTCTTAAAGAATTACTCCGCAAAAGAGCTGGATGAGCAGCTTCTGATGGAAGACCCGAACCTCTCCGGCGAGGAACTGAGTCTCAAGCGCTTCGAGCTGATCCAGGATTTCCTCATCACCGGCCGCGACATTCCTGACCAGTCCTATGCGGATTCGCTCTGTGAGACGCTGTATACGAAGCTATATGATCAGGAATAATTCTCAATTGGTAACTATTCAGTACCTTCATAGTTACGTGCAAAAATCCATTCCAGATCAGCTTCGCTGATGGGATTTTTGCCTTCCAGCCTATGTTTTCTTACGGTCAGCGCAGCAAGTGCGCAGATCTACTGAACAGTTACCTCAATTGTACATAAAAGACTGTCTGACCGATGAACCCAATTCATCAGCCAGGCAGTCTTTTTAATTTTCTTATTCAAATTTCACGATTTCTTTCTTCAACCTCATCATGATCTTCTTCTCCAGCCTAGAAATATATGACTGGGAGATCCCCATGAGATCCGCCACCTCTTTCTGCGTCATCTCCGCCCCATCCTGGCGCTTCAGACCATAGCGCAGCTCTACGATTTTTCTCTCCCTCGGGCTTAAGCGGCTCACCGCATTCTTAAGAAGGTCTTTTTCCACCTCATCCTCCATGTCTTTATAGATCACATCCTCCTCCGTCCCGAGAATATCCGACAGTAAAAGCTCATTCCCGTCCCAGTCCACGTTTAACGGCTCATCGATGGAAACCTCAAGCTTCATCTTGCTGGTCCTACGAAGATACATCAGGATCTCATTCTCAATACACCTGGACGCATAGGTCGCCAGCTTGATATTTTTCGTTGGGTTAAAGGTGTTGATGGCCTTGATGAGTCCAATGGTCCCGATGGAGATCAGGTCCTCTACGCCAACGCTGGTATTGTCAAATTTCTTTGCTATGTAGACGACCAGTCGGAGATTGTGCTCGATCAGCTCTGCCTTTGCCTCTTTCTCCTCTTCGGTTCCAAACTTATTTAACGCCTCAGTCTCCTCCTTCAGTGACAGCGGAGCCGGAAGAATATCCGCACCTCCAATATAATGGATCTCCCCCCGCTCCGGACGGATCATCGTGCGGAACCCCATCACTTTTTTGAGGCGGAACCGATTTGGCATAGAAATTCTCATAATCATACTCATTCTCTCCTTTTTCTAACTGTTAGTCACCTTCACAGTTATTTCTTCACACATCGTCATTCATACTTCATGGCAATTCTCTATTGCCACAGGCACATTTTCCCCTGACACCAGACACTCCGGCAGTATCATCGTAAAATCCTTTCCAAAAAACAGAGGTTCCTTCGAAATCGCCACGATCGGACGCTCGATCCAGATACTCCCGTGCTCTTCGGACATGACCTCCATCCGGTCAAAGAGAACTCCCGGCAGCATTCCATTTTCCGTTCCGACAGCCCGGTATGGGATCATAAGGACTCCCGCCTTCTCGCCTAAGAACTCTTTCGCATCCGCCGCCGCGATAATGCTCACCGGCTTTCCCGTCACAGGCTCCACGAGCCGATTCCCTGAATCCGCCATCGCCGTGAACTCCTTCGACTTTTCATTTAAGAAAAGACGGACCTGATACCGTGTTTTCCCGATCATCGGCCGCCTCACAAGAGCTACCACCAAGAAACGAACTCCCGTACAGAAAAATCCCATAAATATCAGACTTTTCCAGCCGGTAAGAAAACACCGTTCCCGCAGAATCGCCAGCCCGCTCTGCAAAATCCCTGCGGATAAGACCAGGACTCCCAGTTCCTTCCCGCGCCACTTCAAAACTTTCATCCAGGAATCTCCGCTATCTGCAGAAGCATTCCTTTTCTCCTGGCGCATGGTCTGTTTTCCCGGAAAAGCGATCCAGATCATCAAAAATCCTGTCACCAGCAGTTTCCAAACTTCCCATATCCCGGCAAATACCGGCTGCCCGCCTGCAGGACATCTTCCCATAAGTTCCAGATAAACGCTTCCAGTACTGCAGAGTCCCCCGGCGATCCCGGCGCCCAGAAGTCTTAAGGCCGCTGCCCGTCTTCTCATAAGCACCGCCGCCAGCCATAAGATCAAAACATCCCGGTACACCTCCTCCAGAAAAAAGAGATCGGCGTACCAATCATACTCCACCGGACTTCCTCCTTTCCCTGGCATCCCTTTCTGATGTTTTCCCATAGTATACCTGTCTTTCTCTCCAGAATTTGTCAAAGCAGGGACGAGAAATTTGAAAACCCATCGGGTCGTTTTAACAGGATCTCCCCTGTTTTTTCATGAAGATCAGAGATTTCCGCAGACATTTGCGGAATACGCGAAAAAAGAAGAACAAAAAGAACGCAGATCTGGACATTTTCTGTCGCGATCTGCGGTGAAATTTTAGAAATATTTCGCGCGAGTGCGCATCATTGGCACGTTAGTGCCTTTTGTGTAATAGGGAATTCTTCGGAATTTCCTACTACACAAAAAGACCTGGAAAAGATTTCTCTCTTCCAGGTCTCAATATGTTCATAAATTGTAACTGTTCAGTAGGTCTGCGCACTTGCTGCGCTGACCG
>UMEM01003482.1_pt1 | contig 31439 bp, 24 predicted proteins | sample 1964761 | NCBI WGS metagenome assembly UMEM01 (sample SAMEA4836021, study PRJEB28245) | human gut metagenome | biome: gut microbiome; material: fecal sample | place: Denmark | collected 2008 | reverse complement strand
GAGGGTCGCGGGTTCGAATCCCGTCTCGTGCTCTCAATGATACGAAAAGAGATATCCGATGGGTATCTCTTTTTTCATATGTTCAAGCCCTGCCGGGCTAGAACGGTTCGGATGCCTATGTCCCGTTCTGATCGTCGATGGGCTAACATCTTGTGCTCTCAAAGATAGGTAAAGCCTGCTTATGAATTTAGCTAACTTTTTAATATGGGGTAAAGATTTATTTGAAGAAAGCAAACAAATGTTCCGTATGGATTCTGTATAAAATGTCAATTGTAGGATTAGAAATAATAACATATACTTATGTGTAGAAAGCTATTGATAAAAGAATAGTCTGGGTGTAACCTTTATTATATTTAGGCTTTTCCTTTTTTGATAGGAGGAATGTCGTTATGTATAGTGTATTAGATGTTGCAAGATATATTATATGGTACTGCAAAAAGAAGGGGTATTCAATTAGTAATCTGAAGCTGCAGAAAATTTTGTATTTTGTGCAGGCAGAATTTCTCGTAAGTGTTGGAAGTCCCTGCTTTGCAGAAGAGATAGAGGCCTGGGATTTTGGTCCGGTCGTACCGGAAGTGTATCATGAGTTTAAAATATTTGGAAGTGCTGATATTCCGAAGTTTGTATGCATGAATGCAGATGAAGCAATTTTAAAAAAAGATAAGACCATGATTAATGACATGGTTGATCAGTGTGGAGCTTACTCAGCTTCAACGTTAGTAGAAATTACGCATAATCAGGATCCGTGGCTTCATGCGTATGAGAGACATTGCAATAATGTGATTGAAAAAAAGGCTATTAAACAGTATTTCGAAAAAGGTTAAATATGATAGAATGGAATAAAAGCACAAACACAAAATCGAATTCCACATCTGATTATATTCGAAAGATGGAAAATGAAGTGGATGATTTGTGTGATCGTTTGACGAAAGATTCTAAAGATTTCGATGCTAAGCTATTTTTTGATACACTGCATGATTACATTCAACAAGAGGACAGGTTATTATATACCAATATAACAAATTATGTATTTTCGCTGGATAACGAAGAAACATTTGGCATCATGCAGACAAATCTGGATCATGTTATTAATTATATGTATAGCAATCGATTCCAGTCGGAACATGTCTGGAAGCCGGAATATAGAAATCAGCGAAATCCATACGAACGGACGAAGCGCACGGCATTGAAACTGTGGGATCATATGAATCTTGCAAAGAGGCAAATGGCTTTATTCAAACTACAAGATGCTGATTACACAAAAGTTGTGGATGAAAAAATGCAGAGTGCCGAAGGCCGATTATCTAAAGAAATGAATGGACAGTTAATTTCACTTGTTTCTATTTTTACGGCACTTTCGTTTATATTGTTTGGAGGAATTAGTTCGTTAGATAATATTTTTGCAGGGGCTAAAGATATTCCGGTTACAAAATTAATGATAGTCGGCACTATCTGGAGCTTTTGTATTATGAACTTAGTTTTTGTATTCATGTTTTTTATTGCCAAAATGACGGGGCTTAATATAAAATCGACATCGGATGTGAATGCAAACTTGGTTCAAAAGTATCCACTGATATGGTGGTGCAATCTTGTCTTGATTGCAGTATTGATGTTTTCGTGTTGGGCTTATTATGCGAAAAGTGAAAATATTGCAACAGAGATTTATAACTGGTTACAGGATAGATCAGTGCTATATTTTGCTATTGGGACTGTGGTGATAATTTTTATTGTTGGTTTCAGTGCATGGACAATATATAAAATGTCAAAAATGAAAGAATAAAAATATAGCCAGCTATGTTCGATGATCTACAAAATTTCAACGGTCGCGGGATTGAATAAAAACAAATAGACATGAAAATCAGCCATTGATTTCCAAAAAAGGAAATTACTGGCTGATTTTTCTTGGGCGAAATTATCGCATTAACCGAAGTTACCAGATTAGTGGAATTCAAAAAAAATTCGACATCTTATGCAGAAAAATGACATCTTGTGCAGTAAGGGTTGATTCTATAGTGAAATCTACTTATAATTCCAGAAATAAGCTTCAGCAAAATATAAAATCTTACGGAGGAAGTGTTACATGCCGGAAGAAAGATACATAACGATCGTCTCGGAGAGGAAAACGATCGCTTTAAGAGTGAGTACGATCTTATATGTTCTGATGAATGGAAAATACGCAAATATCCATGTACTGGGAGATCAGGTGTATCGGACGACGATGACGCTTGGGGAGATCGAGGAGAAGATCGGGGACGGATTTTTGCGGGTGCATCGCGGCTGCCTTGTGGCTGTCATGGCAATTCACAACGTCACGGATACCATCAATCTCAGTAATGGGGAATCCCTGGGGTATACGGCCCGTAAGAAAGGGGAGATCATAAAAACACTCCGGAATGTCCAGCAGGGCATGATCCGGGAATTTCAGAATCATGGGGTCCCGATGACGGATGATGAGTACCATGACTATTACCGCAGTTTCGATCAACTCCCATTCGCATTTACGGATATCGAGATGGTATTTGATGAGGAGAAATGAGCAGTTGACTGGATCTTCCGCTATGGAAATTCCAGTAAGAATATTCCTGCGGAGCGAAGCACAAACGCTGAGAATGATGGAACGACAGCGAATCCGATCGATGGTTTAGAGATTCTTTATAAGGTGCATAATGCAGAAGATGGCACTTACAGTACGGAGGTTCCTTCATTTAAAGAAATCGGTACTCATACCGTGGATTACAAGGTCACATCCACAAACTATGAAGATCTGACAGGTACTTTTGATGTTCAGATCCAGAAAATGAACCTCGCTGATGCCTATGTTGGATTTGAAAATTCTTCACCGGTTTACACCGGTTCTGCTCTTGATCCGGGTGTGACTGTAAAAGGATCGGAAACTTCGGAAGATATCGTATCAGGAGAAAATTATACCGTTAAGTATCAGCGAGTTCAGGACGTATCGGGAAATACAGTAACAGAAGAGGCAGTCACAGCGCCTACAGAAGCAGGAACTTACAATGTGATCATAACGGCGAAGCAGGAAAGTACTTTTGTAGAGGGTGCAAAGACGGTAGAGAAAGGAGTTACCGTTCTGCCGAAAGCGCTCTCAGATACACAGGGAAAGCCGGCGGTATCGATATCGATGACACCGGAATCCTTTACCTATGATACGAAAGTACATCAGGTTAAAGATGAAAACATTGTGGTGACAGACACGGATAGAAACGTGACTTTGATACAGGGAACCGATTACGAGATCACACCTCCGTCAGATCCGATTCAGACTGCAAAGGCATATATCTTTACCTTCACGGGAAAGGGAAATTACACAGCCAGCTGTACGAAGGAAATCGAGGTCAAAAAGGCGGATCTTACAAACGCTACGGTTGAGATCAACGGTACTTACACTTACAGCGGAGGAGCTCAGGAGCCGGGTAAAGAGGTTACGACTCAGGTACAGGTAACTCTGGATAATATTCCGGTAAATTCATCCGAGTACACGCTGGGATATGCAAACAACACAGCAGCTGCAGAGGCCAGCAGCAATGCAGCACCGACGGTTACTGTGAAAGCAATCGATGATGGTAACTATCAGGGAGCCGTAAGCAAGACCTTTACGATCTTGCGGAAACCTCTGACGGTGACAGCTGAGAATAAGCAAGTAACTTATAAAGAGGACGCCCCGGAGTTTACGGCAGTTTATGACGGATTTGTCAATGGCGAAACATTAGAAAACGTTGGCGGAACGATCAGCTTCCTTTGTGAGTATGAGAACGGAAGTCCGGTTGGAGATTATGAGATTCAGCCGGAGGTTGCCGGTCTTGCAAACTACGAGGTGACTGCAAATAAGGGAACACTCAGTGTTCAGCCGAGAACACCGGTACTTACAGATTCTGCAAATCTCTACACGACTCGAATTTATGACGGAAAGGCAGTAGATCTGGCTCCGACAACAGACGGCGATGGCGAGATGAGCAGTGTGATCACGAACAGAGAGACGAACGAAGTCTTAACGTCTGATCCGGTCGATGTCGGGAAATACCATGTTGTTTACAGTTTTGATGCCGGAACGAATTACAGTGCCGGAAGTGTAGCTTATGATTTTGATATTACACCGGCTCCATTAAAAATTACGGCGGCAGATCAGAAACTTTCGTATCTGGATGAGATTCCGGAATATACGGCAGATTATGATGGTTTTGTAAACGGCGAGAACCTGGAAAGTGCCGGAGGAACCGTTCGCTTTGATTGTTCTTATCAGAAGGGAACAGCAGTCGGTTCATATCCGATCAATCCGGAGGTTACAGGCCTCAAAAACTATGAGGTAACAACAGAATCCGGAACGATGACGGTTGAAAAGAGAACCCCGGTCTTCACCGATTCCGCAAATCTGTACACAACTCGTGTCTATGACGGAAGGGCTGTGGATCTGACTCCGACAACGGACGGGGACGGCAGGATGAGCCGCGTGATCACGAACCGGGAGACGAATGAGGTCTTAACGTCTGATCCGGTCGATGTGGGAGAGTACCGTGTGGTTTACCGTGTTTCGGAAGGAAAGAATTACACAGAGGGAAGTGTTTCCTACGACTTTGCGATCACACAAGCTCCGCTTGTGATCACTGCAGAGGATAAGAATGTTGTATTTGGAGCAAAAGCACCGGAGTATACAGTTGTTTATGATGGCTTTGTAAACGGAGAGACGGAAGCGGTTCTTACCGGAACGCTGGTTGTAACCTGCGATTACAAAGAGGAAAGCCGTGAGTATACTTACGAGATCGTTCCGTCCGGACTTTCTGCAAAGAACTATGCGATTACGTGGAAGAATGGCGTTCTGACAGCACGCTATCCGGAGAGTGACAGTGACGATTATGAGGAAACTTCCAAACCGGCGAACAGCAAGATGCCGGAATCCGGAACCAACAATCCGGGACTGGGAGCGACCGCGAAGGATGCGAAAAAAGGCTATGTGAATGAAAATTCCGGTATTGTTTCCGGAAAGACACTTACCGAAGAGATGTTAAAGAATGACAACGGAAGCCTGAATGATGGCTACAGTCACTGGATACAGACAAACGCAGGCTGGTGGTTCCGTTACGCAGACGGAAGTTATCCGAAGGCAGCGGGAGCAGTAAATTCCGGATCCGGCAATTCTTCGGCAGCTCAGAGTTATGAGTGGATTCAGATCGATGGAAACTGGTGGGCATTTGATACAGATGGCTATCTGGCTACCGGATGGATCTTTGATCCGGTTTACGGAAACTGGTTCTATATCGATGTCAACACCGGTATGAAGACGGGCTGGGTTCTGATTGACGGAAAGTGGTATTACTTTAATCCGTTTTCCGACGGAACAAGAGGAATCATGTTCGCGAACCGCATGACACCGGACGGCTGGTTTGTCCGGGAGGACGGAAGCTGGGATGAGAAACGGTAATAATACCGAAATCAGGATCCCATGAAAATTGAACAAAGACAGAAAAAGGTCGGCACGGGAAATGTGCCGGCCTTTTTTCGGACACAAATCCCTGGAAAACACTTGCAATCCGGCCATTTTCTGATATACTAAACTACATTAACGCTTTATTAAACTAATATAGCAGACTAAAATGAGAGGAAGTATGAAAAATGAATGGAGCAATCATCGGTGTTTTTCTTGTGATCATTGCCTATCTGGTGATGATGCTGGCAATCGGTTTCTTCTATTCTAAAGGAAACAATGACTCCAGCGATTTCTATCTTGGCGGAAGAAAATTAGGTCCTTTTGTGACTGCAATGAGTGCGGAGGCATCGGATATGAGCAGCTGGCTGCTGATGGGACTGCCGGGAGTGGCTTATCTCAGCGGTATCTGTGACGCATCCTGGACTGCGATCGGACTTGCCATCGGTACCTATTTAAACTGGCTGATCGTGGCGAAACGTATCAGGAGATACAGCGCAAAGACGAATTCGATCACACTGCCGGATTTTTTTGCAAACAGGTATCGCGATGACTCGAAACTGTTATTGGGAATTTCCGCAATTTTTATTATTATCTTTTTTGTCCCGTATACAGCGTCCGGATTCGCGGCATGTGGAAAACTGTTCTCCACATTATTCGGAATTCCGTATACGGCGGCTATGCTGATCAGTGCTGTCGTCATTGTCGGTTACACAGCACTCGGCGGATTCATGGCGGCGAGCTTTACGGATCTGATCCAGAGTATTGTTATGACGATCGCGCTTGTCCTTGTGGTATGCTTCGGCGTATCCATGAGCGGCGGTGTCAGCACAGTTATTGCAAATGCGAGAGAACTTCCGGGCTTTTTATCCCTGACAGCGACATATGACAGTGCATCAGGAACTGCATCTAATTATGGAACAATTACAACAATTTCCACACTTGCCTGGGGACTCGGATATTTCGGCGTGCCCCATGTACTTCTTCGCTTTATGGCGACAGAACATGAGGACAATATTGCGATGTCCAGACGCATCGCGACGGTATGGGTCGTAATCTCTATGGCAGTTGCAATCTTTATCGGCGTTGTCGGTTACAGCCTCTCAAAGAATGGCGTGATGGCAGAGTTAAAGGGATCCGCTTCGGAGACGATCATCATCCAGGTTGCAACACTTTTAAGCCAGCATGGATTCCTCGCGATCATCGGAGCAGGTATCACACTCGCCGGAATTTTAGCCTGCACGATGTCCACCGCAGATTCCCAGCTTCTTGCGGCATCCTCCGCTGTTTCTGAGAACCTGTTAAAGGGGATGTTCGGCGTAAACCTTACTGAGAAGAGAACGATCCATGTTGCCCGGGCGACGGTTCTCTTTATCGCAGTGATCGCAGTATTTTTAGCGGGAAATCCTGACAGCTCCGTATTTGGAATCGTGTCCTTCGCTTGGGCTGGATTCGGTGCAGTGTTTGGACCTGTCGTTCTTGCGGCATTATTCTGGAAACGTTCCAACAGGAATGGTGCGCTTGCCGGTATGATCGCAGGCGGAGTCATGGTATTTGTATGGAAATACTGCGTTCGTCCGTTAGGCGGTGCATGGAATGTGTATGAGCTTCTTCCGGCATTTATCGTTGCTGTGATCTGTTTAGTTGTTGTCAGCCTTATGACCGGTGAGCCGTCAAAGGAGATCCAGGAGGAGTTTGAGGAAGTAAGAGCAGGAAAATAATTGCAGGAACAGATCGGTGAAATCGGAAGAAAAGACTGGAAAATTCAGGCGAAAAGAACTATAATACGCATTAAGAGACCTGACAAGTAGGTTTTTGTCAGGTCTTTTTCCTTATAAGAATATTGCAGTGAATTTATGGGATAAAAGAAAAGGAGAATGTGGATAATGGACGAATTACAGAAGAAAATTGTGGATTATGTAGAGGCAAACGGCAAGACATATCAGCAGATCGCTTTGGAGATCCATGAGAAGCCGGAGGTCAGCAACTATGAATTCTTCGCTTCCAAACGTCTTGCGGATCAGATCAAGAGTGTCGGTTTTGAGGTCGAGATGCCGGCGGCAGGTCACAGAACGGGCTTTGCGGCGAGCTATAAGTCTGGGAAACCGGGGCCGGTCATGGTATTTCTTGCGGAGTATGATGCTCTTGTAGGCCTCGGACACGGCTGCGGACATAATCTGTTTGGCGCGACATCTGCTCTTGCGGCAGCGGCATTAAAGAGCGTGATCGATGAGGTCGGCGGTGAGGTACGTCTCTACGGAACTCCTGGCGAGGAAGGCGGAGAGAATGGAAGTGCAAAGGGAAGTTTCGTCCGTGAGGGCTACTTTAAGGACGTCGATGCGGCACTTTCCGCACATCCGGGCGTTGGCCATCAGCTTACCTCGAAGACACTAGGCTGCGTACCGATCGATATCGAGTTCTGGGGCAAGGCATCCCACGCGGCTGCGGCACCGGAACAGGGAATCAATGCCCTAGACGCATTGATCCAGACATACAATTCCATCAATGCCCTGCGCCAGCATTTAAGCGATGATGTGCGTATCCACGGAATCATCGTAAATGGCGGACAGGCACCGAACACAGTACCGGATTATGCGGCAGCAAAATTTTATCTGAGAGCGGCTGCATCCAGCACCTTAAAGGATGTGTACGCGAAGGTAGAGCGGATCGTGGAAGCTTCCGCAATGGCGATGGGCGCAAAAGGCAGCATGAAGCCGTACCAGAACTGGGTAGAGAATATGGTGCCGACTCCGTCCTTCGATGCAGTTTATGAGAAGAACCTGAAACTGTTCGGCGAGACAGCGAAACCGGCAGGAGACCGCATGATGGGATCCACCGACATCGGAAATGTTTCCCAGGTTGTTCCGGCGATCCAGCCGACCATCAATATCAGCGACGAGCCGATCAAGGGCCACAGCAAGGAGATGGTTGCGGCGGCATGCTCACAGAAAGGACTCGATTCGATCCTTCTTGGCGCAAAGGTTCTTGCGTTCACAGCCCTCGATCTGATCCGCGAGCCGGAGACATTAAAAAAGATCAAGGAAGAACATGCCTATGAGGTAGAGCATCAGGCAGACTGATCAGTGAAAAGGCAATAACAGCTGTGAGTGCATTGAAAACTGCAGGCAGTTATGAAATAAGAAAAGTTAGATTGTGCGCGCTTCCATGGGCTTCTGTGGGTGCGCGCACTATTTGTGCCGCCAGCCGAAGGCGGCGGAATGGAGATTATTATGAAATATTTGATCATCGGTGCAGGAGGTACCGGCGGAATTCTTGGGGCTTATATGACTAAGGCGGGAAAGGACGTGACGCTGATTGCGAGAAATGCCCATCTTGCCGCTATGAAGGAAGACGGACTTACGCTCCGCCATCTCTGGGACGGAACTGTGGAGACAATTCCGGTCCGGGCGGAAAATATGGAATCTTATGATAAAAAGATCAAGACAGCAGGGGAGGCAGAAAAGCCGGATGTGATCCTCGTGTGCGTCAAAGGTTATTCTCTGGACAGTACGGTGCCGTTTATCCAGAAGATCGCAAAGAAGACCACCATCGTGATCCCGATCCTCAACATCTACGGAACAGGTAGGCGTCTTCAGGAAAAACTGCCGGGAATTCTTGTGACGGATGGATGTATCTATGTGTCCGCCAACATCGAAGGCCCGGGTGCCCTTGTGCAGCACGGAAAGATCCTGCGGGTCGTATTCGGCGTCCGGGAAAAGAGCGAGTTTCGGGAAGAACTTAAGGAAATCGCGAAGGACTTCAACGATAGCGGAATCTCCGGGGAACTTTCCGAAAATATCCGCCGGGATGCCCTGGAAAAATTCTCCTATGTATCCCCGATCGGTGCGGCAGGTCTCTACTATCATGCTACGGCGGCGGATTTCCAGAGAGAGGGTGAGGAGCGTGAGGCGTTCAAGGCGATGATCCGCGAGATCATGGCATTGGCGGAGGCGATGGATATTCCGTTTGAGAAGGACTATGTGAAAGTTAACCTCGAGATCTTATCTCACCTCGCACCGGAGTCCACCACATCTATGCAGAGAGATGTGATGGAAGGAAAACAGTCGGAGATCGACGGACTCGTATTTGAGGTGGTCCGCATGGGCAAGAAGTACCATGTCCAGACACCGGTATATAAAAAGATCGCGGACTTTTTAAAATCTATGTAAAACTTTACAAGAGGTCATCTTAAACGTTTGTAAGGTCGGTTGTAATCGAAAAATGTGGGTGCTATATTAGCTTTACAGCAATGATCCCGCGGATTTGCGCATCTGCTGCAGGCAGGAAAAACAGCAGGCCAGGAAGTTTTCGGGAATTGTTTCACGGTCCGTCAGGACAACGGAGTGGACAGACGGGCACACACAAATACGATATGGAGGACAGACAGATGTTTAAGAAGAAAAGCAGAGTGATGCTTGCGGCTCTTGCGGTGATGATGGTATGTAAGACGATCCCTGCAATCGCAGGTGCGGCCCCGGACGGAAAGACTCCGGCAGAATCTACCGCTACGGCAGCAAACGGCGCATACGATGCATGGAAGGAAGAATGGGAGAAAAACGGCGCAGACTGGACAGAGGTTTCCCTGACTCCGGGTGCCGATGAATCCCAGATGAATTTTGCATGGTATTCCAAGGATGGAGAGGCGGCAGGCTTCCGCTTTGGCAGAGAGAAGGATATGGCAGATGCAAAAGACATGGAAGTATCATCGGTACCGGCACAGGAAGGATATCAGTCCAACAAGGTGGCGCTCACAGGTCTTGAACCGGACACGACATACTATTATCAGGCTGGTGATAAGGAGATCCGCAAATTCCAGACAAGAAATTCTGATGCCTACAGCTTTATCTTTGTGGGTGACCCGCAGATCGGATCCTCAAACTCCGAGAAAGCGAAAAAGCCGGAAGATATTGCAAAGGACACCTTTAAAACAGCACAGCGCGAGGCTGTTTTAAGCGACAGCTTTAACTGGAATCATACGTTAAATCTCGCTGTGGAAAAAGCGGGAAGCAAGCCGAGCTTCGTCCTCTCCGCAGGTGACCAGATCCAGACAAACAAGAAGAAGGTAAAGGACGGAACTGTCAGTGAGATTGAGTATGCCGGCTATTTAAGACCGGAGGTTCTGGCTTCCCTTCCTGTCGCAACAACAGTCGGAAACCATGACGCGGATAATGAAAACTACAGCTGGCATTTCAACGTGCCGAACTTAAGTACTCTGGGATCCAACGGGATCGTCGGTGGAGATTATTCCTTTACCTACGGTGATGCCCTGTACCTGATGCTCAACACTCAGGATACCAATGTTGCGGAGCACAGAGAATTTATCGAAAACGCTGTTGCCGAGAATCCGGACTGCACATGGAGGATCGTAGCGCTTCATCAGGATATCTACGGATCCGCGGAGCACTCCAATGAGCCGGAGATCACAAACCTCCGTTACGAGCTCGTCCCGATCTTCGAGGATAACGATGTGGATGTGGTTCTGACAGGACATGATCATGCATACTCTAGAAGCTACCTTTTAAAAGGTGGTGTAAAGACGGTTGATTATGATGATGACAGCTTTGATGAGCAGCTGGAACAGGATATCGATGTCGGAAGCAGCAAGGAACAGCGCTTTGTAGCACCGGCGAATATCAAGCCTGCAACAGCGGATCAGGCGGGACTCACATACTTAAACTACTTAAAGGCAGTGATGGATGAGGCTGCAATCGTCTCCAGAAAGAGCGATAACCTGAACCCGGATGGAATCCTTTATCTGACGGCCGGATCCTCCTCAGGCAGCAAATACTATGATTTAACTCCAAGAAAACAGAGCTATATCGCTAACCGCTGGCAGGAAGATGTTCCAACCTACACGATCGTAAATGTAGACAAACAGTCCGTTACGATCAATACCTACCGTACCGATACAAATGAAAAGATTGACGATCAGGTACGTATCGTAAAGATCAAATAGCTATGAAGATACAGAATCGTTATAAGATCAAAGAATAAGCAGAAGGGATCGGAAGAAATCGTGAAACAGGTCAGAAAAAGACAGATCACAGTTCTGCTGGCAGCAGTGTTGTTTGGAATCGTTCTGTATTTCCTGAACCGGATCGACCGCACTCCCCTGTATGATGACCAGGGCCGCAGCTTTGAAAAAGCAGTGGTCCTGGAAGTCGTTCAGGACAATGTGCAGGAGAGCGGCCAGTATGTCGGACAGCAGACGGTACGGCTTGTGTTGAAATCCGGGGACAGAAAAGGGCATACGGTGGAGGCAAAAAGCTCCTCCAGCTATCTGTACGGTGCGCATTGTGTTCCGGGAATGAAAGTGATCGCTGCAGTAAATGAGAGCGGTGACAATCTATATGTAACGGTATACAGCATCGACCGGAGCGGACAACTGGCATGGATTGCGGCACTGTTTTTGCTCATCATATGGGTATTAGGCGGAAAACAGGGACTGAATTCTGCGTTGGGGCTGATCTTTACATTTATCTGCATCATCTGGATGTTCATTCCGCTGATCTACCGGGGCGTATCCCCCATCGCGGCATCCATTCTGGTGGCGGTCATCACGACTGTGGTCACAATGTACCTGATCGGCGGCGTTACAACGAAGACGGCGGCATCGATCGCAGGAACCGTAACGGGAGTCATCATATCCGGAGTGCTGGCATTTGCATTCGGAAGGTTCACAAAGATCAGCGGTTATAACGTGTCGGATATCGAACAGCTGGAGTATGTCGCCCAGATGACGGATGTAAAGATCGGGGAACTGCTGTATGCCGGGATCCTGATCTCGGCGCTGGGAGCCATCATGGATGTGTCCATGTCAGTCAGCTCCTCAATCCATGAGATCGCCCTGCGTGCACCGGGTCTTGACAGACGGGAACTGTTTTTGTCCGGGATCCGTGTGGGACGGGATATGATGGGAACCATGTCGAATACGCTGATTCTGGCCTTTACCGGAACTTCGATCAACATGCTTGTCTTTTTATACTCCTACGGTTACAGCGCAAATCAGATCATCAACATGTACTCCATCGGTATTGAGATCATTCAGGGAGTATCGGCGACGATGGGGGTGATCCTGACGGTGCCGGTGAGCTCCTATATCAATGCAGTCCTTTTGACATCAAAAACTGCCCGGAACCTGATTCTGTGATTTCAAACCAGAATGAGGTTCCTTTTTCGTCTGAATCCACCCCATATTTCATTCCGTGGGCATTTAAGATCGTGCTGACGATGGAGAGGCCGATTCCGGTACCCATGCGGCGGCCGCTCTGGTGTTGGCTTCGCTGGTAGCGCTCCCAGATGATCTTTTTGTCCTCCTCAGAGATCGGGGTGCCGGGATTCGTTACGGAAAGCCGGACGGTGTGACTGCCTTTGGATTCCAGGGAGACGGTAATGGTATCGCCTTCCGGAGTATGATTGATGGCATTGTAGAGAAGATTCCGGAGTACCTGACTGAGCTTTAACGGGTCGGCATATATAAAAACAGACTCTTTGGGTGCTTCAAAGTGGACCCGGATCCCGTAAGTCGCGGCGGCTGCCGCACAGTGGGAGGTCTCGGATTCCGCCAACCCTGTGAAATCAAAGGATTCCGGGCGGAGCCTGATATAGCCGGACTGAAGCTGGGAGTAGTCTAAAATATCATTTACCATCTCACTCATTCGGTTGGATTCCTCAATAATAAGGTCCAGATCCTCGTTTCTGGCCGCCTCATCCTTCCAGTGAATGTCCCGGACAAGTTCTGCGTAGCCGGAGATCACGGAAAGTGGGGAGCGGAGCTCATGGGAGACATTGGCGATGACTTCCTTTCGAAGAACATCGACGCGGGCCAGTGCCTGTCCAAGAAGCCCGACAGATTCCGCCAGTTCGCCGAGCTCATCCTGGCGGTTCACATCGGCGCGGGCGGAAAAATCATTTTCTGCGAGCCGGTCCACCGTGTGCTTGATTGCAAAGATCGGCTTTGTGAAATATCCGGAGCCTACGGCGGCGAGGATGGACGCGGCGATGGTCAGGACCACGGTGAGAATAATCAGCTGCATCCGGTTGAAGGTAAAAGCTGTATCGGTACGGATCATATTTTCAATCAGAAGATAGGCGTTCTCACCGGCGTAGGTGACAGGGATCCCAATATGGATATTGATCATATGGTGATCGCTTTTTAATACGTTCTGATAGATCTGGCGTGCCATAACATTGGAAAACTCGTCGGAATTTCTGATGAATTTCCAGATGCCGTATTCAGGCTCATTCTGGACATCGGTGAGAAGATGGCCATAGCTGTAAATATCGGTGAGATCTCCTGTATCGTCTACGAGAAAGATCGTTCCGTCGATCATCCGGCTCAAAAAAGGCAGAAGACGATCGTCTTCCGTCAGGTCCCGGTTCGTCAGGTCGCTCATAACCGGCTGCAGCTGTTTTAAGGAGTTGGACAGGGCTGTCTCCGCATAGGTATGTTCGAAGAAAAAGACCTGTACGAACCACATGCAGGCTGCGGTCAGGACAACAAGCCCCATCATCATGCCCCAGAGCTGAAACATCAGACCGGGGCGTTTTTTTCTGTGAATAACTTTCGGCTCAGATTTTTTTGTTTCATTGATATGTTCCATAATGTTCCTTTATCGGTAATCGTTTTTCAATTCCAGTCAGTATCTGAGGTGTGCCCGGTGGGAGCTGTCAGCCAGAATTACCGGATCACGGCATCCGGATCGAATTTATATCCGACGCCCCATACGGTCTGGATCATGGAGCGGTACGGACCGAGGCGGTCGCGGACAGATTTTACATGGGTGTCCACGGTGCGTCCGTCGCCGCAGTAGCTGTATCCCCAGACGTCCTGAAGAAGCTTGTCCCGTCTCATGACAGTTCCGGGATTTTTCGCAAGCTCCAGGAGAAGGTCAAATTCCTTCGGGGCAAGAACCAGCTCCCTCCCGGAGATGGAGGCGGTGCGGGAATCCGGGTGGATCTCAAGCTCTTTATATTGATAGGAAAGAACAGCACTTTTCTTTCCATTGCGCTTTAAGACTGCGCCCACCCGCGCCATGAGTTCTTTTGGGCTGAAGGGTTTTGAGACGTAGTCATCCACTCCGAGCCCAAAGCCTGTGAGCTTATCGTATTCTTCGTTTCTGGCGGTCAACATGATCACCGGGATCTCGCTGGTCTTGCGGATCCGCTCTAACGTTTCGAAACCGTCGAGTCCCGGCATCATAACGTCCAGAATCACGAGATCGAAATTATCAACCTGCAGTTTTTCCAGCGCCGCAAGTCCATCTGCGGCCTCATCACATTCATAATGCTCCACTTCTCCGTATGTCCGAACCAGTTTCCTGAGACGGATATCGTCGTCAACGATCAATAGTTTTGACATTAATATTGTACCTCTATTCTATAATTTCATGAATTACACGTATATTTAATAAAATTATACACTTTCATTTGCAGACAATCGGTTTGGACATAAAAGTTTTTCCAACATTTGTGTCATAGCCGGCTGGCATTTCTATCTAAAGATATATCATAAAAATCCCATCTGTGAAAGAGTCCTCACAATTTCCTGAAAATTTCCTCACAAAGTGTTCACAAATGACTTTTATATTATTGGCTATAACATTCAAAAAAGGCAGAAAGTAACAAGGATCATCAGGAAGGGAGCATATAGGATCATGAAAAAAAGGAACGTCATCCTGTGTACGGCAGCAGGAGTCGTTGTAGTTGCAGCGGCAGCAGGTGTAATCGTGATGAAAGGAAATTCGTCGGGCGGCGGAATGCAGGGCGGTATGGGCGGCCCCGGCGGCGGTCCGGGAGGAATGGGCGGTATGCAGCAGGAAAGCCAGAGTACCGTGGTCCGTGCGGAGGAGCCGGAGACAGGAAGTATCTATCTGACAACGGAGCTGACCGGTACGGTGGAACCGGATGATGTGGTCCATGTATATGCAAAGGCGTCCGGAGATATCACGGCGGTCTATGTGAAGGCGGGCGATACGGTCACGAAGGGTCAGGTCCTTTTTACCATCGATACGGAGCAGGTGGCAAATGCGAAAAATTCTGTGGATTCTGCGCAGGTAAATCTTCAGAAGGCTCAGAGTGATCTTGCAAGAATGCAGATCCTCTACGATGGCGGCGACCTCTCCGAACAGGAATATGAACAGTATACGAACGCGGTGAAGACGGCACAGCTCCAGTACAATTCGGCGAAGACCTCCTATGATCAGCAGGTCAGCTACAGCAGTGTGACGGCTCCGATCTCCGGAAAGGTGGAGAGCTGCAGCGCGGAAGTTTACGACCGGGCGAATATGAATGGGGAGCTTTGCGTGATCTCCGGCGAGGGCGAGAAGAAGGTGACATTCTATGTCACCCAGAGAATGCTGGAGAACCTTGCGGTTGGCGATTCGCTGACAGTAGAAAAGAGCGGAAATACATACAATGCAGTGATCGATGAGATCAACACCATGGTGGACGATTCCACAGGAATGTTTAAGGTGGAAGCGCAGCTTACCGATACAGACAACAACGCGGCGACGGGAAGTACCGTGAAGCTCACCGTTACGACGGGAAAAGCTGAAAACGTCATGACGATCCCGGTGGATGCTGTGTATTACAGCGGTGGAAACGCTTACGTCTACCTGTATGAAGATGGAAAGGCGAAAAAAGCGTCCATCGAGGTCGGAATCAACGATGACGATTATGTGGAGGTCACAGGCGGACTTTCCGCAGATGATCTTGTCGTGAGCACCTGGAGCAACAATCTGTATGAGGGCGCGGATATCCAGCTTGCAGGAAGCAGTGAGAGCGCAGATAGTCAGGCAGGTGCGCCGGATGGCCTGTCGGCACCAGCTGCAGCAGGACAGAACGATGGAGTAGCCCCGGCAGGTGAGAATGCCCCGGCGGGTGAGCCAAACGCAGATGCTCCGTCAGACAGAGCAGGCGGCGAGACACCAGCCGCAGATAACAGCGCTGCCGGCAGCAGTGCATCACAGGAGGGCTGATCATGGGACTTACGAGATATGTATTAAAACGTCCGGTCACGACGATCTTAGCCCTGCTCTGTATCCTTGTTTTCGGTATCTCCTCCGTATTTAACGCGACACTGGAGCAGATGCCGGATACAGACCAGCCGATGCTGATCGTTCGCGCGTCATATTCCGGTGCAACACCGGAAGACATGGATGAGCTGGTGACAAAGCCCATCGAGGATCAGGTCAGTACGCTGGAGGGCGTAAAGAGCATGTCATCCACCTCCAACGAGGGAAATGCCATGATCATGCTGGAGTATGATTACGATCAGGATATGGATGATGCCTACAATGAACTGACACGTTCCTTAAACAGCATCCGCGGACTCCCGGAGGACTGTAATACCAGCGTCATGGAGATGAACATGAACGGTGGAAACGACATCATGCTTTCCATCACTCATGACACACAGGAAGACCTCTACGACTATGTAGACCAGAACATCACACCGGTATTTGAGCAGCTTTCTACAGTTGCCCAGGTGGAATCCATGGGTGGTTCCTCCGAGTATGTGAAGGTGGAACTCGATCCGGTAAAGATGAAACAATATAAAGTGACGGTGAACCAGATCACAAGTGCCATGGCGGCAGCGGATCTCTCCTATCCGTCCGGATCCGCGGAATACGGCGATCTCTCCCTCTCCGTCACAACATCCGCGAAGGCCGGCACGCTGGAGGATCTGAAAAAGGTTCCGATCACGACCCAGAGCGGTAAGACTGTGTATCTGGAAGACATTGCAGATGTGTACACCACGGAAGAACAAATGGGCGGTGTGTCCCGCTATAACGGACAGGAAACCATCTCCATCTCCGTATCGAAGAAGCAGGACAGCTCCGCCATGAAGCTTTCCTCCGATGTCAAAGAAACGGTTGAATCTCTGGAGGCAGCAGATTCCGGACTTCACATCGAGATTGCCCGTGACAGTGCCGACAGCATCAAATCCTCCCTCCTGGATGTGGCTCAGACGATGGTTCTGGCAGTTATTATTTCCATGATCATCATCTGGCTTTTCTTCGGTGATATCAAGGCATCCCTGATCGTCGGAAGCTCGATCCCGACCTCCATTCTGGTATCCCTGATCCTGATGACGAGAGTCGGTTTTACCTTGAACGTCATTACCATGAGTGCCCTGGTTCTCGGCGTCGGCATGATGGTCGACAACTCCATCGTTGTTTTAGAGAGCTGTTTCCGGGCCATGGATAAGATGGATGGGCGCGGGTTCGTGGAGTACGCGAAGGCGTCTTTAGAAGGTACCGGTCTGGTTGCCATGTCCGTCCTTGGCTCCACCCTGACGACCTGTGTCGTATTTATCCCTCTTACAACCCTAAACGGAATGAGCGGTCAGATGTTCACACCGCTCGGCTGGACCATCGTATTCTGTATGAGTGCGTCCCTGCTTTCTGCGATCACGGTCGTTCCGCTGACCTATATGCTGTATAAGCCGAAGGAACGGGAAAAAGCACCGTTATCCGGTCTTATGAAGCTGCTTCAGTTCGGATACCGGAAGCTACTTCCGACGGTACTGAAACATAAAGCCATCGTCATGCTGGGCTCCATCGGACTTGTCGCAGCTACGCTCTTTCTCGCGAGCGGCATGCAGAGTGAGCTCATGACATCCGATGATAACGGTACGATCTCCGTGACGATCACCACAAGACCAGGTCTTCTCGATGAGAAGGCAGATGATATCCTGACTCAGGTGGAATCTATCGTTAGCAGCCACGAGGATGTGGATTCCTACATGCTCCGTTACAACGGCAGCAGCGGAACCGTCAGTGCCTATTTAAAGGATGACAGAAAGATGAGCACGGATGAGATCGTATCTGAGTGGGAAGACGAGATGTCAGGTCTTGAGAACTGTACCATTGAGGTAGAGGCGTCTGCTTCTATGAGCTTCATGGGAAGACAGAATGACTATGAGGTGATCCTTGACGGTTCTGATTACGACACGGTGAAGGATGCCGCGGACAAGATCGTAAGCGAGATGGTTGCCAGAGATGATGTAAAGAATGTCCACTCCGATGTGGAGAACACGGCTCCGGTTGTATCCATCAATGTAGATCAGGTGGCGGCTTCCGCGGAAGGTCTCACGGCGGCATCCATCGGACAGCAAGTAAAGCAGATGCTTGACGGAACCGAGATCGCGACCCTGACCATCGACGGAAATGAGGTCAGCGTCAAGGCAGAGTATCCGGAAGGTATGTACCGCACGGTTGAGCAGGTAAAGAATATGCTGATCACGACAGGAAGCGGCGGAACCGTAGCGGTTTCCGATGTGGCGGATGTTGTCTTTAAGGATAACCCATCCTCCATCTCCAAGACCGATAAAGCGTACGAGGTTACGATCACGGCGGATTATGTAAACGGAAATGTGAAGAACCTCATCGACAGCGAGGTGGTTCGGCCGAATCTTCCGTCCGGTGTGACCATTGGTACAAACTCCAGAAACCGTATGATGGCGGAGGAATTTTCATCCCTGTATCAGGCCATCGCGGTTGCGGTATTCCTGGTATTCGTAGTCATGGCAGCCCAGTTCGAATCCCCGAAGTTCTCCTTCATGGTCATGACAACGATCCCCTTCAGCCTTGTCGGTTCCTTCGGACTTCTGAAGCTGACCGGCACGACCATCAGTATGACATCTATTTTGGGATTCCTGATCTTAATTGGTACGGTCGTAAACAACGGTATCCTTTATGTGGATACAGTCAATCAGTACCGGATGACGATGGAGCTTAAGACTGCTCTTGTTGAGGCCGGAGCGACACGTCTCCGCCCGATCTTAATGACAAGCTCCACCACGATCCTTTCCATGATTCCGATGGTGCTCTCCACAGGAAGCAGCGCGTCCACGACGAAAGGTCTGGCGATCGTAAATATCGGTGGTCTGACGGCAGGTATTCTGGTTGCATTGTTTATTCTTCCGGTTTACTACGCGATCATGAACGGTAAGAAGGAGAGGAAGGTACTGGATATTTAAATTTGGATTTAAAATAAAAGGTCATAAAAGAGGATCAAATTAAGGATTAGATTTAAAGGTTTCATTAAAAAGGTTTAAAAGGATAAAAAGGTTTTGGGAACACCCTGGGGGAATTTATCCCCAGGGCGGACCTGTATCTGCCGCAGAAAGGAATGGATATCAGCATGAAGAAATGGAAGATTGCAGGCTTGTTCGCTATGGCACTTATAATGAGTGTGACGCCGATTCGGGCGTTTGCGACCAGCCCGGAATTTGCATATACAGCGGAAAAATGGGCATCTCTCCAGGATAACAGGCTGGAATACGGGGAGATCGCGGACTTGATCCACGAGTACAACACGACAGTCCGCCAGAATGAGCTGGACTACCAGAAATATAAGGGAAAGACCAGCACGGATATCGCAAAGGAATATTATGATTCTGCAGCAGAGGTAACTGAGCGGATCAATTACCCGGAGGATGACAGTGCAAATTATGCGAATCAGCTCTCCTCTGCATTGAACAGTGAGATATCGGCGGATAACCTGACGGAGCAGGGAGATAGTAACGTAGATGACGGTGAGATCAAACGCCTCGGATATGAACAGGCGGAGAAGAGCCTTGTGCAGCAGGCACAAAAGCTGATGATTTCCTATTATAGTGGGAAGGCATCCCTGGATACCTTAGAGGACGCAGTGACTCAGGCGGAGACTGCTTATACGCAGGCTCAGACGAAAAGGGCAGCAGGAATGGCGCTGCAGTCGGATGTGGACACTGCGGCGGAGAGTGTCACAAATGCGAAGGCGTCCCTGCAGTCCGCAAAGAGCAGCTTAGAGCAGACGAGACAGCAGCTTGTGATCATGCTGGGATGGAATTACAATGATTCAGTGGAGTTTGGAAACCTGCCGGATGTGGATACTTCCTCGGTTTCCACCATCAATGTGACATCCGATATCCAGACGGCGATCACGAACAACTACAGCATCAAGATCACGGAGCGCAGACTCGCGAATTCCCAGTCGGAGAACAACCGCGCGACTTATACAAGCACACTGTCGAATCAGAAAGACACGGTCTCCACAAACGTGAAGAATGCCTACAACAGCCTGGTACTCGCAAAGGACAGCTACGAACAGGCGAAGACGAGCTACGAACTTGCGGAGAAGGAACGGGCAGCAGCAGAGCTAAGACTCTCCGCCGGAACCATCACAAAGAAGACATACGCGAAGCAGGAATCCGCCTGCCTTTCTGCGAAAACTGCCATGGAATCCGCAAGGTTAAGCTTTCTCACCGCGAAGGTCACATATGACTGGGCGGTGGCAGGACTGGCGTCGGCGTCATAAGTTCCTCTTTGCCGGGAATGATTCCTGTCACAGCAGAAAAATGCAAAATGGCATGGAATGCAGATTGGGAATGAGTTGATGTGAGGTGAAAGAATGAAAACATATAAAAAATGGATGGGCGGTCTGCTATTCGGCACGGCGTTTCTTGCGGCAGCCGGAGGTGGGAACAATGCGGACATTATCTCCGGAAATATGCACGGAGTGATCGCCGGAGCGCTCTCATCCTGCAAAATCGTATCCTACGCAGCGGAATCCGATTCCGTAGATCCAAGTCAGATCACAACAATCGAGTACAGCGATCTGCGGGAGCTGATCAAAGCAGGAAACTTTTCCTACCTGCAGAGTCAGGATAGCCAGAATCGCCAGAGTGCGCCCTATGAGAAGATGCACGAGACGTTAAAGGAAGAGTACAACTACCTGAAAAAGATGGCAGATTCCTACAAGGATGACGGCGATACAGAAATGCAGGCACTCTATGAGAATAATGCGAAGAACATCCGCACTTCCATGGCGCAGGTGCAGTCCACGATCAACCGAATGAATTCCGCAAGTCAGGAGAAGACCATGGAGGATCTGGCAGACACCCTGACGGCATCGGCGCAGAACCTGATGAACTCCTATAACCAGATGGCGGCCAATGTGGTGGCGATGGAAAAAAATGTGGAGGCGGCGCAGAGTTCCTACGACGCGGCGGTGAAGAAACGGTCGGCTGGTCTCATCAAGGATACGGAGCTGGAGTCGGAGAAGAGCAGCCTGGAACGGCAGCAGAACTCCCTGGCATCCCTGAAAGAGCAGCAGAGTGAATTGAAGGAAAGTCTTCTGACGCTGCTCGGACTTTCCGGGCGCACCGATGTGGAGATCGGCACCGTCCCGGATCCGGATATGACTGCAATCTGCGCGGTGTCTGTGGAGAATGACCTTCAGACAGCCATCAGCAACGATTCCACCTGGGTCAGTGAGATGAAATCCAGGGTGACCGGAACGGATAACCGGGAGCTAAGAAAGCAGCGGATCAGCGAGGCGGCCCAGAACGCGGAGATCAGTCTGAGATCTACATACGAGAATCTTCAGAATGCCTTATCCAAGTATGAGGCAGCGGAGAGCACCTATTCCGCTGCAAAACAGGCGTGGGATACGGTGCAGAAGAAGCAGGCAGCAGGCATGCTCTCAAAGAATGCCTACCTTTCAGGTGAGGCATCCTGGCTTTCCGGCGAGGCAGCGATGAATACGGCAAAACTGAATCTCGTCTCCGCCTATGAGTCCTATGTATGGCAGGTGGCCGGTGTTGAGACCGGCGCAGCGGCAGGCGGTACTGCCGTGTCAGCCGGAGTTTCCGGCGGTGGCGGGGCACCGGCCGGAAGATAGAAAAACGTAGCAAAAAGAGTACATGTAAAAGTGTGCTCTTTTTTTTGCGCTTTTCAGAAAAAATACCGGGGCCGATTTTGGATGTAATAAAGGTGGTATATTTAGTTTATAAAATTTAGAATATATTCAAATAACTTGTTTTGGTAAAAATTAGTGCTATAATATACCCCGCATGTAAATTGTAAAAATTCTTAAATCAAGCGGAAGTTATAAGGACTTACTTTGGCATGACCACACAAGATAAGAGAATATAATACAGATTTGCAAATAAAAAGAAGGAGAGACTGCACATGAAACAACGATGCTTATCGTTGGTATTGGCAATTAGTATGATCATGGCCTCGGCAAGTCCATTTTCATACGCAAAAGATACCCTAGGGGGGGTATCGCAAAATACCAGAACGACTACTACAGATGAAACAGAAGAGATACTGCCGATAAAGGCAACAGATTCAGAGGCATCTGATATACAGAAATACCCGTTGGATGACAAAGAACACATAGCAAGCGCTTCTAACCCAGCTCTTTTTGCCACAAAAAAGACCAAACAGAAGGCTGATTTGCCCGATGGTATTTATTTATGCCAGTCAGATGGCGATGATGGAAACACGGGACTAGACAGGGAAAACGCAGTCAAAACGTTTGAGCAGGCTAAGAGCTTGATGGAAGAAAACTCATTTGAACATGTATATCTCTGTGGAAATTATGTAATAGACGGAACAGAAGAATGGGATCTGGACGGAAAAACATTGAACCGTTACGGATTTATAAGCTATATGATCGACCTGAAGGGTGAGAACTCAAATCTTACGCTCAGCAATATCGTGATCGATGCGGAGAACACCATTAAGAATCCGGACGAGAGCGAAACAGGAGATTCGATCATTCAGGCATTTCATGGAGGAAGCCTGACACTGAATGATGGCGCGATCCTGGAAAACAATAATGCCCAGATGATGGGAACAGCTGTATTCGGAATCAATGGATTCAATATGACGATGAATGATGGTGCGGTTATTCAAAACAATACCAACCATAACGTGCATTATGGTGGAGCAGTGACAGTCGCAAATAATAGTACATTCACGATGAACGGTGGTCTGATCACCGGAAACACGGCGAACCGCGGTGGTGGTGTAGCGGTTATTGGATCCTCAATGGTCATGAATGGGGGTTCCATTGAGAAAAACAAAACCTACACGATAGGCAGCCAGTTCGGCTATGGCGGAGGAATTTATCTTGCGGACTGGCAGGATATGTCAGGAGTAGGTGAAAATCACAATCAGCTGCTTACTTCATTACCGGCTTCGTTTGTTATGAATGGTGGCGAGATTTCAGAAAATGTGGCTCAAACCTATGGCGGCGGTCTTGTAACGTTCCCCCAGTCAGGAAACAATAGTCCGGAGGTTTCGGTTGAAATCAATAACGGCATAATTGCGGATAATGAGGTGACAGACGGAAGCGGTGGAGCACTTGCGATGTTTTTCAATAGTACAAAATTCCGTATGAATGGTGGAAAGCTGATAGGAAATAAAGTATCAGACTTTGGCGGTGGGATTTTTATGTACAGTATGAAGGGAACCGGCGAGATCTCAGATGGTCTGCTTTCAGAAAATGAGGCAGCCTTTGGTGGTGGAATCATGGTACAAGATAATACCGAACTTTTCATAAAAGGCGGTACAATTTCCCAAAACCAGGCGAGCGGTACAGGTGGAGGCTATTATATCTGGCGTGGGTCACAGCTACGTCAGACAGGCGGTTCCTGTCAGAAAAATAAAGCAGAAAATGCCGGGGGCGCATATATCTCCCAAAATTGTACATTTACCATGACAGGCGGCGATGTATCTGGCAATAATCCGGGCGATCAGAAAAATACTACGGGTGATGGAATATATGTAAACGGCTTTTTTGAAATGGGAGATTCCGCACACGTCGCTTCCGACAATGATGTGTATCTTCCGACGGATCATTATATAAAGATGATATCGGAATATACAGGAACAACCAGTGAAGCACCAATTATGATTACGAGTGAGGAAGATCATGTCGAGAACCTCAGCGCAATTGGTACAAAATTAGTATTATATACAAATGAAGCCGGTGGAGCGGAGGCAGCGAAAACGGCTGATCTCGACAGAATCTTTGTTCCAAGTAAAAAAATGCGTTCAGGGCTGGCGATAGGAGAAAGCCAGCATGAAACGGACTGGATGACATATATTCCGGGGATAAGAATCCATTATGAGTGGGTAGGAACATGCACGCCGTCTGACGCAAAGCCTCCAGTGGATGATTCGGTTCGCGTTAACAGCGCATATACGGCAAAATCGCAGGAGGAATCAGAAGAGGGATATAAATTTGATGGCTGGTATCTGGATCAGGAACTCACTCAGAAATATGTGGATGGAACGACATTGAGCACAGATACGGTTCTTTATGGAGAGTGGAAAGAAGATCCGGATTCCGCATACGCGATCACGATCACACCGATGGATATTACGGTCTATGTTGGCGGCAATGGATATAAAGGCGTAATCGGATCGGATAACCAATTTGCTTCCAATGATCTGCCTGAGATGGGATATTACCTGACTCTTCCGGCAAACATCAGTCAGGCTCTTCAGGATGAGGGAGCGGGCAGTGATGTGAGCGATCATATCGAACTGACCTACGATGATGGAAATGGAACGACAATAGTATGGAATCTGAAGCTTTATGGAGATGAGGAACACAGCTCCTCGATGCTGAATGGAACAGAGCACCGGATTTATCGGATCCTTCCAGGTAAGGTAAACGGCACGGATGAGACCATTCCGGTCGGTCTGAAATTTATGGCACCGGATGGATCTGTCATTGTCAGCTCTGATTTCCCGGTCAAGGAAAATGATACATTCCGCGACTACAAGGTAGATATTTATTCCGTTAACCTGAATGCGTCTCTTATCCGCGCAAAGATCAAAGTGGGAAATAAGACACTCACTCGGACGGTACGTGCGGGAACTGGAAATTTAAAAGTTCGAGGGAATGTGGAAGAAAAGTTTTCTGACGTGACATATGGAGGACCGAAGCTCGAGCTCGATGCTCCTGAGCGGATTCTCGCAAGTGCCGCACAGCCAGATACGATGTACTTTATCAATAAGGGAAATGTCAAAGTGACAGATCCGTCCGGCGTTCGCCTACTGGTGGATCAGAGTCTGGGCGATGGTTCCCTGGCAGAGTATCTTGATAAGAACGTCAATGCAGATGGAAGATTTTCGTATATTTTCAAATACCTTGATCTTGTGGACACCCATAATGGAGACGCGTATGTGACAATGGCAGAGGGACAGAAAATGAATGTCTACTGGCCAGTACCGAAAGACGCGTCCAGAGATTCGGAATTTCGGATCATCCATTTTGAGACGCTTCATCGTGAAAGCAACGTGGATACAGGTGAGCAGTTGAGACAGAATCCACCAACCGAGATTTCATGTGAAAAAATTGTGATTGATGGAAAGGAGTTTATCACTTTTACGACACATTCATGTTCGCCGTTCGCGCTGCTGTATGAAAAAGGCGGCTCTGGATCCACAGATCAGCCGGTTGAGCCGAAACCGGATCCATCGAATCCGGGAACTCCGGTTAAATCACCGAGCAACGCGGACAAACAGTCACCGAGCAACGCGAACCGATCGGATTCCTCCGATGATTCTGATGACTCTGGTTCTTCAACAACAACGAGAAAGAATCAGACGGTAACTACAAATACCACTACATCGACGAATACAACGGAGACAGATCAGACAGCAGGAGGCACGGATGAGACCAATCTTCCGGGTACTACGGGGGAAAATAACGAGTCTACCTCTGAGACGGTAGAAACAGATGAAACAAAGCTTCCGCAGACAGGACAGACCTGGTGGCCGGTATGGTTGTTGATGATGGCTGGCGGCGCACTGATTTTTGCGGGTCGGTCATTGAAGAAACGCGAGAAATAAATAAAATGCAGAGAGGGAGATCGCATATTTGAGATACTATGCGATCTCCCTTTTTACAGAAAAGAAAACATAAAAAGAGGCTATCATGAAAAGCAAATTTTTGGTAGGAATCGGCCTTATCATGATTGCGGCGGCCTTATGTCACAGGTTAAGTGAGTCAAAGAAATTTCTTCATATGATCTCTGAGATTTTCTTCCATCCCGGTGAGCTCATCGGCGATCTCCATGACAGCCTTTGACGCACCGGAATACTGATTTTTATAACCGCATATGGTCTTGATCCCCATATTACAGCCGTCAGTGACAATACTGGCGGCTTCTTTGTCACCGCCTTTTGCCATCATGCGCATTTCTGTGGACATCCAGGACCAGGCGGAGGCCATTTTCCCCGGCTCTTTTCCCTCTTCCTCCATGGCGCTTAAGGTCTTTTTGATCTTTGCATCCAGCGCCTGATGCTTTTCATAGCTTTCCGTGATATCTTTCCAGAGCTCCTGATCCGACACCATATCCCGGATCTGCCCTAGGCTTTCCGCAGCCATTTTGCAGCCGGAGTCACATTCGCGGAGAAGATTGACTGAGTGCTCTTCCATCATTGATCCATCCTTTCCATAATAATTGCCATGCAGTTTCTTCAGACAGCTGATAAAAACAACAGCCATGGATCTGTCTGATATTCATCTGCAAAAAAAGTATAAGAGATACAGGGGAAAATTATGCATGGCACTTCTGGAATGTCACTGACATGTCATAAGAATTCAAGGACGGCGGAACGTATTCTGCCGCAGACAGAAAAACTTAAGAAAATGAAAAGCAAAGGACAAGAGGGATCAGTTGAATCCAGCCCCTATTTATGTTATGATGTTAACGTTCGAAAACGAATTATGCTGAATACTGGAGGAAAAGCTTGGAAAAGACAGAAGCAGAAAAAATTCTGAAGGAAAAACTGGAAACCGCAGAGAAGATCCTAGTGGGGATCGGCTCTGAGTGGAAGAAAAAAGAAGGCACGGAGGAGGAAGAGGTCCTTCATGCCGCTGAAAAGTTAAAAAATTTTCTGGATGGAAAAGATTATTATATCATAACTTCACTGTCCGGTGAGGATGCGGACCGGCTGGGCTTTTCTGCCGGTCATATGGCAGTTCCCCATAGCGTATCCTTTACGGAAGAAGCGTGGAAGCATTATACCTTATGGCTTTCCTGCACCCTGAACCGGAACACGGTGCTCCTGGAGTTGGGGGAAAACTATAAAGATCCGTCCCTGATCCGCTGGCCCTTTGAGAAGACAGCAATGTTAAACAATAAGGCGTATCTGTTCCGGGTTCACAAGATCTTTTCTCAGGTGCCGGAAGAGCTTTCTGGGAAATCATGTCCGGTGGCGGAGGTATCGTTTAAATTTGTGGATGAATGCTTGGGATAAATCTTACCAGAACATGAAAATCAGAAAAATACGCAATGTAAAATAAACATCGCAAGGAGGAAATATGGCTGCGATCGCAAATGACTGGTTGGTCCCTATGAGCGGGGAATTCAAAAAGCCGTATTACAGGAAATTATATGAGACAGTAAAGAGCGAGTACGAGACAAAGGAAGTCTACCCGGCACCGGATGATATCTTCAACGCCTTTGCGTTTACGCCTCTCTCAAAAGTAAAAGTGGTGATCCTGGGGCAGGACCCATATCACGAGCCGGGGCAGGCACATGGACTGAGCTTTTCCGTAAAGCCGTCGGTGGAGATCCCGCCGTCCCTGGTCAATATCTATAAGGAACTTCACGAGGACTGCGGCTGCTATATCCCGAACAATGGATATTTAAAGAAGTGGGCAGATCAGGGTGTTATGCTCTTAAACACAGTCCTGACTGTCCGTGCCCATGCGGCAAACTCCCACAAGAATATCGGCTGGGAGGAATTCACGGATGCCGCGATCCGCGTCTTAAACGAGCAGGACCGCCCGATGGTATTCATCCTCTGGGGACGCCCGGCGCAGATGAAAAAGCCAATGCTGACGAATCCGAAGCATCTGATCCTCGAGTCACCGCACCCGAGCCCACTGTCCGCCTACCGCGGATTTTTCGGCAGCAGACCGTTCAGCAAGACAAACAAGTATTTAAAAGAGAATGGAATCGAGCCGATTGACTGGCAGATTGAAAATATCAACTAGCAATCCGTCATGCGGTCGATCATGTGGAAAAATATGCTGCAAGCTTGCTTGCATAAGCATTTTGGTGTATGATCGGCCGTAGGGTGGATGCCATGACTAATTATAATAAAAATAGGAGTGAATATGAACAGCTTTATCGAATTTCTAAAGATCGTCGTATTCGGTGTCGTCGAAGGTTTCACCGAATGGCTTCCGATCAGCAGCACCGGTCACCTGATCCTTGTGGAGAATATCGTCCACCTGAATGTATCAGAAGAATTCATGAACGTGTTCCGCGTCGTGATCCAGTTAGGCGCAATTCTCGCGGTACTGGTCCTGTATTTCAGACGCCTGAATCCATTTGATCCGGGGAAAAAACCGGCACAGAAGCGTGCCACATGGCATCTATGGTTCAAGATCATCATCGCCTGCCTTCCGGCTGCAGTGATCGGAATTCTGCTTGACGAAGTGCTTGATAAGTATCTCTACAATCCATATGTGGTTGCGGCGATGCTCATCATCTACGGTGTCATTTTTATTGCCTTCGAGAACCGCAACCAGCACGCGGAATTCCGCATAAAGAAAGTATCCCAGATTAGTTACCAGACCGCATTTTACATCGGCCTCTTCCAGCTCCTCGCGCTGATCCCGGGTACATCGAGATCCGGCGCAACGATCCTCGGTGCGATGATGCTTGGCTGTTCCAGAACCGCCGCATCGGAGTTCACCTTCTTCCTTGGAATTCCGGTCATGTTCGGCGCCAGTCTCTTAAAGATCCTTCACTACGGCCTGGCATTCTCCGCAATGGAGCTCTTCTTCATGGCAGCTGCCATGGTGATCGCCTTCGTCGTTTCCATGTACTCGATCCAGTTCTTACTCGGATATGTCAAAAAACATGACTTCAAATTCTTCGGATACTACCGCATCGTCCTCGGTGTGATCGTCCTGATCTATTTCGGACTGACTGCGATCCTGACAAAATAAAGAAAAACAAGAGTTTCCCGGAATCCATCCGGATGGGTACAGAATAGCAGCCCACCGATGGATTCCGGGATTTTTTTGCGTATTACAAAAACACGGGAATTGTGACGCTATTTCACAGAACCGTGCATGTTTCATCACACTTTCATCACATTTCACTGGTACACTATGTCATGTAGTTAAGGAGAGGAAAGAAAAAGAGAGAGTCCTTAAGTACAAAAAGAAACATCGAAAATTTCAACACAGAAAGGAGATTCCTATTATGTATGATGAAAATAAATGGAACGAAGTAAATAATGAAAACGAAAAGAAAAATAATGAACAGCCGGTAAACACGCAGAACACTCAGAACACCCAAAACGGAGCCCAGCAGCCTCAGGGTGAGCATACAGGAAGACAGGTCTACGGAAGACTTGGTTCCGGTACACAGAACGGCCAGCCATATAACGGAAATCCGAACGGCCAGAACGGTTACTACGGCGGGCAGCAGCATCAGCAGTATTACGGAAACCAGAACCAGTACACGAACCCGTATCAGCAGTACGACTATTATCAGGGACATGGACAGAATCCGAACGGAAACGGAAACAGCCACCACGCTTCGAAGAAACACTCCTACGCCAAGACGACAGCTCTTGTCGCGGCGGCAGCGCTCCTCTTCGGTGTCGTATCCGGCGGAACGATGTACGGAGTCAACCGTGCGGCCAACACCCTGTTGCCGTACCAGAGCTCCCAGGTAAACGAGACCATCGGGCAGACGACCCAGATCCCGGCAGCGAACACATCCACAACTTCCAGCAGCGGTGTTGTTATTGAGGATGTCTCCGCGATCGTGGACGCAACCCTTCCGTCTGTCGTATCGATCACAAATACCCAGGTCTACCAGAGCAACACCTGGTTTGGACAATCCCAGACCTACGAAGTCCCGAGCAGCGGTTCCGGCATCATCGTCGGACAGAATGACTCCGAGCTTCTGATTGTTACAAACAACCACGTTGTCAGTGATTCCGAGGGACTTACCGTGACGTTCGCGGATGAGAGCACTGCGGACGCGGCCATTAAGGGCACAGACTCCGAGGCGGATCTCGCAGTGATCGCAGTTCCGCTCGACAAGATCTCCGCTGACACAAAGGACAAGATCAAAGCGGCGACACTCGGTGATTCCGATTCCTTAAAGATGGGGCAGGGCGTTATCGCCATCGGCAACGCGCTTGGACTTGGCCAGAGCGTGACAGTCGGACATGTAAGCGCGTTAAACAGAGAGATCAAAGTTGACGATGCGACTAAGACCGTCATCCAGACAGACGCAGCGATCAACCCAGGCAACAGCGGCGGAGCTCTCTTAAACTCCAAAGGTGAAGTTATCGGCATCAACGAAGCAAAGTACGCGGATACAAGTGTTGAAGGAGTCGGTTACGCGATCCCGATCTCCAAAGCAAAAGACATCATCGATGACCTCATGACAAGGACCACAAAGATCGCGGTTTCCGAGTCTGAGCAGGGCTATCTCGGAATCCAGTTACAGAACATTGATGAGTCCATGGCAAAGATGTACGGAATGCCGCAGGGTGTCTATGTCTACAAGATCATGGAAGACTCCGCAGCCGCAGGTTCCGATCTTCACGAGAAGGACATCATTACAAAGCTGGATGGTGAGAAGATCTCCAACTACGCGGACCTTGCAAAGCTTCTGACTTACTATAAATCCGGTGACACCGTAACATTGACTGTCCAGTCTCTTGTAAACGGCAGCTACCAGGAGAGAGAAGTCCAGGTAACCTTAAAGCAGCGTCCGGCTGAGTCTGACAGTGAAAACAGTCAGAGCCAGGGCGGACAGCAGGATCAGAAACCGGCGCAGAGCCAGTCTAAGATCGGAAAATAATAAAGAGTCGATATAAAATAGAGAAACAAGACCGCCTCCCTGGAGTGATCACGGGAAAGGCGGTCTTGTTTTGTAAAGGTATAAAGGTTTTATCGAAAAGTTCCTGAAAACATGTTTACAGGAAATTCATGAACGTGGTCAGTACCATGGAGTTGAAGAAGTCAACGAATAAGCTTCCTACTAACGGTACGATGAAGAATGCTCTCGGAGCTGCACCGTAGCGCTCAACGAGTGCTCTCATGTTTGCCATAGCGTTCGGGGTAGCGCCCATACCGAAACCGCAGAATGCAGTTGTCATGGCAGCTGCCTCGTAGTCACGTCCCATAACGTTGAATACAACGAAGTTCGCGTACAGGAACA
>UMEM01011496.1_pt1 | contig 32707 bp, 29 predicted proteins | sample 1964761 | NCBI WGS metagenome assembly UMEM01 (sample SAMEA4836021, study PRJEB28245) | human gut metagenome | biome: gut microbiome; material: fecal sample | place: Denmark | collected 2008 | reverse complement strand
AAGAAAACGTAAATATAATTAATTGTGCGCAAAAATCCCTGGCAGTTCTGTCAGGGATTTTTATCATAATTTGGACAATAATCAGGGGAAGGAAGTAATCTTGAAGGCAGAAAATAACAAAATACTTAAAGAAAAGAAAAACTGGATCCTTTTACTGTTTAAAAAACTGGCAAAGCTGATTTTCAACAGAATCTTTTATGTTGCGGTTGCAATGCTTGTCCAGCTCGGATGGATCTTAATGATGGTACTGCGTCTGGCCGCTTATTCCAGATATATTGATATCGGATTGAGGCTGATAGGTATTGTGCTGGTATTATGGATCCTGAATAAGGAAATAAATCCTTCCTACAAACTGGCCTGGACAATGCTGATCCTGATCCTGCCAATTCTTGGAGTGGTATTATATTTTGTATTTGGGCGTTCCAGGATCGCTGCGATCATGCAGCAGCATTTTGAACAGAGGATTGAGGAGAGCAGGGAGTATCTGCGGGATCGGCCACAGACGAGGCAGAAGCTGGAGGCTCTGGATCCCTCGGCTTCAAATCAGTCCAGATATATTTCGGATGTTTCCAGATTTCCGGTCCATGAGAACACAACTGCAGAGTATTTTCAGGTAGGAGACGATATGTTCCCAGTGCTTGTGAGGGAACTGAAACAGGCGAAGAAATATATTTTTATTGAATATTTCATTATCAATGATGGGGTGATGTGGCAGACAATCCTGAATATTCTGGAAAAGAAAGCTGCGGAGGGTGTGGATGTGCACCTGATCTATGACGGATTTGGCTGTCTTACAACACTTCCCCATAAATATTATGAAGAGCTTCAGAAAAAAGGAATCAAATGTCAGGTATTTAATCCTTTCCGTCCCATTTTGAATATTATCCAGAATAACCGGGATCACAGGAAGCTTTGTATCATTGACGGATGGGTTGGATTTACGGGAGGCATCAATCTTGCAGATGAATATATCAACCAGAAAGAGCGTTTCGGACACTGGAAGGATACCGCTGTTATGCTCAAGGGAGAAGCTGTCTGGAATATGACGGTAATGTTTCTCCATATGTGGGCGGTGATCGGCAGATCTGAAGAAAGTATTGATTATGAAGCCTATTTTCCCCACAGATATCATGAGGGAGAATTTGAGAGTGACGGATTTGTCCAGCCATTCTGTGATACACCTCTGGATGAGGAGGTTGTCGGTGAAGATGTATATCTGAACATTATCAACAAAGCAAAAAAATATGTATATATCTGTACTCCTTATCTGATCATAGACAATGAGATGATGACTGCCCTCTGTCTGGCAGCCAAAAGCGGGGTGGATGTGCGTATTATGACGCCGGGAATCCCTGACAAGAAGCTGGTATTTATCCTTACCCAGTCCTATTACAGGCAGCTTCTGGAAGCCGGTGTAAAGATTTATGAATATCAGCCCGGTTTCCTTCACGCAAAATCCTTTGTGAGTGATGATGAGATCGGAGTAGTGGGAACCATCAACCTGGACTATCGAAGTCTTTATCTTCATTTTGAGGATGGTGTATGGATCTACAGAAACAGAGTAATACAGGATATTAAAGATGATTTTATCCAGACTATGGAATATTGCAGGCAGATAGAACCGGAATTCTGCCAGAACAGAAATATAGGGCTGCGTATCATGCAGAATATTTTCCGCGCGTTTGCGCCGCTGATGTAAAATGAGCACTGAAAATCATATTTTTATGGTTTTCAGTGCTTTTTATCTGATCATGATCAGGTATCGGGTCGGATTGAGATGCATTATTTTATTGGATTGCTATATAATGAATAAAGAAAGTAGTCTTAGAGCGTGTGCCGGCAGCCTGCCGGTACATTGATCGGAGAGATAATATGCGAAAAAAATGGATCTCCATAATATGCGCTATACTTATCATGGTCTGCACCATCACTGCACCTGTATATGCCGCCGGAATCTTTTTGCCCGAGGAAAACAATACCAAACAGGCAGAATCCACAGATCTTATTGAAGCACCATCAGGAATCTTAATGGAAGCGCAGACAGGAACAGTCGTTTATCAGAAGGATGCGGATACCAGACGAAGCCCTGCCAGTATCACGAAGATCATGACGCTGATCCTGATTTTTGATGCTCTGGATAAAGGCAGCCTGAAAATGGACGACACAGTCACAACCAGTGCCCATGCAAAGTCAATGGGCGGTTCTCAGGTGTTTCTGGAGGAGGGGGAAATCCAGACAGTGGAAACCCTGATCAAATGCATTGTAATCGCGTCAGGAAATGATGCCAGCGTAGCAATGGCAGAGCATATCTGCGGCAGTGAACAGGAATTTGTCCGCCACATGAATGAACGGGCAGAAGGACTTGGGATGAAAAATACTCATTTTGAAGACTGCTGTGGTCTGACAGAATCTCCCGATCATTACACAACAGCCAGGGACATTGCCATCATGAGCAGGGAACTGATCACAAAATATCCGAAAATTATGGAATATTCTTCCATATGGATGGAAAATATCACCCATGTGACCAGGCAGGGGACAAAGGAATTCGGACTTACCAATACCAATAAACTGATCCGCAGCTATGAGGGCTGTGTCGGTCTGAAAACAGGAAGCACCAGCATTGCAAAATACTGTCTCAGTGCAGTCGCAAAAAGAAATGACATTACCCTGATCGCAGTAGTGATGGCAGCCCCGGACTATAAAGTGCGATTTAAAGATGCAGCCTCCATGCTGAATTATGGCTTTTCAAAATGCAGCCTGTACATAGATAAGAAAATGGAAGCTCTGCCTGAGATCCCGGTCAGAAATGGAAAGAAAAAGACGGTTTCTCTGGTTTATGAGGAACAGTTCCACTATCTGGACACCACAGGACAGAATATCGGGAATGTAAAAAGAAAGCTGAGAATCCACAGGGAAGTAAAGGCCCCGGTGAAAAAGAACACCTTGGCAGGGGAGATGATCTATTCCGTCGATGGGAAGGAACTGGGAAGAGTGAGGATTCTTTATGGGGAAAATGCAGGAAAAGCCACATATCCGGACTGCCTGAAAAAAGTCTTCATGAGATTGTAAACGTTACTGAGAACAGAGTGAACAGTAACCTGTAAACAAAAAGTATTTTGGACAGTTTTATAAATTTTTGACAAAGGACAGCAATCCGATGTATAATAAAATCCAAATGGGTATTGAGGGAAATAAAAAACAAAAGGAAGGTACTATATTAATGAAAGAAATCCGTACAGAAGATGCCGTAGGGCACATTTTATGCCATGACATCACACAGATTATCAAAGATGTAAAAAAAGGGGTGCTTTTTAAGAAAGGTCATATTGTCAGAGAAGAGGATATTCCTCTGCTACTCTCTGTAGGAAAAGAACATTTATATGTGTGGGAGAAGAAAGAAGGAATCCTTCATGAGAATGAAGGCGCAGAGATCCTTTATAAGATCTGTGCCGGAGATTCGGACACCATGCATGGTTCTGATATAAAAGAGGGAAAGATCGAGCTGATCGCAGACATTGACGGAGTGCTTAAGATCCGCAGAGAAGCTCTGCTGGCTGTCAACTCACTTGGAGAGATGATGATCGCATCCCGCCATGGAGATTTTCCTGTAAAGAAGGGCGACAAACTTGCAGGAACCAGAATTATCCCTCTGGTGATCGAGAAGGAGAAAATGGATCGTGCAGCAGAGGTGGCAGGCACAGAGCCGATCTTTTCCATTCTGCCATATAAGAAGAAAAAGGTGGGTATCGTAACAACAGGAAGTGAAGTGCAGAAAGGTCTGATCACTGACACTTTCACTCCTGTACTGAGAGATAAATTTGCAAAATTTCCATCAGAGGTCATCGGTCAGACAAAACCGGGTGATGATATGGAACAGATAACAGCCGATATCCTGAAATTTATCGAAGAGGGGGCCGATATGGTAGTCTGCAGCGGTGGAATGAGCGTAGATCCGGATGACAGAACTCCGGGTGCGATCAAAGCAACAGGAACCCGCATCGTATCCTACGGTGCACCCGTACTTCCGGGAGCTATGATGCTGGTTTCCTATTATGAGAAAGACGGCAGGCAGATACCGATCCTTGGGCTTCCGGGATGTGTTATGTATGCAAAGAATACCATCTTTGATCTGCTTCTGCCGAGACTGATGGCAGATGATGAGATCACATTATCAGAGATTAACCAACTTGGAGAGGGTGGACTCTGCCTGAACTGTGATGTCTGTACATTCCCGAACTGCGGATTCGGAAAATAATATCCCGCAGAATGCGTTGTCAGACACAAAGTAAACATAAAGGGAAAAGAAAACTTGCATGAAAAGATTTAAAACCGTACATTATACAATCCATTCTAACAAAATAAAGGATGCGAGAGGCATCAGATTTGCTGTGATCGCAGATCTTCATGGCATGGAATTTGGCCCTGATAACAGAAAGCTTCTGGAGACGATCCACCGGTACAGACCGGATGGGATTCTCATTGCCGGTGATATGATCGTGAGAAATGATTCTGCTTCTTTAAAGACTGCATCATCTCTTCTGAGGAGCCTTGCTCAGCAGTATCCGGTTTATTATGCACTGGGAAACCATGAATATAAGCTGTACAGGACAGATCCTCAGGAGAACTGTATGGCAGCCCGATATCAGGAATATGAAAAGGAACTGAAGACAGCCGGGATCCATATCCTGCATAATGAATCCTGCAGCCTGCAGGTGGGAAAAACCAGCCTTACTGTCTATGGCCTGGAAATACCTCTGATCTATTATAAAAAGCCATTTTCTCCACAGCTTAAAAGAGAGGAAATCAGGGAACTGATCGGAGAACCATCTTCCGATTCCCTGAATATTCTTCTGGCTCACAGTCCCAAATATGGAGATACCTATTTTGACTGGGGGGCAGATTTGATCCTGAGCGGGCATTATCATGGAGGGATTGTAAGAATTGGCAGGCACAATGGGCTGCTTTCCCCACAGCTTCATCCATTTCCGAAGTTCTGCTGCGGAGATTTCCACAGGAAGGAACAGCATATGCTGGTAAGCGCAGGAGCAGGGGAACACACCATACCTGTAAGGATCCATAATCCCAGGGAATTGCTGATGGTGGATCTGAAACCGAATGCCTGAGAATATTGTTACTGTCTGCTGACTGTATGGCAGCGAAATATTTACTTGAAAAGGAAAAGACTGTGCTATGGGAATTCCGGTAAAGCTGGAAGTATTTGAAGGTCCTCTGGATCTTTTACTGCACCTTATCGAAAAAAATAAAATAGATATCTATGATATCCCCATCGTGGAGATTACAGATCAGTATATGGAATACATCCATGCCATGGAGCGGGAAGACCTTGGTGTCATGAGTGAGTTTATGGTTATGGCAGCCACATTGCTGGATATCAAGTGTAAAATGCTTCTCCCGAAAGAAGTCAATGAGGAGGGAGAAGAGGAAGATCCAAGAGCGGAACTGGTGGAGAAACTTCTGGAATATAAGATGTATAAGTTTATGTCCTATGAGCTGAAGGACAAGATGGACGATGCGGCAAATGTATTCTTTAAAGAGCCCACTCTTCCCGATGAGGTACTGCAGTACAGAGAGCCTGTAGATCCAAAGGAACTTCTGGCAGGTCTCACACTGGAGAAGCTGAATGCAATCTACAAGTCCATCATTCGCAGGCAGGAAGACAAGGTCGATCCTATCCGAAGCAAATTCGGAACCATCGAGAAGGAAGAGGTCAGTCTGTCTGATAAGATGATAGAGATCAAAGATTTTGCCCGTACCCATCGGAAATTCAGCTTCCGCAATCTCCTGGAGAGTCAGTGCTCGAAAGTACAGGTGATCGTCACCTTTCTCTCCATACTGGAACTGATGAAAATGGGACATATCCATGTGGAGCAGGATGGGCTGTTCGATGATATCTCTGTTGAAGTACAGACAGACCCGGATACATGGAAGAATCTTACAGAATTTGCGGAAGATGAACCATAGAATACAGAGGTCAATATGTAATAAAAGGAATGAGGAAGACTGAGTGAAGATTAAGGAGACAGAAGCTGCGATAGAAGCAATACTTTTTGCAATGGGCGGTTCCGTAGAACTGCCCCGGATCGCCAGAGCCATCGGTGTGGACGAGAAGACAACAGGAAGGATCATCCGCAATATGATGGACCGTTATCAGGAAGAGAACAGAGGCATCCAGATCATAGAGCTGGAGAATTCTTTCCAGATGTGTACAAAGAAAGAATATTATCAGTATCTGATCAATATTGCCCTGCATCCTCAGAAGCCGGCACTGTCAGATGTTATGCTGGAAACCTTATCCATCATTGCATACAAACAGCCGGTTACAAAGGCGGAGATCGAGAAGATCCGAGGGGTAAAATGTGACCACGCCATCAACAAGCTGGTAGAATACAGTCTGGTCAGGGAGCTGGGGCGTCTGGATGCCCCCGGACGTCCGATCCTGCTCGGGACCACGGAAGAATTTCTGCGCTGCTTCGGCGTACAGGATCTGGAATCCCTGCCTGTCCCTGACCCTGTCCAGATAGAGGACTTTAAGGCAGAGGCAGAGGAAGAAATCCAGCTGAAACTGGATGTGTAAGATAAAGGAGAAAAAATAATGCCAACCACATATGCACATGATTTATTTGGAAAAGAAGTATATAAGAGACTGCCTTCAGATATGAAAGCCCTGATCCGCAGACATGGGGACTTGTACAGGATCGGTTTACATGGGCCGGATATCCTGTTCTACTATATGATTTCAAAGAATCCTGTCACCCAGTTCGGGATTGAGATGCATCATGAGAAGGCAAGAGCCTTTTTTGAAGAAGGGATGCGGCAGGTCAGAAGAAATGATGATGAGGCACTTTTTGCATATCTTCTTGGGTTTGGCTGTCATTATATTCTGGACTCCACATGCCATCCCTATGTAAATCAGATGGCGGCAGAAGGCGTCATTCCTCACATTGTTCTGGAGAAGGAATTTGACCGTGTGCTTATGGAAGAGACAGGTAAAGATCCCGACCATTATTATCCGGCCTGCGGGATCATGCCGAAGATGGAATATGCCAGAGTGATCCACAGGGCCATTCCTCTGGTGAAAACCATGAACATTTATATTTCTGTCAGGATGATGAAAATTCTTACCAATTTCATGGTGTGTGATGACCATGGAAGAAAACGCAGGATTCTGGGGAAACTTCTGAGACTGGGAGGAGAGTCCATCGGCTCTGTCATTGAACATTTCATGACTGCCGAAGCAGTAGAGCAGGCAAAAGCTCCCATGCCTGAACTTGAGAGGCTTTACAGAGAGGCGGTTCCTGAAGCTGTGGAATATCTGGGAGAACTTTATACCTTAAGAGAGGGAGCTTATCATCTGAGCAAAAGATGGGACCGGACTTATAACGGGTAATGGGCATATCCCGATATTTTTCGGAACTGTGACAGTCATATTCCGGACATGCAGGCATAAATTATCTTATAGGGTGAAGCAAAATCCTGCAGATATCCTGTAAACAACAAATCTGTGAATAACCGTAAATTATGAACAGTGATATTCATGGATTGCCAGCATGTGAGGTGGAGTATGAGAATGAAACATATTGCCGCTGTCATTGTTGTGACGGCGGTATTATTGTTTACGCAGACATACACCTCCGCCCGGGGAGCGGAGTACAAAATACCTCAGACAGTAGACATGACACCTGTTGCAGAAGAACCGGCAGAACTGTACGCATTATCAGCAGTCCTCATGGACGGAGAGTCCGGCAGAGTACTCTATGAAAAGGACGGGGAGCGTCCTCTGGCAAATGCCAGCACAACCAAGGTGCTTACCTGTATTGTGGCACTGGAGAACTCTTCGGGGGATGATTATGTTCAGGTTTCTCAGAATGCGGCATCCCAGCCGGAAGTGAAGCTGGGACTTCAGAAAGGAGAACAGTATTATCTGGAGGATCTTCTGTATTCCCTTATGCTGAAAAGCCACAATGATACAGCGGTTGCCATTGCAGAACACTGCGGGGGAAGCGTGGAAGGCTTTGCCAGAATGCTCAACCGGAAAGCAAAACAGATAGGATGTAAGGATACGTATTTTATCACACCCAATGGCCTGGATGCTGAGGATGAGAATGGAAAACATCACACAACAGCCAAAGATCTGGCACTGATCATGCGATATGCTGTTAAAAACGAAACATTCCTGCACATTGCACAGACCAGAGACTATACATTCTCTGAGATCACAGGAAAGAGAACCTTTTCCGTACATAATGCCAATGCATTTCTCGACATGAGAGACGGAGTTCTTGCCGGAAAAACAGGCTATACTTCCCAGGCTGGCTACTGCTATGTATGTGCCTGGGAAAAAGAGGGCAAAACATTTATCGTCAGCCTCCTTGGCTGTGGGTGGCCCAACCACAAAACCTATAAATGGAGTGACACAGAGAAACTGCTGGACTTCGGAGATTACAACTATGAGTACGAAACCTACTGGAAAGAACCACAGACCGGAAAAATCCTGGTAACAGACGGTGTGGAAGATGGTCAGGATATAGGAACGAAAATCTATCTGAGGGGTAAATGCAGTGTAACCGCATATGACAGGGAAAAAGAAGTCCTTCTGAAAAAAGGGGAAACTGTAACCTGTAAAATAGAAATTCCACAGAAAGTCAGTGCACCGGTTCTTAAGGGGGAGAAGCTTGGCCGCATTGCCTATTACCTGGATGGAAAACTGATAGATTTTTATCCGGTCTATGCGGAGAAATCAGTGGAAAAAATCAGTTTTAAATGGTACACTGAAAAAGTATTTCATGATTTTTTTCATTAAATACATTTATATGGGAACCTTAAAGAAACGTCATCAGAGTCTTGCCATAGAATCGTCTGTCGAATTCATAGAAAAAAACTATCGAACAGATGAAACAATTTAATGGTTTAAAGGGTTGCTATACGAAAGCGATATTGATATAATAAATCTTAACAGTCGGCATTCATATATTGCCGTTCGTGAATAGTTTATGTCAGCCTGTGGCTGATCTGCGGTCTGCTGCAAGCTGACATAGGAAAGACAGAGGAAAGAGATATGAATCAGTTAGAAATACTCAGAGAGAGTCTTGGCCAGTGTGATGAGATCATTCTGGATGCACTTATCATGCGTAACAGGATCGTGGAGGACATTATGGCATATAAAGAAGCCAACGGACTCCAGATTTTACAGCCTGAGCAGGAAGCGAAGCAGAAAGAATGGCTGGAGAAGAGAATGGAAGGCAGACGCCATAAGGATGAGGTTTCCGATGTATTTGAATGCATCCGCACAAACAGTAAACGGATCCAGGCAAGAAAACTCTTCAACTACAACATCGTGCTGATCGGTTTCATGGGTGCCGGAAAGTCCACAATTTCTGATTTCCTTAAGAATGTATTTGCCATGGATGTGGTAGAGATGGATCAGATCATTGCCCAGAGACAGGGAATGAGTATTTCCGATATCTTCGAGACATACGGTGAGCAGTATTTCCGTGACCTTGAGACAAACCTGCTTATCGAAATGCAGTCACGCAGCAATGTTGTGATCTCCTGCGGCGGTGGTACTCCAATGAGAGAGTGCAATGTAGTAGAGATGAAGAAGAATGGCCGTGTTGTTCTCCTCACAGCAAAACCGGAGACAATCCTTGACCGCGTCAAAAATAACCATGACCGTCCGCTGATCGAGAACAATAAGACTGTTCCATTTATCGCAGATCTGATGGAGAAACGCCGCGCTAAATACGAGGCAGCGGCTGATATCATCATCGAAACAGACGGCAAGAACGAACTGGAAATCTGCGAAGAACTGGTACACAGACTCCGCACCATGGATGAAGAAAAATAATATAACATGACAGATCTGGTTTATGATATCAGAAGCGCCGGATATCAAGTCATAATATTGAATGTATCGGTTATTATAAAAAGATATGGGGTATCTCGACTGACGGGACAGTCCCATATCTTTTTGTATTCTGATATTTTATTGTGTCAGATCAGCTGGTCTTATAATCCCATTCCTTCTGTGCCTGTTCGATCACATATTTCTTAAATGCTTCCACAACCGGTGGATGGTATACGTTCTTCAGCATCGCCATATAGAAGTTTCTCTGCCAGCTTGGAGAAACTAAGGGAAGGATCTTTACATTCAGAGACTGCAGGATTGGAATATTGGGAGCTACGCAGATTCCAAAGCCGTTGGAGACAAAGCCTGCAGCAACCTGATCTTCATCAATCTCATAGGCAACATCCGGTTTCTGACCGATGCGCTCAAACAATCCGTCAATAATATGTCTCAGACCACTTCTTTTCTTAAATATGATCTGTTTATAAGGAATAGTATCCTCCAGACAAACCTCCTCTTTTGCTGCCAGCGGATGGTCAGAAGGCACGATCACCACCAGTTCCTGTCTGGCAACAGGTATAAATTCAATCAGTGGTTCATTATCAATCATAGAGCAGAAACCCAGATCATATTTTTTCTCTTTTAAACCATTTAAAATATCAGCTGTTAAAACTTTGTCACAATACAGATTAAAATCAATCTTTTTCGTTGGATTTGCCGCGAGAAATCCTCTCATGATCTTCGGGAGAAAGTCAATTCCCAGAGTGCGCAGGAATGCAACATCAATACAGCCCTCTCCCTTACCTGCCAGCTTCAGACTGTTCACAGAAGAGTCCAGACGGTTCAGTACCTCTTCCACGTCATTCAGGAAAACTTTTCCATACTTGGTAAGAGTAACATTCCTTCCATTTTTTTCAAACAGTTTCACGCCCAGTTCTTCCTCAAGAGTGGAGATCGCATAACTCAGCGAAGGCTGGGTGATCGCCAGAATATCAGCGGCTTTTGTGTAATGTTCAATATGAGCCAGCGTAGAAAAGTACCGCAGATGATACAGGTTCATAGAAAAACTCCTTTCTCTGATAAATATTTTATAAGTGACTATATTTTATGTGCAGGCTTTCATAGTCCTTTAATGCTTCGGAAAACTATAATTATAGTCACTCTTGCACAAATAATCCGCGCTGTATTTGTCATATACGTAGATTATATCATGATGTATTGAAAAAATCTATGAATTTAAAGGATAGAACTAATTTGTTTTATATTTAACAAAGATATATAATGCTTATATCAAAAAGATACAAAATATTATCAAAATAAATAGAAAAATTATGCGATTTTATCAGGAGGACAAAAAGATGTCAAAAGAATTTCCAATTACTATCAGTTCCTGGACACTGGGAGATCAGTGCAAATTTGAAGACAGAGTGATCGCTGCAAAGAACGCAGGATACGAAGGAATCGGCCTTCGTGCAGAAACTTATGTAGATGCGTTGAATGAGGGACTTTTTGACAAAGACATTCTTGCTATTCTGGACAAACATGGTATGAAAGTAACAGAGGTTGAGTACATCGTACAGTGGGCTGAAGAACACAGATCTTACGAACAGAAATACAAAGAACAGCTCTGCTTCCATATGTGTGAATTATTTGACGTAAAACAGATCAACTGTGGTCTGATGGAAAACTACTCCGTAGAATATACTGCTCAGAAATTAAGAGAATTATGCCAGAGAGCAGGAAAATACATCATTGGTGTTGAACCAATGCCATACAGCGGAATACCGGATATGAAAAAAGGCTGGGCAGTTGTAAAGGCAGCTGACTGCGAGAATGCAAAACTGATCATGGATACCTGGCACTGGGTAAGAGCAAATCAGCCGGTTGACCTTTCTGTGATCGAAGACATCCCGGCAGACAAGATCGTATCCATCCAGATCAACGATGTATGGGAAAGACCATATGCAACAACAATCTTAAGAGACGAATCCATGCATGACCGTCTTGCTCCCGGAACAGGAATCGGATGTACAGCAGCGTTCGTTAAGATGGTAAAAGAAAAAGGAATCAAACCAAACGCAATCGGTGTAGAAGTCATCAGCGATGCAATCCTTGCAAAAGGACTTGAATATGCTGCAAACCATACATATGAGAACACAAAGAAAGTGCTTGAGGAAGCATGGCCGGAGGTTCTTCAGTAAGTCTCTGACGGATAAACCAACAGATTAAAGGATCAGGCAGAAATCTCCACGCCTGCCTGATCCGCATTCTGAATGAACACAAAATAGAGAATGAATAATTAATAGAAAAGAATTCGAAAAAAAGGAGAAGGTCACATGAAATTCAATGCAATGTTTCAGCCGATCAACATCGGTCCAATGACAGTAAAGAACCGCTTCGTAGTTCCGCCAATGGGAAACAACTTTGCAAACACAGACGGAAGCATGAGTGAACAGTCCGCAGCTTATTATCGTGAAAGAGCAAAAGGCGGCTTCGGTCTGATCACAATCGAAGCAACAGTAGTACATAAAGGCGCAAAGGGTGGCCCTCGCAAGCCATGTCTTTATGATGACTCCACAATCGAAAGCTTCCGCAAGGTAGTAGATGCCTGTCATGCAGAGGGAGCAAAGGTTTCCGTACAGCTTCAGAATGCAGGTCCTGAAGGAAATGCAAAGAACGCAGGTGCACCGATCGAGGCAGCTACAAGCATTCCGTCAGACTGTGGAAGAGATACACCAAAGGAAGTTACGACTGAAGAAGTTTATGAACTGGTAAAAGGCTATGGCCTCGCAGCAAAGAGAGCCATGGAAGCAGGCGTAGATGCAGTTGAGATTCATATGGCACATGGATATCTGGTAAGTACCTTCCTTTCTCCGAGAACGAACAAGAGACTGGATGAATTTGGTGGTTCCTTTGAGAACAGAATGCGTTTCTCCCGTCTGATCATCGAAGAAGTAAAGAAGATGACAGAAGGAAAGATCGCAGTTCTTGCAAGAATCAACAGCTGTGATGAAGTACCGGGCGGTCTTGATGTGCATGACAGTGCTGCGATCGCTGCATATCTGGAAGGATGCGGACTGGATGCCATCCATGTATCCAGAGCTGTTCACATCCGCGATGAATTTATGTGGGCACCGACAGTCACACACGGCGGTTTCTCCGCTTCTCAGGTAGAAGAGATCAAACGTGCCGTATCTATCCCGGTGATCACAGTAGGACGTTATACAGAACCGCAGTTTGCGGAATTAATGGTAAAAGAAGGACGCTGTGACCTGGTTGCATTCGGACGTCAGAGCCTTGCAGATCCTTATATGCCATTAAAAGCGCAGGAAGAAAGACTGGAGGATATGATTCCATGTATCGCATGTCTTCAGGGCTGCGTGGCAAACATGTATGCAGGAAACCCTGTATGCTGTCTTGTAAACCCATTCCTTGGACATGAAGCTGAGGGCATTGCTCCTGCAGAAAAAGCGAAGAAAGTAATGGTAATCGGCGGCGGTGTTGCAGGTCTTTGCGCTGCATTTATCGCACAGGAAAAAGGTCATCAGGTAACACTTTATGAAGCAAGTGATAAACTTGGCGGAAACATGCGTCTTGCTGCTTATCCTCCGGGAAAAGGCGACATCACAAACATGATCCGCAGCTATATCGTACGCTGCCAGAAAGCAGGCGTAACAATCAAAATGAATCAGGAAGTAACTCTGGATCTTATCAGGGAAGAGAAACCAGACAGCGTAATTGTTGCTTCCGGTTCCAGAACACTGATCCTTCCAATCGAAGGTATCGACAATCCTGCAATTATCCATGGCTCTGATCTCCTTGACGGAAAGAGAGCAGCAGGAAAGAAAGTTCTTGTTGTAGGCGGCGGAATGGTGGGATGCGAGACAGCAGCATTCCTCGGTGAGCAGAACCATGATGTAACAGTCATTGAGTTCAGAGACACTGTAGGTGCCGACGTGATCCACGAGCATAGAGTTTACCTGATGAAAGATTTCGAAGATTACAAGATCAAAGAGCTCACAGGTGCAAAGGTATGCAAATTCTATGAGGACGGCGTAGAGTACGAGACAGCAGACGGACAGAGACATGAATCCAGAGGCTATGATTCTGTCATCCTTTCCATGGGATTCAGAAACTACAACCCATTCGGCGAAGAGATCAAAGCTATCGTACCGGATACCTATGTGATCGGCGATGCCACCCGCGCAAGAAGAGCACTTGATGCTACGAAAGAAGCGTATGAGGTAGCTTCCACATTATGATGATATCAGGGTCAAAAGTTCAAAAAGTCGTTCGTGCTTGCACGATAAGATTTTTGAACCTGGGACCCGCCAAACATGAGAAAGCAGCGATTTACGCAGTAAATCAGCGAATTTCGAATCTTATAATTTATTCGTTTTATAGTTGCAGTTAAGAGACGCTGTATGATATTATCAGCGGACAGCAGCTTGAAAATGATTTTACAAAAAAATTCAGGAGGCAAAAAGGAAATGGAACAGAGAATTAAAGGAACAACAGGATTAATGGCACTTATCGGAAGCCCGGTAGGACACTCAGGATCACCGGCAATGTATAACTTCAGCTTCCGTCATCATAACCTTGACTATGCTTACATGGCATTTGACATCAAGGAAGACCAGGTTCCGGCTGCTCTGGATGCAATCCGTCTTTTCAAAATGAGAGGCGCAAACGTAACTATGCCATGCAAGAACGAAGTTGCAAAACACATGGATGAGCTTTCACCTGCAGCAAGAATCATCGGTGCAGTTAACACAATCGTTAATGAAGACGGCAAATTAGTAGGACATATCACAGACGGTATCGGATTTGTCCGCAACTTAAAAGAACATGGCGTTGACGTAAAAGGCAAAAAAATGGTAGTTCTCGGTGCAGGCGGTGCTGCAACAGCAATCCAGGTACAGTGTGCATTAGACGGTGCAGAATCCATTTCTATCTTCAATCCGAAAGACCCATTCTTTGCACGTGCAGAGTCCACAGCAGAGAAACTGAGCAAAGAAACACCGGATTGTAAAGTTTCTGTATTTGATCTTGCAGATGAGGCAAAACTGAAAGAAGAGGTTGCAAACGCAGACATCCTCGTAAACGCAACACTTGCAGGAATGAAACCTCACGAAGAGCTTACTCTGATCAAAGATAAATCCATGTTCCGCCCTGACCTTGTAGTAGCAGACGTTGTTTACAATCCTGCTGAAACAAGAATGGTAAAAGAAGCCAAAGAAGCAGGCTGCAAGCTTGCAATCGGCGGAAAAGGAATGCTGTTATGGCAGGGAGCTGCAGCTTACAAACTCTACACAGGACTGGAAATGCCAACAGCTGAATACCAGAAATTCCAGGAAGAAAACGAAAACAAGTAATAATAACCTAGGAGACCAAAATGAAACAGAAAACAAATAAAATGCTCATTTTCACCTCCCTTGCAGCATATTTCACTTATTTCATCCATGGAATCGGTGCTTCTATCCTGGGGCAGTACAAACCGGAGTTTGCAGCTGCCTGGGGTGCGAAGCCCCTGGCCGATGGCACACTGGATGTAAGTATGGTAGTATCTGTAATTGCAGCACTTGGACTGGGGCGTCTGATTTCTCTTCCTTTCTCCGGTCCTCTGTCTGACAAATATGGAAGAAAACTGAGCGGAATTATCGGTGTGCTCTGTTATGTAGCATACTTCTTTGGAATGGCCAATTCCACATCCATGGCAATGGGATATGCCTTTGCAGTGATCGGCGGAATCGCAAACTCTTTCCTTGATACCTGCGTAAGCCCTACCTGCATGGAAATCTATGTAAACAACCCGTCAGTAGCCAACCTGTTTACAAAATTTTCCATCTGCCTGAGCCAGTTCCTGCTTCCGTTCCTGATCGGAATCGTAGCATCTGCAAATATGTCATATAAGACAATCTTTATTGTTGCAGGTATTGCAATCCTCATTGACGGAATCCTGATCCTGATCCTCCCCTTTCCGGCGAGAGAGAAGGCAGTACAGGCTAAAGCTGATAAGAAGAAATCCGGACACAAGATTTCCCCTGCAGCGATCGCAGCAATCCTGATCGGATTCACCAGCTCCTCAACCTTTATGTTATGGCTGAACTGTAATCAGGAACTTGCCCGTTCCTACGGTATGGCAGATCCTTCAAAGATCCAGTCCCTGTATGCCCTGGGAACAGCAACGGCCATCCTTGCAACAGCAGCATTTATCAAAAAAGGTCTGAAAGAGATTAACGTCCTGATCCTCTATCCGTTAATCTCTACAATTATGCTGGCTCTCTGCTACTTTATCCAGGCTCCGTTTATTTGTCTGGTAGGTGGTTTTGTGATCGGATATGCAGGTGCAGGCGGTGTTCTCCAGCTGGCAGTTTCCACAACAGCAGAGTTCTTCCCCGAGAACAAAGGAACAGCAACCTCACTGGTAATGATCGCATCCAGCATTGCAAACTATACGATCTTAAGCCTTGCAGGATACATTACCAAAGTGGGCGGAAACAGTGCTCCGAGAATGATTCTTCTTCTGAACATGGCAGTGACCATCATCGGTATCCTGCTCGCTCTTTTTGTAAAGAAGAACAGAAATAAGTAAGCCAGTAAGTGATAGAAATAAATAAGCGATAGAAATAAATAAGATACAGAAATCCTGTGATATTGAAATCCAATCTAACTGAAGATACGTTTGGACGTTACAAGCTTCAAATTTTTTCCGGTCGGATTGGATTTTATTAAAATCTGGATTGTCTAAAAATTAACAAAAAAGATAGAATATACAAGCTGAAATATAGAAGTAATCTAACAATTTATTGAAAAGGAGAATCTGTATGGCAAATACAAGAACACAAAGAAGAGAAAATGAACTGCCCTACATCCCCTTTGGACCATTTCAGATAAGACTTCCATTTATACATTACAAGATAGAATCTGTTGAGTTCATTCAGGGTCTGATCCTGGGCGTTACTGCGCTGGCTGCTGTTCCGTATCTGGAGCAGTATCTGGGGCTTCCTTATGAGCTGGCGTGGAGCTGTGTAATTATTGAAACCTTCCTTTATCTGCTTCACAGCCTGCTTGGCGATCCGGTAGTACCGGGGTGGATCACACCGACCCTGCCGCTGACTATTGTATTTCTGGAAGGCTTCCCCATGGGAAAAGAGCGAATACAGGCTATGATCGCACTGCAGATGCTGGTAGGTCTGGTATTTATCTTTATGGGTGTGACCAAACTGGCGGATAAATTTGTTCATGCAGTTCCCAATTCTGTCAAAGGCGGAATCCTTCTTGCAGCACCGGTTACAGTTATGGCAGGACAGCTGGGAAAGAACGGAAATATGCACAAATATCCTCTGGCTATTGTTGCAGGTGTAGGCCTCCTGATTCTGATCAGCTTCTCTGATAAATATCAGGAGAAAAGAAAAAACAATAAGTTTCTTGATTTGGTTGCGAGATACGGAAATCTTTTCCCATATCTTATCGCAATGGTAGTAGGACTTCTGGTTGGAGAACTGGATGCCCCGGGACTGGAGATTGGTACCTTTATCAAGATTCCTCAGTTTAAAGATATCATTGATCAGGTGAGCATCTTTGGCGTAGGGATTCCTCCTGCATCTATGTTTATCAAAGCATTGCCACTGGCACTGGTGTGTTATGTTATTGCATTTGGTGATTTTGTTACTACAGAGACTCTTGTATCAGAGGCACGTCACGCAAGAGATGATGAGTATATTGATTTCAATTCCAGCCGTTCCAATCTGGTCAGCGGTCTGAGAAACCTGATCCTGTCCATCATCGCACCATTTCCTCCCCTTTCCGGTCCGTTATGGGTTGGAATGACTGTATCCGTATCCATGCGTTACAAAGAAGGAAAGAAAGCAATGAAATCTCTTCTCGGAGGAATGGCTTCTTTCAGACTGGCCACATTCTTAAGTGTGCTGATCATTCCGGTAGTAAGCTTCTTCCGCCCGATCTTCGGTGTGGGATCCTCCATCACTCTGATGTTCCAGGCATTTGTATGTGCAAGAATCGGTATGGACTACTGCAAGAGCGACAGAGACAAGATGATCGCAGGCGTAATGGCAGCAGTCCTCGCAACCCAGGGAACCGCATGGGCATCTGCATGGGCACTGGCAGTAGGCTTCGGACTGAATATCTTTCTGTCCAACTGGAATCCCCTTGAGAAAAAAGAACAAGAGAATAATTTAGAAGAAATGAAATAAAAAAATAAGAAGAACGGCCGTGGGTTGTTCTTCTTATTTTTTAAGGAGTCAAAACTATTCGAATTCAAATCAATCTTTTGTTGCCGGAGATGAGTGATACCAGACGACTATGGGCAAGAATAACATCTGATATCACATCATTCATCAATAGATCACAGGCTGCTGTGAATGATATCCAGCACCTGTTTTAATTCATGCACACCGACCTGTCCCGGAGCAGAAGCTTTGGAAGCAGCACCGAAGGTGAGAGCGGAGCCGAATGTCTCACCTGTCAGGCGGCTGACAACGCCTGTTCCTGCCATGGACATGGTAATGATCGGGCGGTCTGCATATTTCTCAGACATTTCCAGAGTAGCAGAGAGGAGTGTAAGAACATCCTGTTTGCAGGTCGGCATAACAGCCATTTTCGGAATATCAGCACCGAAATCCTGCATCATACGAAGACGTCTGATAATCTCCTCCTTCTCAGGAGTCTTAAAGAAATCATGGTTGGAAGCAATTACCTTCACACCTGCCTCGTGAGCAGCGTCAATGATCGTTTTTACAATATCATCACCTGTAAATGCTTCTACATCAATTAAATCTACATAACCGCTCTGAGCAGCTGCAATATTTAAAGCAGCATAGTCATTTACAGAAATTTCTTTCTCACCGCCTTCTTTGGAAGTACGGAATGTAAGGAGAACAGGAATGTCTTTTAAAACTTCCTGAAGCTCTTTAGCGGTTTCTAATACTTTCTCAGTAGCAAAGACATCATCAAACCAGTCTACACGCCACTCAACTACATCAACAGGAAGAGTAGTGATCTTTTTGGCTTCTTCGAGAATGTCTGTTTTTGTTTTTCCTACGATGGGAACGCAGATCTTAGGTCTGCCCTCGCCGATCACAGTGTTTTTTACCTGAACTGTGTTCATCTGTTTATCCTCATATTTTCTGTTGTATTATAGTAGTTCCGGATTATTATGGAACTGTTATAAGAATAACCGTAACATAACCGCATGATCAACAGCTTTTTGAAGCAAACTGCAGGATATGTACATTCTGCGCGGAGTAAATATATCAGTACATCTCCTGCAGTACGCCGAAAAGCGGTATATATCAAATATTATGTGCAGAAAGATCAGTGAAATGATCTGTTTTGCATCACAATATGAGATATCTTTACTGAAGATACCATCAGGTATCAGTCATCATAGGAGATGTGAAGAATCTCTTTCATATGTTCGATAGGCATTGGTTCGCCTGTCCATAACTCAAATGCAGCGGAACCCTGGAATAACATCATTCCCAGACCATTCATTGTCTTGCATCCAACTTCCTTGGCCATGGAACGCATCTTTGTTTCCAGCGGAGAGTAAGGAACATCAATAACGATCAGCTCAGGACGGAAGTAAGATTTGTCCGGAACAACGGACTGTCCTTCCAGTGGTTTCATTCCCACACCTGTAGCATTGACAAAGATAAAACTGTCATCCATCTCGGCTTTCAGTTTATCAAGGTCTGCCAGATCATAAAGAACTGCATGGCAGGATGTCTTTGTGTTGATCTTCTCTACTGTGGATACTGCACGATCCCAGAATTCATCCTTGCGGTTAAAGATTGTGATCTCGGCAACGCCGTCCAAAGCAGCCTGGATCTCGATAGCAGTGGCAGCACCGCCTGCACCGACGATAGTCATTTTCTTTCCGATCACATCAATATCATTATCCTTTAGGGCAGACATAAATCCGATACCGTCAGTGATATGACCTGTAAGATGACCGTTGTCATTTACGATCGTATTAACAGCACCGCATAATTCTGCAGCAGGAGAAAGCTCATCCAGGTATTTTCCAACCAGAGTTTTGTTTGGCATGGAAACATTGGATCCTCTCATTTTCAGAGTGCGGATTGCTTTTATTGCATCCTCAATTTCATCTGCGCCAACCTCGAAAGCAAGGTAAGCGTAGTCATACCCGAGTTTTGCAAAAGCCTCATTCTGCATTGCAGGAGAGCTGGAGTGACGGATCGGGTAAGCCATCAGACCGATTAATTCAGTATGTCCGGTAATTCTTTCAGCCATTATAATATCCCCTTTCGTATTTTGTTGTAAAGGTTTTTATTGAAGGTATCCCATCTGAGTCAGTGTATTAAGGATATTTCTTCCTTCCAGAGTTCCGTCGATGATTCTTCTTGCACGTTTGCTGTCTCCGATGTTCAGGATCTCAACATCATCAGAAACAAAAGCATCGGAAAGCTCTGCGAAAAGCTGTCCCTGAGCTCTCATACCAAGACATACGAATCCGTAGTCAAATGGAAGCTCACGTTCACCTTCTGCATCTTTTACAAGGAAAGAGCTGTCTTTTACTTCCTGAAGAGCTGTCTTTGTAAGCTGGGCCACATGATGTTTCTTCATCTGGTCCTTCATGTCATTCTTTGTAACAGGATCCAGGTCACGTCCGATCTGATCCATCATCTCCACAATAGAAATCTCAGCATTTCTTGCTGCAAAGAATTCCACAACATCAAGACCAACAGCACCGCCGCCCACAACAACAACCTTCTTGCCTGTCATATCTTCCGGATAGTCATTGATGTGATTGATCATTCCCAGGATAGAAGCAACCTTGCTGCCTTCTTTGTCAATGCGGTCGTGAAGTCCCCTGATCGGAGGAAGCAGTGGTGCGGAACCTGTGGAGCTTACGATCAGGTTCGGATGGAACTTGCGGATATTTTCCGGTGTTCCTTCTGTGTTTGTGAAGATATAAAGATTCTCAAGCTGCTCTGCTCTGTGAATCAGATAGTTCGGGAAATCAGCCAGACGCTTCTTTGCAGGGATCTTAGAGATCACAGAAGCAAGACCGCCAAGAGTCTCACCCTTTTCCAGAAGGAAGGTATTACAGCCTACTTCTGCGGCTGTACAGGCAGCTTCCAGTCCGGCAGTACCGCCTCCGATTACTACAACGTTACAGTTTTTGTTCACTTTCTGATTCTTATAAACATCACCTTCCAGAACAGCCGGGTTTACAGTACAGCGGATCGGACGGTTAAAGCCGATTCTGTTTCCTGCACATCCGATGTTACAGGAGATACATTTGCGAAGGTCACATTCTCTGCCTGTAGCTACTTTGTTTACCCATGCAGGTTCTGCGATAAGACCACGTCCCATACCAATCAGGTCTGCATCGCCGTCAGCGAGGATCTGCTCAGCAACCTTCGGGTTACGGATATTTCCCATGGAGATACATGGTTTGCCGAATTTCTCTCTGACAGCTTTAGGCATATAGGAACGCCATCCGTCTTTCATGTAGTTGGCATCGATCTGATACTGGATAGAACCGTTTAAACCGCAGGAAACATCGAAGATATCAACTTCATCCTGAATATATTCCAGATATTCAAGAGTGTCCTCGAGAGTGTTGCCGCCTTCCATCAGCTCATCTGCGCTGAGACGGAGCATGATCGGGAAGAAAGGTCCAACCTGTTTTCTTACTTCCTCAATGACCATACGGCAGAAACGTGTTCTGTTTTCCACAGATCCGCCGAACTCATCTGTACGTTTGTTTGTAAGAGGAGAGAGGAACTGGCTGATCAGATAGGAATGTCCCGCATGGATTTCTACTGCGTCAAAACCTGCAGCCTGGGCTCTCTTTGCAGCCTCGCCGTATTTCTTTACAATGTGATGGATTTCTTCCACTGATAACGGACGCGGGATTTCTCCGCCTTCTTTGGACGGAACATCAGATGCGGAAACCGGCTGCATATTTGTACGTGCGGAAACAGCGGAAGCACCTGCGTGGTTGATCTGGATCGCAATACAGGTACCATATTTGTGGATCTCTTCACAGAATTTGTACAGACGCGGCAGATAGTTGTCGTGGTCAATACGAAGCTGAGTAGTTCCGTTGGAACCCTGCGGAGAATCTACGCTTGCATTCTCTACGATGATCAGACCTGTGCCGCCTTTGGCACGCTCTTTATAATAATTAATGTGAAGAAAACTCATTTCGCCGTTCTGTTCCCCGTAATTGGTTCCCATAGGCATCATAACGATACGGTTTTTGATAGTCATATTTTTTACTGTGAGTGGTGTGAAAATATGCTGGTAATTGCTTTTCATTACGTCTTTCCTCCTGAAATTTTCTGTTGGATCTATAGCTGTTCAGTGCTTTAGCTGTGGCCTGAATTTCTTTGATGTGTTAATTATATAACGGGATAATCCATAAATCTAATTGATAATTCGTGCTATATAATAAAAAACATCTATGGTTTTGCTGAGACTTTTATACCTGTGTAGTCGGATTCGCAGACAAGTGAGTGGTATAGTTACCTCAAACACGCTCTGGTGTGCCGACAAGTTGATTCTTGAAACAATCTTGCAGGATAGAAATAAGAAATTCAGATGCAGGCTTGTTCGAGAAATCAACTTGTCGACACACTGGTTTGCGGGAGAGGGTGAAATACGGGACAATACAAAATAACCGTAATACCCTCTATTAAATAGGAAGAAATGCTCAAAAAAACAAAATTTGGAGAAACCTGACAAATTTTTCTGCTATATTTTTAACGAAAATGACAAATAAATGTTGAAATTTTCTGCCGGAAAAGGTAAAATTAAAATCGGCTAAATTTTTGGGTTAACTTTTAAATATTCTCATAAAGATGGAGGGCAAACAAGAATGAGTAATGCAACACAAAGCTTAGCAGGCACAAGAATTACTTCTTTGCTTGACGCAAACAGTTTTGTCGAAATCGGACAGGGTGTAACAGCCAGATCCACAGATTTCAACATGACTGCAAACAAGGCACCATCTGACGGTGTTATCACCGGATATGGTGTGATCGATGACAAACTGGTTTATGTATACAGCCAGGATGCATCTGTATTAAACGGTACTGTTGGTGAAATGCATGCAAAGAAGATCACAAGACTTTATGATCTTGCCATGAAAACAGGCGCTCCGGTTATCGGACTTGTTGACTGTGCAGGTATCCGTCTTCAGGAAGCAACAGACGCACTGGAAGCTTTCGGACAGATCTATCTGAAACAGACACTGGCATCCGGTGTGATCCCGCAGATCACAGCAATCTTCGGAACATGCGGCGGTGGTATGGCAGTTATCCCGTCCCTGACAGATTTCACATTCATGGAATCCAAAAAAGGAAAAATGTTCGTCAACACACCAAACGCACTGGAAGGAAACAACACAGACAAATGCGACACAGCGGCAGCTGATTTCCAGAGCAAAGAGACAGGTGTGATCGATGGCGTTGGTACAGAGGATGAGATTCTTGGCCAGATCCGTTCCTTAGTATCACTTCTTCCTTCTAATAATGAAGACACAGACAATTACACAGAGTGTACAGATGATCTTAACCGCGTATGCGCAGATCTTGCAAACTGTGCAGGTGACACAGCAATCGCACTTTCCCAGATCGCTGACAATGGTGAATTCTTCGAGACAAAAGCAGACTATGCAAAAGACATGGTTACAGGCTTTATCCGTTTAAACGGCGCTACAGTAGGTGCTGTTGCAAACAGAAGCGAAGTATATGACGCAGAAGGCAAGAAAACAGAAACATTTGACGGAAGCATCTCTGCAAGAGGCGCAAGAAAAGCAGCAGATTTCGTGAAATTCTGCGACGCTTTTGATATTCCGGTACTTACACTTACAAACGCAACAGGCTTCATGGCAACCTTATGCAGCGAGAAGATGATGGCGAAATCCGTAGGTGAACTGGTAGCTGCATTTGCAGATGCAACTGTTCCGAAGGTAAATGTGATCATCGGCAAAGCTTACGGTACAGCTTACGTGGCAATGAACAGCAAATCTATCGGTGCAGACCTTGTATATGCATGGGATAACGCAGAAATCGGTATGATGGATGCTTCCCTGGCAGCCAAGATCATGTACGCAGATGCAGATGCTGCTGAACTGAATGAAAAAGCTGCTCAGTACAGAGAGCTTCAGAATGGTGTTGCTTCCGCAGCAGCAAGAGGCTATGTTGACACTGTGATCAGCCCGGCTGACACAAGAAAATATGTAATCGGTGCATTTGAGATGCTGTTCACAAAGAGAGAAGATCGTCCGTCTAAGAAACATGGAACGGTCTAAGCGGGGTGACGCATATGAAAATGATCAAAAAAATAACTTCTGTATTCATGACATTTCTCGTAATGGCTGCGCTGGTGATCGGCAGCACCTCTGTGGTATTTGCCGCAGATAAGGTTGATGATACTGTTAAGTCCACACTGGTAACTACAGCAGAAGGACTGACAGATGCCATTGTCCAGCTTAAAGATGAAGAAATCGAGAATTACATGAGTTCAGGAGATGACTTTACAACAAGTGCCATGCAGTCCTGGCAGACATCCAAGGATGAACTTGGCGCAAAGAAGGACAGCAATGGTGAAACTACTGTAACTTTCAAAGATGATCAGTACACAGTTACTGTTCCTCTTAAATTTGAGAAAGCAGAAGCAAACTTTGTATATGTCTTTGACTCACAGGGAACACCGACTTCCATGACTGTAGATGTACAGTATGGTATGGGCAAGACTCTTCAGAGAGCAGGTCTTAATACTCTGATGGGTATTGGAACTGTATTCGTAATGTTGGTTGTATTAAGCCTTCTGATTTCTCTGTTCAGATTCATTCCGAATCCGGAAGCAAAGAAAGCAGCAGAAGCAAAAGCAGCCAAAGCTGCAAAAGAGGCAGAGGCAGCAGCCATTGCACAGACAGCACCTGCACAGGCAGAAGAGAACCTTGCAGATGACGGAGAGCTGGTAGCTGTTATCGCAGCAGCTATCGCAGCAGCAGAAGGAACTACAACAGACGGCTTCGTAGTTCGTTCCATCCGTAAAGTAAAAAGAAATAGAAGATAATTGTCATTTATTTAGGAGGATTTTAAAATGAAAAGCTATACAATTACAGTAAATGGTACAGCATATGAAGTAACTGTTGAAGAAACAGGAAGCGTATCCGCTCCTGCAGCAGCTCCAAAAGCAGCACCTAAGGCTGCACCTGCAGCAGCTCCGAAAGCAGCAGCTCCTGCAGCAGGCGCCGGCGCAGTGAAAGTAACTGCTTCTGTACCTGGTAAAGTTGTCAAAGTAGCAGCAAGCGTTGGACAGGCAGTAAAAGCTGGAGACAGCGTAGTTATTCTTGAATCCATGAAAATGGAAATCCCTGTAGTAGCTCCTCAGGATGGTACTATCGCAAGCATTGATGTTGCAGAAGGTGCCTCTGTAGAAAACGGAGATACTTTAGCAACAATGAACTAAGACGGGAGGTAGTCAAATGTCTTATGTAACAGAAACATTGTCCAACCTGATTCACCAGACAGCATTCTTTAATCTGACATGGGGCAATTACCTGATGATCGCAGTAGCCTGCGTATTCCTTTATCTTGCTATCAAGAAAGGATTCGAGCCGCTTCTGCTTGTTCCTATCGCATTCGGTATGCTGCTTGTAAATATCTATCCGGACATTATGGCAAACCCGGAAGATATGTCTAATGGTGTAGGTGGACTTCTTCATTATTTCTACATCCTTGATGAGTGGAGTATCTTACCATCCCTGATCTTTATGGGTGTAGGTGCCATGACAGACTTTGGTCCGCTGATTGCAAACCCGATCAGCTTCCTGATGGGTGCTGCGGCACAGCTTGGTATCTATGCAGCTTACTTCCTTGCAATCTTCCTTGGATTCAACGGAAAAGCAGCGGCAGCTATCTCCATCATTGGTGGTGCTGATGGCCCGACTTCCATTTTCCTTGCAGGTAAACTTGGACAGTCTGCACTGATGGGACCGATTGCAGTGGCAGCATATTCCTATATGTCACTGGTTCCGATCATCCAGCCGCCTATCATGAAACTCTGCACAACAGAGAAAGAACGTAAGATCAAAATGGATCAGCTTCGCCCGGTTTCCAAACTGGAGAAGATCCTGTTCCCGATCGTTATCACAATCGTTGTCTGCCTGATCCTGCCTACAACAGCTCCGCTGGTTGGTATGCTCATGCTTGGTAACCTGTTCAGAGAGTGCGGTGTTGTAAAACAGCTGACAGAAACAGCTTCCAATGCCCTGATGTATATCGTAGTTATCCTTCTGGGTACATCCGTAGGTGCTTCCACAAGTGCAGAAGCATTCTTAAACGCAGATACTCTGAAGATCGTAGTTTTAGGTCTTGTTGCATTCGCAATCGGTACATTCGGCGGATGTATGCTTGGTAAACTGCTCTGCAAACTGACTCATGGAAAGATCAACCCGCTGATCGGTTCCGCAGGTGTATCCGCAGTACCTATGGCAGCCCGTGTATCCCAGAAAGTGGGTGCAGAGGCAGATCCTACAAACTTCCTTCTGATGCACGCAATGGGCCCGAACGTTGCCGGTGTTATCGGTACAGCCGTAGCAGCCGGAACATTCATGGCTATTTTCGGAGTATAACCAAATCAAGCAAGCTATCTTGCTTGTATCAGGAGGAGTGCAACTCCTTCTGATAAGCTGCGGAGCAGCTATTTGGTTATGAGCAAGTAGCGAAGCGGATTGCGAATATCCGATTAAACAGAACTATAAAGGAGATTTAATAATGGCAGAATTAGAGAAAAAACCTGTTAAAATTGTGGAAACCATTCTCCGTGATGCTCATCAGTCCCAGATCGCAACACGTATGACCACAGAACAGATGCTTCCGATCGTAGATAAACTTGACAAAGTCGGCTATCACGCAGTAGAGTGCTGGGGTGGTGCAACATTCGATGCATCCCTTCGTTTCCTTCACGAAGATCCATGGGAAAGACTTCGTAAATTACGTGACGGCTTCAAAAACACAAAACTTCAGATGCTCTTCCGTGGACAGAACATCCTTGGATACCGTCCATATGCAGATGACGTTGTAGAATACTTCGTACAGAAATCTGCTGCAAACGGAATCGACATCATCCGTATTTTTGACTGTCTCAATGACCTTCGTAACCTTCAGACAGCTGTAAGCGCTGCAAACAAAGAGAAGGCTCATGCACAGGTAGCTCTTTCCTACACATTAGGAGATGCTTACACACTGGAATACTGGACAGACATTGCAAAACGTATTGAAGATATGGGCGCTGATTCCATCTGTATCAAAGATATGGCAGGTCTTCTCCTTCCAAACAAAGCTACAGAGCTTGTAACAGCATTAAAAGAAACAGTTAAGATCCCGATCGACCTTCATACACATTACACCTCAGGTGTAGCTTCCATGACTTACTTAAAAGCAGTAGAAGCAGGTGTGGATATCATCGATACAGCAATGTCTCCATTTGCACTGGGAACATCCCAGCCTGCAACAGAGGTTATGGTTGAGACATTCAAGGATACACCATACGACACAGGATTTGATCAGAAGCTTCTCTCCGAGATCGCTGACTACTTCCGTCCGATCCGTGACGAAGCTCTTGACAGCGGACTGCTCAATCCTAAGAACCTTGGTGTTAACATCAAGACTTTACTGTATCAGGTACCGGGCGGTATGCTCTCCAACCTGACTTCCCAGCTGAAAGAACAGCACGCAGAAGACAAATTCTACGATGTTCTCGAGGAAGTTCCGCGTGTACGTAAAGACCTTGGTGAACCGCCACTTGTTACTCCGTCTTCACAGATCGTTGGTACACAGGCTGTATTCAACGTACTCATGGGCGAGAGATACAAAATGGTTACAAAAGAAACAAAAGATATCCTGTTAGGAAAATACGGCGCAACTGTAAAACCGTTTAATCCGGAAGTACAGAAGAAGTGCATCGGCGATGAGAAACCGATCACATGCCGTCCTGCAGACCTTCTTGACAACGAGCTTGAGAAACTTGAGAGCGAAATGGCTCAGTACAAGGAACAGGATGAAGACGTATTAACATACGCACTGTTCCCACAGGTAGCTATGGACTTCTTCAAATACCGTCAGGCTCAGAAAACAAAAGTTGACGAGAAAGCAGCTGACAAAAAGAACGGAGCATATCCTGTATAATTGATCAGTAATTAAATATGTCCAAACGAAAAAAGGAGCTTGCGCAAGCAGGCTCCTTTGCGTTATTATGAAAGAATATGATACCCGGGAATATAATGTGCCAATGGGTATATGCTGCCAGTGGTACATATCTATATTGATCGTAGCGAAGCGGAGACGTGGAACCATGATGAAATAGACAATCTGCAGGGTAAAATAAATACAGGAGAATATTCCATGAGCAAAGTTATAATAATCGGCGGCGGAGCCGCCGGAATGATGGCAGGGGTTTTTGCAGCCCGTAACCATCATGAAGTTCATATATTAGAGAAGAACGAGAAACTGGGAAAGAAAGTCTTCATCACAGGAAAAGGCAGATGCAATGTGACAAATGCCTGCGACACAGAAGAACTCTTTCCTGCAATGATGAGCAATCCCAAGTTCCTCTACAGCAGTTTCTATTCATTTACCCCTCAGGATGTAATGGAGTTCTTTGAGAAAGCAGGTGTCCCTCTGAAGGTAGAGCGTGGAAACCGCGTATTTCCGCAGTCTGACCATTCCTCAGACATCATCCGCGCATTGGAACGTGAACTGAAGAAAGCAGGAGCAAAGATTCATCTTCACACTGCTGTACAGGAAATTGTAAAGAAACCTGTAACAAATTCAGCAAATACCCTGGAATCAGAAGCCGCATTAACAGAATCAGGATCTGCTGCAGGAAAAGGCAGAAAAGGAAAAAAATCACCTGACATACCGCAGGAGAAGATTACAGGAGTTATACTTACAGATGGTACCTTCATAGAAGGCGATGCAGTCATCGTGGCAACCGGCGGATTCTCTTATCAGAGTACCGGTTCCACAGGTGACGGATACCGCTTCGCAAGAGAACTTGGATTGAAGGTCACAGACATTGCACCTTCTCTTGTCCCATTAAAGACAAAAGAAGACTATGTCCCTAAGCTTCAGGGACTTTCCCTTAAGAATACAGGACTTACCATAAAGAATGGAAAGAAAGTACTCTATGAGGATTTCGGAGAGATGATGTTTACCCATTTCGGAGTCACAGGCCCAATGATCCTCTCCGTCAGTGCCCACATCGGTGCAAAACTGGCGAAAGCACCAAACGGCGAACTGTCCGCATATCTGGATCTGAAGCCTGCACTCACCAGAGAACAACTGGATGCCAGGATCCTGCGTGAATTTGAAGCAGGACCAAACAAACAGTTCAAGAATGTGATTGGCGTACTTTTCCCGTCATCTCTGACTCCGGTAATGCTGGAACTGGGTGGAATCCCCGCAGAGAAGAAAATCCACGACATCTCCAGAGAAGAACGCCAGCACTTCATCGACCTTATCAAAGCCTTCCCCTTCACAATCACAGGAATGGGTGAGTTCAAAGAAGCCATCATCACCAGAGGCGGCGTCTCTGTCAAAGAGATCAACCCCGGAACAATGGAATCAAAGAAAATCTCAGGTCTTTACTTCGCAGGCGAGGTACTGGATCTGGATGCGGTGACAGGTGGATATAACTTACAGATTGCCTGGTCTACCGCATATCTGGCAGCGCAGGCGATACAGTAAGCAAATTATATCTATGATATGATTCGACTATACGTTATTAAATAATAGAAACAGGAGGAATCACAAAAATGGGATGTAATATTGCCATCGACGGACCTGCAGGAGCAGGAAAGAGCACCATCGCAAAGAAAGTAGCGAAAGAATTATCATTTATCTATGTAGATACAGGAGCCATGTATAGGGCAATGGCTTTATATCTTCTGAACCATGGCGTAAACGGAGAAAATCAGGAAGAGATCGAGGCTGTATGTTCCGGCGCTGACATCTCCATCGAATACAAAAACGGAGAACAGATTGTCATCCTCAACGGAGAGAACGTAAATGCTATGATCCGCACCGAACAGGTAGGAAACATGGCATCCAAAAGCTCCGCAAACCCGAAAGTCAGAGCTCATCTTTTGAAACTTCAGAGAACTCTGGCAGAGAAAAATGACGTAGTCATGGACGGCAGAGATATCGGCACAACTATCCTTCCAAATGCAGAAGTAAAAATCTACCTCACAGCAAGCGTAGACACCAGAGCAAAAAGAAGAGCACTGGAATATGAACAGAAGGGAGAATCCTTCGACCTGGATCAGATCCGAAAAGACATCATCGAGCGCGACGAACGCGACATGAACCGCGAAATCTCCCCTCTGAAACAGGCAGAGGACGCAGTGCTTGTAGATTCTTCGGAAATGGGAATTGATGATGTTGTAAATGCAATTCTTAATGTATATAAAGAAAAGGTGCAGAAATGATCAGATAACTGCCTGTAGTTCATCAGAAGATGACACACGCAAAGATATCTGACACAGGATTTCACGCTCTGATGAGTTGGATTAAGATACATTATTTCAGAGGATTGCTATAAATTCCAGAAGAATGGCAATGAATATAAATTAAGAGGATTAGTAATGAAAGTAAAAGTAGCAGAGACAGCAGGCTTCTGCTTCGGCGTCAAACGGGCAGTAGACAAAGTCTACGAATTGATCGGCACAGAACAGAAACCAATCTACACTCTGGGTCCGATCATCCACAATGAAGGCGTAGTAGCGGATCTGGAAGCCCGTGGCGTCCATGTTATCACAGAAGCAGACCTGGATTTCCCGGATGATACCCTGCAGAACGGAACAGTAGTCATCCGCTCTCACGGTGTAGGCAAAGCCATCTACGATAAGCTGAAAGAAAAAAACATCTCTTATGTAGATGTGACCTGCCCCTTCGTCCTGAAAATTCACAGAATCGTGGAAAAAGAAAGCCTTGCAGGAAACCATATCATCATCATCGGCGACAAAGACCACCCCGAAGTACAGGGCATCTGCGGCTGGTGTCAGGGACCGTACACGGTGATCAGAAACAAAGAAGAAGCCGAAGTATTTGTACCCCCAAAAGGCAAAAAAATAAGTATTGTGTCCCAGACGACATTTAATTACAACAAATTTAAAGATTTAGTTGAAATTCTTTGCAAAAAGAGGTATGATAATAATGTTTTAAATATTCTCAATATTTTAAACACTATTTGTAATGCTACCGAAGAACGGCAGAGAGAAGCAAAAAACATAGCCGGAGAGGTAGACACTATGTTGGTCGTAGGCGGCCGGCACAGTTCCAATACTCAAAAGCTGTTTGAAATATGTAAAAAGGAATGTGGAAATACTTACTATATACAAACACCTGTAGACTTGGATTCTGAAATGTTCCAATGCAGTAGTTATGTAGGTATTACAGCAGGGGCTTCCACCCCAAACAAAATTATTGAGGAGGTTCAAGAACATGTCAGAATTAAGTTTTGAACAAATGCTGGAAGATTCCGTAAAGACTATCAGAAATGGAGAGATTGTACAGGGTACTGTCATCGATGTAAAAGAAGATGAGATTATTCTGAATATCGGTTATAAAGCAGACGGTATTATCACAAAGAACGAATACTCTAACGATGCAAGCCTTGTACTCACAGATGCTGTTCACGTTGGAGACACAATGGAAGCAAAAGTTCTCAAAGTAAACGATGGAGAAGGTCAGGTTACTCTTACTTACAAGAGACTGGCAGCAGAGAAAGGCAACAAACGTCTTGAAGAAGCATTTGAGAATCAGGAAGTATTAAAAGCTCCTGTAACTCAGGTACTTGACGGCGGACTTTGTGTAAACGTAGACGAAGCAAGAGTATTCATTCCTGCAAGCCTCGTTTCCGACACATACGAGAAAGACCTTTCCAAATATGCAGATCAGGAGATCGAATTCGTTATCACAGAATTCAACCCGAGAAGACGCCGCATCATCGGTAACCGTAAGCAGCTTCTTCTTGCTGAGAAAGCAGAGAAACAGAAAGAATTAATGGAGAAGATCCATGTTGGCGACACAGTTGAAGGAACAGTTAAGAACGTTACAGATTTCGGTGCATTCATCGATCTTGGCGGAGCAGACGGACTTCTTCACATCTCCGAAATGTCCTGGGGCAGAGTAGAGAACCCGAAGAAAGTATTCACTGTTGGCGATAAAGTTAAAGTTCTTATCAAAGAGATCAACGGAGAGAAGATTGCACTTTCCCTTAAATTCCCGGAAGCAAATCCATGGCTCACAGCAGCTGAGGACTTCGCTGTAGGAAACGTAGTAAAAGGTAAAGTTGCACGTATGACAGACTTCGGCGCATTCGTAGAGCTTGCACCAGGAGTAGACGCACTCCTTCACGTATCCCAGATTTCCAGAGAGCACGTTGCCAAACCTTCAGACGTACTTTCCATCGGACAGGAGATCGAAGCTAAGGTTGTTGACTTCAACGGCGAAGACAAGAAGATTAGCCTGAGCATGAAAGCTCTTGAGGCACCGGCTGAGGAAGCTACAGAAGAATAATCAAGAGAATACTCATAAATATTCAGAAACCGGCTTTGTATGAGGATGATCATACAGAGCCGGTTGATTGTTTTTTCAGATTACGAATGTGGTCAGCAGCTACAGGAGCATCAGAAATGCTGCAGACAGTCAGGAAGGTTATTAGCAGTTAAATATAAATTATAAAATTATATAAGCGCATGTTGAATTTTATAAGATATTAGAGTGGAATATTATTGAAAGGAGTTGATTCTTTGAGTAAATATTATTC
>UMEM01011458.1_pt1 | contig 32953 bp, 24 predicted proteins | sample 1964761 | NCBI WGS metagenome assembly UMEM01 (sample SAMEA4836021, study PRJEB28245) | human gut metagenome | biome: gut microbiome; material: fecal sample | place: Denmark | collected 2008 | reverse complement strand
TAAAATTTTCCCACTATTTGGATCCATAATAAGTCCATAGGCTTCATAAGCATTAGTATTTTCAAATTGAGTTTTAATTTCATCATTTAGAATAAAATTCAAATCAGCATCTATTGTTAAATAAAGATTTTTTCCATTCAAATCTGAAAATAAAGTTTCCTTTGAAAGTGCTAATATATTTTTTTTATTTAATCCATAAAGTTTAGTAATATCTCTTTTCTTTTCAACTAAATAATTTTGATATTGCTTTTCTAAACCAGAAATTCCCAATCTTTCGTCTTTGGAATCTTTTGTAAATCTGACCATACCTATTAATTTTTCATATTCATCTTGTTTATAATATATTCTTTCAATGGATTTTTCAAAATCTAAAACTGTCTTATATTTTGGACTTCCTTTTATTTTTTTTCTTTCAATATTTGCTAAAAGTTCATCTATTTTTTCTTTCTGCTCATCATCTATATCTTTTACAAGTCTTTTATATTTATTCCCTTCACTAGCTAATTTTAATAAATTTTCTACCACATTATCTTCTAATTTTACTATCTTACTATCTCTTATCGCTTCAATATCTTTTATAATTTCATCATGTAATTTTTCATCATTTAAAAGAGATGGATTAATAGAAATTGTGTATTTTCTCTTATTAAAAGCTAATTTTTTTCCTTTATCATCATATATTAGACCTCTTTGTCCACTTTCTTTACTGATACTTAATAATTGCTCATTCATAAGAGCTTCATATTTTGATTTTTGAAGATATTGTATACCAAGCAATCTAAGTGCATAAAGAATTAGAAAAAAGAGTATAATCAATAACATTATACTGCTTCTTTTTGAAAATAATTGTTTCTTTCCCCAGTTACTGACCACTGCAAGAGAAAATACTAAATAGATCATTAAAAACCAAAAAAATGTTAGAAGAAAAAAACTTTTATTATAAATAAAAAATCCAGATATAGATAAAACAACTAATAAGAATAGTATAGCCACTATTTTTTTAATTTTTTTCTGCAACTTCTCCTCCTAAACTCTTTAATGTTCTACTATAATCTTTATCTATTATAATTTTTTCTATATTATCAGTAATTTCACCATCTTGTAATATATATATTTCCTCACCTGTATTAGCAATAAAATCATATATCTCTTTTAAAGACACCTCTTCTATATTTTTAGCTATACAAAAGACTTTTTCTGAATAATCTCTACTACTAAGTATATAACCACCTCTGATTAAATCATCTAATGCATTTCCAATTAAAAAAGGAGATGAAGTAGTAACCTTTCTTAAATCAGTCATATTTGGAGGAGATTGATTATTTAAGTATCTTTTTACAATCTCTTCTAAAACTTTAAATGTTATATACAATTTTGAATTAAAACTGATATTAATAGTATCATTTTCTATATTTATATCAAAATTAGCATTTTGAATTAAATATGTTATATGTACTCCTAAAATTACTATAAACCAACATATTCTTACCCATATCAAAAATATAAATATTACTGAAAACCCACCATATACTGTATTATAGCCTATCAATAAAAATTGTAGTAAAATAAAAATATATTGAAATAGTAAAAAAGCTATTGATACTATTACAGATGCTATAAAAGCAGGAATAATTTTTACCATTGTATTTGGCATAACTAAATAAAGTGCCATAAAGAATATTGTCATACTTATTAAAGGAAAAATATTTTTTACTATATAATAAAGAAATACTATTTCCTTTATTTTTGATAACAAAAATAGTACAAGTCCATTTAAAATAATAAATAATAAAGGTAAAAAAATAAAAAATGATATATAATCACTGATTTTTCTTATTATACTTCTTGATTTTTTTATATGCCAAATCTCATTAAAAGAAGCTTCAATAAGAGAGAACATTTGTATAAATGTCCAACCTAAAAATAAGAAACCAACTCCTGCTAAAACATTGCTTCTGGCATCCATTAATAAATTATTTGAAAAATCAGTAAGTAATTCCAATGTTCCACCTTTTAGAGGAGCTATATCTTTAATCTGATTTATTATATAGTCTTCTGCTCCAAACCAACTACTTAAACTAACTAGAATAGCAAGTATTGGAACTATTGCCAAAATAGTATAAAAAGATAGAGATGTTACCCAAAAGCTAGAATTAGCACTTTGATACTTTTCGTATGCTCTTTTCAACATCAATTTTAAATTTTTAGTATTAAATTTCTTTGAACCAAAATTTTCAAATAAATTTTTCATATTCTGCTCCAACAATTATTTTTTTATAAAATTATTATTAAAATAACTCGAACTTGCTGAATCTATTGAGGAAAAAGTCATAGGTGTTAAAATATAATCTCCTAATCTTACCATTTTCTTTTCCTTAGCTGAATTATAGTAGTAAAAAGGATCATCTGTTGTATTTAAAGCCTTTAAAACTTTATTGTCAACTTTGATTGCTTTTACTTCTTGTCCATTTATTGTATAAGTTTGTGCTTCTGTCAAAAGTGGTAAAACTTTTTCCATAACATAATATTCTGATAAAATTTCTGTTGCTCCACAAGTCATAGATAATAGAGCTAATATTACTAAAACTTTTTTCATTTTTACTCTCCTTATTTTTTATAAACTTTTAATGCTTCTTCAAGCACTTTCATTGCTTTTTCTATATCATCTTCTCCAACACAAAAAGAAAATCTTACTTCATTTTTTCCTAGACCTTCTGTTTCATAAAAACCTTCCCCCGGAGCAAGCATAACTGTTGAATTATCATATACAAACTCAGTTAAAAGCCATTTACAAAAATCTTCTGAACTTTCTACTGGTAATTTTGCAAAAGCATAAATTGCACCCTTAGGAGTTGAACAAGTTACACCCTCTATTTTATTCAAAGAATTTACTATAATGTCTCTTCTTCTTCTATAAATTTCTTTAATTTCTTTAAAATATTCCTTAGGAACTTTCATTAAATTAGCAACTGCATATTGTTCAACAGTTGGTGCAGCAAGTCTTGCTTGACAAAGTTTCATTATATATGTCATAAAATCTTTATTTTTTGATATTAAAAATCCAACTCTTGCTCCACAGGCACTATAATGTTTAGAAACACTGTCTATAATAATAACATTTTCCTTAGCTTTTTCTATATCTAATAAAGAATGATGTTTATCCTTATCATCATATATAAATTCTCTATACGGTTCATCTGCAATAACAAATAAATCATTTTCTACTGCTAAGTCTGCTAATAATTTTACCTCTTCTTCTGTATATACTTTTCCTGTTGGATTACAAGGATTAGAGTATAAAATAGCTTTTGTTTTAGAATTAATCAATTTTTGAATTTCTTCTTTTTTAGGTAAAGCAAAATCATTTTTTATATCTGTTGGTATAGGAATAATTTTTGCTCCTGAAATATCTAAGAAACTTTTATAATTTGAATAAAAAGGTTCTGGAATTAAAACTTCATCATCTGGATTACAAATAGCAAGCATTGCAAATGTTAAAGCCTCACTTCCACCTTCTGTAACAATTATATCTTCTTTTTTTAGAAAATGACCATCTCTTGCATAAACTTCTATAACTTGTTCTAATAAAACAGATATTCCTCTTGAATCTGCATATCTTATAACATGATCTGGTATATTTTTTAAACCTTCAAAAAACAATTTAGGTGTTTCTATATTAGGTTGCCCTATATTTAATCTGTAAACTTTTATTCCCTTTTTTTCTGCTTCACTAGCCAAAGGAGCTAATTTTCTAACAGCTGAATATTTCATATTTTTAACCCTATCTGAAATTCTCATTTATTTTCCTCCACTATATTATTTCTATATTTACATTATATAATTATATAATATTTTCTAAAAAATGTATATAACTAATAATTTGATTTTTATTTTATTTTCTTCAATGAATTAATAATATAATATTAGTATTTTTATAACAATAATGATAGAATAAGAGAAAAACTAAAATTAGTTAGTAATAAATTGTTTTTTTGTTAAATTTTATAGAAAGGAAGATTATGAATAAATTAATTTTTAATTATTTAGCTTACAATAATCAAAATCAAAATGAATTATATTCAAAAATAGATAAAATCATAAATGAAAATAGTTCAAATGATACTCTTGTTGTTGTAGAAAGTGGAATGGCACAAAAACATTATTTTGCTTATGTGAATAAGTCAAAATTATTAGTAAAAAATAATATTATTGCTTTTGAAGATTTTTTAGATAGAATTTTTCTTTCAAATAAAAAAGTTTTAGGAGATATTAAAAGATTTTTTCTTTTTTATTCTTGTTTAAAAGACGATATTAAAAAGAAATTAAACATAAATAATTATTTTGAATGTATAGAAATTGCAGATGATTTTTTTGAATTTTTTTCCTATATAAAAAATAAAGATATGTTAAAATTCTTAAATTTATCTAAATGGCAGGAAGAAAAGTTTGAAATATTTTTTGAAATAAAAGAAGAAATGGATAAATTTTTAGATAAAAATTCATATATTCCAAGTGATTGGCTATATTCTTTGGAAAATTTAGATTTAACTTATATAAAGAAATATAAAAAAATAGTTTTTTATGATATAGTTGATTTTCCACATAATTTTTTAGAGATAATAAATAGTATTCAATCTGTTTGTGAAGTAGAAATTCTTTTACAAATGGAAAATAAAGACTTTGATATGGAAAATTTAAAATTGAATAAAGTTAGTCTTCCTGATAAACAAATAGATGTGAAACTTTCAAAATATACAAATGATTTAGAGCTACATACTATGATTAAAACTAATCAATATGATGGCTATTTTTCTACTGACTTAAATAAGGAAGATAGATATTCAATATTTACAAAATCTAATAAATTCTATTTGAATGATACAAAATTTTATCAAGTTATAGAAACTTACTTAAATCTTTTAAATGGAATAGACTATAAAAATAAAAAATATATAGATATTTTCCTTGTGAAAGAAAATATTTTTAAAAATGCCTTTATGAGTTTTTATGGTTTAGATATAGAAGATTACAGATGTTTTGAAAAAATAATTTATAATGATTATAGATATATTTCTTTGGAACTTTTAAATATAGATTACTATTCATATTATTTAAAAGATAATGAAAATTTAAAAATTAAATTAAAGTTGATATTTGAAACTTTAAATGATATAGAAAAAATAAAGGATATAAATAGTTTAAATGAGTTTTTATGTGATAAATTTTTTAGCTCAAAAACTGATATAGATTTTTTTATTGAAGAAAAATTTGATACTTTATATGACAAAATTTATGAAATTTTAGGACTTTTAAATTCAAATGAAAATATAGATTTTTTTAAAAATTTCAATAAATTTTTTAAATCTAATTTAGGAAAAAATATCTTTACTTTATTTTTTAATTATTTGAATAGAATAGTGATTTATTCCATACAGCAAAATAAAAATAAAAAAAATGAGCTTAAAGACTTAGATTTAATAAAATACTCTGTTAAAAATATAGAGAACCCTGCTATTATTTACACAGATAACCAAACTTTGCCAAAAATAAAGGTTAATAATAATTTATTTACTGAGCAACAAAAAATAAAATTAGGTATAAAAACTAATGAAGATGAGATTTTAATTCAAAAATATAGATTTTTTCAAAATTTATTATCTTTAAATAAGGTAGATATTTATTCTTTGGTAGATAAGGATAATAATATAGATTTTTCTGCTTTTGTCTATGAATTTATCAATAAATATACAGCTTTGGAGAATAATACAGATAACTTAAAACAATATTTTAAAGCTATATATTCAAAGGAAAAAACAGAGAATTTTTTAAAAGATGAAACTTTTTTTAGAGCTTATTTAAAAGAAAAAACAGATTTTAAAGATAATATATTAAAAATAGGTGCTTATGACTATATAGAGCTTAAAAAAAATGAAACTTTTTTCTTTTTAGATAAAATTTGTGGGATTGAAAGTTCTGATGAAATAGTAGCAGATATTGGGATATCTGCAAAAGTTTTAGGGAATATTTTACATAAAACTTTGGAAGAAATATTTAGAGAAAATTGGAAGAATATTCTACAATCTTCTGAAAATTTATTAATTTCAACTGATATTATTGAGAAACATTTAAAAAGAAATATCTGGAAAGAAGAATTAAAAATTGAAATATTTATGAAAAACTATATTAATGAAGTGCTAACTCCAAGACTTATATCTAATATAGAAAAGTTTTTTAAGGTTCTATATGAAGAATTAAAAGGAGAGAAAATTTTAAGAATTGAGGCAGAAAAGAAATCTAAAACTCAGGATAAGGCTTATTTAAAATATGACGAAATAGAAGTATTTTTAAATGGTAGAGCTGATTTATTGATAGAAACTTCTAAGGCAAGATATATTGTAGATTTTAAAACAGGAGGATATAAAAAAGAGCAATTAGAATTTTATGCAATAATGTTCTATGGTTCAGATAATTCTTTACCTGTTTATAGCACTGCCTATAATTTTTGGGATGAACAAGAGGCGAAAAATTTTAAGTTTGAAAAACATTTAATAGATAAGTTGCCAGAAAAAGATAGTCAATTTAAAGAATTACTTATAGAATTTTTTAAGAATAAATATTATGTTTTACCTAAAAAATCTGCACTAAAAGAAAGTGAATATGATTTTAATGAATATTACAGATATAAAAATATAATTTCATTGGACAAAATGATAGGTGATATAGATGAATAAAATAAAAAATTTAGTTCTAAAAGCTAGTGCAGGAACAGGTAAAACTTATAGACTTTCACTTGAATATATAGCTGCTTTATGTAAAAAGGGAGATATAGAACCAATAGATTATAAAAATATCTTAGTTATGACTTTTACAAGAAAGGCAACTGCTGAAATAAAAGAGGGAATATTAAATAAACTTTCTGAATTTATGGAAATATACGAGATAAGTAAAAATTTTGAATTTTCTGTGATAGAAGCTATCTTAAACAGTAAATTGATAGATGATAAAAAGAAAAGTAATTATCTTAATCTTATTGAAAGTATTAAAAATATAGAACCAAATTTAGTTATAGATAATAATTTTTTGGAAAATCTATCAAAAGTTAATAAAGAAATTATCAAGAATAAAGAAAAATTGAAAATCTATACAATAGATGCCTTTTTCAATATTATCTTTAAAAATCTTGTTACTAATCTGATGAAAATAAAATCATATACTATGTTAGATGAAGAAGATAATTTCAGTTATTATAAAAAAGTATTAGAGAATATTTTTAATAATGAGAAATTATTTAATGATTTTAAAAATTTCTTCACTGAAAATTCTGAAAAAAACATAGATAACTATATTTTAATAATTCAAAGATTAATTTCTTCAAGATGGAAATATATTTTATCTTTAAATGATAATCCTAGTCTTGCTAAAAAAGAAAAATTTAGTATTACTAAATCAAGTATAGAAATTTTAAGAGAAATTTTTTCATATATTGAAAATGATTGTAAAAAAGATTTAGATGATGTCTTAAAAAATGATTATAAAAAATATATTGGAAAAACTAAGGAAACTCAAAAAGAATTTTTATTTAAAGATTTTAAATTATTATTTAAGAGTGGAACAACTGGGCTTATTTACAATGGAAATAAGTTAAAAAAAGCTAGTGATGCAGAGCATAAAGAATATATAAATGCAAGGCACGAAGAATTAAGAGAAATTCTATCAAAGGAGATATTTAATGAAGTTTTAATTCCTTATGAAGAAAAGATATTTGAATTGAGTTCAGAAATATATAATCTCTACGATAGTTTTAAAATTAGAGATAAAAAATTTACTTTTAGCGATATTGCAATCTATACTTATATGGCTATATTTAATAAAAATAATGCTTTAAGAGATGAAAATGGATTGACAGATATATTTTTTGAAACATTGGATATGAATATTGAAGCTATTTTTATTGATGAATTCCAAGATACAAGTATATTACAATGGAAAATTTTATATGAATTTACTAAAAAAGCTAAAACTGTAATCTGTGTTGGAGATGAAAAACAAAGTATCTATGGTTGGAGAGATGGAGAAAAAAGACTATTTGAAAATCTTGAAACAATTTTAGAGGCTAAGAAAGATAGCTTAGATAAATCATATAGAAGTGATAGAAATATTGTTTCTTATTGTAATCAATTTTTTAAAGCTATTGAAAAAATAGAAGATTGGAAATTTCCTATAAGTGAAGTCAATTCAAAAAATGACGGTTATGTGAAAGCTATCTGTATAAAAGATTTACAAGATAAAATAGAAGATGAGGAGCAAAAGAAAGAACTTAATATCAATACTATACTATTACAAGAATTGAAAAAATTTTATCCTTATGACAATGTTGCAATAATAGCAAGAACTAATGCTGAGCTTTCAGAGATTGCTAATCTTTTAGAAGATGAAAAAATTCCTTATATTTTAAATAATGAAAAGAATATTTCAGAATATTCTGGTATTTTTGAATGTTTTGAATTGTTAAAATATTTAGTCTATGAAAATGAATTAGCACTATTTAATTTTATTTCTTCTCCTTTAAGTAATTTTGGAACTGATGAAATTGAGATTTTATTAAAAAATAAAAAAGAATTGTTTTCATATATAAATTTTTCACAGGATAATGATTTTATAAATTCCTTAGATAAAAAAATTATAAGATTTTTAGAAAAAATTGTATTTTTAAAAAAGAATTACAAAAATTTTACTGTACAAGATTTAATTTTTGAAATTATAAAAAAATTTCAATTTATAGATTATTTCAATAAAGATAACGAAGTAAAAAATATTTATGATTTTTATTTATTAACAAATTATTATTCTTCAATTTTAGAATTATTAAATAATTATAAGGAAAATAAACTTTCTCTTTCAGATACAAACTCTGAAAAAAAGGGTGTTGAATTAGTAACTATACATAAATCAAAAGGTTTAGAATTTAAAACAACCTTTGTTATAAAAAATGGTAAAAAATCTAAAACTGATGATATAGATTTCTTATTTGAAATGAATGATAAATATGATGAAACAGTATTTTCATTATTTTGTAAAAAAGGTTATAAGAGTATTTTAGAAACTTGTTTTGAAGAAAGAATAGAAAATTATGATAAAAAAATAAAAGAAGAAGAAATAAATAATTTTTATGTTGCTTTAACAAGACCTAAAAATAATCTTATAATTATATATGAAGATAGACTTTTTGAAGAGAAGTCTTTAAAAGAAATTAACTTAGAAGATATTAGCTTTGAAAAATCAGTTATTAATGATTTTTTTGATTGTAAAATAGGGGAACTTTCTTTTAGTGAGAAAAATTCTAATAATGAGGATACAGCAAAAGAAAATTTAGAAAGTGATTTGCTTAATTCTCAACCTTATTTTACTTCTTCAATTTATGAAAATGAAGAAGAAGTTGAAAAGATTGATATAAATGATAGTAAATTTTTACTTGAAACAGAAGAAAAGAGAATGATAGGAATTTTAGTCCACTATTTCTTTGAAAATTTAAAATATGGAACAGATGAAGAAGTAGAATTTTCTAAAACTTTATGTTATAAAAAATATCTTTCATATTTTGGAGAAGAAAAATTAAATAAAATTTTCTCAAAAGAAAATATTGAAATTTTAACTAAGGATAAAGAAATTTTTTCTAAAAAATGGGACTATATTTACTCTGAATATATTTTATATGACTATGAAGAAAAGAAAGAATATAGAATAGACAGACTTATGATAAAAGATAATGGAGATGGAACAGGAGAAATCTATATAGTAGATTTTAAAACTGGTGGAAAAGATGAAAATCAGTTAAAAACTTATAAAGAGGTATTAAGGAAAAATTTTGAAGAATTACAAAATTATAATATTAGAACTAAATTTTTGGAATTTAATATTTAAAAAATAAGGCTATTATGTTAGTAATATTAAGTAAAAATAATTCGTTACTAGCCAGATTTTTTAACGGATAAAAATTAAGAATTCGCTGCAAATTCAACCAACTCGCCAACAAGTTAGCTCAAACATGTTTAAATTTGCTCGGCTCATTCTATTTAATTTTTATCCTAAAATCTGGAATGTAACTCTCTTATTTTTATTAATATTATGGAAAATAAAATCATAGTAGCTTTATTTTATAAATTTTCTTTATTAGAAATATATTATCAATTTATCCTTCTAATAACTTTTGATACAATTCTTTATATCTTCTTGCAGGTTTATCCCAAGAGTTATCTCTTTTCTTAGCATTCTTAATAATTTCTTTCCAAACCTCAGGTCTATGATACATTTTAATAGCATATCTTAAAGTTTTCATCATATCATCGGCATTAGCTTGTTTAAAACCAAAACCATCTCCCTCACCTGTATACTCATTATATGGTTTTACAGTATCTTTTAAACCCCCTGTTTCTCTTACAACAGGTATACAACCATATCTCATTGCTATCATTTGAGAAAGTCCACAAGGCTCAAAAACTGATGGCATCAAAAATATATCTGCTCCTGCATAAATTTCAGTAGATAATTGTTGATTAAAACCAATGTATGAACATACTCTACCTTTATGCAGATATTCTTGATAAGCAAAGAAATGTTCATAACGTTTTTCACCTGTTCCTAAAAGAACAAATTCTATCCCTAAGCTCATCAATTCATCAAATTTTTCAACAATATAATCCAATCCCTTTTGTCTATCTAAACGAGTTATAATAGCAACTAAAGGTGTTTCTTCCTCCACATCTAAACCTAATTTCTTTTGCAATTCAGCTTTTAATATCTTATGAGATTTTTTAAATAAAGGGTATGAAGATTTATCAATTCCATTGGTTATACCTGATAACTTATAGTCATATTTTTGAAATAACCCATGTATTCCTTCTCCAAATTCTGGAGTTTTTATTTCTTCTGCATAACTATCACTCACTGTTGTGATATAATCAGAGTAAACAACTCCGCCCTTTAAAAAAGAAATCATATCATAATATTTTATTCCATCTTCTTGAAAGTATTTTGCTCTATCAATTTCCAATAAATCTTCTATTACGTTATTAAAGAAAAATCCTTGAAATCTAAGGTTATGAATAGTAAAAATAGTTTTTATATCATATATTCCTCTTTCTTTTAAATATATTGGTATAAGAGCAGTTTGCCAGTCATTACAATGGATAATATCAGGTTTAAATTTTGTAATATCCATAGTTTCAACTACTGCTTTACAGAAAAATAAAAATCTTTCACAATCATCAAATTCACCATAGACATTAATTCTCTTAAAATATCTTTCATTATCTATAAAATAATAGATAATTCCTTCTAATTCAACTTCCTCTATCCCAACATATTCATTGTGATGAGCAACCCAAATTTCTTTATGTCCTAAGTGTTTAGCATTTTTAAAATAATCTTTTGAAATTTTGCTATACTTAGGTAAAATAACTCTAACATCTACTTTTTCTTTTTGTACTAAGGCCTTTGGTAGAGAGTATGAAACATCTCCTAAGCCACCAGTTTTTACAAAAGGAAATGCTTCCCCTGTTGCAAAAAGAACTTTCATTCTTTATCCTCCATTATTATTTATTTTTTATATAATTCATTAAATCTTGATATTGTTTTGTATTCCATTTCATACTTTTTTCTATAACCAGTGGATATTCTCTTGAAGCTGAAAGTTTTTCATTTTCATGAATAATATTATTTTTATCTACAATAACATTTTTTAAATATGCACCTTTTTTTATATGACAATCTTGTAAAATCACACATTCTTCTAAAACTACATCTTTTTCTATTATAGCACCTCTTGATAGAATACTATTTTTAACTGTTCCTTCAATAATACAACCATTTGAAACTAATGAATTTTCTACATCTGCTGTTTCTTTAAAAAGAGTTGGTGGAGTGTCTTTTACTTTTGTAAGAATTTTTCTGCCACTTTTTAATCCAAAGACATCATCTCTTACTTTTTGATTTAATAAATTCATATTAAAATCAAAATATTCTCTTGTAGAATTTATACATTGTAAATAACCTTTAAATTCATAGGCATTTATATTTAGAGATGGTAAATTTCTAGCAATTATTTCAGAAAGTACATTATATTTTCCCTCTTGTATGCTATCAACCAATAATTTTAACATTAATTCCTTACTCAAAACAAAGGCATCTAAAGAAATATTTTCTTCTTCTTTAAAAAATAAATTTTGTCCTATTCCTATAACACGATTATTTTCATCAATTTTTACTGATGAGCAGTGATTAAAATGTTCATTAGCTTTTTTAACCTTTTTATAAACCATAGTTATTTCTTTGCCAGAAGCCTCATGCTTTTCAATTAAATCAGCAATATCCAAATTATATATCATATGAGCGTTTAACACAACTATATTTTTTTGTGTACTCCTGAAAAAATATTCCATATTTTTTCTAATTCTTGACTGATTCAAAGAAAAATTACTGTCTAACATTTGTTTAAAAATAAATATCCCATCTTTTTTTCTTGCCAAATCCCATTCTGCTCCCATGCCTATATGGTCAGTTAAGGAGTTTAATTCTTCATTACCACAAAATAATCCCACATTTCTAATTCCTGCATTAACAACATTAGATAAGGAAAAATCTATAATTCTATATGAGCCTCCAACAGGAATAGATGCCAAAGCTCTAACTTTTGTTAAAGGACTAATATTTTCTTTATTTTCACCTAAATAAATTATTGCCATATAATTTCTAATCATATTCTCAAGCCTCCATTCCTATTATTTAACTAATGATTGACTATCTATAATTTTTTTCTCTCCTACAACTGTAATTTTTTCACCATCACCAATATTTATGTTATCAGCTATTTTTACATTATTTGCTATTATAGCTTTTCGTATAGTTACATTATCACCGATTTCTGTATCTGCCATAATTATAGAATCAACAATCTTAGTATTTTTTCCTACTTTTACACCAGAGAATATAACTGAATGTTTTATTTCCCCCTCTACAAGACAACCTTTATCTATTAAAGTATTTTGAACCTTAGAACCTTTTTCAAAGTATGAAGGCGTATATATACCTTGTCTTGTATTTATTCTCCAAGTTTTATCAAACAAATCTAATTCATTGTCTTCTGATAATAAATCCATATGTGCATCCCAAAAACTTTGAATAGTTCCAACATCTCTCCAATAACCTTTAAAAGGATATGCAAACATTCTTTTGCCATCTTTTAACATATTAGGAATTATATTTTTTCCAAAATCATTATCTGAATTTGGATTTTGTTCATCTTTATCTAAGTATTCTTTTAGCAAGCCCCAGTTAAAAATATATATACCCATTGAAGCTAAATCACTCTTAGGCTCTTTTGGTTTTTCTTCAAATTCATATATAGACATATCATCTCTTGTGTTCATAATACCAAAACTTGGAGCATCTTTTAAAGGAACTTTAAAAACTCCTATTGTAGCATCTGCAGCTTTTTGAATATGAAATTGTAACATCTTATCATAATTCATTTTATAGATATGATCGCCTGATAAAATTAAAACATATTCTGGATCATATTCATCTATAAATTTAATATTTTGATAGATAGCATTGGCTGTTCCTTTATACCAACCTTTCTCATCATTTTTTCTTGTATGAGGTTGTAAAACTGTAACTCCTCCATCCATTCTATCTAAATCCCATGGAGAACCTCTACCGATATGATTATTTAAAATACGTGGTTCATATTGAGTTAACACACCAACAGTATCTATACCAGAATTAGAGCAATTTGTTAAAGTAAAATCAATTATTCTATATTTACCTCCAAAAGCCACAGCAGGTTTTGCAATATCTTCTGTTAATTCTTTAAGACGAGTACCTTGTCCACCTGCTAATATCATAGCAATGATTCTTTTTTTCTTCATTTAAGCCCTCCTTATTCCCCTTTTATATTTTAACTTTTATGTTTTAAAAATATAGTTGAATTTTTAGCAATCTTTATTTCTATGTACTGTTCTCTATAATTCCAAGATTTTTTTATTGCCTTATATTTTCTTTTCTTTCCTTGATAAGAGCCTCCAAATTTTTTTTCATTACTGTCTAAAATAACTTCATATTCCCCATCTTCCACTGGAACTCCAAGAGGGTATTTTTCATGGTCTTTTCCTGAAAAATTAAATACTGCTATAATAAAATCTTCCATATTAGGAGTTTTTCTTAAAAAAATTAGCATATTTTCATTTATATTTTCATGTTCTATCCATTCAAAACCATCTTGTCCATCATGCCAAAGAGCTTCTTCTTCTAAATACATTTTATTTAGAGCTTTAACATACTTTTGTATATCTTGTGAACCTTTATTATCCTTCAATAATTGCCATTCTAATTGCTCATAATATCTCCATTCAAGCCCTTGTACAAATTCATTTCCCATAAAATTTAATTTTTTACCTGGGTGAGCCATTTGATAAGAATATAAATTTCTGACATGAGCTAATTTATCTTCATAGTAACCAGGCATTTTATTTAAAATAGAATTTTTTCCATGAACTATTTCATCATGTGATAATGGTAATATAAAATTTTCTGAAAAAGCATACATAAAAGAAAATGTTAATTTTCCATGATGTGATTTTCTAAAAAATGGATCTTGCTCCATATATTTTAATGTGTCATTCATCCATCCCATATTCCATTTAAAATCAAAACCAAGTCCACCATCTGCTTGATATTTAGTTACTAATGGCCAAGCAGAAGAATCTTCTGCTATCAACATAACATCTGGATACTCTTCATGTAAACTTTGATTTATATATTGTAAAAATTCTACTGAACGTTTATTTTCACTCAATCCATCTCTATAATAAAGCATATTAGAAACTGCATCCATTCTTATACCATCTATATGAAATTCTTTTACCCAAAAGTATAAATTAGAAAGTAAAAAACTTCTTACCTCATTTCTTGTAACATTAAAGTTTGCACTACCCCATTCATTTTCTCCAAGACTTGGATCTCCATACTCATAACAAGCACTACCATCAAAACGATATAACCCATGTGAGTCTTTACAAAAATGTCCTGGTACCCAATCTAAAATTACACCTAAATTATTTTTATGAAAATAATTTACAAAATACATAAAATCTTCTGGCATTCCATAACGGCTAGTTACTGAATAATACCCTGTACCTTGATATCCCCAAGAACCATCAAATGGATATTCAATAATAGGCATAATTTCAATATGAGTGTAGTTCATCTCTAACATATATTTAACTAATAATTCTGCAATTTCTCTATAATTATAGTAAGTCCCATCTTCTTTTTTCTTCCAAGAGCCAAGATGAACTTCATATATATTAATTGGTTTTGCATAACCTATTTCTCTATTATTAAGCCACTTTTTATCACCCCAACGAAATTTTGGTCTTCCATTTACAATAGAAGCAGTATGTGGTCTAAGTTCAGAATAAAATGCATAAGGATCAGATTTTAATATCTTTTCTCCCCAAGAAGTTTCTATTTGATACTTATATAAAAAACCTTTTTTAACTTTTTTTATTTCAACTTCCCAAAGACCTACATTATTAAGTTTTCGGCAATAATCTTCCTCTCTTGCTGTCCAATCATTAAAATCTCCAACAACAGCTACTGATTTTGCAGCTGGTGCCCATATTCTAAATATAGTAGAATTTCGTGTTGGGTGTGCTCCTAGATATTCATAGGCTTGCCTATATTCTCCACGATGAAATAAATATTGTTCCACTTGTCCTGACATAAGTATCACCCCTTTTATTCTGTCATTTTATTGTTTAATTTTTGTCTCTTTTATATCCCAAATTTCATTTGCATATTCTAATATTGTTCTATCAGATGAAAATTTTCCTGCATTGGCAATATTCTTTAACATTTTCTTTGCCCAAGAAATTTTATCTTTATAATCTCTGTTGATTTCTCTTTGCTTTCTTCTATAATCTTCAAAATCTTCTAAAACAAAATATTGATCTCCTCTTTCCATCAATAAAGAGTGAATCTCTCTATAAATTCCACTTCCTAAATCACTAAGTTTTCCATCAATTAAAGCATCAACAACTTGTTTCAATCCTGTTACATTATTATACGGGAATCTTGGATCATATCCTTTTTTTCTAAGCTCATCAATATCTTTAACTCTCATACCAAAAATATATTCATTTTCTTCTCCTGCTTCTTTTACAATTTCTACATTAGCTCCATCCAATGTTCCTAATGTTATTGCTCCATTTAACATAAATTTCATATTTCCAGTACCTGATGCTTCTTTACCAGCAGTTGAAATTTGTTCTGAAATATCAGCAGCAGGGAATATTTTTTCTGCAACTGTAACTCTATAATTTTCAACAAAAACAACTTTTAATTTATCTTTTACATCACTATCTCCGTTTACTATTTGAGCAACATCATTGATTAAACGAATAATTCCTTTTGCCACTTTATATCCTGGTGCAGCCTTAGCTCCATAGATATAAGTTGTAGGTGTAAAGTCTTTATTAGGATTTTGTTTTAATTGTTGATATAAATCATAAACTTGAAAAATATTTAGTAATTGTCTTTTATATTCATGCATTCTTTTAACTTGTACATCAAAAATAGATTTTGGATTTATATCTATCCCCTGTGTTTCTCTTAAATATTCAACAAGTTCCTTTTTCTTTTCAATTTTTATATCCCAGATTTTATTTAAAACTTTTTCATCATTTATAAATTGTTCAAGTTTTTTTAGTTCAGATAAATCTTTTATCCAAGCATCTCCAATTAATTCTGTTATATATGAAGCAAGTTGTGGATTAGATTTTAGTAACCATCTTCTTTGTGTAATTCCATTAGTTTTATTTAAAAACTTTTCAGGATATAATTCATACCAATCCTTTAATTCTCTTTCTTTTAAAATCTTAGTATGTAATTCAGCAACGCCATTGACTTTATGACTTCCATATATTGCAAGCCAAGCCATATGTATCATATTACCTTGAATTATTTGCATTCTATTTTGTTTATCTACATCATTAGGATATAAGGCAGCTAATTCATTTTTAAATTGATTATGTATTCCTTCTGTTATTTGAAAAATTCTAGGAACAACTTCTTGATATAATCCTACCCACCATTTTTCAAGTGCTTCTGCTAAAATAGTATGGTTAGTATATGAAAAAGTTTTCTTTACAATTTCCCAAGCATCTTCCCATAAAACGCCTTCAATATCAACTAAAATTCTCATAAGCTCTGGTATAGCTATAACTGGGTGAGTATCATTAAGTTGAATAGCAATAAATTCAGGAATTTTTGAAAATTCTCTACCATGTACCTTTTTAAAATTTTTTATAATATCTTGTAATGATGCAGATACAAAGAAATATTGTTGTCGGAGTCTTAATTTTTTTCCCTCATCAGTCGAGTCATTAGGGTATAACACACGAGAAATATCTTCTGCCAATGTTTTATCTTGTGTTGCATGTAAATAATCTTGTTGATTAAATACTCCTAAATCTAAATCTACTATTGAATGTGCTTCCCAAAGTCTAAGAGTATTTATATTATTAGTTCCATATCCTATTATTGGCATATCATAAGGTAAAGCTCTTACAGAAGTATTTCCAAAATTGACAATTACTTCATCTTCTGGTCTCATTATAGACCATACATCACCATATTTAAGCCATGTTTCTGGTTTTTCAACTTGATAACCATCTCTTAAATATTGGTTAAAAATACCATTTCTGTATCTTATACTATAACCTTGTCCTGGTAAATTTAATGTGGCAAGTGAGTCCATAAAACAAGCTGCTAATCTTCCTAAACCACCATTTCCAAGTGCGGCATCTTCTTCTTCATCTTCCACTTGGTTATAATCTATTCCTAGTTCTTGTAAAAATTCTTTAACTTCTTTATCAATTCCTAAATTAATCAAATTATTCCCCAAAGCTCTTCCCATTAAAAATTCTGCTGATAGGTAAAATGCTTGTTTTGTCTTAGAATATTCCTGTTTTGTTTCATACCAATCCTTAGCTATAAAACTCATAACAGTTTCTCCCAAGGCTCTATATACTTCAAAAGGACTTGCATCTTTTAAAGTAACTGAAAAATTTTCTAGTAATCTCTCCTCTAATTTCTCTTTCCATTTTTCTTTATTAAATTCCATTATCTTCCCCTTTACTAATTCTTTTATATTTTTTTGCTAAATTATATAGTTTATTTTCTAAATCATTGTGTCTATAATTCCAATAAATTCTCCATGACCAATTATCTCCAACTGTTGAAGGAGTATTAATTCTTGAATCTTTTCCTAAACCTAATATATCTTGTAAAGGAACTATAACTCTATTAGATTTTGAAGCATAAAGAGCTTCTATTGCTCTCCATTGTATAGGCTCCCAGATATTAGAGTTAAAGTCTTTTAAAAAATTTTTTAAATTTTCATCACATATATATTTTTCTTTTTCATTCAAACTTGCATACCATTCAACTATTGGCATATTATCATGAGTACCTGTATATGCAACTGAATTTTCTAGATAATTTTTAGGATTGTACATATTATCCCATTCAGTTAAACCAAATTGAAGTACTTTCATATTTGGATACTTTGTTTGTTCTAAAAGTTTAAACACATCTGGTGTAAGAGTTCCTAAATCTTCTGCTATTATATCCATATTAGGTATTTTATCTTCTAATTTTCTAAAAAAATCTATTCTTGGACCTTTTTTCCACTTTCCATTGATTGCAGTTTTTTCTCCAAAATGTACTGCCCAATAAGAAGCAAATCCTCTAAAATGATCTAATCTTAAAATATCATAAAGTAAAAAACTATGTTTAACTCTTTGTATCCACCAAGAATAGCCATTTTTTTTCATTTCTTTCCAATTATAAAGAACATTTCCCCATAGTTGTCCAGTTTTAGAAAAATAATCTGGTGGACAACCTGCCACTGATTTTATTTTTAAATGTTTGTCAAAACAGAATAAATTTGGATTTTGCCAAGTATCAGCACTATGAGTTGCAGCATATATGGGTAAATCTCCTATAATTTTTATTCCTTTGCTATTTGCATAATCTTTTAAGTTTTTCCATTGTTTATGAAAATAATATTGGATAAAACTTTCATATAGATATTCTTCTTGATAAATTTTCTTAGCTTCTTCTATAAATTTTTTCTCTCTAAATTTATATTCCTTTTGCCAAGTGTTCCACATTTTGCCTTTAAACTTCCTATTTAAAGCGAGAAAAAGAGCATAATCTTCTAACCAAAATTTATTTTCTTCTTGAAATTTTTTAAAATCTTTTTCTTCTTTCTTTTTGTAAAAAAAAGCCTGAGAAGCCTTTCTCAATAAAGACTTTTTCTGGCTTTTAATATATTCATAATCTATATAGGATACTCCTTGTTTTAATATATCAATATCCTTTTGTGTTAAATATTCATTATTAACTAAATCTTCTAAATCTAAATATAAAAAATTTCCAGCAAAAGTAGAAGGTGATTGATAAGGAGAATTTCCATATTCCACAGGACATAATGGCAATATTTGCCATAAACTTTGTCCAGAGGACACTAAGAAATCAACAAAACGATATGCTTCTTTCCCAAAATCTCCAATACCATAAGAACTTGGAAGAGAACTAATTGCTAATAAAACTCCACATTCTCTTTTCATTTTTTTCGCCTCCTATATAAAAAATAAAATTAACTATAATTGTCTATTATATTTTATTTATAATAACACATTTTTTGATTTTTTGCTATATAGTAAATAAAAAACTATATAGCTAAATAACTATATAGTCCTTTTGGAAATAATAATCTATATACATTAGTGTTAGTACCTTATTTATATACTTACTTAGTAACCATAAATATTTTAAGAACTTCATGATTGTATAATAAATAGTGTTGATGGGATAAAAAAATTCTATCATCACTATTTTTTAATAAAAAAAAGTTGAGACAATAAAATTTTCCTGTTAAAATTAAATTGCTTAAATATAACCATAAAGGATGTGATTTCATTGTCTCTATCTAATTTTATCAAATCTATTTTAAATATTCAAGATAATAATATTTCTTTCCTAGAAGAAGATTATTGTCAAGTTATTCAAAATGGTAATTATGTAGTTAAGGTCTTTAAAGGTTTTCTTAAAGCTGATTATTCTTCTTATCCTCACTGTAGCTCTAAAAAATTGTTAAAAATGGTTCTAGGGAACGTAATATCAAATTTATTCCCTTTCAAAATTACAATATTGAGCTTAATCTTAGTGTTCAGAATAACTTTAAAAGATTTGAAAATATCGTAAAGAAGAATTTATCTAAAAAAGAAAAAGTATCTAAACAAATGCTTACAGCTTTAAAAACTTTAAAGAAATATATGAAGTATATTGAAAAAAAAGAACAGCATTTGGATATTCAAATTTTAGTAATTTTAAAAAACGTGTATTAATAGTAGCAGGTATTATTCAATCAATGTTTAATTTTTTAATTCAATAAAGCAATTTAATTATACAAAAAAGAGAATCTTTTTAAGATTTTTATTCTCAAAAAAATTCTCTTAATTATGTTAATTGTAAGTCTAAACTTTTTTATCAACACTATTTGACAAACAACCTTAATATTTTTTATTCTTCATAGTGTCCTTTACAACTTAAAACCCTTATTACATCATTTTCCATATCATAAATTAGCCTATTTTTTTCATCTATTCTCCTGCTGTAACCTTTTCTATATTTTAATTTCTCTGGTTTCCCTTTACCATGTAAAGTTCCATTTCTTTCAATATCTTTTAATAACTCATTTATTTTCTTATATACTATTTTATCTTTTTCTAACCATTCTAAATATTCATACCAAGCAGTATTTGTAAAAAATATATCAATTTTCATCTTCATCATCAACCTCAATTAAATGATGAACTCCTATACCTGCATTTAATTCTTTTATACCATCATCTATCTTTTTCCAATATTCATATTTTTCTATTTTTTTTATTATTTCATTGTATTTATCAACACTTAATAATACTAAATTCTTTTTATCTCTTCTTGATATGAAAATTTCTTCTTTGTTTTCAACAGCTTTCTCTCCATAATTCTTTAAATTTTTTCTTAATTCTGAAAAATTTACAACTATCATATCTATCACCTCTTTTTTGTACGATTAATTGTACCATAAATATAGCTATCTATCAAATCTTTTTATAAATATTTTTCTATTAAAGCTTATATAATAAACAGTAAAGATGGAAATCCTCTTCATCAACACTATTTATTGTATAAATAAAAAAGAACTTTTTAAGATTTTACTCTCAAAAAATTCTTTCAATTATGTTTTTTAAAAATAATGTGTAAATCCAACTCCAACAACATTATCATAAAATTTACTATTTTTAGTTCCTCTGTATTGAACATCAAATAATAAATCATCATAGATATAATATGAAACTCTTGAAACAAAAGTTAAATTTCCTCTACCTCTATCTTCTACATCATATTTTCTATTATCCATATTGACTTCAATACCATTAAGAAATTTTAATTTTTTCCAAGTATCTTGTCTTAAAATTCCTAATTTATAATTAGCAAATCTTAAATTTTCAACTCCCTTACCTTTATAAATTCTATCCTGTCCTTCAACTCCTGCATAAAGATAAGTGTTTCCAGTTAAAAATCTACCAAATTCTAAATTCCCTATATATCCTCTCTTTTCAACATGTCTTGCTTGAGAGTATCCAAAACCTACTGTAAATAAATTTTTATCCAATTTATATGAAAAATAAGTATTTACATCATAATCTCTTCCCCAATAATCATTGTTATCAGGTTTGTATTTATATTTATCATAGGCAACAGTAACTCCTGCTGTAATATTAGGGTAGGCAACAAAATTACTTGTTGTTCCTATCATAAAACCTTTTGTCTTAGCAAATTTTCCATTTCCTCTATATGCATCAATTATTTGTGTACTTCCACTTTCCTTAGACAGTCCCATATTTTGATTGATGTTACTTTCTCTTATAAGTTCAAGACCTCTATTTCCAACTTGATCGTTTCTTTCAACATAAGAAAAAGAATTAACACATAAAATAGAAAATATTAATAATAAAGTTTTTTTCATTTAACAACTCCTAAATAATTATTTTTTTCTTCCAAAAATTCTAAGTAAATATAAAAATAAATTAATAAAATCAAGGTAAAGATTAAAGGCACCATTTATGCTCATTTTTTCCATAACTTCATTATCTCCATCTGATAATTGATAGGATATCCATTTAATCCTATTTACATCATAAGCAATAAGTCCTGTAAATATAACAGTACCAGCTATTGTAATTACCCATTCAAGCATATCAGCTTTTAGAAAAATATTGATAATTGATAAGATTATTAATGAAATTAAAGCTACCATAAAAAATCTTCTATAAGAACTCAAATCTTCCTGAGTTGTATATCCATAAATAGCCATTACAACAAATATTACAAGAGTTATCATGAATGCATAGAAAATTACTTGTGGTGCATAAATAAATCCAATAACAGTAAGCGTCACACCATTTACTAAAGAATAAGCAAAAAATAAGATTCTTGCTATATTAGTTGACATTTTATTTAACATTCTAGTTAAACTCAATACCATTACTAATTCAGCTATTAGTAAAATTGGATAATAATTCATTAATGTATATAATAAAATTTTATTATAATTATATAAATATATGCCTGTTCCAAAAGAAACTGCAATACCTAATATCATATATAAAAATACTTTTCTTAAAAAATTGTTAGAACTTCTAACATCAATATCATTCATATTGTAATACATATTCTTACCTCCATTATATATTTTAATAATAATTTTTTGCAATATTATTTTTAGTTTCTTCAACTAATTCTTCAACTGTTTTATTATTTGGTTCAATCCTTTCTAAAAACTGAACTGAAACATTATTTCTCTTTGGAAATTTTTTATTATATGGAAATGCTTCATAAGCACCTTTTAACACAAATGGATATATAGGAACATTTAAGTCTTTTGCAAGTATAGCAAAAGTCTTTTTAAATTCGTGTAATTGTCCATCCCTTGTTCTAGCTCCTTCTGGAAAAATAATCAATTTTTTATTATTTTTTAAAACCTTAGCTGCTGCCTGTAAAGTATTTTTTAAATTTCTATTTGCATCAACCAAGATTATATTTCCATGATTAGCCAAATATTTCATTGTTTTACTTTTAAAATGTAATGCTGTTGCTATATAATAATTATCATTCATTTCTTTAGTAGTAAAAACATTATTTACCATAAAACCATCCAAATAACTTTGATGATTTCCAACAATAATTCCTGCTCCATCTTTTATATTTTCTTTATCTATACATTTATATTTAAAATAAAATCTAAAAAATGGACCTAATATAACTCTTAAAAATTTTGCATATCTTGCATCTTTTGGTAATTTTACATCAGAATCACTTTCAATAATCTTTTTTAAATTTTCATTTTTATCTACTTTTTCAACAAACTTTCCTGCTTTCTCATTAACTAATTTTATTATAGCAGATATTGTTTTATTTTCAACAAAATCTTGTTCTACTAAATTTATTCCAAAAGTTTCATTTAAAAAATTCATAAATTCCACTATATCAAGCGAATCAAAACCTAAATCTAATTCTATATGAGAATCCAAATCAATAGCTTTATGATATCTTTCATCTATATATTTATTAATAATATCAAATTTTTCTTTCATTTCAGGTGGAACTACAATAGTCTTTTTTTCTTCTTTTTGTTCTATAACATCATCTTTATCTTCTATTAAATCTTTTAACATAAACCTCCTAATTTTACCAATCCTTGTTTTAGGTAATTCTTTTTTAACTATTTTTATATCATGAATTTTCTTATAATTAGGTGCTGTTACATTATATTTATCTATAACCTCCCATTTTATAGCATCTTTAATATTAACAATCTTTTTAGCTTCTATCTGTTGAAAATCTGGATAGATTATGGCAAGCAGTTGCTCTTTATACTCTGTTACAGCAATTTCTTTTATCAGGTCTGTATTTTTTATTATTTCATTTTCAATATCATTAGGGTCTATATTTTTCCCATTAGGCAGAACTATCATTTCTTTTTTTCTCCCAATTATTATTAGATATTTTCCGTCCATCCTTCCTAAATCACCAGTATGAAACCACCCATCTTTATCAAAGGCTTCCTCAGTAGCTTTTTCATTATTGTAATAACCTTTCATTACATTTTTACCTTTAACAAGAATCTCTCCATCATCTGCAATTTTAACTTCCACATTAGGAATTACTTCACCAGCAGAATCAGATCTTTCTCTACCAGGAACATTAAAAGCAATTATTGGAGCTGTTTCAGTCATACCATAACCTTGTATTGCACAAAATCCCATAGTACGAAAATCTTCTAATATATTTTTATCTATTTTTGCACCACCTGAAACCATAAGTCTAATATGTCCACCAAATTGTTTATGAACTTTTGAGAATAACATTTTTCTTATTGCCATAGAATTTATTTTCTCTGCCATTTTAAACATAAATTTAGCCAGTGAGCTTTCATTAATTTTTATCATAATAGCTTTATCTAACATTTCCCACACCCTAGGAACTCCAAGAATAACAGTAACTCTATTTTCCTGTAATGTTTTTAAAAGACTAGCAGATGAAATTTCAGTCAAAAGCACTATTGGAACTCCCATATACATTGGTAATATTAAAGTAAAACACAAAGGCATAATATGATGATAAGGTAACATTGCTAAAATGACATCAGTTTCATTTACTAAATCAACAGCTCTTACACCTTCCATATTAGTTTTAATATTTTCATAAGTTATCATTACACCTTTTGGATTTCCTGTTGTACCAGATGTATAAACTATCACTGCAACATCATCATTTGAATCATTTTCAAATTCTTCTTTTTTTATTTTATACTCAGCTGGCAACACAAGTTCATCAACATTTATAATTTTTATAATATTATTTAGTTTTGAATTAGCTTCCTCAGCAACTTTTTTAGTCTTATTTGACACAAAAAGATATTTTGGTGTTGAGTCTCCAAGAACATAAGCAAGTTGATCCACTGTATATCCAGCATCCAAACTTATTGCTATACCTTTTTTAGCCCATATTGAAAAAAATGAAAAAATAGATTCTGGTCTATTTTCCATCATAAGAGCTGACCTGTCACCTTTTGTAATATCTAAAAATTCTGAATAATAATTTACATATTTTATTACATCTGCATAAGAAATTTTTTGCTCACCATAGGTAACAGCTATTCTCTTTCTGTCATATAAATACTTTATTGACATATAATCCCCCTTTAAATCAAATTATCTATAAGCTCTTCAAGTTCTTTTTTTTCTTCACTTGATAAGTCATAACCTGATTTTAATTTTTTTAAAATTTCACTATCTTTTGCAGTCATAGATTTTTCCAAAATTTTTATCAATAATTTTAAATAAAAATTCATTTTTCCTCCTATCCTTTTGACTTATTTCCACTTGTATATCCTAAGACATAGTCTAGGTTAATATTTTTCATTGCATTAAATATACTTTGTTTTATATTAGGATTTTTAGTTTCTAGTTCCTGTAATAAAATTTTAATTTCTTTTCTTTTTGAATCAACCTTACCTGCTTCTATTGGACAACCACAACTCATAGCTTGAATTTCATTATGTTTCATAAAATTTATTATATCTTTTTCTCTAACATAAGCAAGGGGTCTAATTATATCCATCTTTCCAGAAGTAGATGGAACTTTTGGTAACATTGTTTTTACTGTTCCTGCAAAAAACATATTTATCATAGTAGTTTCAACTATATCGTCAAAATGATGCCCTAAGGCCAATTTATTAAAACCTAATTCTTCAACTTTTTTATATAGAACTCCTCTTCTCATTTTAGCACATAGAAAGCAAGGATTCTCTGGTGATTCTTCAAATGCTATCTGCCAAACATTAGCATCAAACAATTCACAATCTATTCCCATTTCTATTAGATTTTCTTTGAATTTATATACATCAATAGCTTCAAAACCAGGATTCATTGAAATAAATTTTACTTCAAAATTTTTACTTCTATCTTTCTTTAATTCCTGAAATAATTTACAAAGTAGTAAACTGTCCTTCCCTCCAGATACTCCTACTGCTATTTTATCCCCATCTTTTATTAAATCAAAATCTTTTATTGCTTTTATGAAATTTCTCCATATTTTTTTTCTATATGTAGTTCTTAAACTTTCTTCAATTTTCTCTTTTTTGTTTAAGAAAAATATTTCATCTATTTCTTTATTCGTAATTAGATTTTCCATTATCATATATTCCTTTTTGCTTTATTCTACAAAATATTTATTAAAATTTGGTTAAGATTTAAAAAAATTAAGTAAAAAATTTAAAAAATAGTTCATTACTGAGTAGATTTCTTAACGACAAAAAATTAAGAATTCGCTGCAAATTCGCTAAACTCACTTCGTTCAGACACAGCGAGATTTGCTCGGCTCATTCTATTTAATTTTTTATCTAAAATCTACATTCGTAACTCACTTATTTTTTATTAATTTTTTTACAAGAAAGTTATAAATTAAAATATTTTTGTAAATATTTTGCCACTCCACTCTCATCATTAGTAAAATCAGTTCTATTTTCAAAATCTCTTTTAGCCATAAAACTATCTTTCATAGCAACAGGATGTCCAACATACTTTAACATCTTATAGTCATTTCCACTATCTCCAAAAGCCATAATTTCTTTTGGATTTATTTTTAATTCTTTTGAGATGCATTCTACTCCACCTTTTTTACTACAACCCTTTATATTCAAGTCTAAACAATCATCAGCAGATATAACTATTTCTAATTCATTCCCAAAATTTTTATCCATTAAATCTTTTATTTCATATATTCTTTCTGGATTTTCTTCAATAATTAAAATCTTTTCTAAGGCAGGAAGTTTTTCAATATCCTCTAAATTTCTAATATAATGTGGGATATGTTCTTTTAAAAGAATAGGATCTATCTCCATATTTTCTGGAACATAAAAATTTTCTCCTGTTCCATCATAACCAAAATATCCTATATTATTATCAGTTAAAAATTTTACAATCTTTCTTATTAAATCAGCTGGCATAACATTATTTTTAATCATTTTACCATCTTTATTGTATATATTTGCTCCATTATTACATATTAAATAAATTTCTAAACCTATCTTTTTTCTAATTTTATTGGCAGAGTTAAAACTCCTCCCTGTTGCAATGGCAAATTCTACACCATTGTCTTTTAATTTTTTTATTGCTTGTATTGTTTCATTACTTACTTCACTATCATCATTTAAAAGAGTTCCATCTAAATCAGAAACTACTAACTTCATTTTTTTCTCCCTAATCAAAATTATAATTTGTAACTATACTATTCTCTAAATTTCCTTTATCTTTATGATATTCATTAAAAGAAATATCTATAAAGCCCCCGTCAACATTATGTACCTTTTCAAAACCAAGACTTTTTAAAAAATTAACTGCATCAGTACTTCTATGCCCACTTCTACAATATACATATATATCTTTATCTTTTGGTAAAGTATCTTTTTTTTCTAAAATTTCTCTAAGTGGTAAATTAATTGCCCCTTTTATATGTCCATCTTGATATTCATATTCTTCTCTGACATCTAATAAAAATTCTTTATTTTTCAATAAATTTTCAATATTATTAGCTTCAACATTGGTTGAATTTTCTTCACTCTTTGATATTGCAGAAAGTGCTAAAATATTTAAAATATCTGGATTCCATTCATCATCAGTAGGATTTACTTTATATTTTACTAAATCTTTTAAATCTCCACCTTTTTCCATTATAGTTTTAATTGCATTAAGTCTTGCTTCAATATTTTTTTCATTTGCAATTTGACAACCTAAAATCTTTTTACTTTCTTTATCAAATAATACTTTTAAATAGACTATTTTATTTGTAGGGTTATTTCCATTATAATCATTAGATAACAATTTTTCTTCAACAAAATCTATTTTTAAATTTTCTAATTCTCTTGAAGTAAAACCTATACTTCCTAACTTATAGTTATTTAATTGAAAAATATTTATTTCCATCATAGGCAAATCTCTATGTTTATCTTTTAACAATTTTTCAATTTCTTCGTCACTAGCTCCATTAATTTTTAAATCTTTGTAAATTATATTTATAAAATCATCATCAAAATATGCTGATATATTATCAACTAAATTTATCATTTGTTTTCTACTCCTTCTAGTATAGCTCCAATAAGATTGTCATTTTCAGAAACTATTACAAAATCTTTTTTAAAATATTCTAAAATTTCTTTTAATATAATAGTTCCTCCTATTATAACATCTTTTCTCTTAGGGTCTAAACCTTTTATTTCTTGTTTGTTTATATTTTTTATAAACAAATTTAAGTTATCATTAATTTCTTTACTTGTCAAGCAACTAAGATGTATTTTTTTACTGTCATATACTTCCATTTTCTCTCTAACACTAACTTGTGTTGTAGTTGTTCCAGCTACACCAATTAAAGTAAAGTTTTCATTTTTAAAATCTTCTAACTCTTGTAAATTTTCTATGACCCATTCTTTTGCTTTTTCTCTATTTTCTTCACAATAGTTATATATTCCATTATCTAAGAAAAATTTTTCAGTTATCCTTACAGAACCTATATTTAAACTTATTTTCTTTTTTATTCCATTTATATTACCTAATGTAAATTCTGTTGAACCTCCGCCTATGTCAAATACTAAAATATTTTCTTTAAAATTTTTGTCAAAAGAACTTATAACTCCTTTAAAATTTATATAGGCTTCTTCTTCTCCACTGATACAATTAATTTTTATCTTAGTTTCATCATAAACTTTCTTAATAAAATAATCTCTATTGTTTGCATCTCTTGTTGCAGAGGTTGCAAAGCAAATAATGTTTTCTTCCTCTATTGAATATTTATCTATAATTTCTCTATATTTTTTAAGACATTTTAGAGTTCTTTCAATAGCTTTTTCTTTTAAAAATTTATTTTTATTTACATCTTCCCCAAGTTTAACTATTTCTAAATCCTTATAAATTTCTTTTTTAAAATTTATGATTTCATTATCTTTTTGAACTTCTGCAACTAATAAACGACAAGAATTAGTTCCTATATCAATACTTGCCCTTAAAAAGTCATTCTTATATTTATCAATAATTCTTATAATTTCATCTTCTTGAACTTCTGTTTTAGATAAATGTCCTTCACCATCTAATAAAATTGTAATAATCTTATTAAAAGAATTTTTTTTATCTTTTCTCATTAAAGAAATAAATTTATTACTAGGTAAATATATTAAATCAGTATCTATATCAAATAATTTAAAAATATTTTTAGCTCTTTTTAAATATTCTTTATCAATTTGACCCCTTAAAAGAGATAATTCCAAATCAAAAATTATTCCCTTAGAAACAGCTTCTCCATGAGTATAGGCTTTATAGTCAAAAAAGCTTTCTAAGGCATGTGCATAAGTATGTCCTAGATTTAAAAAAGCTCTCTCCCCCTTTTCAAAAGGGTCTATATCTATATAATGTTTTTTTATTTTTATAGATTGTTCTACAATATTTTCTAAAACTTTATTATCTAAATTTTTAATTTTTTCAACATTATTTTCTATATATTCTAAATAACTTTTATTTTTTGTTAAAAAAGAATGTTTTAAAAGCTCTCCCATTCCAGACTTAAATTCTCTCTTAGGTAAAGTTTTTAAAAATTCTACATCAATAATTACTCTATATGGATTTTTAAAACTTCCTATCATATTTTTGCATTTAGGGTGATTTATAGCAACTTTTCCTCCAACACTTGCATCAACTTGTGCAAGAAGTGAAGTGGGAACTTGTATAAATTCTATACCTCTCATATAGGTAGCTGAAATATATCCTCCCATATCACAGATAACTCCACCACCAAGACTGATAATTAAAGATTTTCTTGAAAAATTATTTTCTAGCATAAAATCATAAACTGGTAATATGCTTTCAATATTTTTATATTCTTCTCCATCTTTTATTGCAAAATAAAAAATCTTATCTTTTTCATTCAAAGTTGACTTAAATTTTTCAAAGTATAAGTCAGCTATTGTTTCATTTGAAAAGATTAAGATTTTATCAAAATCTTTTGTGTAATCATTTAATTTTGAAATTATATTTGAACCAACATAAATATCATCAAAAATTTTTTTCATTTTTATTTTTACTCCAATATTTAAAATAGAATTAATTTAGTATATTATACCATATTTTATAGAAACAGAAAAACAGAGGTTATAATTTTAACCTCTGTTTTTATTTTTAAAAACTTCTTAATTGATTTATAGAAAAGTCCCATTCAGGTGTAATAAGTTCATCTTTTCCTTTTAATGAGTACCAAACTCCTAGCTCTTTATTATTAGGATTTATTAATATTTGTGTTTGTTGTGCAGGCATATATGATTGTGCCAACATAAATATTTTTTCACCTTTTTCATTTTCTGCCATATCAACAATAATTACAGCATGTCCGGGACTTCCACCTTTAATAAAAACATCTCCTATTTTCATTTTATCTAAGTTTTGTAATTTCATTTCTTTTTCCAATGATAAAGTGCCACAATATGAAAAAACTATGTTCATATAATTTTTAAAATCTTTATATGTATTTGAAGGATTAGCTTTCTTAACATAAGAACCTTTACCTTGGACATTTATTCTATATCCCTCAATCCATTTAGAATATTTAGCTTCAAAACCAGAAGTAAAATGAAAATTAATTTTATTATATTCCTTTTTTGAATAAAGATATTCAGCTCTAAGTAACATAATAGCATCTGCACATTGGTGTAAATCTTGTTTTCCTATTTCTACATCCAATACACTGTCATAAATTCCGCTATTTGATTTTTCTTTACCATTGTAATATAAGGCTTTTTCTCCATAAGGTTTTAATTTTTGATTTCTTAGAAATTCAGCGAAACTCTCTTTTTCAATCTTAACTCTTTTATATCCATTAGGAACATTATATCTTGTTTCTATTGTCATTCCTTTTGGGTTTACATAATTTATATCTGCATATATAAAAATTTGAAAAGCAAAAAACAAAAAAATTATAAAGAAATTATATATTTTATTCTTCATAGCTTCTCCTTAAAAATATTACAAATTTTCTAAACTTTCATCATAATATAAAATTTTATTAGAATAACTTTTAATCATTTCAATTTTTTCAATTATATCTGACTTTACAAATTGAGGTTTCATAGCAGATATAATTTCTATCATAGATTTTCTTCCTCTTATGTAAGTCAATTTAAAATCTTTTAATTCTAAATCTTTTACCAAACTATCTATACAGTCATTTAATGAACCTAATTCATCAACAAGTCCATTTTCTTTCGCTTGACTTCCAAGCCATACACGACCACCTGCAATTTTTTCTAAATCTTCTTCACTGATATTTCTTGCTTGTATAACATGTTCTTTAAATTCACTATATACTTCATTCATACTATATATAATTTTTTCTTTTGATTCTTCACTTAACTTTGAAAAAACATCAAAAATATCAAAACCTTTTCCTTTTGAAAAACCTTCCATATTTACTTTTAATTTATTAATAGTTTCAGTAAATTCTGGATATAAGACAACAACTCCTATTGAACCAGTCAATGTTACAGGATTGGCAAATAATTTTTTACTAACAGTTGCAATATAATATCCCCCACTTGCACATAAATCTCCCATAGAAACATATATTGGTATTTCCAATTTTTTTAATTTTTGATATATTTTTTCACTTTCTAAGGCACTTCCACCAGGGGAGTTAATTCTTAAAACAAGTCCTTTTAAATTTTTAATATCTTCTAATTCATCTAATTTCTCTACAACATTATCATAATTAATTATAGATTCTTTACTTTCTCTTGTGTCTATTTCACCTTCAAGATTAATTATAGCTATTGTATTTTTACTCTTATTTTTCTTTCTTTTATAAGCAGAAACATATTCTAAAAAATCAACAGTATCCTCATTGTAATCTATTCCTATTTCTTCATAAGTAGAAAGTCCATCAATCAATCCTAATTGTATAGCTTTTTCAGAGTTAGCAAAGATTAAATCTCCTGAAAGTATTTCTTTTGTTATATCAACTTTTCTTTTTTCTTTAACTAAATTTATAAAATTTTGAAATAAAGTTTCTTTAATATTTATCAAAGATTCTTTTTTTTCTTCACTCATTTTATTATTACTAAAACTTTCTCCTGCAACCTTATAATCTCCTATATGTAAAGTGTTTACTGTAACTCCAAAAGTAGCTAAAATATTTTTAAAATAAGGCTCTTTATATTCATAACCACGAAAGTATAAACAAGATTGTTTAGTATTTAACATATAGATTTTATTTGCAAGTAAGGCAACTTGATAAGAATACTCATCAAAAGTTGTTCCTATTGCAATAATTTCTTTATTGACTGATAATTTTTCAAAAATTTCTTTTATTTCTTCAATATGTACTCTTGATAAATCAACTTCATCAACATCTATTATTATTTTTTCAATTTTTTTATCATTAACTAAATTTTCTAAGGCTTTTAAAAGTGCTTCATGAGATAAAGTTTTATTGATAGATATAGTAGATATCATATAATCTTCTACAAGCTCATTTAAATTAAAAACTACTGTTTTAACTCCCTTTAAAGAAACTTTATCTTTATTTTTAAACTTTCCTAAAATAAAAAATATAGGAATAAGAAGAACAATTATAACAACTATTGAAACAATCACTGCTTGTAGCAATGCAGATAAAATGAACATATTAACTAACCTCCAACTAATCTAGTAATTTATAGAAAAATAATTGAGTTAAATTACAA
>UMEM01010277.1_pt1 | contig 33209 bp, 25 predicted proteins | sample 1964761 | NCBI WGS metagenome assembly UMEM01 (sample SAMEA4836021, study PRJEB28245) | human gut metagenome | biome: gut microbiome; material: fecal sample | place: Denmark | collected 2008 | reverse complement strand
GCGAGGATCGGAGCCGGTGCGCTAGCCTGTGCGCCTCTGTCAAGCGGTCTGTACTCGTCTACTCTCTCGATCTCAACTTCATACTTTTTTCCGTTTAATGTTGCAACGTATTTCATGTTATTTACTACATCCTTTCCTTTTTCTGCGTTTTAGGTTTTTTGTTTTTTACAGTTCTTTGATACTTGTTACACGGAACTGCTCTCCAGACAATCTTGCTTCCTCACTGACTGCCGCGAGAAGCACTGCATAGGATTCCTCATCGATAGCCGGAGCCGGTGCTGCAACTGCCGCAGCTGCCTTTGGCGCACTCTCCTTAAATAATGTACCGATGACCTTAGAGATAATGATAACCGCGATTGCGAGCACTGCAAGTGCCGAGAATACGACTAACAGTCCAACAAGTGAAATGATAATCGAATCCGCAAAGGTCATACCGCCTGTCCACATATACTTACCGCACCTCCTTCGTTTCGTTTCACTTAAGAAACTTTTGTTAGTTAGTTATTTCGTATTGTGGAATGCATTCCACATTTTCCTCAACGCATACGGGCACATCTTAAAAATGTACCCGTCTTGCGCCTGTTTCTATGCATTTTTCACAATATCGTAATTTGAGTATATCAGCTTTCTGCCAAAATGTCAACAAAGCCGTCCGAAAAAATTTATCAAATATACTAATTTCAGGCCACATAAAGACAAGCAGTGCTTATGTCTTTATATGATAAAATCTGTTTTTCCGTCTTTACGGCTGTTTTCCGATATAAGCGAGGATGCCTCCGTCCACATAGAGGATGTGTCCATTTACAAAGTCAGAAGCCTCGGACGCGAGGAACACTGCCGGTCCCTTGAGGTCTTCCACGGTGCCCCATCTTGCTGCCGGTGTCTTCGCGATGATAAACTGGTCGAACGGATGGCGGGAGCCGTCAGCCTGACGTTCTCTTAACGGAGCTGTCTGGGATGTGGCGATGTAGCCCGGTCCGATGCCGTTGCACTGGATGTTGTACTCGCCGTACTCGGAGGCGATGTTCTTTGTGAGCATCTTCAAACCGCCCTTTGCCGCTGCATATGCGGATACAGTCTCTCTTCCGAGTTCAGACATCATGGAGCAGATGTTGATGATCTTACCGGCTTTCTTTTTCATCATGCCCGGAAGGACAGCCTTTGCCATGATGAACGGAGCATTCAGGTCAACATCGACAACCTTGCGGAACTCATCCGCGCTCATCTCATGCATCGGAATTCTTTTGATCATTCCCGCATTGTTTACAAGGATATCGACCGTTCCGATCTTCTCCTCGATATCCGCGATCATTTTCTTTACCGCTTCCTCATCCGTAACATCGCAGACATAACCGTGAGCATCGATCCCTTTTTCTTTGTATGCGGCAAGTCCGCGCTCTAAGGACGCCTCGCTGCTGCAGTTAAACACAACCGTTGCTCCTGCTTCTGCATAGCTCTCCGCGATGGCAAAGCCGATTCCGTGGGCACCTCCTGTTACGAGAGCAATCTTTCCTTCCAGAGAAAACATGTTCTTCTTATCCATTTTGATCCTTACCTTTCCTATTTATATCAGTTTTTTTATCCGTCTCTGCGATATCTTATTTTAAATCCGTCGGGGCGATGTTGTCCATATCGTCGAACTCCTGATTCTCTCCGCCCATAGCCCAGATAAAGGTGTAGTTGGAGGTTCCTGCTCCACAGTGGATACTCCAGGACGGGCTGATCACAGCTTCTTCATTTTTCATGACGATGTGTCTTGTCTCAGTCGGTTCACCCATAAAGTGCATGACTACCTGATTCTCCGGGACTTCAAAGTACATGTAGATCTCCATCCGGCGCTCATGGGTATGGCACGGCATGCTGTTCCAGACACTTCCCGGCTCCAGAGCTGTCATTCCCATGGAAAGCTGGCATGTTTTCAGCACATCCGGATGAATGAACTGGTTGATGACTCTCTTATTGGAAGTATTGGCATCACCCAGCGGGCGCTTTGCGGCATCCTTCAAGGTGATCAGCTTTGTCTCGTAGGACGTGTGAGCCGGCGCACTCACCATGTAAAATTTTGCCGGTGCCTCCTCACTGTCACTGGAAAAGATCACTTCCTTTGTGCCTTTTGTGATGTACAGGCAGTCTTTATAGCCGAGACGGTACTCCACTCCGTCCGCTGTGATGGATCCGGCACCTCCAATATTGAAGATTCCGATCTCGCGACGCTCAAGGAAATAGTGGGTACCGAAGTTTTTCCAGCAGTCGATCCCCTTTTCGATGGAGACATGTTCTTTCACCGGCATGCAGCCCAGTGTCACCATGCGGTCCACATGGGAGTATACGGATACCACCTCATCCGGATGGTAGAGATCCTGAATCAGGAACTCATCTCGAAGTTCTTCGGTTGTGTAGCGTTTTACGTCTCTTTGATTTGCGGAATAACGAATATCCATATGTTTTTTACCCCTTATTTATATTCAGAACGGTTTTTATGCCGTCCCGGTTGACTTTTTTATCACACACTCACTTGTTCTCTTCTTATTTTTTCTGTATTGCAGTGTATCTCAGAGCACCGATTCCAAAGAGTGCCAGCAAAAGTGCATCCAGCACCAAAAACAGGATCGCTGCCCGGAATCCAAGCTTATCTGCAAGGACGCCAATGATCTGCGGGGTAAGGATCCCGCCGAGGGAACCGATCCCTGTAAACACCGACATTCCAAGTGGGGAATTCCCCATGAGATCTCCGGTAAATGCCGTCGTTGTCGGAAAGGCGCCTGCCATTCCAAGACCCAAGAGGACGAGGGCTGCCACCGCCATCGCCGTGTTATTCGCGAGGACGAGGATCAACACCGACACGAACTGCAGTGTGGAGATCGCCGCCAGGATCTTTGCCGGCGGCACCCTCTTTGAGACGTTTGCAATGACGATCCTTCCGATCATGATCATGATCCAGGTCACGGATACCATCACAGTCGCAAGGCTTGCAGACATAAAGCCTGTGCTCTTTAAATAGGTAACAAACCATCCGTTTACAGAGTTTTCGAGGCCCATATAGAAGAACAGCGTGCCGACTGCCAGAAGGAATCCCGCGTTCTTTAAGAACCAGAACTTTTCTTTTGGCTCTGCTGCCTGACTGTGCTCCTCTCCTGCTTCCTTCTTTTCCTCTTTTTCGATCTTTCTGTAATCCATTGTGGCGTAGGAAAGAACGATGAGAACCGTGAGGACTGCAAGGAGGCGCAGGATCGTCTTCCAGTTCATACCCGCTCCCATGAGAAGCATCGTAACGAACGGGGACAGGAAAGCGCCCACCGCATACCACATATGAAGCAGGTTCAGATATTGATTGGAGCTTCCCGTCACCTGACGGATCGCGTGATTGTTGATGATCGTGATCATGCCCTTCGTGATTCCGATCAGGAAGATCATCACATAGAGCACCGGGACCGGAAGTCCCAATGTAAACAGGAACAGGCACACCGGATAGGGAATCGCCAGTACGACTACCGCCGTCTTCTGGGACATCATCCCGCAGAATATCGGATAGACCAGGCTTGAACATAAATTTCCGATTGCCAGAAAGGAAAGCAGCCCGCCGGCCGCGGTAAAGCTTAAATTTCTCTCCTCGATCAGGTTTGGCAGAATGACACCGAAGATCAGGATGACCATTCCGCTGATAAAATAGGTCAGATAACAGTGATCGATCACCGACCGTTTATCTTCTTTTGTGATTTCCATTCAGCGTTCTCTCCCCATACACATATTTGTTAATTTTTCTCCATACTTTTTCCATCATATCATCTTTTATCCCTAAAGACAAGGTTGTTTTCGTTGACACCCTCACGGTCTTACTATACAATAGAAGGAACGCAGCTTGTTTTACTTTTAAGGAGGAAAAGGGAGTTATGAAGGACATAAAGAAGGTGACGTTGATCGGTCTCGGTGCGATGGGGGTATTTTTCGCGCCGCGTATCTCAGAAAAGCTGGGGGCTGATTTCCGGATCCTTGCAGACGGCGCAAGAAAAGAGCGTCTGGAGCGGAAAGGGGTAACGGTCAATACGATCAACTACCGTTTTCCGATCATCACACCTGATGTCGAGGGGGATCCGGCAGATCTCGTTATCATTGCAGTAAAGGGATATGATCTGGAGCAGGCGATCAGGGATATTAAAAATCAGGTTGGCAAAGATACGATCATCCTCTCCGTATTAAATGGTGTGGAGAGCGAAAAACAGATCGCCGCCGTCTACGGCAGCGAACATCTGCTGTACTCCTACATGCGGATCAGCATTGTCATGAAGGACGGAAAGACAGAATTCGATCCACATAAAGGACTGATCCACTTCGGTGACCTTAAAAACGATCCGGAACACTATTCCGGGAATGTTCTCGCCGTAAAGAGTCTTTTTGATCTCTGCGGGATCGACTACAAGATCGATGCGGATATGTTAAAAGGGATCTGGTTCAAGTTCATGTGCAACGTGGCCGAAAATATGACATGCGCCATGTTCGGTGTTCCTTTCGGTGCATTCCAGAAAAACGATGATGCCAACTTCTTCCGCCACAAGGCCATGTGGGAAGTGATCCGTATTGCAAATAAGCTGGGCATTGATATCGGTCAGAATGAGATCGACCGTCAGGAGCACACTCTCGGACGTCTTCCTTATGAAAATAAGCCGTCAACGCTTCAGGATCTTGAGGTCGGAAAACGCACGGAAGTCGATATGTTCGCTGGAACGGTTGTCCGCCTCGGAAAAGAGCTTGGCGTTGAGACTCCGGTCTGCGAGTGTTTCCTTCACGGAATCCATCTGATCGAGGCGCGGATGTTTAAAGAAATCTAATATCTATATGTACATAGCCAAAGCTGCCTGCGGCATATCGCCAGGCAGCTTTTTCTGCTCTCCCACCTTATTTTCTTAATTCTTTTCCTAATATCAAAAAACAGTCTTGCATTTCCCATAGAGCTGTACTATATTTGTCATATGAACGATGGTTCATATGTTAATATGATAATTAAAAATTATAATTCTGAGGAGGTCTACTCTATGGAGGAATTAGAAAAATCCAAGCAGAAGTCAGCAGACCACGAGGACGAAGAGGTTTGCTGCTGCGGACACCATCACCATCACGGAGAGCATGATGACGAGCATGAAGAGCATTGCGGCTGTGGACATCATCACCATCACGATGAGCATGATGATGACGAGCATGAAGAGCATTGCGGCTGCGGACATCATCACCATCATGAAGAACATGATGACGAACACGAAGATCACTGCTCCTGCGGGCACCATCACCATCATGAGGACGATGATAACGATGAGCACTGCGGCTGCGGACATCACCATCACCACGAGGACGATGACTGCTGCTCCGAACACGAGCATCATCATGAACATCACCACGAGCATGCCGAACACCACCACGGTCCGGCACCGAAATCCACCTGTGTGGTCTACGTGATGAAAAACATCGACTGCGCGAACTGCTCCGCAAAGATCGAGAAAAAGATCCAGGAGCTCCCGGAAGTCGATGACTGTATTTTGACTTTCGCGACGAGACAGCTCCGGGTCTACTCTTCCGAGGGAACAAAGCTGCTCCCGAAGATGCAGGAGATTGCTGATCAGATCGAGCCCGGCACTGTAATCGAAGTCCGCCCGAAGAATCCGAAAGCGATCTGCACCGTCTATGTAATGAAAAACATCGACTGCGCGAACTGCTCCGCAAAGATCGAGAAAAAAATCCAGGAGCTCCCGGAAGTCGATGACTGTATTTTAACTTTCGCGACGAGACAGCTCCGTGTCTACTCTTCTGAAGGAACAAAGCTGCTCCCGAAGATGCAGGAGATTGCTGACAAAATCGAACCAGGTACCATCATTGAGATCCGCGAGGAAGGAAAACCGGCAGATGCAAACAGTGACGACAAGCATGCCCACGATCTTCCGGAGCTGATCGCCGGAGGCTTGCTCTTCATCGTCGGAGAATTTCTCTCCCACTCCATGCCGCAGATCTCCGCCATATGCTTTGTGATCGCCTACCTGATCCTTGGACGGAAAGTTCTCTTAACAGCCCTGAAAAACATGAAGACCGGCCACGTGATGGACGAAAACTTTTTGATGAGCATCGCGACCATCGGCGCTTTCTGTGTCGGCCAGTTTGGGGAGGCGGTCGGAGTTATGCTCTTCTACCGGGTCGGTGAAGCATTCGAACACCGCGCAGTTGAAAAGAGCCGCAGTCAGATCATGGAAGCCGTTGATCTTCGTCCGGAGACCGTTCTTCTTGACGAAAACGGTACTGTCCGCGAGGTTCCGGCAAGTTCCGCTGTTGTCGGCAATATCGTAGAGATCCGTCCCGGTGACCGCATTCCGCTTGACGGTGTAGTCGTAGAGGGCGAGAGCCGAATCGATACGTCACCGATCACAGGTGAACCTGTCCCGGTATCGGTAAAGGTCGGAAGCCAGCTGACATCCGGCTGTGTCAATACTTCCGGTCTCTTAAAGATGAGAGTCGAGAAGGAACTTTCCGAGTCCATGGTCACAAGAATTCTCGATTCCGTGGAGAACGCCGCAGCCAGCAAGCCGCAGGCCGAGCGCTTCATCACGAAATTTGCACGAGTTTACACCCCGTTCGTCGTTGCCCTGGCGGCTGCGACAGCGATCATTCCGTCCTTAATTACAGGAAACTGGTCCCACTGGATCTACACAGCTCTTACCTTCCTCGTAATCAGCTGCCCGTGTGCCCTTGTTTTAAGTGTTCCGCTGGCATTCTTCTCCGGGATCGGCGCAGGTTCAAAGAAAGGAATCCTCTTTAAAGGCGGAATCGCACTTGAAAACCTGAAAGCTGTAAAAACGGTTGTCATGGATAAGACAGGAACCATCACAAAAGGAAACTTCGTGGTTCAGACGATCCTTCCGGCAGGCACAGCTTCCGAGCAGGAAATCCTTCAGATCGCGGCAACATGCGAGACCGCATCTACTCATCCGATCGGAGTCAGCATTGTCTCCGCTGCAAAAGATCAGAATCTTGTGATCGAAAAGCCCGCCGAGATCGAGGAGATCTCCGGCAAAGGCATCCATGCAAAGCTCTCCCAGGGCGAAGTGCTCTGCGGAAACAGAAAGCTTCTCACCGAGTTCAGCGTGGACTGCGGCACTTACGATGAGAACGGCGCTGTCACCATCGTCTATATATCGGTAAACGGAAAGCTTGCAGGAACGATCCAGATCGCCGATACGATCAAGCCGGAGGCAAAGGATGCCATCAAATCCTTAAAATCCATGGGGATCCGCTCCGCTATGCTCACCGGCGACGGCGAGGCAGCCGCTGAGGCGGTAGCCGCCGAGGTCGGAATCGACAATGTATACGCAAAGCTTCTCCCGGCTGATAAGCTCGAGATCTTGCAGAAGCTCCGCGCGGAGAACGGAAGCGCGATGTTCGTCGGTGACGGAATCAACGACGCACCGGTACTTGCAGGCGCTGATGTAGGCGCAGCTATGGGAAGTGGCGCTGACGCAGCCATCGAGGCCGCCGATGTTGTCTTCATGACATCCAGCATGGATGCCATTCCGGAAGCCATCCGAATCGCGAGAAGCACAGGCGCGATCTCCAACCAGAATGTGGTATTCGCCCTTGCGGTGAAAGCTCTTGTCATGATCTTAGGTCTCATGGGAATCGCCTCTATGTGGCTCGCGGTATTCGCCGACACCGGTGTTGCGATCCTCTGTGTGCTGAATTCCATCAGAATTCTTTATAAGAAATAAGACTCCTGCTGTAATTTTCCTCTTTAGGGAATCAGCAGACAAGACAAAGAAAAGCCCTGGAGAACCTTTCTCATATCGTTCTCCAGAGCTTTTTTGTTATCCACTTCGATAGTTTCAGTTTCTGGCATCAGGATCTTTTCCTGTCGTTGAACGTTTAGGCTGCGGCGGGCATGATCTCTGTCAGCGCTTCACGCTCTTACTTCAGCATCCCCATCACCACAACAGCCACAAACAATACGCACATGAACCCGATAAAGATATCAATGGTCCGCACCGACACATTGATCTTATCGTACATCCGCTCTTTTATGGATCTGTTCTTCAGGCGCTCATTTTCCTCCTGCAGCCGTTTATTCTCCTCCGTGAGTTCTTCTAAAGTCTTCTCGTCAAAGGCCTCCACAGCCTTTTCTGCGGCTTCAGTCACTGTTCCGATTCCGCTGACCTTCTCAATCTCTTCTTCCATTCCTTCACCTCCACTCTCCCGGTGTAGGTTTTATCAAACCGCTCCGTCGTTCTTTCCATGAACAGGTCTAAAACCAGCCGCCGGCATCTTCTTTCTGATACATGATGTACGCAAAAATGTGCCGCGGCACACTCGAGCGTCTCGCACGGTCGTTTCCAACAATCTGCATCTTCTCGCGAGTGCACAAAAAAGGGCGTTGGAACTCGTCCTCCGCCCGTTTTTTAACTGTATCGAAACAGTCAGTCTATTACTTCTTTGCAATGTACTTTCTGATATCGAGAGCGATCGCAACTACGATAACGATACCCTGCGCGATGTACTGGTAGTTTGTGTCAACACCAAGGTACTGTAAGCAGGTCTTTAAGATCTCGAATACCAGGACACCGATGAGAACACCGGAAATACGTCCGATACCACCGTTTACGGATACACCGCCGATGGTGCAGGCTGCGATGGCCTCAAGCTCCCAGCCCTGGCCCATGTTAACGGAGGAACCACCGGATTTTGCGCCCACAAGGAAGCCGCCCAGTGCGTAAAGAGCTGCCGCTGTCATGTAGATGATGATCTTTGTCTTCTTAGTGTTTACACCGGAAACCTCTGCGGACTGCTCGTTGCCGCCGATCGCATACATATATTTTCCATGAGGAGTCATGTTATAGATGAACCACATAACAAGACCAACCGCAAGGGCGATTAAGAACAGGAACGGGATAACGCCGAAGAGTTTTCCTTTTGCTACTGCTGTGTATGCACTGTGATATCCACCGATCGGAGTCGCATTCGTGTAAACAAGGCAGACACCGTAAACGATCAGCTGCATACCAAGTGTTCCGATGAAGGCCGGAACCTGTAAGTAGGAAATTACGATACCATTGATGAAACCAAAGATACAGCAAATTGCCACGCAGATCAGAAGAACTGCGAGAACCCATAAGCCCCAGGCATTTCCGAAATCCGGAAGGTTCTGGAAGAACTTGCCGCTGTAATCCGGCTTCTGAAGTAAGGTACCTGCCAGGCAGGCAGAAAGACCAACCATACGTCCTGCGGAAAGGTCTGTACCTTTTGTAATTAAGCATCCGGATACACCACAGGCGATGATGAATCGCGGAGCTACGTTCAGAGCGATATTAATGAAGTTACCGCCCGAGAAGAATGTCGGCTGTTTGATCGCAGTAAATACTGCAAGTAATAAAAGAACGACGATGATTCCATTATTGATAAGGAAATCTTTTGCACTTACTTTTTTCGCTGTCATGACTGAACCTCCCTGTAATCTACTTGTTTTCCTTGCCGCTTAAAGTGAATTTTGTGGCGAAGGACATGATCTTCTCCTGAGTTGCGTCTTCTCCTTCCACCTCACCTGTGATGTGACCGTTGCACATTACGATGATTCGGTTGGACATACCGATCAACTCCGGCATTTCCGACGAGATCATAATGATGGATTTGCCCTGTTTTACGAGATCGATCATGATCTGGTAGATCTCATATTTGGCACCGACGTCGATACCTCGGGTCGGTTCATCCATGATCAGGATATCAGGATTGTTCGCAAGCCATCTTGCGATAATTACCTTCTGCTGGTTACCACCGGAGAGAGACTGGATCAGCGTCTTTCCGCTCGGTGTTTTGATCTTTAATTTCGCGATGCTGTCTTTTACGACGTCATCGACTTCTTTCTTGTTGATCTTGCCCATATGGGTATAATGCTTATAGGAAGCGATCGCTGTATTATCATCAATGCTCAAGCATCCAAAGATACCGGTTCCACGACGATCCTCTGTGATCATTCCTACAGAGCTGTTGATCGCATCCTGCGGTCGTTTAATATGTGCCTCTTTTCCAAGGATCTCAACGGTACCGCTCTCAATGTGGCGCATTCCGAAGATTGCTTCCATAAGTTCTGTTCTCTGTGCTCCAACTAAGCCGCCGAAGCCTAAGATCTCGCCCCTCTTTAACTCAAAAGAGCAGTCTTTAAAGGAGTTCGGTAAGATACTTGTCAGGTGGCTGACCTTAAGGACAGTCTCATCCGTCCGGTAATCTCCCTTCGGCGGATAGACGTTATTTAACTCACGTCCAACCATCTGTTTTACGATCTCTTCATCAGAGATATCATCGATTGCCCAGGTTCCAACGTATGTACCGTCTCGCATGATGGTGATATCGTCGGAGATCTGGCGGATCTCAGCCATCTTGTGGCTGATATATATCATAGAAACACCTCTGGATTTCAGATCTCTGATGATCCGGAATAATGCTTCTACCTCGTTATCAGTCAGGGAGGACGTCGGCTCATCCAGAATTACAAGATTTGCACTCTGGCTGACCGCTTTCGCGATCTCTACTGACTGCATCTGTCCGATTGATAATGTGCCGAGCTTTGCTTTCGGGTCAAACTCCATCTTGACATCCCGAAGCCATTTCTCAGCTTCTTTGTTCATCGTCGCATGATCAACGACCTTGACCGGTCCGTAGTTTTTCATCGGATAACGTCCAAGATACATATTCTCAGCGATGGAGCGCTCAGGAATCGGCTGAAGCTCCTGATGAACCATGGCAAGTCCTTTGTGAAGCGCGTCGTCCGGGTTTGCGATTTCGGTCTTTACACCGTCAATATAAACTTCGCCTTCATCCATTTTGTAAATTCCGAAAAGACATTTCATCAGTGTCGATTTACCGGCACCGTTTTCTCCCATCAGTGCGTGGACCGTTCCGGGGCGGACCCGTAAATTTACTCCGTCAAGTGCCTTAACACCTGGGAAGGTTTTTTTGACTCCTCTCATTTCGAGTCTGTACTGTTCTGCCATCCCAAAACTCCTTTCAGATACACTCCCCCGCATCTCCGGGTGGCATATTTTTTAAGTTTTAAGTTCAGAGAACCGGGTGTGCCAGACACACCCGGTTCTCATTTGTTACAGTATCAATTACTTTAACATATCAAGGATTTCCTGAGCGTTATCCTGAGTAACCTTTTCGTAGTTGACCATGTTGACAGCATCAACCTTCTCGCCACTTAAGAACTTAACAGCGATATCGCTTGCAGCCTGAGCCTGTGCGAAGTGGTTGTTGAATACAGTACCTGTCTGCTTGCCGTCGATTACGTTCTGAACAGCCTCTGTCAGAGCGTCAACGCCTACAAGGTAGATATCCTCGTTAACTTTACGTCCTGCTGCCTCGATTGCCTGTAATGCACCAAGTGCCATAGCATCGTTGTTGCAGAAGATAACCTCGATCTTGTCGCCGTACTGGTTTAAAGCGTCCTGTGCGATCTGCTGAGCCTTAGCCTGATCCCAGTCACCACGCTGTTTTAAGAGTTCCTCAACTTCCATTCCTGCGTCTGTAAGAGCTTTAACAGAGAACTCTGTTCTGTACTGAGCATCTACGTTCTCCGGGTCACCCTGGATCATGATGTAGGAAACTTTGCCATCGCCGTTGATATCGCCCTTGTTTGCAGTTTCAAGGATCTCTTCGCCCTGATATGTACCGGACTGTCTTGCGTCACATCCTACGTATGTAGCGTTAAGACCTTCAGATTCCCATCTCTCTTCTTCTGTTGCGTCCGGCTCACGGTTGATGTAAACAACCGGGATACCAGCTTCTTTACACATATCTGTGATCTCCGGTGCGGAAGAAGCCTGTACAAGGTTTAAGATCAGAACATCATATTTCTGTGTGATGAAGTTCTGGATCTGGTTTGTCTGCTCTGCCTGATCGCCCTTACCATCCTGAACGACTACGTTCTCAGCCTTGAATCCAAGGTCCTCTGTTAAGTAGCGAACTAACTCTGTTCTGTAAAGAGTCATGAAGTTATCATCGAACTTGTAGATGCTGATGCCGACTTTCTTGTCTGCTACATCTGTGGTTCCTGTTGCCTCTGCTGCTGTTGTTGCTGCTTCGGATGCTGCTGCAGCTGCAGTTGTCGCTGCCTCAGTAGCTGCTGCTGTTGTTGCTGTTGTGGAAGAGCTTCCGCATCCTGCTAAAGACAGGGCCATCATGGAAGCCAGTGCCATTGCTGTTACTTTCTTTGTCATTCTCATGTTTTTGAATCCTCCCATTCAAAAAATAGTTTTGACCGTTTAGGCATTTTCCCTTAACGATGAGTTTATTATAGCCTGCCTTTGTGCATTTTTCCATACTATTTTTTATGATAAATTATTAAAATTCTTTGATTCCTGTAAAAAAACCACAATTTTTTGTCATATCATGGCAGAAATCAGCTTAAATATAACAGTACAGGCATGTGCCGCCTCACACATGCCTGTAAAAAATGATGTCAGTTAGCGATGATATGCTGGGGACACCAGAAATATTTTTCCTGGGTCACCTCTTTTCCCATTGCGAGCTCCTCCGCCGTATCGAAGATTCTCTTCGCGTAGATATCCTTGCTGGACTCAACCGTCCCGAAGAGCTTTCCCTCGCGGAACGCCTCCTGACCGGCCGGTGTCCCGTCGATCCCGACAAGCTTGATCGTCCCGGCGACGATCCCCGCCCGCTCGATGGCATCGCTCGCACCGAGAGCCATGTCATCATTGTTGCAGAGCACAAGCTCGATCTTGTTCCCATAATCCGAAAGCCACTGTTCCATGAGGGCCGAGGCCTGGTTTCTCTCCCAGTTCGCGATCCCGCCTGTGATCTTCTCGATCGGAACACCGCCGTCCTTCAGGGTCTCGATGGACCACTCTGTACGGATCAGGGAATCCTGGTGGTTCGTCTCCCCCTCAAGGAGGACATACGAAACAACCCCGTCCCCGTTCCGGTCAAGGGTGGACGGATTCTTCCGGTAGGCGTCTACGAGGATCTGCCCCTCCAGAACCGCGGACTCCTTTGCGTCCGCTCCCACATAGTACAGTTTCTCCCAGCGGTTCATGTCCTCCGCGACCGGCTCCCGGTTGAAAAAGACAATGGGAATATCCGACTCCATGGCCTGATCGATCACGCCAGACGCGGCGGAACGGTCCACCATATTGACGCAGAGCACGTCGCAGCCAAGATCGATCATACGCTCCGCCTGGCTGTTCTGCGTGAGCTGATTTCTCTTCGCGTCCCGGACATCCAGCGTCACGCGGACCCCGGTCTCTTTTTCATATTCCTTCGCCGCCTGCTCCATGGAATTCCGGAGAGTGCCGATGAACGTGTCATCCCCGCGGTATAACAGGACACCGATCCGCAGGGACGTCTTTTTTTCCTCATGCCCTCCGGTCTTTTTTGCATACAGCCAGGCGCTTCCCCCGAGAAGCGCCGTCGCCGCAATGGCAAGGATCAGAACATTTCCCTTTTTCATACCTGCCTCCCCCTATTCCATCGGATATAGCATCTTTTCGAAGATCCCACTCCTTAAGATCTCCCCGTCGATATACTCCGGTGTCAATGTGATCCGTTTTTCCTTCCACTCTCCCCCAGCTGCCTGAACCGCCTTTTCAACACTTAAATAACCCTCGTCGAACCGGTTCCATGCCATCAGACCCTTGACGATCCCCCGGTCGAGCTGGTTTAAGAGCGCCGTCGTGCTCCCGATCCCGTAAAGAGCCGTCACATGTTCCCGGTACACACTGCTGCCCTCCAGGATATCCGCAAGCTCGGATAAGGCACCAACATCCATGCCGACCGCCATAAAATCACCGCTCTCCGGATATACCGTTTCCTCGATAGCCTTGCGGTATGTGTCCTCTGACTTTTTCTCGATCAGACGTACGGTAAAACCGGCGGGGTCCAGCACAGAGCGGATCCCGTCATACGCGTCAAGGTTCCCCGTGTACGCCATTCCCTCGGAGAACAGGCATACCGGCACAGCCGGATCCTCGCTCTCCGCAATCTCCTCCCCAAGCGTCCGTCCCATCTCATAGCGGTCCACAGAGATGGAGCACGCCACCGAGCTGTTGATCGCCGTGGGACCAAGAAAGATCACCGGGCAGCCCGGCGAGATCTCATCGAGCTTCATGACCGCGAGATCCTCGCGGACCGGCGCGAGGATGATCGCATTCGCTCCGTCCTTTATTTCACGGACGATCAGTTCTTCCTGCTGTTCCTCATCGTTTTCCGCGTACAGCGTGATGAAATTGACATCCGCCTGATACTTCTTCTCCGCCATATCCATGCCCGCGCGGAAGCTCCCATAATAGTTGTCATTCACGTTGTCTATGATGACGGAGATCCGGCAGATCTCCCTCTTTTTTTCCTTGATGATCAGATCCGTGGACGACAGCAGATAGAGCATCACAAGGAGAAGGATGCCGGCACACCAGCTGATTTTTTCTCTATTTGACATGGATCTTTTCCCCCTCTGCCGTCTCAGCGTAAGGCACCGCCCGCATGTGGATCGTCACGACCGTCCCCTCATCGAGCTCGGATTCGATGGACAGACCGTATTCCTGTCCAAAATACAGCCGGATCCGCTCATTGACGTTCCGCACCCCGATCCCGGAGCCACTTCCGGACTTCACATGCGGCTTATCCGTGAACATGCCTTCCACCTGCTCCTTCGTCATCCCGAGTCCGTTGTCGGAAACCTTCATATAAAGATCATCCCCGTCCCGGTACACCCGGATCCGGATCTCCCCATCACCGTCCATAAACTCCATTCCGTGATAGATCGCATTCTCCACGAGCGGCTGGAGGATCAGCTTCACGCTTGCGAGCTCCATGACATCCTCATCCGCCTCAATCTCATAAGTAAAACGGTTCTTAAACCGCATGTGCTGGATCATCAGATAGTTTCTCACATGTTCCAGCTCATCCCGAACGGGAATAATGCTCTTCCCACGGCTTAAGCTGATCCGGAAGAATCTGGCGAGCGCCGTCACGACCTTCACCGCATCCGCCTGTTTCTCATTCTCGATCATCCAGACGATGATATCGAGGGTGTTGTAAAGGAAATGCGGGTTGATCTGCGACTGTAAGACATCAAATTCATTTTTCCGCTTGGATTCATGCTCCGCCACGATGTCATCCATCAGATGTCGGATCTGGGTCGTCATGTTCCGGATAGAGGTGCCGAGATGACGGATCTCATAGGAACCGCCCACATAGACTTCCGTTTCCAGATTGCCCGCCTCGATCCCGTTCACAGAACGCTCCAGTTTTTCGATCGGCGTCGTAATCCTCGTGGAAATGTAAGCATTGATGACCGCGAGGATGAATACGACAAAGGCAACAATAAACACGATCAGGATCCTTGTCTTCAACGCGTTTAAGGATGCGCCGCCGAGTGCCGCCGCCCCGACGATCTTCCAGCCGGTATAGCCGACCGTCTTGACCGTCACGGCACGCCCCTTTCCTTTATATTCCTCCCGATGGATCCCGTCCCTGTATTCCGCTGCCGCCTCAAGGTTCTCATCCTCGAGCCCGGAGTAGATCAGCTGGGACTGCGGATGGTAGATCAACTCCCCGTCCGCGCCGAGAAGATAGACATAGCCGCCGTTTCCCAGGGTGATCCCGTCAAACAGCTGTTCCAGGCTGTCATAGCGGATGTCGATGAGGAGAACGCCCTGCTCCGTGGACGATCCCTCCGTGATCTCCACCGCGCGCGCTGCCGAGATCACCCAACGGTACTGGTTCTCCCCCGCGTCGAACACCCGCTGGACATGCGGGACTGAGAAGTGAAGATTCTCCGTCTTTTTCAGCGCCGCCTCAAACCACGGTTCTGCTGCCGGATCTGCCCCCGCCTTGAGTCTCGTGGCGGGAACGGCCTCCAAAAGCTCTCCGTCTCTGGAAAACAGGGCGATATTCTCGACATTATCCTTGTTGTTGTCATAGAGAAGCGTCATCTCTTCGTTGACACTCTCATTCCTCAGATCCGCGTTTTTTACGATCCCGTAGTATGTGGTGTCCGAAAGCTTCATGATTCCGCGGAGCCACACATCCACAGACCGGTTCAGCTGGTCGATCAGGATCCGGTTCTCCTCCTGCATCGTATCCGACATCTGCTTTGACATCCGGCTGTACAGGGACAGTCCGATAAAGATGCTCGCCGCCAGGGCTGTCACCGTAAAGTAGACGAAGATCATATAGCGGATGCTGGTCCGTTTGAAAAAGCTGCCCTCATTTTCCGGTTTCATACCTCTCTCCCCCGCCGGCCCTACGACCGGCTTCCTCTGAATTTCGTCGGTGAAACGCCAAATTTTTTCTTAAATACGTAGCTGAAATAATTCTGTTCCTGGTAGCCGACCTTTGCCGCGATCACATAGGTCTTGTCATCCGTCTTATTCAACAGCTCCACAGCCTTATTGAGACGCACATCCGTCAGATAACCGATATAAGTCTGCCCCGTCGCTTTTTTGAACATCGTCGAAAAATAGGCGGGACTCATGTGCAGCGTCCGGCAGACCTGCTCCACAGACAAGTCCGGATCCTGGTAATTCTCCATGATATACCGTTTCGCGCGTTCCATGCTCTGGCGCGTCGTATTGTCACGCTCCTGGTCCATCGCCCCGTTGATCCTGAGTGCCGCCTCAAGAAGCCATTTTGAGAACTTCTCCCGGTTCATCACCTGCCGGATCATCATAAACGGGTCCGTCCCCATCCCGGTATCCCCAAAAAGCACTCCCATCTCCAGGTCGTACTGCTGGATGAGCTGGACCAGACAGTTCGCGGCGCTGAACATGTAGGTCTGGTACTGCCGCGCATGGACCTTCGCGTCAGACATCCTTCCGATGATCCCGGATACCACGGACCTTATCTTCTCCTCCGGACCGAATTTTACCGCCTGAATGAGGGCAGACTCGTCCTCCGCGGTAAACTGGAGCTTTCCGGTGTTCACCGGCTCCACATCGTTGATGTAGATCGTACTGCCGCTCCCGACAATTGCGCGGTAGCCCAGGGCATCGAGCGCTGACCGGAAGGACTCACAGATCAGACCGAGCTCCGTCCGGCTGTGCCCGATCCCGATCGTCACCGGGATCATCAAGATCTTCCGGATCTCCTTGCAGATATCGCTTAAGATGTCGATCATGCTGGTCTGGGAGTTGTTCTCATCGATCGCCACGATCCCGGCGATCTCCGCATCGGCTGCCCCGGAGAACGAGAACAGGGAGAATCTGCAATACGGTTTCAGGTTCTCCTCAAGGATCTGCATCACGGAGATCGGGATCAGCTCCCGCTCCTCGTGGAGCGGAAGGATCAGCTCCCCGGACACTTCGGAAATTTCCGCTTTCACCGCAATGGAGATCCACTTTTTCGCTCCCGCAAGTGGGATATCGTACTGTTCCAGGCGGTCATTGACCGTTTTCCCGTCCATCTGGTGGCTCACAAGATCCTTCAGGAACTGCTCGCGCAGGATCGGCAGGCTGCGTCTGTAGTTTTCCCGCAGAAGGCTCACATCGCGCTTCTGCTCGATCTCCTCGTCGAGGCTCTCCTGGATCCTCCTCAGGATCGCCGTCAGTTCCTCCACATTCACAGGCTTTAAAATATACTCCGTCACATTCAGCTTGATCGCGCGCTTCGCATAATCAAAATCATCATATCCGGAAAAAATGACGATCTTCATCGATGGATACCTCTGGCGGATCTTCTCCGCAAGCGTCAGCCCGTCCATGTATGGCATCCGGATATCCGTGAGGACCACGTCCGGCTCTAAGGCTTCGATCTTCTCCAACGCGTCCTCCCCATTCTCCGCGTCCCCGACAACGGTAAACCCAACCGCCTGCCAGTCGATCTTGCGGATAATGCTCTTACGCACTTCCTCCTCGTCATCCACAAGGATAATTCTGTATAAGTCCATTTCCTGCTCCTATCTTTTAAAAGATCTGTTCCAGATGCTTCCGGATGACCGCCTCATCGGTCGGTTTTGCGATATGACCGTTCATGCCAGCCTTGATCGCTCCTTTTCGGAAACCGCCTTTTCCCCTTCTGACAGCCGGCCAGACCCGGAGTGCAGAGAAGGAGCATAACGGCTCCAAAGATTACAGAGCGCCTGCCCCCTCCTGTCCTTTTCTTTCTATTCAACGCAACAAGGTCCTGCATGTATTCCATCCTTTTCATCTGCCCGGTCACCTTGCCTGTTTCCGTGCTTTTTTATTCGCATACATATTCGCGTCCGCGCGCGCTTTTGTGTCGGAAATGCTCTCCTGTTCCTCGATCAGGGCACTGCCGTATGAGGCACCCGGGAGCATATGGAGCGATTTTTTCCGTTTTTCTATGATCCAGTAAAATTTCTCCCTGCAGTATTTTTCCTTCTCCGGTTCCCTGAACAGGACGCAGAACTCATCTCCGCCGATCCGGTAGCAGTTTCCATAGCGGGAATACGCCTTTTTCAGACATTCCGCGATCACCTTCAGGCACTGGTCCCCCGCCTGATGACCGTATGTATCGTTGATGTACTTGAAATTGTCGAGGTCGAGGACGATCAGCATCTTATCCTCCGGCTGGAGATTCAGTGTCCGGTTCAGATAGCCCTTCTGGCTTAAGAGTCCCGTCAATCCATCCAACTGATTCCACATTTCATTGCAGTAGAGGTAATAGAGCACTGAGATCAGGGTAACGCAAAGCCATGTGATATGCAGCGTGGGAAGAATGATCTGGATCATCGTCCCTGCCACCAGGAAGACGGCAAGACCGTAGATCAGCACTCTTCCGCGGTTCTGGTAGGTCTGCGCCATTTTCAGCGTGTTGATCATCAGATACAGAATCCCCCCGCCGTACATCAGCATATAGAGCCAGAAGCCCTGCTCCCTCGCGTAATGGTTTTCTGCGTCCACGGCAAAAACAAGACCACCGGAGAACGTCCCCGCCGTCAGGATCAGGAGATACAGGATCTCCAGGGCTGCCGCAGCCTTTAAGCTGAGGCGCACCTCATCCGAACGGTCCATCGCGTACACCATCAGGAACGGTACCGCCGGGGTCAGGCCAAAACCAAGATAATTTGCCATGATATTGACCGGTCGGAGCCTTACCGGAGTCCCATCCACTATCACGGTAACCAGCTCAAGGACCGAGATCACGCCGATCAGGATGAAAGTCAGCAGAAAAGTCCTTCTCTGTCTCGGAAACAGCGCTTCACTGAAATTGACGATCATACACATGAACCCAAGGACAAAACAATTGATAACCGTCAAAGAAAAAAAATAGAGATCCGGCATATCAGGTCCCTCTCTTTCAGATACTAAACGGGCACGCCGCCTTCCGGCGGCAACGCTGTTATGTATAATTATACTGTGGAAGCATATAATCGTCAAGCCAGCCCTCCGGTAGGTTTGCGCGCCCTTTCCCGTCCTGGTCCAGCCTGAACTGTGGTTTTGCCTGTCCTCTTCGTTTTTATTAAATATCATTATACTGCTTACTACTGTTTCTGGCAATGCTGCGGTCAGGTGTTTTTAAGGCATTGGGCTGTAATGAAAAAGAATGTGACTTGGCACATTCTCGCGCGGTCGCTTGCGACAATCTACGTCTTCGCGCGAGTGCGCATCTTTGGCACGTCAGTGACTTTTTATGTAACAGGGAATTCCTCGGAATTTCCTATTACATAAAAATCAGCTTTTGATCTCCACGACGGATCTCAAAAGCTGATATAGTCTGTTTTCTAAAAGACATCCAGGTCCATTCCATTCACCACCGGACCTTCGTAACCGGCATTCCATATCTCCTCAAGGATCGCCTCATTTCTTCTCGCCATCTCGGCTCCCACATCCACCGTGTTGTCCTGGATCTCCATGTGATAGATCCGGTGGTATGTGACGAGAAGCTTTGGCCTTGCCTTCTTCGCGATCTCTGCAAGATCCACACTCAGGGTGTGAACCTCCCGGTGGTATTTCTGCCACTTCGGTTCCCTCGCAGCAAGACCTGCCGTGTATTCTACTTCATGGAGAAGAATATCACAGCCCTTTGCCTTTTCCGCAACAATCTCAAGCGGCGCGGTATCCCCGCTGATCACGATCACCCGGTCCGGCGTCGTAAATTTGAAGCCATAGCTCTCAAGCGTCCCATGGCTCACCGGGAAGGCTTCGACCGTCACACAGTCATCCCGGTAGATAACTCCGGAAGTTATTTCCTGTGTTTCCACCCGGTATCCCACTTCATTTGCCTTTTCAAAACCGTTGATCCGGAAATCAATATCCACCTTGTAGGCCTTTAGCAAATGCTCTGTCATATCCCGGATCCCTTTCGGTCCAAATACCCGGAGTGGTTCTTTCCGCTCCAGGACCCATGGGGTAAAGATCAGGTCCGGGTATCCTGCCGTGTGATCCGTGTGCAGGTGTGTGCAGAACGCGGTCACCAGCCTGTCCGGGCGAAGCGCGTCGATCCCGTTCCGGTATGCCTTCGCCGCCTGGCGGACGACCCCCGGACCGAAATCAACGAGGTACGCCCGGTCGCCAACAACGACCGCAGAGGACGGACCGCTGGCATCCGGGCACGCGTTCGGCGTTCCGGTACCGAGAAGTACAAGTTTTGTCTCCATCATGATTTTCTCTCCTTTTTCCCTTCCGCGCTTCATCCCTGCTTCTCTTCGTTTTCATCCTCCACATGCCGGATCGAGATTCCGGTAAAGCCGTAAAAGATGCTGAAAAACGGAGTCAGATATAACAGGAACAGATATGGGAAGAACGCAGACCATGCGACGCCGAGCGTTCCCGCCATGTATACGCAGTACCCATGCCACGGGATCAACGGTCCGGAGAGCGTTCCCGCATCCTCCAGGCTTCTCGATAAAATCTCCGGGGCAATCTTTCTCTCCTTAAACAACGGTTTCATCATGTTTCCGGTCAGGACATGGGACATCGGCTGGGAACAGCTGATCAGGCTTGTGATATAACCGACGAGGAGCGTCGCGAAGATCAGGCCGCCATCGCTGTTGATCCGTCCGGTGATCGCGCGCAGGATGTTGTTAAGAACACCCAATCTGTCCAGCATGCCGCCCATTCCGACCGCGAAACAGATGATCGCCACATACTGCAGCATGCTGCTCATACCGCCGCGGTTTAAGATCGTTTTCAGAACAGCTTCCTCGATCTGGGTCGTATAGCCGTTGTAAGCAACACGGATGATGCTCTGGAGCGTCGCGCCCTGGCAGAAGAACGAGACTGCACCGGCGCACACCGAGGAAAGCCCCAGGGACACGATCGCGTTGACTTTACATAAGAGCAGGACAATGATAACCGCCGCCGGGATCAGGGTCACAAGACCAAGTTTAAATTCTCCCCGAAGTGCCTCCGTGTAGACGAGAAGGTTCCCCTCCTCATAACCGCCGGAGGTCTGACTGATCCCGAGAATGACAAACAGGACCAGGCTGATCACAAAGGTCGGCAGCGTTGTCCACAACATGGACCGCACGTGATCGTTGAGCTTCGCGCCCGCAACAGCCGGGGCAAGATTCGTCGTATCGGAGAGCGGGCTTAACTTATCCCCAAACATGGCACCGCAGATGACTGCGCCTGCCACCATTCCAGGATTGATTCCCATCGCATTTCCGATCGCCATCATCGCGACACCGGCACTTCCGACCGAGCCGTAGGATGTTCCGGTCACAAGGCTTAAAACGGCGCAGAATACAAGTGTCAACGGCAGGAGCCAGGTTGGATCGATCAGTTTCAGACCGCCTGCGATGATCGTGGCGATCGTACCGCTCTGGAGCCAGGTACCGATCATGACGCCGATCGCCATAAGCAGACATAGTGTCGGAACGACCACCCGGATCGCGTCGTAGGCACCGCTCACAACATGGTCATATTTGATCTTTAAACATTTACAAAACAGATAGATGATGATCCAGCTGAAAAACAGTCCGATCATCGGTCCTCCCGTCTTCAGCCGGATGCAGACTGCGACTGATCCGATGATCAGAAGCAGGAGCAGAAACGACTGAGGCATATTCAGTTTCTTTTCTTCACTCATAACAATTTCCTCTCCCCTGAAACTCATTTTTCAATTTAAAGCATTAAACTTTAAAGCGCTGTATTATTATATCGAATATTCAGGGAAATTGCAAGAGCTCACACAAATTAAAACAGCCGGAACCCACAGAAATACTGGATTCCGGCTGTTTTTAATAGCTTATATGAAAGTATTCGATATAAGCTGCATTTTCGCTTTATGAATTATTTACCCATCTGAGCAGCAACCTCAGCTGCGAAGTCCTCGTTCTTCTTCTCAAGACCTTCACCAGTCTCGAAACGAACGAAGCCCTTAACTTCGATGTTAGCGCTGTTCTCTTTAGCAACCTGTGCTACGTACTGAGCTACGGACTGCTTGCCGTCCTCTGCTTTTACGTAAACCTGGTCTAAGAGACAGATCTCTTTCATCTCTTTGTTGATACGACCCTGGATCATACCCTGGATAACCTTCTCCGGCTTGGAAGCTTCCTTCGGATCGTTCTGGATCTGAGCCATAAGGATGGATTTCTCATGCTCGATGTAATCTGCGCTTACTTCGTTGCGGTTTGTGTACTTCGGGTTAAGAGCTGCAACCTGCATACAAACGTTCTTTGCCATCTCTTTTACAGCGTCGTTTACAACATCTGTCTGAACGTCAAGAAGAACACCGATTCTGCCGCCTGCATGAATATAGGAAGAAACGAAACCGTTCTCCTCTGTAACCTGTTTGAAACGACGGATGCTCATGTTCTCACCGATGATGGAGATTTCAGAAGAAAGAGCTTCCTTAACAGTAAGGCTCTCATCTGCTGTCCACTTCTCGTCCATAAATGCGTCCATATCTGTCGCTGTTGTTGTAAGAGCCTGAGCTGCTACCTGAGCAACGTATGCCTGGAACTTAGCATTCTTAGCAACGAAGTCTGTCTCAGCGTTAACCTCAACGATAACAGCATTCTTCTCGTCTGCTGCCATAGCTGTGTCAACGATACCCTCAGCTGCGATACGTCCAGCTTTCTTCTCAGCGCCTGCAAGTCCTTTTTCTCTTAAGAACTCAACTGCTTTGTCCATGTCGCCGTCTGTAGCAGAAAGGGCTTTCTTACAGTCCATCATTCCAGCGCCTGTCATTTCTCTTAAATCTTTTACCATTTTAGCTGTAACTGCTGCCATGTTTCATTTCCTCCGAATCATATTAAAGAATCAAAACGTGTCTTTTCGGAAGAAGGTGCTGCCACTGACAGCACCTCCTTGGATTCCTTATAACAACTTAAGCCTCTGCGTTCTCCTCAGCTGCTTCTGCTTCCTCAGCCTCGCCCTGCTTAGCCTCGATGACAGCGTCTGCCATCTTGGAAACGATAAGCTTAACGGCTCTGATAGCGTCGTCGTTACCCGGAATTACATAGTCGAGTTCTTCCGGATCGCAGTTTGTATCAGCGATACCGATCAGAGTGATTCCAAGTGTGTGAGCTTCCTGTACACAGATTCTTTCCTTCTTCGGATCTACGATAAAGATAGCGTCCGGGATCTTCTTCATTTCCTTGATACCGCCAAGGTTCTTCTCAAGCTTCTCCCACTCTTTCTTTAACTCGATAACTTCCTTCTTCGGAAGTACGTCGAATGTTCCGTCCTCAGACATCTTCTCGATTGCTTTTAATCTAGCGATTCTGGACTGGATGGTCTTGAAGTTTGTAAGCATACCGCCAAGCCATCTCTCGTTTACGTAGTACATTCCGCAACGCTCTGCCTCAGTCTTGATAGCGTCCTGAGCCTGCTTCTTTGTACCTACGAAAAGGATTGTGCCGCCCTCAGCTGCGATATCAGCAACTGCCTTGTAAGCCTCATCAACTTTGCCTACAGATTTCTGAAGGTCGATAATGTAGATACCGTTTCTCTCTGTGTAGATGTACGGTGCCATTTTCGGGTTCCATCTTCTTGTCTGGTGACCGAAATGTACGCCGGCTTCCAGAAGCTGTTTCATTGAAATTACGCTCATGTTTTTTTCCTCCATTTGGTTGTTTTCTTCCGCCTGCATCTCACTTCCACGAACACCTGAGCTTCTCAGGCACCACTCGCAGAATCCGCAGACGTGCATAATATCAGCTTTTTCACTATATCATAAGTCATTTTTCACTGCAAGCACTTTTTTCTATTTTTTTTGTTTTTTTTCCATTACATTTGATTTCATAAAAAACAAGGTCATTCGGGCATGCGGCGGCAGGGATTCTTCTATATATAATAGACCTTTTAATAGTCTTTTCTCTCCTTAAATTCCTCATGCACCAGATACAGCCTGATCTATCTGATGTCATACAACAATTCATATTAAAAAAAGAGGCGCGGCTTTTCACCCAGCCGCGCCTCTTTTCCACAGGTCTCTCTGTCTTATTTTGTATTTACTGCCTTTAAGGCTTTTAATTCATCGAATACCACATCGTTTAAGACCTTAATGTAGGTTCCCTTCATACCGGAAGAACGGGACTCGATAACCCCGGCACTCTCGAATTTGCGGAGTGCGTTTACGATCACGGAGCGGGTGATCCCGACTCTGTCGGCGATCTTGCTGGCTACAAGGATTCCCTCGTTTCCGTCAAGTTCCTCGAAGATATGGGTGATCGCTTCTAACTCGGAGAAGGATAAGGTGCTGATCGCAGATTTTACGATCTGGACTTTTCTTGTCTCCTCGGCGTTCTCCTCGTTTACGGAACGCATCATCTCCAGGCCGACAACGGTCGTGCCATACTCGCAGAGGATAATATCATCGATATCGTACTGCGCGTCGGATTTGTACATAAATAAGGTTCCGAGGCGCTCACCTGCGATATCGATCGGGGCGATGATTGCCTGATACTTCTTTACGTTCTCCTCAGCGAATCCGAGAGTCGCAAGGTTTACATTTTCCTTGGTGGAAAGGACACTTAAGAGGCGTTCGTTAAACATTTTATCGACATAGCCGCCTACCTTGTCCTCAATCAACTCATGGATCTCATCAACACCAGGACAGATGCTGACACCCAGGACTTTTCCTTTCTTGCTGATCACGAGAATGTTCGACAGCAAAATTTCGCTTAAAACTTTACAGATGTCGTTGAATACGACCTTGTGCGAATTGTTGTTGTGGAGCAGTTTGTTTATTTTTCTGGTCTTATCCAATAATTCAACACTCATTTCCGAAAACCTCCTTTACTTTCTGATATCGTACGAATAATATTTGATCGCTTAAATTGTAACACGATATTTCCAGAATTTCAAGACTTTTTCGGATAATTAAGATAAATCGAAATAAATTGTCAAGTTCTTATCACGTTTTGGAAGTTTGAATAATTGAAATTGTACCATTTGTTTACGGCAAATATCCGGCAGAGCCTCTTCTGGGCACCCTGCCGGATCTTGATCTCACTATATTAATCTTCTTTTTCTTCCTTATTTTCCTTCATCGGCATCACAAATCCGCACTGCTCATTGGCGCAGACGAGTTTGTTTCCTTTTTCCACCATGTAGCTGCCGCACTCCGGGCACTTTTCAGTAGATGGTTTCTGCCAGGACATGAAGTCGCAGTCCGGGTTGGCTTCACAGCCGTAATACTTTCTTCCCTTTTTCGTCTTCTTAATGATGACTTCTTTTCCACACTTCGGGCACGGGATTCCTGTCTTCTCCAAATACGGCTTTGTGTTGCGGCACTCCGGGAATCCAGGACATGCGAGGAATTTTCCATGGGGACCGTATTTGATGACCATCCTTCTTCCGCAAAGTTCGCAGATCTCGTCGGACTCCTCGTCTGCGATATGGACAGTCTCTAAGGTTCTCTGGGCCTCTTCCACCGCTTCCATAAGATCAGGGTAGAAGTTTCTTACGATGGTCTTCCACGGGGTCAGGCCCTCGCCGACGCTGTCTAACAGGTACTCCAGGTTCGCGGTGAAGGCAATGTCCACGATGCTCGGGAAGCACTGCTTCATGATCCGGTTAACGACCTCACCGATCTCGGTCACATAGATGTTCTTGTTCTCTTTTACCACGTAACGGCGGGCTAAGATCGTTGTGATCGTCGGTGCGTAGGTGCTCGGACGGCCGATGCCCTGTTCCTCCATGGCTTTTACCAGGGATGCCTCTGTGTAATGGGCCGGCGGCTGGGTAAAGTGCTGGGCGCTCACGAGATCAGCAAGCTCAAGCTCCTCACCTTTTTCCAGCTTCGAGAGGATCTGGTTTTTCTCCTCTTTCTCATCCGCCTCGATATAGACGGACATGAAGCCGTCGAACTTCAGTCTGGATGCCGTCATCGTAAACTCGTTTCCGCCCGCTCCGATCTTTACGGATGTTGTCTCATAGACAGCCGCGGACATGCGGCTCGCTGTGAAGCGCTTCCAGATCAGCTGGTAGAGGCGGAACTGGTCTCGTGCCAGGGATTCTTTTACCTTTACAGGTGTTAAGGAAAGATTTGTCGGACGGATCGCCTCGTGGGCATCCTGGATCTTTCCGCTGTTCTTCTTTGTATTTTCACCCTGGGACAGGTAATTCTCGCCGTAGTTTTCAGCGATGAAATCACTTGCCATCTTCTCTGCTTCCTCAGCCACACGGGTGGAATCGGTACGCAGGTAGGTGATGAGACCGACGGTGCCATGGCCCTTTACATCAACGCCCTCATAGAGCTGCTGGGCGAGGCGCATGGTCTTCTGGGTAGAAAAGTTCAACGCCTTGGACGCCTCCTGCTGCAGGGTGCTCGTTGTAAACGGAAGCGGCGGTTTCTTCGTGCGCTCCCCGTTTCTGATATCTGTCACGATAAATTTCTGTCCCTTTAAGGACTCAAGTAAAGCGTCAAGCTCCGCCTTGCTCTTGATCTCCGTTTTTCCATCTTTGTCATTATGAAAATGGGCTGCTGCCGGTTTCTTTGAACCCGGAGCTTTTAACATCGCGTCGAGGCTCCAGTATTCCTCCGGGATAAACGCGGAGATCTCCTCTTCCCTGTCGCAGATCATACGGAGGGCCGCAGACTGGACACGGCCGGCGCTAAGGCCTCTCTTAACCTTCTCCCAGAGGATCGGGCTGATCTTATAGCCAACAATACGGTCCAGGATACGCCTCGTCTGCTGGGCGTCCACCAGGTTCATATCGATATCGCGGGGTGCCTTTAAGGACGCCTTTACCGCATTTTTCGTGATCTCATTGAAGCTGATCCTGTATACTTTTTTATCTTTTACCTCGTCAAGCTTTAACGCTTTCATCAAATGCCAGGAAATCGCTTCTCCCTCACGGTCAGGGTCAGTTGCGAGATAAATTTTATCTGCTTTTTTTACTTCCTTCCGAAGCTTCGCAAGGATATCTCCCTTGCCCCGGATCGTAATATATTTCGGTTCATAATCATTTTCCACATCAATTCCGAGCTGGCTCTTCGGAAGATCTCTCACGTGTCCGTTGGACGCGTCGACCTCATATGTGCTTCCCAGGAATTTTTTAATTGTTTTAACCTTTGCAGGAGACTCTACAATCACAAGACTGTTCGCCATATTCTTCACATCCTTCTGCAATCATTCCGCTTTTTTATAATATTGATTCCCGGTTCCAAAAACAAGTCCCGCAAGCTCCAGCTTTAAAAGGGCTTCCATACATTCTGTCACGGAGAGTCCGCAGAGTGCGGCGATCTCTTCCAGATATCTGGGGCGCGAATCAACCGAAGCATACACCAAATTTTCGTTCTTGGCAAGCCTATTTTGTGAAAATTTATGAATCGTTAATTTTCTTTCGTATTTCATCCCAAGGAATTCCAGCACATCCGAGGGGCTTAAAAGCATGTTCGCACCGCCCTGGATCAGGCGGTTGCAGCCACCGCTTAATGGGTCATTTGCCCGTCCCGGAAGGGCGAAAACTTCTTTTCCCTGCTCCAGGGCAAAGTCCGCCGTGATAAGGGATCCGCTCTTCTCCCTCGCTTCTATTATAATAACCGCATCAGCGAGGGCGCTGATGATCCGGTTGCGCATGGGGAAATTCATGGCGGCGGGGCGGGTTCCCGGGACGAACTCCGAGAGGATGCCGCCGTTTTCCTCCATGGCATGGAAAATTTTGTAATTTTCCCGTGGGTAGCAGACGTTTACCCCGCAGCCCAAGACTGCGTAGGTGGGCTTTCCACGCTCGATGGCGCCTCTGTGGGCATAGCCGTCCACGCCGGCTGCCATGCCGCTGATGATGTTGACTCCGGCGTTGGCGAGTTCCCCGGCGTAGAAGCCTGCCGCTTCCTTCCCGTACTCCGTGCAGGCCCTCGCGCCCACGATGGCCACCGACGGGACCTCGTTTTCCGGGAGACTGCCTTTTACAAAGAGGGCTGCCGGGCGATCTTTATATGGAAGAAACCGGGTCGGATAGTCCGGGTCGCATTCCGCGATGACGCGGATGTTCTTCTGTGCCAGGCCAGCAAACTCCTTCCGCCATGCGGATTCGTGTTTTCTCGACTCCTGGAAGACCTCCGCCCGCCGCTCCGTGAGGACTCCTGATTTCTGCAGTTCCTGGGGCTTTACCCTCCAGGCAGACAGGTAGGTCCCAAATGTGTCTTTCAGGCCTCTGATTGTTACGCCGCCGAAACCGGGAATGTGGCAGAGGCAGTAGAGAGCTTCGCGGTCGGTGAGTGTATTACTTGTCATAATTTCATATTCTCCTTTTAATTTCCCCAGAATTTATCGCGGCTCTTCACATAAGACACTGCTTCACAGAGATCCGCAAGCCGGATTTTCTCTTCTTCTGCAAGATCTGCCGTTGTCCGTGCTACTTTCAGGATTCGGTCATGCATCCTGGCTGAAAGGGCAAGCTTTTTAAAAATTTCTTCCATAAACTTTTCTTCTTCGCGTCCGAGCCAGCAGAACTTCCGGATATGACGTCCTGACATTTCGCCGTTGCAGCGGATATTTTCACCTGCAAAACGTTCTCCCTGGATCTTCCTTGCCTGTTCCACACGGGCACGGATTTCACGGGATGATTCGTTATTTCCGCTGCTTCTGATATCTCCGTAAGTGATCGGTGATGCCTCCACGCAGATATCGATCCGGTCTAACATCGGTCCCGATACTTTCTGTAAATACCGGGTTATTTGTCCATCGGTGCAGCGACAGCGGGAACGGTCTGGGAAATGACCGCAAGGACAGGGGTTCATGGCCGCAACGAGCTGGAAATTCGCAGGATATGTCACGGAAGCTTCCACTCTCGAGACAGTCACCTCCCGTTCCTCCAAAGGCTGACGCAACGTCTCCAGGGCTGCTCTGGAGAATTCCGGAAACTCGTCAAGGAACAAAATCCCGCCGGTGGCAAGAGATATCTCCCCCGGCTTCGGTCTTCTCCCACCTCCGGTCAGTGCCTGAACCGACACGGTGTGATGGGGCGCCCGGAACGGACGTGTCCGGATCAAAGGCTCTTTGGCTGTCAGGAGATGGCTCACACTATAGATTTTTGAGATCTCGATGCTCTCTGCGATATCAAGCCCCGGCATGATCGTCGGCATTCTTTTTGCCAGCATGGTCTTTCCAGCTCCCGCAGGACCAACGATCAAAAGATTATGTTTTCCAGCTGCCGCCACCTCGGCTGCTCTTCTGAGCAGCGGCTGACCGGAAAGTTCTGAAAAGTCAACCTCGTAACGGTTCATGGAATTCTGCAATTCGTCCATATTTATCGTTGACTCCGCCTGCATAGGAAGCTTTCCCGAAAGCACCTCCAGGAGATGTCTCAGATCCCGGATCCCATAAAGTTCCATTTCCCCTATAACAGATGCTTCATTCACATTCTCCACAGGTAAAAACACTCGTTTAAAACCACTTTCCCGTGCCTGGTCTGTAAGTGCCATAACCCCAGGAATTCCCCGAACAGTCCCGTCCAGCCCCAGTTCTCCGAACAAGACAGCGTCTTCGAGATCTTTCGCCCGAAATCCACCGTAGGCGGATAAAATTGCAGCGGCGATCGCGAGGTCGAATCCGGTCCCTTCCTTTCTAAAATCTGCCGGGGACAGGTTGATCGTGATCTTTTTGGGCGGCAGGGAAAGTCCGAGATTTTTGATCGCCGTCCGCACCCTGTCTCCGCCTTCCCGTACCTCGGACGCAAGGTAACCTACGAGGATCAGACCCGGAAGTCCATCGCTGACGTCCGCCTCCACGGTCACATTCTTTCCCTCCATGCCGCGAAGGTATATGCTGTTGATTTTACTGAACAAAAAGACTCCTTTCCAAACATATTTAAGATGTTTTTGCTTTGCTGAATTTTTCAGAACTATTTTCGACAGGTGAATTTTTCACCATTGTTGATAATATAGATGTATTTAAGAATGTTTAAGAAAAATATTGGTAACTGTTCAGTAAGTTTGCGCACTTGCTGCGCTGACCGTAAGAAAACATAGGCTGGAAGGCAAAAATCCCATCAGCGAAGCTGATCAAGAATTGATTTTTGCGTGTAACCATGAAGGTACTGAATAGTTACAAATATTGAATTTATAGCAGACTGACCCGCAGATCAGCGCAGCCAGTCTGCCGCTTTTATCTCAGTCGAGAAGACTCCCACCTCATTAGGTGGTGAGTAATAGCAAATTTGTCTCAGTGGGAGTTGGGTCTCCGACTGAGATAAACGCTCCGCGAGGATGCGCAGTGATTCTGTATGGAACATGTCAGCTTTGCTGACCAGAATCACGCGCCAAGTCTCACGGACGTTCGACTTGAATTATTTGTTCTTCTCATGCTCCTCGATCCACTCCAGAATATCCCCGGATACCTGTTCTCGGTTGAGTTCATTTAAAAGTTCATGCCTCGCGCCCTCATAAAAGCCGATGGAGAGATCTTCTACCCCTGCTTTATCATAGCGGTCGTAAACTCTCCGCACGCCTTTTGTCTCCTCACCCACCGGATCTTTGTTTCCGGAGAGGATCAGGATCGGGAGGTCGGTGCGCATTTTGCCTGCTTTTTCGAGCTTTGCGGTCTTTAAAATCACCTCGAAGAAATCCCGGTACGCGCCCGCAGTGAAAATAAAGTTCGTCAGCGGATCATCCCCGAAGGCGCGGTCTCTCTTTTCATCCCTGGACAGCCAGTCGTAAGGCGTCTTTGTCGGCTTGAATTTCCGGTTATAGTTTCCAAGGGACAGGTTGTAGAGCATTTTGCTCCTGTATCTCGTCCCTTTCCTCTTACAGACAGAGTCCGCCAGCATATATCCGAACCGCACCTCAGCGTCCTTCGGTGCTCCGGTTCCGAGCAGGATCACACCGTCGATTCCGTCCTTGTAGACGGTCAGATATCGTCTCGCGAAGAACGACCCCATACTGTGCCCCAAAAGAAAAATCGGCACACCCGGATATTTTCTCTGTGCATGGACCGTCACACGGCGCATATCACGGATCACGGAGACAGCGCCCGCATGGTCACCGAAATATCCTCTGTCTTCCTCCGCTGCCGCGGTCTTTCCGTGGCCTAAGTGGTCATTCCCGAAAACATAGATCCCGTGTCCCGTAAGGAATTCCGCAAACTCCCGGTATCTTCCCACATGTTCCATCATTCCGTGGGCGATCTGGACGACGGCTTTCACCTCGCCGTTTGGAATCCATTCCATACAGTGGAGATTCGCAAGACCGCTGCTGGATGGTATATAAAATTCATGGATCTCCATAATTTCTGCCTCCTGTGCATAAAACATTTTCGATTTTAGCTAACAGGCACTCAAATACCCGTTCCGCCTGTCATCAGTGCTCATCGAAGAGTTTTATAAATATAGTCCTAGTATAACACGCACTCAAAACTTTCCCTAGGAAACATCTGTTAAAATTTCATAAACTTTATCTAAACCGAAATTAAATGTGTCAGGCGCATTCCGCTATCCTGTATGGTCACCCACACCGGGCTGCACTCTGCGCAGGCGCAAAAAAGCCCCGCAGGCGCTCTCACACCAGCGGGGACTTTCTAACTTTCCAATGCTTCCAACCTCAATTACAAGACGGTCGTCATGTCCGATCAGTCTTTCTTCATCAGCTTTACCATAACAGCCTTCTGCGCATGCAGGCGGTTCTCTGCCTCATTGAAGATCTCGTCGGCATGTTCCTCGAAGACTTCCTCGGTGATCTCCTGTCCGCGGTATGCCGGGAGACAGTGCATGACCATGGCACCTGCGTTTGCGGCTGTGAGGAGCTGTTTGTTGATCTGATAGTCTTTGAAGATCTTCTTTCTCTCCTCTTTCTCGGCTTCCTCGCCCATGGAGGTCCATGTGTCTGTGATCACGATATCCGCACCGGACGCTGCCATATACGGATCTGTCTCCAGGGCAAATTTATCCGCATATCCTTTGGTGAATTCGAGGACTTTCCCGTCCGGCTTATATCCGTCCGGTGTTGCGACAGCCACGTTCATGCCGACTTTTAAGCCGCCGACGATCAGGGAGTTTGCCATGTTGTTGCCGTCACCGATGTAGCACATTTTAAGTCCTGTGAAGCTTCCGAATTTCTCACGGATCGCCATGAGATCCGCAAGGACCTGGCACGGATGACAAAAATCGGTAAGTCCGTTGATAACCGGGATGGAACCGAATTTTGCAAGATCTTCCACTTCCTTCTGCGCGAAGGTACGGATCATAATTCCGTCAAGATATCTGGACAGCACGCGGGCGGTATCCTGAACCGGCTCGCCACGGCCGATCTGTAAGTCTTTGGATGACAGGAACAGAGCATGTCCGCCTAACTGATACATTCCTGTCTCGAAGGAGACACGTGTTCTTGTGGAGGATTTCTGGAAGATCATTCCGAGAGTCTGTCCCTTTAAGAGTTCGTGCGGAATGTTGTGCTTTCTCTCATATTTTAACTGGTCTGCCAGATCCAGAATTCCGGTGATCTCCTCTGTGCTGAGATCCAGTAATTTTAATAAATGATTCATGATTCAAATACCCCTTTCATGGCTTCAAGTGCCTGATCGATCTCTTCATATGTAATAACAAGCGGCGGAAGCAGACGGATCGCGTCCGTTCCGGCTGTCAGGACGAGAACGCCCTTTTCCATAAGCTTTGCAACATATCCGGCGCGCTTTTCCGGATCCACGATGATACCTAACATGAGTCCCATGCCGCGGACATTCTTCACTGCCGAGGAATTAAATCCCAGGACTTTTTCTTTGATGTAAGCGCCCTTTTCCTCAACCTCTTTTAAGAATTCCGGCTTCATCACCGTGTCGAGGACCACATTCGCAGATGCCGCGCTCACCGGATTCCCGCCGAAGG
>UMEM01013258.1_pt1 | contig 33424 bp, 29 predicted proteins | sample 1964761 | NCBI WGS metagenome assembly UMEM01 (sample SAMEA4836021, study PRJEB28245) | human gut metagenome | biome: gut microbiome; material: fecal sample | place: Denmark | collected 2008 | reverse complement strand
TAAATGTAAGTGATTCGTAGAGCAACCTGAGGGAAGCCTACAAAGTCTTACTAATCTGCGGAAAAGTAAGGCTTTTTTTTTAGGAGGACATTTATGAATAAACCTTTTACTAGTTATGAACAACAGTTAAAAAAATTAAGAAAACGTGGTGTTAATCTCCCTGCTGGTTCTTCTCAAGCTAGACGTGCTAAAAAACTCTTAAGAAGAGCAGGTTATTATAGCATTATAAATGGATATAAAGATATATTTTTATTATATCCTTCCAAAAGCGGAATTGATGATATTTATAAACCAAATACTACTTTTGATTCTATCTACAGTCTATTTACTTTTGATAGGAATATGCGTTCTATTTTTATGAAAAACATACTAATAACTGAAGGAGTTATAAAAAGTCATATTTCCTATCATTTCTCAAAAGAATATAAAAGTGACTTTAATTATTTAAATATAAATAATTTTAATCCTAATAAAATAGAATCTACTACAAAACTCCTGACAAGCATTTCTTCTATTATTCAAGTAGATACTAATGCTAATCAAGGTCAAATTCCTCATTATTTAAAAAAGCATAAATGTTTACCTCTTTGGGTACTAATGCGAAAATTAAATTTTGGAACTGTTTCATATTTTTATGCTTGTATGACCTCAAAAATTCGTAAAGAAGTTGCTAATGAAATATTAAATGACTATAAAAAAGAATATCCTAGTTCTAATTTAACATATCCAACTTTTGAAAGTGAATTAGAATATATTTTAAAATTTATCAATAGATTTAGAAATGTATGTGCTCACGAAGATAGACTTTTTAATCTTAAATATAATATTCCAAGAATAACATTGCCATATATGACAATAATTAGTCCTTTTACATCAAGATTATATGATTTATTGGTTCTTTTAAAATTATTTTTAACAAAACAAGATTTTCAATCTTTAATTAAACAGATTGAAGAAGAATGGAATAACTTAAGTAAATACTTAGCTCAAAATGTTTTAAATGAAGTTATGATAAAATCTGGTTTTCCAAAAAATTGGAAACAAAGATTATAGCAATTATACTTTTTTAGCTTTTCTAAACTAAATTCCTATAGCGGATGCTTTTTTGCAATAAAAATACTCTTGTAAGTGTAATGGTGTTGATAGAAAAATTCTATCAACACCATCTATTCCCACACATTCTTTCATAATATTTTTGATAATCCCCTGATACAACTTCATCAACCCAGTCTTGATTTTCTAAATACCATTTAATAGTCTTTCTTATTCCTGTTTCAAAATCTGTTTCTGGATACCATCCTAAATCTTTTGCTATCTTACTTGAATTTATTGCATATCTCATATCATGTCCTAATCTATCTTGAACATAAGTTATTAAGTCATAGCTGATATTTGATATATCTGTTTTTAAAACTTTCTTATATTCATCATTATTTGTTATTTCTTCTTTTAATATATTAATTATCAATTTAACTATGTTTATATTTTTTTCTTCATTAAAACCACCAATATTATATATTTCTCTTGGTTTTGCTTCTCTTAAAACTAAGTCTATCCCTTTACAATGATCTTCAACATATAGCCAATCTCTTACATTATCTCCCTTTCCGTATACTGGAAGTTTTTTACCTTCTAAGATATTTTTTATCATTAAAGGTATTAATTTTTCTGGAAAATGATATGGTCCATAGTTATTTGAACATCTTGTTATATTAATTGGTAATTTATATGTTTCTCCATAAGCTATAACTATATGGTCTGCCCCTGTTTTAGAAGCTGAATATGGACTTCTTGGGTCAACTGGACTTTCTTCTGTGAAGAATTTATCTCCATAAGTTTTTAAATCCTTTCTATTTTTAACAACTTTTTTTACAGCCTCATCATCAATCACAAGTTCTATTGGCTCATTATAATCTTTTGATAAACTTCCATAAACTTCATCAGTTGATACTTGAAGATATTTTACCCCTTCTCTATATACTGGATAACCATTTTCATCTTTTGATACTGTCCAAGATTTCTTAGCATTATCTAATAGATTTTGAGTTCCTAATATATTTGTTTCTAAAAATATTTGTGGATTTTCAATAGACCTATCCACATGTGATTCTGCTGCAAAATTAACAACATAATCTATCTTATTTTCAGAAAATATTCTTTCTATTTCTTTTCTATCCCTAATATCCACTTTTTCAAACTTAACTCTATTATCTTTTAATTCTTCTTTTATTGTCCCTAAATTCCCTGCATAAGTCAATGAATCTACAACAATTACCTTTATATCTTCATATTTTTTTAAGATATATTTTAAAAAATTTGCTCCTATAAAACCTGCTGCTCCTGTTACTAGATATGTTTTCATAATTTTCTTCCAATATATCAATTTATATTAATAACTAAATAATATAGGCTATCCTTTAATTATAAATCTTTTTTCAGTATTGAAATACTTTTGGCTAATTTCTGGATAAACAATTTCAGACTTCATAATTTTATAAAAAATAGACTTATTCTCTTTATTATGCCAATTAATATAATATGTATCCATTTTCCCATTTTTTATAAAAACTTCATCTCGCTTTAAATTTATATTTTTTAATATATTAAAATCTAAAGGATGATATTTTTCCCATAGTTTCAATCTTGCTGATGAAGTATAAAAGATTCCAACTTCTTCTCCTTTTTCATGCCAAGAAGCTGCTTCATCAACAGTCTGTCCCATATACACTGTATCTTTTACATAAAATTCTCCATATGCTGTTGCTCCTCTAATTAATAAACTATTTTTTAGACATAATTCAATTAATTTTTTGCAAATAAGATTATTTATTTCAAATATTTCAAAATTTTTTTGTGTTTTTTCCATCACTGATATAAAAAATGTATCTGAAATTAAACTTATTTTTACTGGATTATCCTTTATTTCTTTTAATAAATTTTCTTTTATGTCAATTAACTTTTCTATATTGCTTTCTTTATCATTTTTTTGCCATATTTTTTTCCAACCTAAAATATCTGCAAATGTTAAAAGTCCTTTTATTTCTGCAATTTTTGATTTAGATAATCTTAAATACTTTTTACATTTTTCTTTTTCCTTTATTTCTTGTTGGTTTAAATTCTCTGTTTTATCTAATTTTACTAATCTTTCACTAAATTCTTGTTCAGCTTCCTTCCACATAAGATTATTCGTTTCTTTATTAAAACAAGCATCCAGATATTTTGAATAAGCATTTTCAAAATTAGATTCATCTAATCCTTTTATTGAATCTTCCACTTCTAAATTCTCTGTTTTTTGCTTATTTTTTAATGCCTCTTCTGCCTTTTCTTTATTGTTTTTGTACAATTTATTATTAGGATTTAATTCTATAGCTTTATTATAGTCCTCTATTGATTCCTTATACTCTCCTAATCTATATTTTGCATTTCCTCTATTCCCATAAAAAACTGCATTATTTGAATTTAATTCTATTGCCTTATTATAATCCTCTATTGCTTCTTTATAGCTTCCTAGGCTATATTTTGTATTTCCTCTTTCATTATAATAACGTGCATTATTTGGACTTAATTCTATTGCTTTGTTATAATCCTCTCCAGCCTCTTTATATATTTTTAAAGAATATTTTGCACTCCCTCTATTCCCATAAAAAGTCGCATTATTTGAACTTAATTCTATGGCTTTATTATAGTCCTCTATTGCTTCTTTATAATTCCCTAAGCTATATTTTGCACTCCCTCTATTGCTTCTTTATAGCTTCTCCTAAGCTATATTTTGTATTTCCTCTTTCATTATAATAACGTGCTTTACCTGGGTTTAATTTTATTGCTTTATCATAATCTTCTATTGCTCCTTTATAATTCCCTAAGCTATATTTTGCACTCCCTCTATTCCCATAAAAAACTGCTTTATCTGAATTTAATTCTATTGCTTTATCATAATCTTCTATTGCTTCTTTATACTTTTTTAGATTTATATTACATTCTCCCCTTTTTTTATATGCTAAAATACATTCTGGGACTAATTCTATAACATTAGTATAATCTTCTATTGCTTTATTATAATCTTTTAATTTTTCATAAATAGCCCCTCTCTTAAAATAATTTTTTTCACTTGCCTCTTTTTCAATTATTCTATTAATATTTTCAAGTTTTTTTAATAATATTTCTTTTTTATTTTCTTCCATTTCTTCCACCTCACTCATTTCTTTATTAAAAATATACTGAATTTTTCTATAATATATACTTACATCCCCTTTCTTAAAAAGATTACTTTTATTGTTTTTAATATAATTTTAAGATCTAATAGAATAGATTGATGTTTTAAATAATATAGTTCATATGATAATTTTATCTTAGCATCCTCTACTCCACTTCCATAAATATATTGTATTTGTGCCCAGCCTGTGATTCCAGGTAAAATTTCATAGTGTAAATGATAATTAGGAATTGTCTTTTCATATTCATATCCTAAAATATCCCACTCTGGTCTAGGACCTATAAAAGACATCTCTCCTTTTAATACATTTATTATTTGTGGAATTTCATCTATTCTTGTTTTTCTTATAATATTCCCTATCCAAGTTATTCTTTCATCTTTTTCTGAAGGGTATTTTGAATAATCATCAGAATCATGAATTATCATACTTCTAAATTTTATGATTCTTATTATTTTTCTATCTTTTCCTATTCTTTTTTGAATAAAAAATGAAGGATTTTTTAAAAATTGTATTGGAGATTTCAAACATTTTATAAAACCTATATCTGTCTTTATCAAAATTATTGTTATTATCCATATTGGAGAACTTAATATTAATAAAATTATTGATATTACTATATCAATAATTCTTCTAATAAAATCTTCAATTGGCTTCTTTTTTGAAACAATATTTAATTTATCCTTTATATAAATTGCTTTTATATTTTTTTCTAAAAATTCTGAGTAACTTTTTAACTCAGAAAATTTTTTTAATAAATCAATAGAAGGTGTTAAATATAGAATCTCTTTTCTTTTGTTCTTTTCTAAAACAAAATTTACCTCTTCCTCTGAACTTATAAACTGATAAAAAATTTCATACTTATCTGTCATTTGAGAAAGTTGTAAAAATTCTCTTTCTACTGTATTTGTATATATTATATAAATAACTTTCTTTTTTTTCATTGCATACTCCTAAAAGAATTAAATTCATTTTATATAAAAGTATTTATAAAATTCACTCTTTTTAAAATTTTTACCTACAAAATTTTTGTCATTTATATTATAAAAACTTTTAACTGAATTATCAGGATTACTTATTTTTCCATATAAGTGTATATATTTCACTCCTCTTGTAAATTCTACTAAAGGTGTTATTGCTCCTAAAATAACTACTATTCCTACTAATTTTTTTATTTTTTTTGAATGATTCTTAAAATTTGTTAATTGATCTATTAACACTAACATTATAAAAAATAACTCTGGTATAGATGACCTCATTTGAAAATCATAAGAACCTCTAAAATTTATAAATGGTAAAATTAATAAATAAGTTAAACATATATACCCTTGTGTCTTATATTCTGAATTTTTTATTATAGGAAAAAATAAAAGGACTTCAAATAATAAATGTAAGAATAACAAAATATAATCTTTTAATTCAAGATTATGAAATTTAATTATTGAAAATAAGTTTTCTTCAGCTCCTGTTTCTATTCTACTATTTCCTAAGTAAAATATAGATATAAATATAAAAAATAAAATAGATATAAAATTTTCTTTAGAAATAACTGATGTTACTTGTCTTTTGAAATTATTTCTATTTATTAATATTTTTCCAACACTTATTAAAATTAATCCACAAGCTGGAAAAGGAGCAAGAAATAATGTTAAAACACCTATATATAAGTCTTGTTTCAAGTCATTTCTATTTAATATAATAAGAGTTGACAACCATGCAGGAAGTGCTTGATTAAAAACCCAAAAGAGTTGAGTTGTATTACTACTATATTGCCAACGATTTGCCCACCATTCTATATGATTAAATATGCTCTCATTAAAATTCCACCAATTAATTATCTCATTAATAAAATGAAATTCTCCTTTTAATATTAATTTTACTAATAATCCACATATATCCAATCCACTAAAAAATATTAAACAAATTAATGCAATAATAATATTTTTTTTTGTAATTATATTTCTTCTAATAACTTGTAAAATTATAATAAATACATATATAACAGTATAAATATATAATATAAATTCTCCAACTATCCATAAATCTACTAAAAATAAGTTTTTTAATGTTTTTGTTATAAATGCTGGAATCAACCAGTAACCAAAATAGTAATTTAAATATCTTCCATTTTCATAAATTACAGGCCACTTAAAATTCAATAAATCATGGTATATTGCATTTCTTGCCCCATGATCAGAGGATTGAAAAAAATATCCTCCTATGCCTGACCAAAAAACCCAGAGTAAACAAATAAATAAAATTAACACTATAAAAGACAGCTTTATTTGTAAACTTTCATTTGAAGACTTTTTCCATTGGTAAAAATGTAGAATAAATATCAACATTCCTGCAATACAACCAATATATAAATTACTCCAATAACATAAAAATAAAAAAAACGGCACTTCTAAAAATAATAAAGATATAGTATCTATATACTTATATTTTATTGTTATTGTACTATCTTTAAGCATGTGTCATCCTCTTTTTTAATAAAAAATATATTCTTACTCCAACAATTAATATACCTAACAGTAATGAAATAATCAATGAATATAAGCTTCCTAACATTCCATATTGTGTTATAGATGTTTTTAATATAAAAGTACAGAAAATTGCTGGTATTAAATTTGCTACTAATACAAACTTTAAGTCATGAAAAGAAATCAATATTGTACTCAAATAATTTAAAATCCCTAAAATTGATGAAGTTATAATTGTTGGAATTAATAAATACATATATTTTTGAATACTATCTGTAAATAATATTGAAAAAACAATATTTCCTAATAAAATTGCTCCAATAATACTTATAATAGTAAATACAAATATTGCTAAATTTATTTTTAAAATAATTTTAATAATCTCATTTATATTTTTTTCTTTATATAAATAGGAAATTTTTGGAATAATAATAATAAATATTGAACCAAAAAGTGTACTAATAACCACTATTACCATTGTTATTGCAGAATAATAACCTAATTCTTCTGTTCCAAAAAATTTTTCTACTTGATATCTTGTAATAAAATTTAAATATGGCAATATCAATGTATAAAGCATTAATGAAAAACATATTTTTAAAAGAAAAATAACTTTATATGCCTTCATTTTTAAGTTTAATTTATTTTTTAATTTTTTTAAATCATATACTATAATCAAAAACCATAATGCTAATGTTTCTAAGAATAAAGTTAAAACTAAGTTTTTTGAAAAATATAGAGTCAAACAAAATACAATTAATGTTAATATTCCTTTAAATATATAAGAAATTCCTATTTCTCTATAAAAATTATATCTTTGAAAAAATCCAAAATTCAAATCTGTTACAGATTCACCTAACTTAAAAAACATATATATTATCATACATAGTTGTATTTCTTTATTGTAATCTAAATAAAAAAGTGTTACTCCAAAAAATACAAATGATATAGCTGAAGTTATTATTCTAAGAAATAAATAGTCTCCATCTTTGTATCTATTCTTTATATCTGAAACTTGGAAACTTCTAACCCCATACATACTAATCATATAAAAAATATTAGTCATAGAGATTGTTATACTAAGAATTCCCCCATTAGAATATCCTCCTAGTTTTACAACCAAGACTGTAATTGCCCATTGACAGAAAAAATAAAAAAAAGTTCCAATAGTATTATAAATAATATTATTTTTTACTTTCAAGTTTGATTCTAACATAATTCACCTTATTATATTTTTTAATAATTAAGTATTTTATTTAACCAATTTATCATAAGCTCAAACCATTTATCAACATTAATTGGTTGATATCCATCTTGTACAGAAAATTTATAATTTGTTAAAGTATCATTTGTAGATAATCCATGAAAGCCATCAAAAAAAATATGAGACTCATATGGAATATTAAATTCATTCATTTTTTCCATCATTTTTATTGATTGAGTTGATGAAACCACTCCATCTGTTCTAGTATGCCAAATAAATGTTGGAATTGTATCTTGGTCTATACTTTTTATTACATCACTTTCTTCTTTGTTGTTTTGAAGAATTTTTCCCCAATTAGCTCCTACATTTTCTCCTTTTTCTTTTCTTAGTAATTCCATACTTGTAATAGGATAACATAAAACCATAGCATTTGGCTTAAAATTTTCTTTTTTATTATTTAATAATGTTTCAAAACTACCTAATTTCCATTGAGTTCCACATAAGCCAGCAAGATGAGCTCCTGCAGAAAATCCAATTAAAATTATCTTATCTTTATCTATATGCCATTCTTCAGCTTTTTGTTTTATAAATAAAATTGCATCATAAACATCAATAAGAGGATTAGGATAACTTGAATTTTCTCCTATAGAATAGTTTAAAATAAAACTATGGTAACCTTTACTTAAAAAATTTAGTGCTACTGGAATAGTCTCATAAGTATCAATTTCCTTATATCCTCCACCACCTAAAATAACTACAGCTGGAAAATTTTCTACTTGTCTATCTATAAACTTGTTTTTTCTAATTTCACGCTTTCCAAGTTTTTCAAGGATATATCCATTTAATCTGGCTCCTTTAGGCAAAATAATTTCTATTTCTTTCAATTTTATCATTCCTCATCTAATAATTTATTAACATACATATCTTTTGAATAATTATATTTTTGGATATCAACATTAAAAAACTTCTGTGCATAACAGAGAACTCTTTTTCTCTTTCTAATAAGATTCTTTCCTTCATACCTAATAATTGTGCTATTTGATGGAATATTATCTCTATATGAAGTTGCTTCAACACCAATTGAGACGTAGTCTCCTATTTCTTGATTTCCTATTATTTTAGCATGTGTTCCAAGATATAAACCTTTACCTAAAATAGGATGTCTTACATTACTAAGGATATCTCCAGTATTTATTGTTACACTTTGAGAAATAACCAAAAAATTATTATAACTTGCATTTCCTATGACTGTTCCCACCGAATGAAATATAAAAAATATATCTGGTAACTCACACTTATAAGATAAAAACATTCCACTTAAATATCTATGCAAGTTTCCTAATTTTTTTGAAAAACTTTCATCATATCCCATTCTCCAATGAGTATTTGCCCAAAAATATATGAATTGTAAATACTGATCTGTATGTAAATAATCAAAGGTCACAACTCCATCTTTATTGTAAGCTGAATTTTTAATAAAACTAAAACAATATTCTGTTCTTGACAATGATATTTTAAAACTTTTTTTTATATCATCAGTCAAGTTAATTTCTTTATCTGGAAAAAAATTATTTAATTGTTTTATAATATATTCTAACAATCCATTTTCTGATAATGATATTAACATTTTAAATTCCCCTTGTATAATTTTTATTCATTCTCAAAATTAATTCTTTCATCTTCAATAACTAGTGGCTTAGTAATTACCCAATTCAAAACTTCACCTAAATACTCACCTAATATTCCAATAAATATCATTTGAATTGCAGCAATAAATAATACAGCTACTATCAATGGTGCTAAACCAAGTTGAAAACTATCCCAATACAATATTTTTTTTACTAAATAATATAATCCCGATAAAAAGCAAAAGCCTGATAATAAAAAACCACAATATGTTATCATTCTTAATGGAAATCTTGAAGTTGATATTAGTGCTGATATCGCTGTATCTAAATATCTAAAAAAATTATAACTAGATTTCCCATGAAGCCTTTTATTTTGTTTATAAGTAACCAAACTCACTTCATAACCAAAATCTGTTATAGAATATCTAAAATTAGGATGTGGATTATTTTCATTTTTTAATTGTTGTACAACATTTTTATCATACAACCCATAACCAGTAATATTATCAATTTGCTTATTTTCAGAAAATTTCCTTATTATCTTATAATATAATTTTCTAATAAAATACATAAGTTTACTTTCTTCGCTTTCTGTTTTTTGTCCCCATACAACCTTATAGCCTTCTTCCCATTTTTTTAAAAATTTAGGAATTAACTCAGGAGGGTCTTGTAAATCAGCTGCTAATACAATTGTTGAATCTCCTGTTGTTTGGAATAATCCATAAGCTGATGATCTTCCTGGTCCAAAATTTCTTGTATTAAATATGACTTTAACTTTTTTATCTTTTTCAGCTAACTTTCTTAAAACTTTTCTTGAATTATCCTTAGATTTATTATCTATAAAAACAATTTCATAATCATATCTATCTTTTAATTTTTCCATTACATCTGTTATACGATTATAAAGTATTTCTAAGTTTAATTCTTCATTATAACAAGGACTAAAAATACTAATTTTTTTCATTCTATTTCCACATCCATTTTTTTAATTCTTCTTCATCTAAAAATGGGTATAAATCTTCTAATGCTGGAGATAAAAATTTACCATCAGCTCCCATTCTTGACATTAGTCTTGGTGTAATTGGATCATCTAATTTTTCTTTAATTTCTAATAATACATTGCCTTTCTCATTAAATAACCACTTTAATGTTTCTTCTAAATCTTTATTTGTATTTGCAACATTATATTTAAAACCAAATGTCTTTGCTATTTCTTTAAAACTTGGAAAACTTATTCCAGATTCCTTTGAACATCCTACTTCAAATCCATTAAAAAAATTTCTAGAAGTTTGTCTAATTGCATTATAGCCATTGTTTTCAAATACCACAATTTTAACTGGAAGCTTATTATGTGCAATTGTTTGAAGTTCCTGTAAATTCATCATGAAACTTCCATCTCCTGTTACTAAAATAACTTCTTTTTTTGTTGCAACAGCTGCCCCTAATGCACATGGAATATCATATCCCATACTTCCACAGTTATTATTTGCAAGTACCCTCTGTTTATCTGTCTTCACACCTATTTGAAGTTTTGCACAAATTCCTGTATTATTTCCTAAAGCTATAATAGTATCTTCTGGTTCTAGTTCACTAAATTTTTTCCAAAAATAGTACATTCCTACTCTTTCATTTTCTTTTATTCCTACTACAGTTTCATATGGAGTAAATTTACTTTTTAAAGCATCACAATATTTCTTCCATGAAATATCCAAATTTTTCTTAGATAATTTCTTTAATCCTTCTATTAAAAAACTATGTAAATCTGCTTTTATAAAAAGATTATACCTAACACCAGGTTTTTGTTTTTCATAGTCATCAATATCTACCATGACTATTTTTGCTTTTGGTGCAAAAGCATCTTGAGAATATCCAGTAGTTCTAAAACCTAAACTAGTTCCCAAAGCTAATATAAAATCTGAATTTTGAAGTATGAAATTTCCTACTCTTGGTCCTATACTTCCAGATAGACCATAGTATAATTCATAGTCATGATACATTGCATCTGCTGCTATGGTTGCTGCAATTACTGGAATCCCTAAATGCTTTGCAAAATCATGGAACTTTTTTAATACCCCACTATTTGCTATTCCATTTCCTGCTAATATTATAGGTCTTTCTGCTTTTTTTATCATTTTTTCTAACTCAACAAAGTTTTCTTCTGAACAAGAAATTGAAGGTTCATTAGGAATAAAGTGTTGTAAATCTGCCTCTTCTATCTCTGCTCCTTGGATATCTAGAGGTATGTCTAACCAAACAGGTCCTCTTCTACCATTCATAGCAATATATATAGCTTTCTCTAATTCATAAATTACTTTATCTGCTTCTTTCAACATAACAGCATATTTTGTCATATTTTTTACTGAATTTATTATATCAAACTCTTGTACACCTCTGAAACGTAAAGGAAGACCAGTTGCTTTAACAGTTAGAGAATATCTTACTTGTCCTGATAAAACTATCATTGGAACACTGTCTACCCAAGCCCCCATTACTCCTGTGATTGCATTAGTAGCTCCAGGTCCACTTGTTACACAAGCAGCAGCCATTTGTCCTGTAATCTTTGCATATCCTTCAGCTGCTATAGTACAAGCTTGTTCATGATGATTAAAAATCTTTTCTATATCTTTATTTAATCCTAAAGCATTATCTAAATGCATTGCTCCACCACCAACAACAGCGAAACAAGTCTTTATATTATATTTTACTAAAGTTTCAAATATTAAATCAGCTATTCTTTTTTTCACAATTCTTCTCCTTCTCAGATACTATTTGTTTTCTTATACCTTCTCTTAATTTTATAAAATCTATTTTGCACTCATTTATTAATCTCTCATTTGAAGCAGTATATTCATTATTTAATCCTGAAGATAATATTTTTATATCTAATTCACTTTTCATTTCATCTTTTACTATATTTGCTATTTCACTTAATAAATATGTTTCTCCTGAACTTAAATTGTAGTCTTTATATTTAGGTTCATGTTCTATAAAATAATCTAATATTTTTGCTAAATCAAAAACATGCATATAATCAAATCTACAATCTTGTCTTATTGTTATAATTCTGTTATCTAGTACTGATTGAATTACATGAGTAATAAATTTTGATTCAGCATCTGTTGGACCATAACATGCAAATACTCTTAAATTAAAAATATTATTACTTTGAGAGATAATTGTATTTATTATGTACTTTGCAAATCCATAATCATCTTCAGGGATAGACCTCTCAATTTCTTCTTCTTTTATATTTATAATATTATCTCTTTTATCAAATTCTGCTCCTGATCCTAAAACGTACATTCTTCCAAAATATTTTCTAACTCTAAAAAAATTCATAAAGCACTTTAAACTATCGTAAAACATTTTATTTATTTTATCATTTTCATTTTTTGAAGGATTTGGATTAGCACTATGAATTATAATATCAAATTTTCCATTAGTTACATACTTTTCTACTTCTTTTGTATCAAGTAAATTTAATTCACTTCTTGTAGGTGCAATTATTTCATATTTTTCTCTTAAAATAGGAATAACATTTCTTCCTATAAATCCACTTCCTCCAGTGAACAATACTTTCATTCTTACTTCCTTTCTTATTTTTTTAGTTTCCTAAAATCCCAAATTGTTTTAGGTTTTTCCCAAATTCTATAAATGCCCATATTAGAATTTCCAAATTGATTAAATGTACTTCTAGGATATTCAACTACAAGTTTTAATCGTTTCTTACCAAATTCAATATCTAACCAATTTTGGACATCACTATAATCAAAATAATAGTAAAAATTTCCTGTATCCATTAATTTTTTTGTTTCTTCTCTAGTTATTGGTAAAGTTCTAATATTATTATATAAAGTATACCCATTAATATATTCTCCTAATATTATCTGATTACCATACTTATCTAGAGATATCATCATTTCTTTATCATAAAAATATATATTTCTAAAATAATAACGATAAATAAATAACATATTTCCCAAGCAGAATACTAAAAACATACTTATTAGAAACTTATATGACCATCTCATTGAAAAAGATAGTAAAAATATTATAGTTGGTATTAGAATATACAAAATCACAATAACTTTATCATTAGTATTGAAACCTGCATACCCTGAAAACGGTAAATATATTTTTTGGATAACTATACATAATATTAAAAAACTTATTTCACCCACATTATATAAGGACAAACTAACTTCTTTTCTTTGATGTAATATTATATAATTTATGCATATATAAATAATAAAAGGCAATAATACTATAGATTTTCTATTGATAAAATCTTCTGAAACTAATGTTTGTATAAATAATGCTACAATCATACTCAAACAAAAAAAATAGTCTTTTTTTTCTTCTTTAAAAAATTTTTTTAGATTATATAAAGATGCAATAACTAATGAAAAAGTGGATAAAGAATAAAAAAATAAATTAGATGAAATAAATTTAACTACTCTTTTTAGGTATGTTAACAAATAAAAAGTATAACTTACTTTAGTACTATCAGCCACAATTGTATAATTAGTATTTGAATTAAAAGATTTTATAACTTCAAATAAATTCTTAAAAGCTTCTGTGTCCCACACTGCTAAATAATATATTTCTGATAATAATATACCAGTTATTACTCCAACTAATCCATAAATTATATTCTGGATAGCTTCTTTTTTTTGTTTCATAAACAAAAGAATTAATATATATATTACTATTCCTAAAATTAAAAAAGTATTATTTATATAAACCAAAAAAATAGAAATAGTTGTAAACAAACCAATTAAAAAACTTCTCAAAGAATTTCTTTTAACTGATATATAGATATATATAATTATTGAACTAAAAAATAATCTGAATATTGTTGGTTCAACTACCCTACTGGCAGAATAAAATATAAAATTTATATCCAAAAATAATAAAGTGAGAATTTCAAAATAATGATGATTTATCCCATAGTTTTCCTTTAATTTTTTTATTGATAAAACTATAAAAATTAAAGTAAGAAATGCCACAAAAACTATTCCTAATCTAAATCCATAATAATTATCTCCAAAAATAAACATAAAGACATAAATAACTGTATTTCCAATAATATCTAATATTATTTGGAGATTTTGTTCTAGTGTTATTCCTGATATTTTTAATGGGTGCATTAAACTTCCCCAATTTTGTAAATTTAATGCTAAATTTCCATAAATTCCTTCATCCGTAGATGAATAATCAACTAAATAAGTTTGAGGTATATCAGCTTCAATATTAATAATCCTTATTAAAAATAATAACAATAATAATAAATATATTAACCTTTGAACTATATTCTTATGAAATATTTCCTCACTTCTCAATATAATCTACCTACCTATTAAAATATTTCTTTATAATTTTAATCATATAATCAAGTTTTTCTTTTGTCATTCCAGGATAAACTCCAATCCAAAAAGTATCATTTAAAATCCTATTTGAATTTTCTAAATCTGAAATTACTCTATAAGCATTTGTTCCTCTAATTTCATCAAAACATGGGTGTTTTAATATATTTCCAGCAAAAAGTGCTCTCGTTTGAATATTATGTTCTTCAATATATTCAACCAATTCTCTACGACCTACTCCTTCTTTTACAGTAATTAAAAAACCGAACCAGCTTGGATTTGAATTTTCAGTTGCTTCTGGTAAAATTAACTTATCTTCTAAGCATTTTAAATTTTCTTTCAAATAATTAAAATTATTTCTTCTAATTTCTGTAAATTTAGCTAATTTTTTTATTTGAGCACAACCAATAGCTGCTTGCATTTCAGTAACTTTCACATTATAACCAAAATGTGAATACGTATATTTATGATCATAACCTAAAGGAAGTTCACCAAATTGTCTTGTAAATCTATGTTGACATAAATTATCTTGTCCAGAGGCACACATACAATCCCTTCCCCAATCTCTATATGAACGAATTAATTTATTTAATAATGGATTATTTGTGTATACAGCTCCTCCTTCTCCCATTGTTAAATGATGAGGTGGATAAAAACTTGATGTTCCAATATCTCCCCAAGTTCCTGTCAATCTAGTTTCACCATTTATTGTGTACGTTGATCCCAAAGCATCACAATTATCTTCAATTAACCATAAATTATTTTTATCACAAAATTCTTTTACAACTTTTATATTAAATGGATTTCCTAAACTATGAGCTACCATAATAGCTTTCGTTTTAGGAGATAATGCTTTTTCTAATTGCGTAACATCTATATTATAAGTCGGTAATGTCACATCTAAAAATACAGGAACTGCTCCGTATTGAAGTATTGGTGCTATTGTTGTTGGAAAACCACAAGCTACAGTTATTACTTCGTCTCCTCTATTTATTCTTCTCTCTTTGAGCTCAGGAGCAGTAAGTGCCATAAAAGCAATTAAATTTGCAGAAGATCCAGAATTTACCAATGAAACATACTCTACTCCCAAAATTTTCCCAAATTCCTTCTCAAATTTATTACAATATCTTCCTGAAGTTAACCAAAAATCTAAAGAACTATCTACTAAATTTATCATTTCTTCACTATCAAATTTTCTCCCTCCATAAGATACTCTGTCACCTTCTTCAAATACCTTTTCTTTTAAATGAAAGTTTTTACAATATTCGTCGACTAATCCTAATATTTGACTTCTTAATTCTTTTTCTGTCATTTCCTTTTAAACTCCTTCTACAAAATCTTTTATTTGTTCTTCTACAATTTTATTCATATCTTCTTTATTAAAATAAGCTTTTGACCATTTCACAGTTTCTTCAATTGCTTTCTCTATATTCCATCTATTTTTCCATTTAAAAACTTTTTTTATCTTAGAACAATCTAATTTTAAAAAATTAGCTTCATGAGGTGCATCAAAATTAACAACTTTCCAATTCGCTCCATCACTCCATTTTTCACAAAAAATCTTCACCAACTTTTCTGTTGTTACACAATCATCTTCTGAAGGTCCTATATTATAACTGGATGCATAATCAAAATCTTCATATTGCATTTTTGCTATTAATAAATAAGCAAATAAAGGTTCTAATACATGTTGATAAGGACGTGTAGAATTTGGATTTCTAATTTCAATAATTTTATTATTTTTCATCGCTCTTACACAATCAGGAATTATTCTAAAATTAGCAAAATCTCCTCCACCTATAACATTTCCTGCTCTCGCAGTAGAAACTGCTACTTTTATATTATTAAAAAAAGATACCTTATAGCTATGAGTAACTAATTCTGAACAAGACTTACTATTGGAATAAGGATCATAACCATTTAATCTTTCATTTTCACGATAGCCCCATTCCCATTCCATATTCTCATATACTTTATCTGTTGTTACATTTATTACAGACTTTACTGATTTAGTTTCTCTTACACATTCCAATAAGTTAACTGTTCCCATCACATTTGTCATATAAGTATAAACTGGTTCCTTATATGAATCTAAAACAATAGGTTGAGCAGCTAAATGAAAAACTATTTCTGGTTTATATTCTTCAAAAACTCTTTTTAATTTTTCTAAGTCTGCAATATCTCCAATAATTGAATTTAACTTTTTTTCTAAATCTAATATTTTAAATAATGAAGGTTCTGTATTTGGTTCTAAAGAATATCCTATAACCTCTGCTCCTGCCTCCAATAAAATTTTAGATAGCCATGCTCCTTTAAAACCAGTATGTCCTGTTACTAATACTTTTTTCCCCTTATAAAATTTCATTATTTCCATTATAAATTACCATACCTTCCATGGAGCTTCTTTCTTTTCCCACATTTCATTCAAATGATCCATATCTCTTTTTGTATCCATACATTGCCAAAATCCACTGTGTTTATAACAGAATAAATTATCATCTTCTGCAACCTTCTCTAAAGGCTCTCTTTCAAAAATAGTTGAATCTCCTTGAATATAATCAAATATTTCTGGATTTAACACCATATATCCTGCATTAATTAAATTACCATCACTGTCTGACTTTTCTCTAAAACTTTTTATTTTGTTTCCATCAAGACCTAATACTCCAAATCTTTGTCCTGGATTATATCCTGTTAATGTTGCAATTTTTCCATGAGTTTGATGAAATTTTAATAATTCTTTTATATTAATATCAGAAACTCCATCTCCATATGTCATAAAAAATGGTTCATTACCAACATAATCCTTTATACGTTTAATTCTTCCACCTGTCATTGTATTTAAACCAGTGTCCACCAATGTTACTTTCCATGGTTCTGCTACATTGGCATGTACTATCTTATTATTTTTATCTGTAAAGTCAAATGTTATGTCAGAGTTATACAAATAATAATCTGCAAAATATTTTTTTATTATTTCTTGTTTATATCCACAACAAATAATAAATTCATTAAATCCATAATATGAAAATAATTTCATAATATGCCATAAAATTGGTTTTCCACCTATTTCTATCATTGGTTTTGGTTTTAGATGAGATTCCTCACTTATTCTTGTTCCAAATCCCCCAGCTAATATCACAACTTTCATAAAAACTCCTCCCTGTATTTTTATTTTATAGATAAAGTCTTATTAATATAATTTTTTATATTGTATCATATCATAAACGATAAGTAAAACTGTTATATCTCCTTTAGTTTTTTAGCCATTTTCTTCTATTCTCTAGTATTTCATAGATTAATGGATTTTTAAATATTATTAATAAAATTATAAAAGATACCAGAAAAACTATTCCTGATAAAAAAAACTCTGTAATATTATTAAATGAAAATAGCTTTATACAACTTGAAAGAATTCCAGAAATAACAGATGAAATCAATATTTTGAATATTTCTTTTTTATCTATAATAGATTTTATTATACTTCTCATAATTAATCCTTGTAAAATTAATACCACTATTTCTGCTGCTAAAGTTGCTAGTGCTGAAGCCATAGCCAATAGTTTAGAAATAAATAATAAATTTATTATTAAATCTACAATTGCCCCAGATATTACTGTAAGTAATAGTTTTTTTTCTTGGTGAAGTGGTAACATTACCTGAATTCCTATAAGATTTGTAATTCCAATACAAATAACTGTTGGCATTAAAATTTGCATAAGTATTACCGAATTTACAAATTTTTCACCAGCTAATATCATAATAGTTGTTTTTGCAAATAAAAGAAAATAAATAACTAAAGGTATAGAGATAATAAGAATATAATCAAAACTCTTTTTTATAATTTTTTTGTATTCTTCTTCTCTTTTTTGTGTAATGTAATATGAAAGTCTAGGTAATAATACTGTACCAAATGAAGTAATCATTGTTACCAAAATATTTTTTATTTTTAAAGCTGTTGTGTAAAATCCTACTTGTTCTTCTGTACTTAAAAATCCTAACATTACTGTGTCTAAGTTGGTATATAAAGTTATAGTTACTGACATCAAAAAAAAAGTAAAAATAGGCTTTAAATGTTGACTTAAATTTAACATTTTTAATTTTATACTTTTTAATTTTACATATTTTTTTAATTTTATAATATAAAATAATGATGTTCCTGAGGTTGCAAAAATTGTTAAAAATGCATATTTTACATAATCAGTTTTGTCTTTTACTAAAATTAATATAAAAATTAAAGAAATTATTTTAAAAAAAACAGATATCTCTACTATTAATGTATACTCTTCTAGTGATTTTAAAAGCCATTCAAATCCTATTAAATTAAATAAAAAAGTAAAACTAATAATTAGATATAATTTTTTTTCAACAAAAAATTTCTCCACATTAAAAACAAACAACAAATAAATTATAAATATTGTAAATGTTGTTATTAAATAAATTATAAATATTTCTAAAACTACTTTTGTTAATTTTATCTTATCATCTCTTGATTCCGAGCATATCCGAATTCCATATAAAGGTATCCCTAATTGAGCAAACATAGAAAAATAAGTTATAATTGATATTGCAAAATTTACTTTTCCAATTCCATTAGGTAATAAAATCCTTGAAACATATGGAAAAATTATTAATGGATAAACCAATGTTATAAATGATAATATTGCGTTCATTACTATATTTTTTTTTAATACTCTATTCTCTTCCAAAAAATCCCCTTATATATTTCTTATTATTTTTTTTAAATAAAAACCTTTACTTAATCTTTGTGAAAATATTATAGTATTTTGTTTCATTACCTTATACTCTTCATCTGATAATCCTTTTAATTTCTCATTAATATCATTTAGTGAATTAATAGTAAAGCCTATTTTGTTCTCTACTATAAAACTAGCTAATGCTGCTTTTTCCCATATAATAACAGGAATCTCTGACACTAAATACAATGATACTTTATGTGGATTATTATACATCAAGTATTTACCATATCCTCCTTCACATGTTTCAATACTTGAACCATCCCAAACGAGTCCAAATCTACCATTTAAAACAGCTGGTAATTTATCTGCCATATATGAACCATTGTAATTTATATTTTCACTTTGACTATCTTTATCTTCAATATAATTTACCCCATATAATTCAAAATTCAAATTCATTGGTAATAAATATATATAAGCAGACTTCTCTTTTGATAAATTACCAGCTATCACTATTGAATTTTTTGATGAAACTTTTTTCTTCAATATTTTATTTTCTATTTCTTCTGAAATAAGATAATCAAATATTTCTAGTTCTCCCATTTGAACAGTAACATTTTTATCTTCTAAAAATTTTCTCATATATTTATTTGGAGCTATTAGATATGAACTAGCTTTTAAAAATTCAAATTCTTCTATTTTTATTCTTAACTTTTGTAAAAAAGAAAGACTTTTTTCTGATATTAATCTTATACTTTCCATATCATGTATAAGTGCTACTATCTCAACACCTTTTAATTTTAATCTTTTTAAAATATTGTGTAAAAAAATTGAATTATGAACTACTGGAAATTGAAAAAAAACACTATCTCCTGATTTTAAGACTGATAGTTTTTCCTCCCAAATTTTCTTCATACGAAAATGAGCTCTTATTTTTTTTATAGTTGACATATTTGAACGATTATCTAAATTTGAAAAAATCTCTAGAGGTTGATATCCTTCAGAAATTAAAATTTCTTCAACATCATTTCTAGCTTTTGACCATGCTGTTTTTTCTAATTTAGATAATTTTTCTACAATAAAATATTTCATTTATTTTTCTCCACATAATATTTTTTCAACAGTTAATATTATTTTTTTTATATCATATTCTTTTTTTATTTTATCTATATTTATAGAAGCCCTATTTGTACTTAATACTATTTTATCTATTTCATCAGCCCAAGTCTCAATATCTTCTTTTAATGATAGATATGTAACTTTTTCTGTTAATCTTATATCCTCAGTAATATTATCAGATATTATAATAGGTAACTTACATGCCTGTGCTTCTATTAATACAATAGGCATACCTTCAAATAATGAAGGTAAAACAAAAGCATCTGCTACTTGCATATAATCATTGACATTGTCAACTTGCCCTAAAAAAACAACATGTTGTTCTAATTTATACGTTTTTACTTTCTCTTTTATTTCTTCTTCTAAATTTCCCTTTCCTACATAAAACAAAATATAATTTCTATCTTTACTTACTAATTTTTTTAAAATTTCTATTAAAAATAAAGGATTTTTTACTTTATCCATTCTTGCAACATGTAACAATACTTTTTTTTCTTCTATTTTTAATTTCTTCCTCAAATTTTCTCTTATTTTCTCTGAATAAGAAAACTTTTTAACATTTATAGCATTGTTAACTACAATATATTCATTATCATTTAAATACATATATTTTCCTGCTTCATTTGAACATGCCAATTTCTTATCTGATAACTTATTTAAAATCCATTTAAATTTATTATGAATTTTCATATTAATATCTGATGAATTATGACTATGGATGATTACTTTTCTTCTTAATAATTTTACAGGAAGCATTGACACTGCTGCACTTGCATTTAATATATTAAAATATACTATCTCATATTCTTTATGAGTTCTTAGTATTTTAAAAAACTTCCATAAATGAGAAAATAAATTTTTCCTTTTTGAAGGGATAAAATAAATTTTTGAACCATTTTTTTTAATTTCATCATAATATGCTATTTCAGAAAAATCGCAAATAAAATCAAATATAATCTTACTATAATCTAAATTTCTATATACATTCATTATATATGACTCTATTCCACCTTTTAAATTAGTCATTCCATAAACCAATATTCTTTTTTCCATATTTTTCCTTCTATTTAAAATAAAAATCTTGAAAATTTATTTTAACTATTTTTGTATTTTTTTTACAAATAACATTAATTAAATAATAATATAATTTTGGTGAAAATAAAAATATCTTACTCATCCATTTTACTTTTAATAGTGGAATATTTTTTAATTTATTTAAATAATCAACTGCTTTAGTTTTTTGAAAAAATTTTTTAAACTCTGAATAATTATTAAAAGCAAATATACTTTGCCATAAGATAGACCAATAAATTCTAGCTACTGCCCATTCTTCAAATCTTTTATGAGTCTCTAAGGAACAGTTACTTTGTATTATTTTTGATAAATCTTCTATTGCTTTCATTGAAGTTAAACGCTCTTTATTAAATTTATTCATGGCAGAATTTTCTCTTTGAATATATATATATATTTGTTCTTTTGATAAATATATTTTCTTTCGTTCTACAAATATTCTATATATATATTCATAATCTTCATAATATAGAAGTCCTTCTTTAAAAAGAAATTTTTGAAAATATTGTCTTTTTAATAATAAATTATACACTCCATATTTAGTTGGATTTATAATAAAATCCATTATTATTTTTTCATTCTTTACCTCATTCATTAAAAAAGATTCTTTTCTCTTACATTTATACTCATATAATTTAATATTTTTTACCCTTTTTGACTGAAATAAAAGCAAATCTATATCTTTCTTTACTGCTTCTTCTAAAAGTTCTGAATAATTTTCTGTTACAAAATCATCAACATCAACAAAAGTAATGTATTCTGCTGTTGAGTATAAAATACCTTTATTTCTTGCAGAGCTGACACCACTATTTTCTTGATTAAGAACTGTAATTGAGAATTTATATTTTTCTTTTTGTAAATTTAATATTTCTAAACTCCTATCTTTTGAGCCATCATTTATAAAAAGTAATTTAAAGTTATTTATTTTTTGTTTATCAAAGCACTTTAAAAGATCTTCTATATATTTTTCTCCATTATATACAGGTATTACAATATCTATCATTTTCTCTTCCTTTTATTTTTCAATAAAGTGAACAATTTTATATTATGTGTGCGTACATATGTAATAAACTTTGACTGAAAATATATCCAATTAACATTCTGTAACTTTAAAGGAATAAACATTAATTTTAGAATTAATGTATTAGGTTTTGCTAATTTAACCATTTCTTTAACTTCTGGTAGAGAAACCATTTCTTTTATCTTCAATTTTTGTTGCTTTTTTGAAAAATTTGCCTTTGGATTTGTTACATTTTCAATACATTCTATTAATCTTTCTAAGTATCTTCTTGATAAAAATTCTTTCGTATTTATTTCTTCATCAAGACTCCAATATTTATATAAGTCTTTTAACCATTGATGTTCTTCTTTCCTTTTTTCATATAAAGTAGAACGATATTTTTGAGTTTCTGAATCACTTCTAGCCCTTAAAAAATGATAGTACATTTTACTAGTAACAACTACTTTTTTTACATCTTTTATATAGTCTAACACAAAAGGAAAATCATCCATAATTGTATTTTTAAAAGTTAAATTTAAATCCTTTATCCTTGAACTTAAAAATAATTTATTCCAGGGAGTGTACAAAAGATTATTATCAAAATATCTGTATGCATTTTTTCTAAATTCTACTTGATTCCTGTAAAATCTATCATCACAATTTATAACTTGAGTTCCATATTCATTATCTGAATAATAAGTATCAATAAAAAAACCTGTAATAACCAATTCAACTTGATTTTCTTCAGCTAAATTTACCATATCTGTAAGCATTTCAGGTTCACACCAATCATCACTATCCATAAAGTAAACATATTTTCCTTTTACTTGTTTTAAAGCTAGATTTCTAGCTGAAGGTGCTCCACCATTTTCTTTGTGAATTACATGAATTCTTCCATCATTTTTAGCATATGACTCACAAATTTCTCCTGAAGTATCCGGAGAACCATCATTAACTGCAATTAATTCAAAATTTTTATAAGTTTGATTTTGTAGTGATTCTATAGCTTTAGCAACAAACTTTTCAACTTTGTATACTGGCATAATTATACTTACTAAAGATTCCTCCATTAACTTTCCCCTTACTTTTTAGATTCTATTTCTACTAATTTTAATGCTTCTAAAATTATTTGATCCATATCATAATATTTATATAAACCCAAGCGTCCCCCAAATATAACATTCTCTTGTTTTTTAGCCAAATTAGAATATTGGTTATATAAATTATTATTTTTTTCATCATTAACAGGATAATATGGTTCTTTTCCTCTTCTATATTTTATTGGATATTCTTTACTAATAACTGTTTTTTTAGAATCTATAAAGTCAAAATACTTATGTTCTATAATACGTGTATATGGTACCTCTTTATCTGTATAATTTACTACTGCATTTCCTTGATAGTTTTCAGTATTCAAAGATTCCATTTGAAATTTTAAGCTTCTATATTCTAAGTCACCAAAACAATAATCATAATATTCATCTATCATTCCTGTAAATATAATTTTGGTAGATATTTTTTCCCAGAAATCACGGTTATCAAAAAAATTTGTATTTAACTTTACCTCTATCCCTTCTAACATTTTTTCAATAATAGATGTATAACCATTTTTAGGAATTCCTTGATATTGATCATTGAAATAATTATTATCATAAGTATATCTTACAGGAATTCTTTTTATTATAAAAGAAGGTAAATCTTTACATTCTTTCCCCCATTGCTTTTCTGTATATCCCTCAATTAATTTTTTATAAATATCAATCCCCACAAGAGAAATAGCCTGTTCTTCTAAATTTTTAGGATTTATAATACCTAATTCTTTAACTTGTTCTTCTATTTTCCTTTCAGCCTCTTTTGGAGTAACTACTCCCCATATTTTATTAAATGTATACATATTAAAAGGAAGACTGAAAATGTCTTCTTTATAATTTGCAATAACCTGGTTTCTATAATTATTAAAATCTGAAAATTTATTAATATAATCCCATATATCTTTATTTTTTGTATGAAAAATATGTGCTCCATAAATATGAACATTTATTCCATCAATTTTTTGTGTATATACATTTCCTCCTATATGAGATCTTTTTTCTAAAATAAGACATTTTTTGCCTTTTTTATTCATTTCAAAAGCAAATACAGAACCAAATAATCCAGCTCCAACAACTAAATAATCATATTTCATATTTTTAATATCTCCTATAAGAATTATTTTTCTTTTATTTCAAATTTTATATCATAAAATTCTTTTATTTTTTTATTTTCATTTTTTAAAAAATCTAAAATTATTCTTGTATAATTTTCTAAAATATTTTCTTGAAAATATGGATTTTTAGAATTATTTAAAATTTGTAAATATTCTTTTGTTTGAGAATACTTAATTGCTCTTAATATATCCTTTACATCAGCATCGCAATCAATAACAGTTTCACTCTTTGCACGTCCTAATTGTCTATTTCCAATATTAATAGTTGGAACTTTTAAAGAAGGAACTTCAATAATTCCTGATGACGAGTTTCCTATTAGTCCACTTGAATATTTTAACAGAGAAAAATATTCCTCAGTTGTTAAAGAAGGAAATCTATAACAATTATATTTTTTAACAAAACTAGATATCTTTTCCTCTATAACATTTGAGCCTGTATCTGAGTTAGATCCTAAAAATACAAAATTATAATCTGATAAATTTTCTTGAAGTGCTTCTAATAAATTAGTTGTTTGTTCTTCTAATGAAACTCCTGTTATTGTTTCTGGATGAAATAACACAACATAATAAGGTTTTCCAAGTTTTCCTATTTTTTTTTCTAATTCTGTTTTGGAATATAATTTTAATGAAAGTGTGTTATAGACACCTAAAGAGCCTAAATTTTTTACACTATCTGGACATTCACCTAGTTGAATTACTCTATTTTTATATTCTTCAGTTGCAACTAAATGTAATCTTGATATTTTTGTAATACAATGCCTTATAAATTCATCATAGTTACCAAGAGTTTTTTCTCCACCATGAATGTGTATAATTGGAATATTATTTATTCCAGCACATATTGCTACAGGTAAAATTTCATAACGATCTCCTAATAAAAGGATAGTATCATAATTAACCTCTTGAAATAATTTTGCAAATTTCTCTGTACAAATTGCCATTGAATGTAAAATATCATAGTTATTCTTATTTTCTATTGAAATATCTATTTTTAATGAGTTTGGAAAATCTTTTTCTACTTCCTTATAAGTATTCCCATATTTCTCTAATAAGTGCATACCTGTAATTACAATATCTAAAGAAATTTCTTTTTTTTCTTTTAATTTCAATAATAATTGTCTCATAATCCCATATTCTGCTCTAGAACCTGTAATATATAACAATTTTTTCATACTTTTATTTCCTTTTCTAAGATTTCTTTTAATTTTTGATATCCTCTTTCTGTGAAGTGAAGTCCATCATAAGTATACTCTAACTTTAGATTCCCAAAATCATCTGTCAAAAAAGAGTTAATTAAAATATAAAAAACTTCTTTTTTTAAGTTTTTCTTTATAATTTCATTTAATAAAAAAATTTTCTCTTTTTTTCTATCAACTCTAAATGCTACACTTGGTGTTTCTATAAAAAACACTTTTGCTTCAGGAGAAATTTTATAAATTGATTCTATCAATAAATTTATTTGTTGTGAAATTTGAAAATAAGTTAAATTTTTATTTATTATATCATTGGTTCCAGCAATAACAAAGTAAATTAAACTTTTTCCAATTATTTTATTTTCATCAAAAATAAATTTTTGATACTGTTCTGTTGAAATTCCACCTATGCCAAGATTCCTTACTTTTTTTCCTTTAAAATCCTTCAAGTTCCAATTATCAAAAATTGAATGCCCTATTAAAGTAATATCTGCCTCTTCTAAAAAAATCTTTTCCTTTTCTTCTATCCTTTTTTTTATTCTTTGTTCAAGAATTTTGTAAAAATTCTTTTTGTTATAAATAGCAATTGCCAATTCAAAATCCAATTTACTATTTATTTTTATTAAAGACTCCTCACTTATTGAATAAACTATAAACCTTGGTTTTAACAATTTATTTTTTAAGTATGACTCTATTTTTCCTAAAAAAATAGCCCTATCAAAATCAAATATTTTTTTATTTTCTTTAGCTTTTGTAATACAATAGTCAATTGCTTTTAAATTTTTCTGAAATAAGTAGAAAGCTTTTTTTATATCTTCCTCATTTCTAAAAGGAAATATTGGAGACAATATAGCAAAATACTCACTTATTTTCTTATTTTCTTTTAAAATTTTCTTTACAATATTATAATCATATGATGCCTCTTCAAAAAATAAAACTTCTACATTATATTTTTCAATAATTGATTTATATTCTAATGAATTAGTAAACACTAGAATTTTAGAAAATTTTTTTGAATTTCTAGCAACTTTTATTGTATGATATACTAATGGTGCATCACCTAACATTAACATATCTCTATTGTCAAATTCTTTACTTTTAAAAAAAATTGCAGGAATAATAGCAATTGCATCCATAATTAATCGTTTCCTTGATTTTTAAAATTCGAATCTTCAATTAATTCGTCAATATCAAAATCTCTCTCAGCTCTTTTTCCTAATATTTTATACCAATTCATTGGACTAATTCCGTTTCCTGGTCTTTTTGTAGTTAAATTTTCCTCTGTAAAAATTTCACCCTTTTTTATTTTCATTTTTGCAATTATTGATTTTCTTGCAACAATTTTATTTTTTCTTTCTGAATTTGTAACTATTTTTTTGTATTTACCCATTGATTTTTCTACTGCTCTGATTCCTTCACATAAAAGTTTTAATTCCTCAGGAAGAACAGAAGCTTTATGATCTGGTCCTTCAAAGTTTTTATCAAGTGTGAAATGTTTTTCTATAAAAGTAATTCCATAAGGTACTGCTGCAATTCCATCAAAATATCCTTGTGAATGGTCAGAAAACCCTATTTTATATTGAGGAAATTTTTCTTTTAAATATGGAATTGACAACAAATTAACATCTTCATAAGGAGTTGGGTACTCTGTATTACAATGTAAAATAGTTATATCTTCTTCTTTCATTCCATTTTTAGTTAAAATATTCAAAGCTTCTTCTATTTCTTCAATGGTTGACATCCCAGTGGAAAGAACAATTTGTTTATTTATTACTGGTAATTTTGCAATTTTTTCTATATATGGTAAATTTGTAATTTCTCCTGAAGGAATCTTCCAAATTTTTTGCTGATAACCAGCTAAAAAATCTATTGATTCAAAATCAAAAGGTGTTGAAAAAACTTCTAAACCTAAACTTCTTGCATATTTTTCCAATTCTATGAATTTGTTAAAAGGAAGTTCTAATTTTTTTGTCATTTCTAACTGACTTTCATCAGAAGATGTGACTTTCTTTTGATATTCTGCCTTTGGTGCATACTTTGAAATTAATAAGTCTGCTTTAAATGTTTGAAATTTTACAGCATCTACGCCACATTCTTTCGCTATTTCAACCATTTTTTTTGCTAATTCTGGATCTCCATTATGATTACATCCTATTTCTGCTACAATAAATATTCTCTCTCTCATTTTTTCATCCTCTTTTATTATTTTTCCTGGAACTCCTACAACTGTGCTGCCATAACTGATATTATGTATTACAACTGTTCCTGAACCAACTGTACAAGAGTTTCCTATGATTATTTGTCCATTTATAACAGAAGAACTTCCAATAAAACATTCATTTCCAATTTTCACATCACCATTTACAGTAGTATTTGTTGAAACATTTGAATGATTTCCTATATGTACACCATGCTCAACCAAAGCTTTTGTATTTATTATTACATTTTCCCCAATATGTGCATCACTATTAATTACAGCAAGTTTTCCTACAAATAATCCAGGTCCATGAGTTATATTTTTAGATAGAATAGCACTCTTATCTATAACATCTATAATCTCCAAATTTCTTTTTTGTACTTCTTCATACCAAAATTTTCTTTTTTTATTATCTCCTATTGATATAAAGTATACAAAATCCTTAGGATTTTTGATATCATCAAGTGAGGAAGATATTATAGGTATTCCTAAATGGTGTCCTATTTTTATATTATCAATAAATCCAACTATTGTATATTTTTTATTATCAATAGAGTCCATTACTGATTTTGCATATCCTCCTGCACCAATTAAAATCAATTTCTCCATACTTCCCCCTATAAAATTTATTTCTAGTTTTTTTTCATCTTCAACCCCTAAATAATATTCTGCTATTTTTATGTCTTCAATAGTATCTATGTCTATTGAAGTTTTTCTATCCATAATATAAGGTAACTGATTATAAGCTAAAATAGTATTACTATTAAAATTTTTATCTATTTTATTTATAAAAATAGCTCCATTTATTCTATATATACTTTTATATTCGTTATTTTTTAAATCATTTAAAAGTGGAGTTAACTTTTTATTATTAGCAGAAAGTTTTTTCATTAATATCGGTCGTTCTCTTACTTCTGAAATAGAAATTAAACTACTTAAAGAAGAGGATACTATTTTTTCAATTGCTTCATCAACCTGCCAACTCTTACGTAAAGGACTAGTATTTTGTAATAAAACTAAATAATCATACTCTTCATTTTCAATCTCTTCACAATATTTTATAGTATGCAATAATACATCTATTGTTCTAGCATCATCAGTTGCCAGATTTTTAGGTCTTAAAAATGGAGTATCTGCTCCCATTTTTTTAGCAAGATCTTTTATAAAATAACTATCTGTTGACACAATAACTCTATCTATATATTTAGAATTCATAGCACAATTTATTGTATATTCCAATAAAGGTCTACTAGCAAGGGAAATTATATTTTTCCACTTTATTCTTTTGCTACCTTTACGTGCAGGAATAACACAAAGAATCTTTTTTCCTTTATACATTTTTATTTTCCTTCAAATATCTATCTATTGCATCTTTCCAACTAGGAATAGAAACTCCTAGCTTTTCTTTAATTTTTTTACAACTCAATTTACTAAATTTTGGTCTTTCTGCCAATAAATTAAATTCCTCACTTTTAGCCCTTATTAAATTTCCTTTCCAAGAAATTTTTTCTAAAATATATTTAGCTTGATCATATTTGGAAGCTATATCATCATTTGTAAAATGGTAAATACCACTTTCACATCCCTTTTTAATAAGTTCCCAACTAAAATAAGCTAAATCTTTTGAATAAGTTGGAGAAGAAACTTGATCATCTACCACTTTTATTTCATTCTTTTGTTTTGACCATTCAATTATCTTATCAACAAAATTGATATTTCCCTTTCCAAATACCCAAGAGGTTCTTACTATATATATCCTTGAAGTATTTTCTGGATTTTCTATTACTTGTGATACTAATAATTCTCCCTCATATTTTGTTTTAGCATAAGTTGATAGTGGATGAGGTTCATCTTCCTCTATATAGCCTGTACTTTCATTATATAAATAACCTTCTATAAGACCATTAAAGACAAAATCTGTTGAATATGTTATAAATGTTGCTCCAATTTCTGAAGCTATCATTGCTAAATTAGCAGGAGCTTCTGCATTTAATTTATAACATAATTCTTTTTCAGTTTCAGCTTTATCTACATCATTATATGCAGCACAATTAATAATTGTGTCTATTTTGTAGTTTTGGTTCATAGTTTTAATATATGCTCTTAAAAAATCCCCATTAGTTATATCTACTTCATTTTTATCAGTAGCAATATACTTTTCACCAATAGAATCAAATAATTCTTTAAAATCTGTACCTAACTGCCCATTAGCTCCAAATATCAGTTTCATTCCTCTCACCTATTCAATATTATTTATTTTTTTATATTCTTTAAAACTCATATTCTTTTTATCTTTTTCAGAAATAATTAATTCATTTTCATTAATACCATATTTTTTTAAATTCCATTCTATATTTAAATCCCTATCATTCCACATTATCCCAGCTTCACTTTTAGGATTATAGAAATTATCACATTTATAGAAAATTTCTGTATTATCCTCTAATGTTAAAAATCCATGTGCAAAATACTTTGGGACAAATAACATTCTTTTATCTTTTTCATTTAACTCTATTGAAAAATATACCCCAAAAGTTTCACTATTTTCTCTTAAATCCACAACTATATCTAATATTGAACCTCTTAGAATGCTTATTAATTTAGCTTGTGAATATTCGTCCTTTTGAAAGTGCAAACCTCTTAAAACTCCTTTTAATGATTTAGAATGATTATCTTGAACAAAAATATTTTCTATTCCTAATTTTTTAAAAGTATTATAGTTATAGCTTTCCAGAAAAAATCCTCTACTATCTTCAAATATTTGTGGTTCAATAATAAATAAATCCTTTATTCCTGTTTCTATTTTTTTAATAATTTTAATTTACCTTCCCTTTTTATTATAACACTATATTTGACTATATAAAAGCATTTTCTAATTTAATAAAATAATTACTACAATTCCTAATATTATTCTATATAATCCAAATGAAGCAAAACTTCTTTTTTTGATAAAGTCCATAAACCATTTAATAACTATATATGCTACTACAAAAGCTATTGCAGAACCTAATGCCAAATAAGACCATTCCATTTCTGTAAAAGCCAAACCATTTTTAAAAAGTTTTAAAGCTGTTGCTCCAAACATAGTAGGTATAGCCAAATAAAATGAAAATTCTGCTGCAAGTGGTCTTGATAAACCTAGAAGTAAAGCTCCTATTATAGTTGCACCTGACCTTGAAGTTCCAGGTATCATTGCTAAACATTGGAAGAGTCCTATTAAAAATGCTGTTCTATATTTCAGTCCAGCAAATCTTTTTACCTTAGGTTTAATATTTTTTAACTTATACACAACTTCTATTCCTATGAAGATAACTCCATAAGTTATTAAAGTTATTGCGACTACAAATACATTGTCCAAAAAATATTTGTCTATTATATCATCTAACAGTAAACCTATAACCATTGCTGGTAAAACACCAACTATGATTTTCAACCACAATCTAAATCTTAAAACAAATTCTTTTTTTGTTCTTACAAAAGGACTTATATCTTTCCAAAAATAAACCACAACTGAAAGTATTGCCCCAAGTTGTATTATAATTAAAAAGCTATTTCTAAAAGTTGGAGATAAATATTCTCCTCCAATCAACTTATTGACAAGTATCATATGACCTGTGCTACTGACAGGTAAAAATTCAGTGATACCTTCAACTATTGCAAGAATAACAACCAATATAATTGCATTCATTTTCTACCCCCACATTATAGATAAGAATCTTCCTTAGCTAAATAGTTTTGGACATAGTCCTTCACTCCTTCTTCTAAACTGTGCATTTCTTTAGTATATCCTATTTCTCTTAATTTATTAATCTTTGCTTCTGTAAAATATTGATATCTACCTTGTAAATCTTCTGGCATTTCAATTAATTTTACAACTTCATTTCTATCTAAATTATCATTATGAGAAGCTGCTCTCATTGTAGCCATAGATAAATCCATAAAACTTCTAGCTTTTCCAGTACCTATATTATAGATTCCAGATTTTACATTATTGGTTAACATAAAAAACATTACATCCACAACATCTTTTAGATAGACAAAGTCTCTTAATTGTTCTCCATCTTTAAATCCTTCTTTATATGATTTAAAAAGTTTTACATATCCATTTTCTACATATTGATTATATGTGTGAAATACCATTGAAGCCATTCTTCCTTTATGGTATTCTTGTGGACCATATACATTAAAGAATTTTAAACCATTCCATTGTTTAGGTTGATTTTTTTGTTTAAAAGCCCAATCATCAAAAAATTTCTTTGAATAGCCATATTTATTTAGAGGTTTTAACTTTTGTAATTCTTCTGGACTTACATCATCATTATATCCAAGTTCTCCCATACCATAAGTTGCAGCAGAAGAAGCATAAACATATTTTATATTTTTTTCAGCACAGAAATTCCATAAAAATTTACTATATCCAAAATTATTATCCATTAAAAAGTCCGCATCTGTTTCTGTTGTAGCTGAACAAGCTCCCATATGGATAACTGTCTCTATTTTATCTGCATTTTCTTTACAAGCTAACCATTCTTTTAAATTATCTTTATCCATCCAATCATAATATTCTCTTTTTCTAATATTTAACCATTTATCTTCTTTTCTTAATTTGTCAACTATTAGAATATCTTTTATTCCCATTTCATTTAGCTTCCATACAAAAGCACTACCAATCATTCCAGCTCCACCTGTAACAATTATCATTTCAATACCTCCTTGTATTTAACTTAAAGAGTATAACATTTTTAATTATTTAATTAAAGTAAAAATTTATTTTATTTTTATTATTATACCACACAATATATCATAAAACATAATTAAAAATTATTAATATTTACAAAATTTGTGGTAAAATATATCAGTTATTTCACATTAATAATTTTACAGGAGGAATTTAAGTGAAAAAAATATTTTTTTTAATATATATAATTTTAAATTTTAGTTTTGCATACTCAGAAAATATAGAATTAAAATCAAGAGAAGATGTTGAAATTGAAAATATAGAAAGCCAAATAAAAGTTTTAGAAGATAAAATTCAAACAATAAAAA